>Ga0136617_10005835_pt1 | contig 11031 bp, 9 predicted proteins | sample AntDrymUQ3222106_2_FD_129672 | JGI IMG/M metagenome (GOLD analysis project Ga0136617, IMG submission 129672) | Polar desert sand microbial communities from Dry Valleys, Antarctica - metaG UQ322 (21.06) | ecosystem: Environmental > Terrestrial > Soil > Desert | place: Antarctica: Dry Valley...
AGCCGAGGGCGTGAGTCCCGACGGCGATATCCACGCCAGCGCTGAGTACCGGCGGCATCTGGCCGGCGTCCTGACCGTACGGGCGCTGCAGCGGGCCGCAGCATGAGCGACGCACTTCCCTCCGCGGAGGAGCCATGAGCACCGACGACGCACTTCCCTCCGCGGAGGAGCCATGAGCACCGACGACGCACTTCCCTCCGCGGAGGAGCCATGAGCACAGAACAAACGTACGACGTCGCCATGGTCGTCAACGGCGTGCCGCAGAGCGCGACCGTGCCGGCCCGCCGGCTGCTGTCGGACTTCCTGCGGCACGACCTGGGCCTCACCGGCACGCATGTCGGCTGCGAGCACGGCGTCTGCGGTTGCTGCACGGTGTTGCTTGATGGCGAGCCGATCCGCTCCTGCCTCGTCTTCGCGGTGTCGCTGCGTGGCCGCGCCGTGACGACAGTCGAAGGCCTGGCCGCCGCCGACGGCACGATGAGCGCCGTGCAACAGGCCTTCGCCGAGTGTCACGCCCTGCAGTGCGGGTTCTGCACGCCCGGTTTCCTCACCACGATCACGGCCTTCCTTGGCGACAACCTGGATCCGACCGAGGAAGAGGTGGTCGAGGCGATCTCGGGCAATCTGTGCCGCTGCACCGGCTATCAGAACATCGTCAAGGCCACCCTGCGGGCCGCCGAGTTGCGACGCACGACAGCCCGCCATCGGGCCGAACAATGACGACCAAGATGTTCGGCGCGCCGATCCGGCGAACCGAGGATCCGCGGCTGCTGACTGGGCGCGGCGGCTACCTCGACGACCTCGGTCGCGGCGCGCTCGCCGCCGCATTCGTCCGCAGCCCGCACGCCCACGCCCGGGTGACCGACATCGACGTCACCGGCGCCCTCGACGTCGAGGGCCTCATCGCGGTCTACACGTACGAGGATCTGCCCGAGCGGTTGGCCGAAGCGTTGCCGGCCCTCATCCCGCATCCTGCGCTGCACCACCCGAGGACGGGCTACGCACTGGCCCGAGACGAGGTCAATCACGTCGGCGAGCCGGTGGTCATGGTGGTCGCCCGCGACCGCTATCTCGCCGAGGATGCCGCCGAGCGGATCGTCGTGTCGTACGAGATGCTGCCCCCCGTCGTCGGCATACCGGCAGCGCTTGCTGCCGAGCACCTCGTGCATGACGACGTGCCAGGCAACGTGGCCGCTCATCTTGTGCAGGAGGTCGGCGACGCCCGGGCCGCGATCGCGGCCGCACCGTACCGGCTGGAGCTGAACCTTGCTGTCGAGCGCAGCGCCTCCACGCCGATGGAGGGCAGGGGCGTGTACGCCCGCTGGGATCTGGCCGACGAGAGCCTCCGGCTCTACACGTCCACCCAGACATCGACCTCGGTCCGTGCGGCGGTCGCCTCACGGCTCGGCCTGTCGCCAACCAAGGTCGAGGTGGTGGCCCCTGACGTCGGCGGCGGCTTCGGCGTCAAGATCATGCACCCCTGGCCCGAGGAGTTCCTGGTTCCGTGGGCGGCCGGATTGCTGGGCCAGGAGGTGAAATGGACCGAGGACCGCCGGGAGCACTTCATCTCCTCGGCGCACGAGCGCGGACAGCTGCAGACCGTACGGGTCGGCTTCGACGACGACGGTCACCTGCTCGGGCTCGATGTGGAGATCTGGCACGACAACGGTGCCTACACGCCGTACGGCATCATCGTGCCGATCATCACGGCCACGCAGCTGCTCGGCCCGTACAAGCCCGGCAGCTACCGGGTGGAGTTCAGCAGCCTCTACACCAACACCGTCATCGTCACGCCCTACCGCGGTGCCGGGCGGCCGCAGGGCTGCTTTGCCATGGAACGCACGATGGACCGGATCGCCGACGAGCTGGGCCTGGATCGCACGGTGGTCCGCGAGCGCAACCTGATCAGGCCCGAGGAGATGCCCTACGACCACCAGATGACCTTTCAGGACGGGCGTCCGCTGATCTACGACTCGGGCGACCTCCCGGAAACGCTGCGCAAGATCAAAGCCCTGGTGGGCTGGGACGACTTCGCGGCGATTCAAGCGGAGGCACAGGCCCAGGGGCGCAAGATCGGCATCGGCATCGCCTGCTACGTCGAGGGCACCGGAGTCGGTCCGTACGAAGGCGGGCATGTGCAGGTTGAAACGAGTGGGCGGGTGCTCGTCTCCACCGGGCTGACGTCACAGGGGCAGGGCCATCAGACGGCCTTCGCCCAGATCGTGGCCGACGAGCTGGGCGTGCCGATGAGTGACGTCACCGTCACGACGGGAGACACCCGGCGCTTCGGCTATGCGGTCGGGACCTTCGCTTCGCGGGCGGCGGTGATGAGCGGCAATGCCGTCGCCTTGGCCGCGCGAAACGTCCGGGACAAGGCGCTCAAGGTGGCCGGTGAGGCATTAGAGGTCGATGTAGGGGATCTTGAGTTGGTTGACGGCGTCGTACGAGTCAAAGGCAGCCCCGACGTGTCGATCGAGCTGCGGACCGTGGCGGTGCTGGCCAACCCGCTGCGCTACGCGTTCGACGATTCGGCCAAGCGGGCCACCCAGTTCGCCGTCGGGAACACCGCTGGCCCACCGATTCCGGAGGACGAGGAGCCCGGCCTTGAGGGGCGCGACTTCTACTCACCGACACAGTCGACCTTTGCCAATGGCATGCATGCCGTCGTCGTCGAGACCGACCCCGAGACCGCCGAGATCAAGATCCTGCGCTATTGCGTCGTGCACGACTGCGGCAACCTGATCAATCCGATGATCGTCGAGGGGCAGGTGCACGGGGGAGTGGCCCAGGGTGTGGCCGGCGCGCTCTACGAGCGGATGGTCTACGACGGGTCGGGGCAGTTGCTCAACGCGTCGTTCATGGACTTCCTCATGCCGTACGCGAGCGAGATGCCCAAGATCGAGATCGACCACCTCGAGACGCCATCGCCGCTGAACCCGCTGGGGATCAAAGGCGCGGGGGAGGCCGGGGTCATCCCCGGCATGGCTGTCTTCGCGGCTGCGATCGAGGACGCCGAGGGCTTCCGGATCACTCAGATGCCGATTTCGCCCAGCGAGCTGTTTCATCTACGGCAGCTGTTCGCGGCCGGAGAGCTCGAGCCCGTCGATCGGAGGCACACATGAAGGTTGTCGGCGAGGCGACGCTGCACGCGCCCGTGGCGCGAGTCTGGGACGCGCTGATCGATCCGGCCGTCCTGGTCCGGACCATTCCCGGCTGCCAGCAACTCGAGGCTGTCGACGATGACGAGTACCGGATGACCGTGACCGCGGGGGTCGCCTCGATCAAGGGCACGTATCTGGGTACGGTGCGGCTGACCGACCAGCAGCAGCCGTCGTCGTTCGTCCTGCGGGCGGCCGGCTCAGGCGCGCCCGGCACCGTGCAGGCCGACGTCCTGGTCACCCTCGCCGACGACGGGCAGGGTGGCACCCGGCTCACCTATGACGCCGACGCTGTCGTGGGGGGCGCCGTCGGCGGGGTGGGACAGCGCATGCTGGCCGGCGTGGCCCGCAAGACCGCGGGAGAGTTCTTCCGGGCGGTCGACGACGTCCTCGGCGGTCACGCGGCAGCCAGCGTGCCGGGTCCTGTCCTGCCTTCAGCCAGCTCCGCCGGGGCCGATTCCTCGGTGGCCCAACTCCAGCCCACGGTGTTCACCCGCCCGCCTGGCTCGCCCGGCGCTCCCGGGATGCGCTCGCTCGCGCTGGCGGCGGCCGCGGGAGCAGCCATCGCCCTAGCCGGCGTCGCGCTGGGGGCACTCATCGGCCGCCGCCGCTGAGGTCCGAGACGCCCGCCTTACGAGGGTCTGTCCACCCTCGCGGTAGCCTGACATTTTTGTGAATTGAGGACCACTGCGTCGTCAGGTGCGCTCGGTGGCCGATCTCCTTGCCACATTGTTCATCCGGGAGTCACCTATGCGACTGCGAAGGGTCCTGCTCGTCACCTGCGGCGTGGTGACCGCGCTGGTCGGCGTAGCCGCGTTGCTGTCCGCGGACGGTGACCGCGCCCTGGCACCCCACGACGATGCGGCGCCCGCGCTGCACGTGTCCGGCAACCGGCTCGTCGACGGTGCCGGGATGGCGATCACTCTGCGTGGCGTGAACCGCTCGGGCGCCGAGTTCGCGTGCGTTGAGGGCAAGGGCATCTTCGACGGCCCGATGGACGCGGCCTCAGTCGCGGCGATCAGGAGCTGGCACGCCAACGCAGTCCGGGTGCCGCTCAACGAAGACTGCTGGCTGGCGCTTCCCAACGTCAAGCCGATGCACGCGGGCAGGAGGTATCGGACCGCGATCAAGAACTACGTGGACCTGTTGCACCAGCACGGTTTGGTGGCCATCCTCGACCTGCATTGGACGCACGGCGCGTACACGGACAACTCGTCGGATTGCACCGACCCCAACGCCACCTGCCTGAAGCCGATGACCAACGCCAAGCACTCACGTGACTTCTGGACCTCGGTCGCCAGAACGTTCAAGGGCGACGGTTCGACGATCTTCGACCTGTTCAACGAACCCTTCCTGGACCAGTCGATCCCGCGGCCGGCGGCATGGGCCCTGCTGGCGTGACGGCGGTTCGGCCTGCCAGGGCGGGGCGTCTCCTATCGGGTGGCCGGGATGCAGTCGCTGGTTGACGCCGTGCGCGCGACCGGAGCGGACAACGTCCTCATGCTCGGCGGCCTCGCCTACGCCAACGACCTCGGCCAGTGGCTGCGGTACCGGCCGAGAGACCCACGGAACAATCTTGCCGCGTCCTGGCACTCATACAACTTCAACACCTGCGAATCCGCGTCCTGCTGGGACAGGACCCTCGCGCCAGTCGCCGCCGCCGTGCCGCTGATCGCAGGCGAAATCGGTGAGAACGACTGCCGGCACACGTATGTCGACGGCCTTATGAGGTGGCTGGACCAGCACGGCGCGTCTTACCTCGGCTGGGCGTGGAACACCTGGGACTGCCGCTCAGGCCCAGCCCTGATCCGCAGCTACGACGGCACGCCGACGGCGTACGGCATTGGTGTCCGGAATCATTTCGCCGGGCCTGATCGCCACTAGCGTGCCTGCGGGATCAGCCACCTCGACCAGCACAACCGTCGAACCCACCGACACCCGTGATCCCGCCCTTGTCACCGGAACGAGGCAGATATCGCCCTCGCCGGTGTCGCGGGGGCACTCATCGGCCGCCGCCGCTGACGTCGCCGCTGCGCGAACTTCCTACGAGACGTGGCCGTCGCGACCCGCGCTGTGGCGCCGGCCGCTTGCAGCATGGCCTGCACCCGCCGAGCGTCATGATCGGACAGCCCGGTTGAGACAACAGTCGGCGCGCGGTCGACGAGCCTCTTGGCGTCGGCCAGACCGAACCGAGTGATCTCGCGGACGACCTTGATCACCCGGCGGACGACGATGGACGACATCGCCGTGGCCGCCGAGATGTCGCGGGCCGCCGTGTACCAGCACGTGCAGAACAAGGACGACGTCTTCCGCCGGCTGTCGATCCGCCTCTTCGACGGCAGCGTGACCCAGGCACGGGCCGTTGCTGCCGAGGGTCCACTGGTGGAGCGACTGCACAGCGTGCTGTCGGTGAAGTTGGAGCTGGCCCTCAAGCTCATGGCAGACAGCCCCCATGCCGAGGAACTGCTCGGGGCCAGCACGCGGCTGACCGGCGACCTGTTCGATGCCTATGGCCGGGCCATTCACGATCTGGCCGCAGGTGCCGTCGCCGACGCGCAGGAGCGCGGCGAGGTGCGGCTGATCGACACCGACCCCTCAGATATCGCCGATCTCGGAGTGGCGCTGGCACACGGCCTGGAGGCCCGCCTGGCCGATCCCGATGTGATGCGCCGGCGGCTGCGCCAGGGCGTTGAGCTGATCGCCGCCGGCCTCATGGCGCCGAGCGCAGACGCTCGGCATCGGCCCTAGTGCGCGAGCAGGACGAACACCAGCCCGAGTGCGGCCGGCAACGCCTGGAACAGCAGGATCCGCCGGGACACGGTGACGGCGCCGTACAGCCCGGCGACGATGATGCTGATCAGGAAGAAGACCCGCACCTGGAAGGCGACGTCATCGCCCGCGAACAGGCTCCAGATGAGACCCGCCGCCAGGATCCCGTTGTAGAGACCTTGGTTGGCAGCCAGCGCGGCCGCCTTGTCGGCGAACTCCTCGTCGGTGCCGAACACCGCCCGGCCCCGCGGCGTCTTCCAGAGAAACATCTCCAGTACGAGGAAGTACACATGGACCGCGGCCACGAGACCAACCAGCAGGTTCGCGACCACATTCATGACACTTCTCCCTGTTCGTCCCCCTGACACGACCGCGGCAGATCGTAGCGCCCGTCAGAGCAGTAACCTCCTCCCCATGGTGCCGTTCGTCGCAGCCGCGCTTCAGCTGGCGCCGCAGCCGGGGCCACTCACCGCTGAGAGCGTCAAGGCCAACCTCGCGCATGCGGCGACATGGACCACTCGCTGCGTGGAGTCCACCGGGGCCGATCTCGTCGTCCTCCCAGAGACCATGACGACCGGCTTTACCCCCGGAATCGGCGCGCACGACCTGTGGGATCTCGTCAGCGACGCCCCCGGTCCGGTCACCGAACCGATTCAGGACGCCGCCCGTCAACTTGGCGTGCATGTTGTCCTGGGCACATACATTCGCGGCCCGGAGCGGGGGATCGTCCACAATGGAGCGATCTTCCTCGGCCCCACGGGCGACGTGATCGGAGTCTCGCGCAAGACCCACCTGTTCACCGGCGAGACGGTTGGAGCCAGTGGCTGGGTCACTCCCGGCGACGAGGTGGCGATCGTCGAGACACCGTTGGCCAAGCTGGGCGCGGTCATCTGTTTCGACGGCGACTATCCCGAGTTGGCTCGTATCCTTGCGGTGCAAGGCGCCGAGGTCATCGTCCGGCCATCGGCGCTGCTGCGGTCGGCCGACATCTGGGAGCTCACGACCCGGGCCCGGGCCTACGACAACCACGTCCACGTCGTCGCCGCCAATGCGGTCGGCGCCGACCCGGCCGGGGTCCTCTACTTCGGCAACTCCCTCATCGTGACCCCGCTGGCCCACGTGACGGCCCGCGGCACCACTCACGAAGGCTGGATCAGTGCTCGGCTCGACCCCGACGCCTTCATGCAGATGAGCCCGGGATCCAGTCAGCCGCAACTGTTCGACCATCTCGCCGACCGCAACGTGGAGCTGTACGCGAAGTACGCCGACGAGCTTACTCGGCCGGCGGCCACCTCGTACCCGCATCCAAGGCTGTCCGACTCGCCGGCCATCTTGCCGGACGGGCGGGATTGATGCGCGCCACCGTGCCTCGCATCCGGATCGGCATTGACGCTGGCGGGACATTCACCGATGTCGTCGCCCTCGACGAGGCAACCGGCGAGATGGTGGTCACCAAGGTGCCCTCGACTCCCAAAGATCCCGTTGACGGCTTCCTGACCGCCGTGGTCGCGGTGCTGACGCTGATGCGAGCCACCGGGCACGACATCTCCACCATCTGTCATGGCACGACGGTGGCGACCAACCAGTTGCTGACCGACGACATCGGCAAGCTGGGCTTCGTGACGACCGAGGGCTACGAGTCGGTGCTGGAGATCGCCCGCCAGTCGGTTCCCGATGGCTACGGCAACTCGTACTTCTGGGTCAAGCCGCCGCGCATCGTGCCCGCACATCGGGTGCGCACCGTCGGTGGCCGGCTCGACGCCACCGGCACGCAACTGCGGCCGTTCGACACCGATGGCGCGATGGCTGTCTCCCGCGAGCTTCGCCGTGAGGGGATCAACACGATCGGGGTCTGCTTCCTGCACTCCTATGCCTCGGACGCGCACGAGCGGGCGATGCGTGATGTGCTGGCGAAGGAGCATCCCGACGCCGTCGTCTCCATCTCCAGCGAAGTGCTCCGGGAGTACCGAGAATACGAACGATCTATCACCACGCTGGTCGATGCCGCCGTCAAGCCACGGGTCGCGCGCTACGTCGCCAACATCGGCCAGCGGCTCAAGCAGCTCGCGCCGCGATCGAGCTTTTTCGTCATGAAGTCCAACGGCGGTGTGCTGTCGGCGCATGAGGTCGCCAAGCAGCCAATCACCACCGTGCTATCCGGGCCCGCGGCCGGCGCACTGGGGGCGGCGCTGATCGCTCAGCAGGCGGGCTACCAGCGGGTGCTCACGCTCGACGGTGGCGGCACCTCGACAGATGTGTCAGTCGTCGTCGGAGGGCAGCCCACCCTGACCACCGAGGGCTCCATCGGCCGCTACCCGTCCAAGATCCCGATGGTCGACATCGTCACCGTCGGTGCGGGTGGCGGATCGGTGGCCTGGATCTCACCTGAGGGCACGCTCAAGGTGGGGCCGCGTTCGGCCGGAGCCGAGCCGGGGCCTATCTGCTACGTCCGAGGCGGCACCGAGCCCACGGTCACCGATGCTCACATGGTGCTCGGGCGCATCCCGCCGCACCTGCTCGGCGGCCGGATTCCGCTCGACGCTGACGCCGCGCGCAAGGGGATGCGGGCGCTGGCCGACCAGCTCGGCCTATCGCTGGAGGAGTGCGCCCGGGGCGTCCTGGAGGTGTCGGCCTGGAACCAGGCGAACGCGATCCGGCAAGTCACCGTCAAACGAGGCCTCGACGTCCGCGACTTCGTAATGGCGACGTTCGGCGGCTCGGGCAGCCTGCTGCTATGCCGGCTGATCGACATTCTCGGCATTCAGGCCGTGCTCGTCCCTCGGGATCCCGGCAACGTGTCGGCCTTCGGCCTGCTGACGGTCGACGTCAAGAACGACTACGTGCAGACCGCCGTCGTTGCCCACGGCGAGCTCGATCCCGCGCAGGTCACGGCCGGATTCCGCGCGCTGGAAGAGCAGGCGATGGACGCGCTCGACCGCGAGGGTTTCGCCCGGGGTGAGCACCGCTATCTGCGTTCGGCTGACCTGCGCTATGCCGGCCAGGGCTTCGAGGTCCGCGTCGACGTACCCGAGGGACAGCTCACCGCCTCGGAAGCCGAGACGGTCGTCGCCAGCTTCCACGACGAGCACGAGCGGTTGTACGGCTACTGCTACCGCGCCCAGCCGTGGCACAGCGTCGAGTGGGTCAACCATCGAGTGTCGGGCGTGGGTCCCATCCGGCGACCCGAGCCGCGGGTCCTCGCCAAACGTGAGGGCAGCGCCAAGCCGGCCCGCAGGGGCACCCGCCGGGTGTGCTTCGACGACTGGATCGACACGGCCATCTTCTGGCGGCCCGACCTCGCCCCCGGCGACTGGGTGAATGGCCCGGCCGTCATCGAAGAGTTCGGCGCCACCGTGCCCTTGCACCCTGGTTTCAGCGCCGGCGTCGATGGGCACGGCAATCTGCTGGTGACCGCGTGAGTGGCCGTCACGCCAGCGGTGGGTCATTGTTCGAGAAGGGCGGCTCGCTGTTCGAAAAGCAGCCGGCCGAGACGCCGCTGGCTTCCGCGCCGGCGACTCAGCAGCCGGTGGTCTTCGGCCCGGCGACCCGGGTGCCAAGCCGGACGGCCGACCCGGTGCTCGTAGAGATCGTCGAGGGCACGCTGGCCTCGGTGGAGCGAGAGGTCGAGACAGCCATCGCGCGCACCTCCCGGTCGCCGATGATCCGTGACGCCCATGACTTCCGGGCCGGGATCCACGACCGGCGGCTGCGTAAGCTGACCGGCCGGTCGTACTCCGCGCTCGTGCATCCTGTGGTCCGCGACTTTCCGATGCGCACCATGAAGCCGGGCGACGTCTACTTTCACAACGACGTCTACACCTCCGAGGGCGGCATCGGGCACCTGCCCGATCTGTGTGTCACCGTGCCGGTCTTCCACCGCCGTGAGGTGGTCGCCTTCGTGCAGGCCTTCGGCCACCACGACGACATCGGCGGTGCCGTGCCCGGGTCGATGCCTAGCGGGGCCACCAGCGTCTTTCAAGAGGGCCTCATGGTGCCGCCGATCAAGCTCTGGGCCGCGGGAGTGCCCAACCGCGCGGCGCTGACCATCCTGACCCGCAACACCCGGATGCCCGACTCGCTGGCCGGCGACCTCGACGCCGAGTGCTCGGCCTGCCTGATGGGCACTCAGCGGCTTACCGAGCTCTTCGACCGCTACGGCCGGCTGCGGGTGGAGGCGTGCTTCGACGCGATCCTCGAGAACACGACCTACACGTTCCGTACCGAGTTGCTGGCCAAGATCCCCGACGGCGAGTACGTCTGGGAGGACTACGCGGAGCACGACGGTGTCGATCCACCGCGGCTGCACCGGCAGCGCATCACGCTGACGATGAACAGCGCGGCCGAAGTGCCGCTGACCATCGACTTCACCGGCACGTCACCGCAGGCCAAGGGGCCCATCAACCACGTTGGCAACGCGGCCGATGGCAACTTCTTGAAGAAGTGGCTCGCGCCCATCCTGCGCAACCTGGCCGACTCGCCGGAGCGGATGGCCGAGCTCGACGTCAACGAGGGCGTTGTCCCGCTGATCGAGATGCGATTCCCCCCGCCGGGCACCCTGCTCACCCCGATCTTCCCGGCGCCGACCAACGCCCGCACCTTCGTCATCCTCCGGTTGCTCGGCGTCCTGGCGGGTGCGCTGGCCAAGGCCACCGACGGCCGGATGCCGGCCGACCAGGAGACGATCCGCTACACCGGCATCTACGGCACCGACGACAAGGGTGAGTCCTACCTGATGCGTGAGGTCCTCGGCGGCGGCTCGGGTGGCCGCTGGTATGCCGACGGAGAGGACACGATCCACGTCGTACCAGACTCGCGAAACCTGCCGACCGAGTTCACCGAGTCGCGGTTTCCGTTCATCGTCGAGCGGCTCGGACTGGCTGTCGACTCCGGCGGCCCGGGCAAGTTTCGCGGCGGGCTGGGCTATGACAAGCAGATCCGGATGCTGCGCGACGCCTCCTTCATGTCCATCGCCGACCGCTCGATCCTGTCCTGCTGGGACGTCCGCGGCGGCCGGGCGAGCGCCCCGTTCCAGGTCACCATCGAGGGCCGCCCGGTCGAGGGCCTCGTGGACCAGGCGCCGGTGCGGGCGGGTGAGGTGGTCCGC
>Ga0136617_10005836_pt1 | contig 11029 bp, 9 predicted proteins | sample AntDrymUQ3222106_2_FD_129672 | JGI IMG/M metagenome (GOLD analysis project Ga0136617, IMG submission 129672) | Polar desert sand microbial communities from Dry Valleys, Antarctica - metaG UQ322 (21.06) | ecosystem: Environmental > Terrestrial > Soil > Desert | place: Antarctica: Dry Valley...
ACCGCCGATAGCGGGGTTGCAAGACATCTGCCCAATTAAATCCAAACTTAGCGTAACCAGAGCAGTCTGAGACCCCATCCTCGCAGCGGCTGATGCGGCCTCACATCCGGCGTGACCTGCGCCTATCACAATGACATCGAAGTGTTCATCAAAGCACATCACTACTTACCAATGCAAAAAGTTTTAAAGATTCTCAGTAAAATGTCGTCGGAGGTTGTTTCTCCAGTAATTTCGCCTAAAAAACGCAGAGCGTTATGAAGGCCAACAAGACATATCTCTTCACCAGCGCGCTGGGCGAGTAGATCACTCGATGAGCTAATAGCATTCGCCGCGCGTTGCAGCAAATCAAAATGTCTGGCATCAGTGATCAAGAAGTCGTTATCTATCGGAACATTCTGTATAAACGGTTGCAGTATAGCAGAGCGAAGCTCATCTATACCGAAGCCTGTTTTCGCGGAAACCGAAACTACATTCGTCTTAGCAAGTAAGACGTTATTTTGCTTCAAAGGGGAAGGCTGAAGGTCTGATTTATTCATGATAAACAGATGAGTCTTATCAGAAACTTCGGCGATAATCTCAAGGTCTTCGTCCGCTATATCTTGCGATCCATCGAGCACGACAGCAATCAAATCCGCGTCTGCAAGTGCTCGACGTGTCCTTTCTATGCCTAATCGTTCGACGGCATCATTAGAATCATGCAGTCCAGCGGTGTCAGTGATCATTACCACTAAGCCATCGATGTCTACCAATTCGCTCAAACTGTCCCGTGTAGTACCCGGCACTTCAGTCACGATGGCTCTGTCTCGTGCTACTAAACAGTTGAAAAGGCTTGACTTACCAACGTTCGGGCGACCCACCAATGTCACCCTTAAGCCATCTGTGAAGAATCGACCGGTGCGAAATGTATCAGCTAAATATTTTAAGTCAACCGCGAGTTGAAGAAGACACTGTGTCGCTTCGTCAATAACACTTGAGGGAAGGTCGTCTTCCACAAACTCAAGTGACGATTCTAAGAGAACAATAACACCAAGGAGTGCATCTTTGAGTGGCTGGAGGCGATGTGACAGCTCACCACCTAACTGCTTCGAAGCCTGTCTGACGGCAGCAAATGTTCGCGCATTAATCAAGTCACGAACTGCTTCGGCTTGGCTTAAATCCAACTGTCCGTTGGAAACCGCTCGCAGAGTAAATTCGCCGGCTTCTGCAACACGTGCGCCAAAACGAAGAAGAGCATCTATGACATGCAACAGTAGCGTCGGTGAGCCATGACAACTAAGCTCGACAACGTCTTCTCCGGTGAAAGAGTACGGAGCCTTAAAGTAAGTAATCAGGGCTTGGTCAATTACTTGAGCATTCTGGGGATCGCGAATTTTTTTAAGAGAGGCTCGCCTCGGTTGCGGCGAGAAATTTTCGTCTGAGATAATTAACCGAGTGAGTTCTAAGGAGGATGGACCGCTCAAACGGATAACGCCTATTCCGCTGCGCCCGGGTGGGGTAGCTAAGGCTACGATGGTGTCGTTTATTGACACTATCCTTATCGTTTTCGCAAAAATGTAAGGTAAAAGTCACCAGCGAAGCTTATCTTTATACTGATGATTTGAGGGTTACGCGGAGTCTACGAGCGTTGCCTTCACCCGCTGATTCTGTGGCGAGGCCTTCTTCACTTGCGAGAGCGAGGTGAATAACTCGACGCTCGTTAGCGGTCATGGCGCCAAACGTAAAAGGAACCCCAGAGGCTCTTACGCGGTCAGCGGCATGGCGTGCCATCACACACAACTCCGCTTCTCGCACCGCGCGGAACCCATCGACATCGCAAACGTAGCGCTCGCCACCTTCCCGAGTGCGCGCGAATACTTGGTTAACCAAGTGCTCCACTGCGTCTAAAAGCTCACCGCCTTCAACTCGCAAAAGCGGAGCATCGCGTCCATCAATATCTACAAAATTGAGGGCTGAATTGCTCCCGGTAGAAGCACGCAAATCCAACTTACAAGCATTGAAGATGTCATTCAAAAACTCATGTGGTTGCTGCATACGAGTATTTTTCATACGGAATTTGCACCCAAAACGGCAAAAGCTCGTTTCGTAGAGTAGAAATTTTATGCTTGTGAAACTCGCGCTTGACTCAACTTCTTGTTCGACTTAACTTCTGCTTTAGTTTTAGGAGGGTCTTCATCACTCTCCGATTTAACTAACTTATTTATCAATATTTGCTGCCCAAACCCGACAATGTTTCCGACAAACCAGTAGACCAGTAATCCTGCGGGTGCACTCCACATCATGTACAACATCATCACGGGCAGAACAACTGCCATCATCTTGCGTTGGAGGGGGTCAGCAGATGGGGCCGGCGTTATAAGTTGCAGAACGACCATCGAGCCGGCCATCAGGAATGGCAAAATGTGAAGCGGATCGGCCGCGGAAAGATCGGGCATCCATAAGAACGTTGCTTGCCTGAAATCGATTGAAATTGTTATGGCCCGGAAAAGAGCGAACAGAAAGGGCATCTGTATCAATAAAGGTAAGCACCCGCCGAGAGGGTTACCGTCCTTCATCAAACGCAGTTGCTCCATCTGCAAATCTTTGAGGCGAGGATCGTTTTGCTTTAACGCCTTGATTTTTTCTTGTATCTCCTTCATCCGTGGCGCGAGCTTTTGCGCCTTCTTCATCGACTTCGATGAGCGCCACTTCAGCGGAAAGAAAAGAGAATAAAGAATTATTGTGAAAATGATGATAGCTATTCCGTAGCTACCCGTCAGGTTATTAAGATACTTGATCGGCCTCAGAATTTGGACGGCGATGGGGCGAGAAACGGTGCTAAATAAACCATAGTCAATGAGGCCGTCAAGGTCTACATCGCGGTTTGAGGACTTGGTGAGATAAGCACTGACCTCGTTCAAGACGTAGTGATCTTTTGGGCCACTATACAATTGAATGGCCGAACCGTCCGAGGGGACGGGCACAAAGCCGGTTATTAGGTATCTCTCCTCTTTGCTTCCATTTACATCCTTTTCGTACTTAGCAGTACGGAATTCAAGTCCTTCAAACTTCTTCGGTAGCACCGCAGCCATCGCGAAGTAAGTGTCGCCGACCGCAGCCCAATCAACACCGCCGTTGACGATTTGACGGTCCGCTCCTTCTGGGCGTTTCGGTGTAAACCAGCCATTTTCATTATTATGAATTGAAGCGGCTAGGAATCGGTGGACTTCACTATCAACTGAAGCAACACCTTCCGGAGCAACAGAATAAAAGGTGTAATGCGGAACGCCCTGATCACCAATGCTCGGCCCGATAGCAAGTTTGACATTGGGAAGCGGTTGACCACCGCGGGAAAGCAAAAGTCCGAGACTAACGCTGTAATGATCTGCGGTAAAACTAAAGGTCTTAGTTACATCTAGGCCGGTTGCATCATCATGCAGTTTAAACTCAACCCGCATTGGCGCATCGCCAGGCTGCACTTCTAAGCGAACTTCACCCTCACCCTCAACGCCATTAATCGTGTAATTTTTCGAAGCAAGGACAGTATCTAAGTTACTGTCCCCGGTCAGAACAAGCAGAGGCGCGACGCCCTGTTTTTGCCGGATTTCCTCAGAAGGAATGAGTTCTAGAGGTTCTTGACTATCCCCACGACTGGCAATCGAATATATAGGACGGCCTGTATCTTTGTTTTTTTTGATTACCCAACTGGTAGCGATGGCACCACGAGTGTCAATTTTGATTTCGTAAAGAGGGCTTGAAACAATCACTACTCGCTGTGGAACAGCATTTATTGCAGTATTAAGATTTTCATGCTCAAGACTTTTTGGGATAGATGCACTTGTTAGTTGTGTCGGCTCAGGAGCAGGAACGTTACTATTTGCTTGCTCCGGGGCGTTGACATTACTCTGCGGCGGGTAGAAACGGCGTAAAGCAAAATCCCATCCAAAAAGGATAACGCCTGAAAGCACTAGGGCAATTAAAAAACGCTTTTGTTCCATGTAAAGATAAAAAGAATATTTAGGAGTAGTCCAAAATTCCGCGCATTCTGGATCATTATTTTACGGGATCATAGCCACCGGAATGAAATGGATGGCAGCGGCCAATTCGCTTAACCGTCGCCCAAATTCCTTTCAACACACCATGCCGCCTAATTGCCTCGTGCGCAAATTCAGAACACGTCGGCACAAACCGGCACGAGGGAGGGAAAAGCGGCGAAACTGCCGTCTTATAGATTTGCAAAAATAGAAGTAAAGTACTTTTCACGTCTGATTCGTCGAATCACGCAAACTGCTGTTACTCTCGTCATTAAAGACCTTAGTAATAACTCTATTTAATTCAAATAACGCCGCTGCGGTTTTACTGTCGAGAAGTGGACGCTTCGCATTGATTACCCAATCGTACTGATTGTTGAGCGAACAAAGCGAGGAATAATTCAACCGGAATGCCTCGCGTAATAAACGCTTCATACGATTTCGGTCAACAGCGCGAAGGGCAAGTCTACGTGATGCAGTGATACCCATCCGGTGATAAAGCATGCCATTGGGTCGAACGAAAACGGTGACTAAGCGTTCATTGTAACGCCTGCCTAAATCGTAAGCCAGGCGGAATTGCGTTGAATTAGGCAGTTTGAGATTCCGTCGCAGAGATGACATTTATGTTTAATAATGGGATGGGGTAAGACGCTTACGCCCTTTTGCACGGCGTCTCTTTATCACCAGACGGCCGCTTTTGGTCGACATGCGAAGTCGAAAACCGTGTGTTTTTGCGCGACGGCGATTGTTTGGTTGGAAAGTCCGCTTTGACATGTCTATACTCGCTCCTTAATCAAAAGTGCAAGACTATTCTGCGAGGACTTTATCTGTCAAGCAACAATGAAACTGAAGCAACCTAAATGAAAGCCGGTAGTCACTGGTTTATTGCGAAAGGTCTAACCACATATCGGCATTCGCTGCTACTGAAAGTGCTCGCCTTTTGAATGGACTGACTTTTATGCACCAAGCAATTAAGTTTGTACATCCGGTCAGAACAAGTTCATAAATCGCTAATTCCGCCGACATTTTCATTACAAAATTCAGCCAATTAAGCCCTGTGGATTTTCCTTGCAGGATTTCTATTGTTATGTTAGTCTCGCGCCCGTTTTGACCACAAAGATTTCTTGTAAGTGATTGAAAGTTAAACACTTAAAGCATAACTTGAAGTTTCCACAGGTTTTCCACAGGCTGTGGAAAACCTGTGGAAAACACAGGCAACGCTGCAATTTTTTCAAGTTTGGGGATGGTTGTGTCGTTCCCTAAACTGAAGTTCAGCAACCGAGTCAAAACTGATAAGGAGAGATAAGTATGTCTGGGTTTGTGTTGGTTGTTTCACACATAGTGATGAGTGTTTGCAAGCGTAATATATGCCGCAATAACTCAAAGCCACAATGATTACAAACCTCACAGTTTTATTTATGGCAAGTTTAAAATTTGTTGCCGATTGCCGTTGATGTGAAATTTGTTTCGTAACTGAAAGAAAGTCCAAGACTATGAGTGCATTGATTCAGGATAAGACGTGGACAGAGATATTAGACAATCTAGAAAGGCGCTTAAACCATCAGAGTTTTGATACTTGGATAAGGCCGATTTTATTTGATGATTATGATAGCAACACCCAAACTCTATCTCTACGTGCACCCAACCAAGTGGTGAGGGATTGGGTATGCTCTAATTATTTGGACGTGATTGATGCAACGCTACAAGAATTAAAGATATTCGATTATAAAATTCACTGGACTATTGAAGAAGAGTCATTTAGCTCTTTAAAAACAATCGCTAACCAAAAAGCCAAAGATGAGGACGTGTTTGGTTCTCACGGGGTCACGAAACTCATTCTTGATAACAGAACTTCAGACCTTATTTCTATATTAGAAAGAACTGAACCCAAAAATATTACTGGGGCAACAACATTCGTCGACATAGAACCACTCGAACATTCTCTCAACCCGAAGTGTTCATTTAATACATTCGTTGTTGGCTCATGTAATCAGTTTGCCCATGCCGCAGCCCTAGCTGTTGCCGAAGCACCAGGGAAAACATATAACCCTCTGTATATTTATGGAGGGGTGGGATTAGGAAAAACTCATCTGGTACACGCCATTGGTCATGCAATAAAAGCTCGTAATAGGTATCTACGACTGTCGTACATTTCCGCCGAAAAGTTTATGAATGAGCTGATCAACGCCATTCGGTATGACAAAACTCAGACATTCAGAGAAAAGTATCGATCTATCGATGTTCTACTAATGGATGACATTCAGTTTATGGCGGGGAAGGAACGCACTCAGGAAGAGTTTTTTCATACGTTCAACGCGCTATATGATGGACAAAAACAGATCGTGATTACCTCGGATTGCCCGCCGCGTGAAATTCCCACTCTTGAGGAGCGGCTACATTCGCGTTTTGAGTGGGGATTGATAGCGGACATGGAACCGCCCGACCTTGAGACAAAGGTTGCTATACTGAAACGTAAAGCTGATTTGGATGGTGTAGTTCTTCCGGATGATGTTGCATTTTTTATAGCTGGACGGGTAAAAAGTAACATTCGTGAATTGGAAGGCTCGCTTGTCAGGTTGGTGGCAATCTCCTCTCTTCGGGGACTACCGATCTCGAAGATGCTAGCTCAAGATGCCATACGTAATATTGTTGAGGATGATCAACATGGCGGAATAACCATCGAGCAGATACAGAAAGCCGTTGCGAACAGATACAAACTTCATACAGAAGATTTAAAATCCAAAAATAACTCACGTCAAATAGCCGTTCCAAGACAGGTCGCAATGTATCTGTGTAAGCGGCTTACAAAACATAGCTTCCCTGAGATTGGACGTGAGTTCGGAGGTAAGCATCACACGACTGTCATACACTCTGTCGATAAGATTGGAACCCTGGTTTCTAAGGATCAAAATTTCCACAGGGTCGTAAGTGATCTTATCGATAATATATGCAAGTAGTTAGCTCGTTTTGAGCCTTAATAATTTCCACAGCCTAACCAATGAGTTTAGTCTTTTGCACACAACACTTAAGTGGTAGTTTTCCACATTTCCACAGCCATGAGCGATTAGTGGCTTGTGGAAATGTGGAAAACCTGAAATTCATCGCAGATTTCCACAGACAAATTGTAATTTCCACAGCTTTTTCCACAGCCCCTGTGGAAAACAAACGTATTGTTTGTAACAGTAAAGTAAGTTTTCCACATTTCCACAGGCCCTACTACTACTACTGTATATATTTTTAATTATTGATTTAGTAATAGTAATAAAAGCATGTGTCGCATAATCATCTATGAAGAGGTAATAAGATGGAATTCAACATTAGTAAGAATGCAATCCAGAAAGAACTTGGCTTTCTACAAGGCGTTGTAGAAAGAAAGAACACAATCCCTGCTCTCTCCAACATTCTTGTTGAATCATTCGGTGAGAACACAATTAGATTTATCGGCACCGACCTTGACATCACATTGCGCTGTGAAACGGAAGCGGACATCGTAACCTCCGGAGCAATGTGCATCAACGCCAGAAAACTTTATGAAATAGTGCGCGTCCTTCCAGATGCAACCATCAATTTCAAAAAAGAGGAAAACAATTGGGTAACAGTAAAATGTGAACGCTCAAATTTCCGTCTCTTCGGAATCACGCGCGATGATTTTCCATCTGTTCCCAGTTTTGGATTAGCAACAGTAAAAATTTCGGCGGCAGTCTTGAAGTCGTTTATTGAACGAACAATTTTTGCTACAACGTTGGAAGAATCTCGTTATACGCTATCAGGGGCTAAATTTAGTGTAAGCAAAAAAGGAGCGAGAATGGTAGCTACAGATGGACATCGCTTAGCATACATAGAAAAGTTGGACTCATCGCAAAGCGATGGAGATAGCGTCATAGATGTTTTGATTCCTCGAAAAACACTTGTGGAATTGAGCAAATTAGCTTCGTCCCATGATGGTGATATTGGACTCGGAGCAGATGACAATCACGTCTACTTCGAGGTTGCTTCCAGGCTTTTGGTATCTCGACTTCTTACAGGGCAATTTCCGAATTACGAGATGGTGATGCCAAAAGGGCATGATCATTCTACGATTTTCGATGCAGTGGCATTAGGCCACGCCGTACGCCGAGTTTCACTTATGGCCGATGAACGCTCTCACGCTGTTCGATTCCATTTTACATCTGGCAATCTACATATAAGCTCTCAAGCCTCAGAGGAAGGGGAAGCCCTTGAGTCAGTCTCAACAGACTATGAAGGAGTAGAAACGCAAATCGGTTTCAATGCTTCTTATCTTCAAGAATTTTTTAATGTCTTAAATGGCGAATCTGTTGCTTTCGAATTTAAAGATGGTAACTCACAGGTTCAATTAAGGCCACTTATGAACGACGGGTATGATTACAAATATGTGGTCATGCCGATGCGTATATGAGCGGATGAATACTAATCTCCATGAAGTAGCTCACCGATAATGAAGCTTGTCTTTATTAACCTTGAAGTTGAGTTATGCAACATGCGTTAGTGGGTGCAAGACCCATCTTCACGGCCCGCACGGCCCGCTCCGTTCCCCACCCTTGTGGCGCTCCTTGAAAATGTTAATCTCATTTCAAAATATAGCTCTTAATCAGATTTGACCAGTACTCATTATGTTGCTTGAAAGTATTGAAGTTAATAACTTTAGGAATTTGACCGGTGGGGTAACTTGGGGTAATGATTTAAATATAATCGGAGGTGAGAACGGCCAGGGAAAAACAAATTGGATTGAAGCTATATACTTATTGGCAACTAGTAAATCCTATCGAACACAGCGTTTGCAAGAAGTTATTAGTTTCGACCAAGACTTTACTACTATAAATGGCCGTGTAGCACACAGTTCTCATATTTATCGGGACCTCGAAGTAGCCATTCAAGCGAACACCAAAACAATATCTCTAAATGGTAAACGCGAAGTTATTACTAACTATCTAGGTCAGTTACACCCAATACTCTTTACAGGAGAGGAATTAAAAACAGTAAGAGAAGGCCCGGAATTACGCCGCAGATTTTTAGATCGTGGCATTGTTTCGCACCAGAAATCTTACATTCAAACGCTCGCAGACTATGAACGTATCTTGAAACAAAAAAATCGCTTGTTGCAGAGCGTGACAGAGAGAGGAATTAGCATTCAAGAAGCGCGCGTCTTAGTCGAGCCGTGGAATGAACAATTAGTGCATTTGGGAGAAATTATCCATCGCTCCCGTTGTGACTACGCAAATTCTCTGGAGGGTATTCTCAAATACAGCTTTTTCGATAAAGAAGTAATCACCATCCGTTATATCTCCTTCTTGAAAGAAAAAGGCGACATACATAATTACAAAGAAGTTTTCGCCGAACGATTGAACTCAAAATTTCAGGCCGAAATAGCCTCCGGTTACGCATTGCTGGGACCTCATCGAGATGATTTGGAGATTCTGTTTGATGGTCGATACATAAGGACTTACGGCAGCTCAGGGCAGCAGCGTACTGCGTTGATTTCACTTGACTTAGCTGCGATTGAGTTGTATCATTCATGGCACAAAGAGTACCCGATTTTTCTATTGGATGACGTCGACGCTGAGTTAGATCAGCATCGCATTTCTAGTTTAATCGAATACTTAAAAGGTCGCACTCAGACATTCATGACTACCTCGAAAGAAGATTTACTGCAAAGGTTTGCGTCTCACGCCGCTATCTACAACGTATCAAGGGGTTCCGCAATTAAGATAAATTAATGCTTACAAATCAGTCTTCTGATATTCCTTAACTGCGGCGTAGTGACACCCGATATTTCTCGTGAACAGTCGTCAGTTATTGAATCCGTTGTTGAGGGTAAACAGAATTTACCTAATCCTAAAGCCCACCAGTGAGAGTTTATAAACAATATGTTAAAAAATGAGGAGGACAAATTGTTAGGGGCAAATAATTTGAAAAAGAATACAGCTTACGATTCGAGTTCAATTACAGTATTAGAGGGGCGCGATGCTGTCCGCAAACGTCCTGCAATGTATATTGGTTCAACGAGCGAAATGGGCTTGCATCATTTAGTTTATGAAGTTGTCGATAACTCAATCGACGAAGCGCTTGCTGGTTATTGCGATACGGTTGAGGTGGTAATCCATCTCGATAACTCAATCACTGTAATTGATAATGGTCGTGGAATCCCAGTCGATTATCATAAGCAGGAAAGAAGGTCAGCAGCCGAAGTCGTCATGACAAAACTCCACGCAGGAGGGAAGTTCGACTCAAATGCTTATAAGGTTTCTGGAGGACTTCATGGAGTAGGTGTGTCCTGTGTAAATTTCCTCTCTGAGTCCCTGCGCCTGGAAATTTGGCGTGATAACACTACATACGAGCAGGAATATAAGCGTGGTATTCCGGTTTCAAAACTCGAGGCCACAGGCAAAACCAAGAAACGCGGCACGAAAATCACTTTTAAGCCGGACGCGCAGATATTTGACGTTTTGGAGTTCAGCTTCGACAAGCTCTCAGAACGTCTAAGAGAAAAAGCATTTTTAAATAAAGGCATTCGAATCGGTATCAAAGATGAGCGCGAGGAGACAGAGCGTTCCCACGAGTTTTATTACAAAGGCGGAATTGCCGAGTTCGTTAAACATCTCAACAAAAACAAAGGTATCCTGCATGATAAACCAATATATTTTGAGCGTGTCAATGACGTTCTCTCAATCGAGGTAGCCATCCAATACAACGATGGTTACGATGAGAAAGTGTATTCTTTTGCGAACAACATAAATACAGTAGACGGCGGTAGTCACCTTTCAGGGTTTCGCTCAGCTTTTACACGGACGATTAATGCTTACGCCCAATCTTCCGGTCTCGCAAAAAACTTTAAGACTTCGCTGACTGGTGATGACGTGCGCGAAGGTTTAGTAGCCGTAATATCTGTCAAACTGCCGCAGCCACAGTTTGAGGGGCAGACTAAAGGTAAGCTTAATTCTGATGTTAAGGGAGCCGTCGAATCGTTTTTGAATGAACATTTGACTGAGTATTTTGAGCAGAAT
>Ga0136617_10005837_pt1 | contig 11029 bp, 3 predicted proteins | sample AntDrymUQ3222106_2_FD_129672 | JGI IMG/M metagenome (GOLD analysis project Ga0136617, IMG submission 129672) | Polar desert sand microbial communities from Dry Valleys, Antarctica - metaG UQ322 (21.06) | ecosystem: Environmental > Terrestrial > Soil > Desert | place: Antarctica: Dry Valley...
AGTTGGGCTGGGCAAAGACACCGGCAAGAACAAAGACCACTCGTGGTTCGTTTCATACGCGCCGGCCTACAAACCGGAGATCGCACTCATCGCACTGGTTGAAAACTCAGGCTTCGGAGGTCACCACGCCGCCCCCGCCGTCCGTCGAGTCTACGACGTTTACTATCGCAAGACTCGAAACGCAGAGCCTCCAGGCGCGCTCCCTGTCGCCAAAACGACGGGCGACCGACGACCGCAGACGGTGGTTAAACTCGATTCACCGTCTTCGAACTCCGGTTTGCGGGTAGCAACTAATTAAGGCAACCGGAGGCGGTGAACTAGCAGTTGCCGGTCCTCGGTCACCGGTCGTCGGTCAATTCCAATGGTTGGCATAATCCCTAAAAAAGGTCTGCGCGATTTCGATTGGGTGCTCGCCCTGCTGGCGGTTGGTATCGTGTGCTTTGGCACGATCCAGATTCGTTATGCGCAACCAACGGAAACCTATTGGGTAAAGCAACTCATAGGTTTGGGAATCGCAGTAGTGGCGATGCTTTTGGTCGCCTTCAACGATTACCGGAAACTCATCAACATCGCACCGGCATTCTACGTTTTTGGTCTCCTGCTCCTGGTGCTGGTGCTGATTCCAGGTATTGGATTGAAGATCAACGGCCAACGCGCCTGGATCAAAGTTCCCGGTATCGGTCAATTCCAACCGTCGGAGTTCGTCAAAGTAACTACGGCCATGATGCTGGCGCGCTACTTCGGCAGGCGCCGGCTGGGAGCGTTAGGACTGAAAGACATCGCGGTCGGCGGGGTGATTCTAGCGCTGCCCATCGCGCTCATCTTGCTCGAACCTGACGTTGGATCGGTTTTGACTTATTTACCCATACTGTTCACCGTGCTGTTTCTCTGCGGCATCAAAGCTCGCTACGTAGTCGCCGCTGTAGTATTGAGTGTCGTGCTGCTTCCCTTCGCTTACTGGGTGGGGGTGAAGACCCACCTGGTCAAAAACTATCAGCAGGAACGCATCAACGTGATTCTTGACCCGGAAAATGCCGATCGCCGCGGTTTTGGTTACAACACCTGGCAATCGATACTAACGGTGGGCGAAGGCGGACTGCTTGGCGCCGAACGTGCATCCGGGCACTCGCAAAGCAGCCTTAAGTTTCTCCCTGAGCCGCACACTGATTTCATCTTTTCCGTGACGGCCGGTAATAACGGCTTCGTTGGCTGCATTCTGGTGCTGTTTGCCTATGCGATCCTGCTTTCCCGGATGATCGTCGGAGCAAGGCGGGCGCCCGATCGTATGGGTATGCTCGTGATCATGGCGATAGTCGGCGGGCTCACCTTTCAGATCTTCATCAATATCGGAATGGCCCTGGGTATCTTGCCCGTGATCGGCGTACCACTGCCCCTAATGAGCTCCGGCCTTGCCTCGCTCATAACTACTTTTATCGCCATAGGTTTTGCCATCAGCGTGCAGTTGAGAAGATTTGTAAACTAGTGGTTAAACGAACACTTAGTTTGCGGTCTGGCGCTTTAGCCCCGCAAACCAACAGTTAACCTCACGTTGGTTTCGCGTTTGCGCTTCCTTAGGTTTATACTCGCCTTAGCTCGCCCCCGGAAGTTTTCGTTTTCAGCGCTTCAGTAACAAGTCGCATTTGAAACCAGGAAACAGCACGAAGAGACCTCGGCTGAGTACCGTGCGCCCGCGAGTGAGCCAGAATTTTTGCTGTCGTTAAAATAAGACGACCTTCTTATCAACTTTACCGTAAAGCCGTACGTGGCCCGAGGCCAGTAAAAGAGTGGTTGGACGCGCGTCCGATTCACATATTGACATGCAGACGAAATACAACGGTCGCTTCGGAACACGTAGCGGTTCTCGGATGTTCCGATGTAACTAAGGCACGCGCTGTTTCGATGACACGCGCCCACCGTTGCAAGTCTGCTGCTGGATGCGCGAAGCGGCTAGTTAGGGTTCTTTTTGAATAGTTCTAGAGAGCCTCGCGTTCTGGACGAAGTTGGTCCAGACTCAAACCAATCGGCGCGCGAGCGACAAAAAATTCTCAACCGGCCAAAACTGGGACCGCAGACTTCCAGGCTGCATCTGTCTCTTCTGCTCCCGTTCAATCGGCCGGTGACATCCACCAAACCAATTCACGGCGAGACGCCGAGTCGTCTCGCTACTTCTCGGCCGGCGTGCCTCGCTGTCAAGCTTGAAGCGCCGCTCGGCCAATTAACAATTTTTAGTAACGTCGTTCGCCACCCTGCACCCGCCTGTTCTGACACGCCGTCGAAATTTCGACAGCACGGGAACAGTCGGTGTTTGGATTTTTAAGTTTGTGACCGGCGTTTTGGGAGACATCAGCTAACCATGGCAAAAGAATTAATCGTCAGTCTCAATGGCCGCGAAAAGAAAATAGCGATCATCGAGAACGAAAAAGTTACCGAGTTTTACATTGAGCGCGGCGAACAGAATCAGGGCATCGTCGGCAACATTTACAAGGGTCGCGTAATGCGCGTTTTGCCCGGAATGCAGTCGGCCTTCGTAGACATTGGTCTCGAGCGCGATGCGTTCCTGTACGTATCAGACTTTTTCGACGAGGAAGAAGAGTTTGAGCGAATCGTGATTGATAAGTCGCAGAAGGTTGACCCGGCTGAGGCCCAGCGCGCCGCGGCAGAGCAGATTGCCCTGGCTCGCGTGGAACGCGAGCGTCATATCGAAGCCACGCACGAACGTGTAGAACCGCTCCGGGAACTGGAACAGACTGAAGGGGTTCCGCTCCTGGATGAACAGCCCGTAGCTGATCAGGAAGCGAGCGAACAACCCGGAGACACGGCGGAGGATAAACAGCGACGGAGCCGGCGCGGACGCAGGCGCGGCCGTAGCAAGGACGATAGGGAGGAAAGGGAAGGCTCGGATGGCAGCGCTGATACCTCCGACCCAAGCCGACGGCGGATCACTCCGGAAGAGATTGATACTCCGTTTGTCGCGGCTGACCCGTCGATTGAACGAATCGTAGATGACGAGGAGACCGCCGCGGTCAACGGTGAGATGTTTAAGGACGCGCGGCTGCAAGAGCGACTGTCGGATCAAATCCGTGCGGGCGAATTCAATATGGAAGAAGACGACTTTCGCTCAGCGGAAGTTGGCTCCGTCCTTTCACCCGAGGATTACCGCGATCCATCGTTTCAACGCATTGACGATGGCGACGGCGCAGCGAATAACTCGCCCGCGCAGACTCGCAAACGGGTTGCTGCCCATATTGAGAGTTTCGACGACCAGGTCGATGAGAGCACGCTCAGGGGCGGTAGTTTCGAGCGCGTGAGCGACGATGAAGCAGCCGAGCCCCAGATGGCTACTATGAGGTCGAACCGCGTAGAAACTGAGGAGACGGAAGAAGCGGCGGAAGAGAACCCCGGCACAAAGTCCAAAATAGGAAAGCTGCTGGCCCGCGCTACTGGCAAAAAGAGAGCGCCCACCAAACGGGCCTCGACCAAAAAACCAGCTAAAGATGTGGCGGCGGAGTCGGAAACGCCCGAGACTTCAGACCTTGGGGAAGAACCCATGCCAGACGCGGAGGCCAGCATAACCGACGCACATTCACGCGCAGAGTTTGCGACGACCCGTCGCGGCGGTCGAAGGCGCCGCCGCCCGAGTAAAGCTGGCGCCGCCGATGCTGGAGAGACTACCGCCGTTGACAGCACGGACGCGGAACCGGAACCTGAGAACGAAACTACACCGCAGTCCACTGAGCCGCAGTCCAGTGAACCCGCGCAGCGAGAAACAAGCGTCGAAGCTCCTACCGCCCCTCCCCCACCAGCGCGCGATCCCCGTGAGACGCGCGACACACGCGATAAAGGCCGCACCGGCGGACGTGGTGGTCAACGAGGGTTTCCGCGCCGAGATAATCGCAATCAGCCGACAATTACCGATTTGCTGAAGGAAGGACAGGAGATACTTGTCCAGATTGCCAAGGAGCCTATCGCCAAGAAAGGCGCTCGTATTACTTCGCATATCGCGCTCCCGGGCCGTTTTCTCGTTTACATGCCGACCGTCGAACACGTTGGTGTTTCAAGAAAGATCGAATCCGACAGCGAGCGCCAGCGCTTGCGCAAACTGATCACACTGATTCGCGGGAGTGAAGACATTCCTTCCGGCGGCTTCATCGTTCGCACTGCCGGTGTGGGAATCAGCGAAGCGGACTTGCGCGAGGATGTCCGCTATCTTGTGCGTACCTGGCTCGACATTCGCGCCGCTGCCGAGAAGACAAAGCCGGCAACGTTAGTACACAAAGACCTCGACCTGGTCCAGCGCATTCTTCGCGATCAGTTATCCGACGACTTTTCCGCCATCAGAGTGGATTCGGAGGAGGAGTACGAGGCCATAGTTGAATTCATAAATCGCATCCAACCGCGAATGGTGAAACGCGTCAAGCTTTACACGCGCGAACAGCCAATACTGGAAAGCTTTGGCGTGCAAGCCGAGATTGATAAAGCGATCAAACCGCGGGTCTGGCTCAAATCGGGTGGCTATCTGGTGATTAATCAGACCGAAGCGCTGGTTGCGATCGACGTCAATACCGGAAAGTTCGTCGGCCGTGGCGGCGGACGTCTGGAGGACACGATTACGCGCACGAACCTCGAAGCTGTCGACGAGATCGTGCGCCAGATTCGTCTTCGTGATCTTGGCGGCATCATCGTGCTCGACCTGATTGACATGGAAGATCGCCGCAATCGCACGCGGGTAATGGGAGCCTTGCAGGATGCCTTACGCGGTGACAAGTCGCCCACCAAGGTTCTTTCTTTTAATGACTTCGGCCTGGTGATCATGACGCGGAAACGCGTGAAGCAGTCACTCGAGCGAACTCTTTGCGCGCCCTGCCAGTATTGTCAGGGTGCAGGACTGATCAAGTCTCCTCAAACTGTCTGTTATGAGCTACTGGAGCAAGCACGCACGCTCGGGAAAACCATGAATGGCAACCGGGGAGTGAAGCAAACAACCCTGCGGATCCACCCTGAGGTAGCGCGTGCCTTGCGCAGCACCGAGCGAGACGTGCTCACCGAGATTGAGGAGTATCTCGGACCCGTGGACATCACCAGCGACGCCACGGTGCATCAGGAACAGTTTGATTTCGCGTTCATTTAAGAACAGAAGACAGAAGACAGGAGACAGAAGTCAGAGGTCAGAGGTCAGCGCTGAGGAGTCAGGAATGAAGAGTCGGAGATTTTGGGAAACAACCATTCGCGTGAAATGCCGACTCGCTGACTTCTGAATTCTGAATTCTCACTTCTGACCTCTGACCTCTGATCTCTGATCTCTACCGACTATGGGCAAACTAGGAAACCTCTGGAAGACCATGCTTGCGGGCGGCGCCGGCGTTGCGGCGCTGGCGGCGCTCAACGCCTCCATTCAACGCAACGCCAGCGAACCGGATGACAGCGCGCTCGGCGGCAAAGCGCATTTTTTCCCCTGGAAACATGGGCAGGTCTTCTACAAGGTTTCCGGCCTCAATCACGCTGGGCCACCACTCGTCTTTATCCATGGAATTGGCGCCGGAGCCTCGAGCTTCATGTGGAGGAAAAACTTTGACGAGCTGGCGAAGGACTTCCCTGTTTATGCTCTCGACCTACTGGGCTTCGGCTTCTCAGACAAACCCGCAACTGCCTCCTATTCTGCTGATCTCTACGTCGATTTAATCTCCGATTTCATCCGAGAGATCGCGGGCTATCCAGCGAACGTCATCGCCAGCTCGCTTGGAGCTGCATACGCCATTCGAGTCGCTGACGAACATCCCGAATTGGTTAATGCTCTTATCCTCAATGCCGCGACCGGCGCCGACGCTTTGAACCGGCGGCCGGGGATGAAGGGCGCCGCGTTTTACGGCTTGCTGCAGTCGCCCGTGCTGGGAACCTCTTTCTACAACGTGATGGCAAGTGAACGCAGTATTCGGGATTACGCGCGCGATAATCTGTTCTATGATCATAGGCGGGTGTCTGACCGGCTCGTCACCACTCTCTACGCAACCAGTCATCAGCCAGGCGCGCAACATGCAATCGCCGCCTTCCTTTCGGGCTATCTTAATACCGACACCCGGGCTCCTTTCGCGCGACTCACACAAAGCGTTGTCCTGGTGTGGGGCAAACAGGACCCTGCGAGGCTGGTCGCAAGAGGAGATTCGCTTGAGGAGCTAAATCCTCGCGCTCGTCTGGAAGTGTTTGACTACTGCCGGATGATGCCGGAGCAGGAGCACCCCGAAAAGTTTAACGCCCTCGTCCGCGATACCCTGACGGCCCGTTCAGCGGCCGCGTCCCAATCGTTGTAAGTAGTGCCCCTTCGCAAGCGCTAAAAACGGTCGTTAAGATAAAATCACAGGAAATGCCCAAAAAACTGTGATTCTGGAACAAGTATTGACCTTCCAGACAGGATCGACGAGAATCCATAAAGACCGAATGACACCAAATTCGGCTTTAAATCTCCGGGATCACCGGCTAGTAATATTCGTCTCACCAATTGCAGTGCCCCGAAGCCACGGTTAACCACGTCGGGCTTCGTATATCAACAATAATTTAAGCGCCCAAACGAGTTCCGCAACCTTTAACGCTTAGCAGATCGGAAGGGCAACATCGCTTAAGAGCCTGTCAGGATTTCGGACAAGGATCAATATGGACCACCCTTCCCTAGTGCATTTCAATTCCGCAGAAAATAGTTTATTGGCAGAGTTTTCGCCTGAGCCTTTCATGAGTGACTTTGCTGAGGCCACTCATGACCTCCTCGTGGAAGACTCCCCAGCGAAGCGCGCGGAGGCAGCACATCGACTGGCAAGACTAGGTAAGCCTCTAGCTTCGCCCTACCTCATTGCGGCACTTTCGGATCATTCTTGGGAAGTAAGGCAGGCGGCGAGTGACTCGCTGGGCCTCATCGGGGAGGCCGAAGCCATTAAGCCGCTACAGGATCTACTAAGCCGCGCTAACCAGGATGCGATGTTGCAACTAGCGATCTCCCGCGCGATTCAATCAATATCTATGCGCGCAGCAGGTTCCCCGGCGACGCCAGAAAACACCAGCAAGGCTGTTGAGACAAATCCGGAAGATCTTTTCAACGCAGCTCAGGACGAACTTTCGCGCTATGAAGAAGGTGCCGCTAGACAACCAGGCCAGGATCTGGAGCATTGTCGTTTAGAAGTAGAACCACGTCTCGGGGCTGAGGATGAAAACCAAAGGCGGACTGCGACCGAGGCCAACCAACGCAAGGCCGAATCCGAAGCGGGGCAACGAATCGAAAAAGAAAAGGGGCTTGCTGCTGAGATAGAAATGTTGCGCCAGGCGGAGGCGGAACAGCTCAACCGTATTCAGAAGGCTAGAGCCGACGCGCTCAGGCGGTCTGAGGATCAAACGCATCAGCATGCAGAATTCGAAGCTCAGGAGCGTGCTGCAAAAGAGGGGCAGCGATTGGTCGAGTTAGAGGCAGTCCGCAGTAAAGCGGAAGCGGAAACGCGCGAGCGAGCTGCAACCGAGCGAAAACTCCTCGCGGCCGTTGATCTACTGCGCCCTACGGAGGCGGAACAAGTTGAGCGCATGAAGGAAGCGAAGATGGTTCTGCAGGCGCAGGAGGAGGCGCGAGGACAGGCAGAGGCACAAGCAAGTCGGCAAAGCGAAGAGCAAGCGCATCGGCTTGCCGAGTTAGAGGCTCTTAGTCGCCGCGCAAAAGCTGACGCGCGTGAACGAGCCGAAAACGAACGGCAACTGGTCGATGAGATCGAGCGGGTGCGTAAAGCGGAGGCGGAACTGATTGAGCGTTTGAAGGAAGCAGAAGCTCTTTTCTGCGCCCAGCAACAAGCTTATCAGCAGGCCGAAGCGAAAACCCGTAGCAAAACTGAAAAGCACCAACAACGAGTCACCGAGTTGGAAGGCAGCCTTCGCCAGGCGCGGGCGGAGACAGCCGAGCTTGGGGAAAAAGAGCGGCAGCTGAGTGCTGAGATCGACGTGCTGAGTAGGGGTGAAGCAGAACAGATCGAGCGCATAAGGAACGCCGAAGACATTTTAAGGGCGCAGGAAAACGCACGCCAACAGGCAGAAGCGCAAGCACATCGTCAAAAAGGTGAGCATGCTCAACGCCTCGCCGGGTTGGAAGCCATTCGTCGCGAGTTGGCAGATGAAGCGCAAAAACGCGCCGAAGCGGAACAGCAAGTAGCTGCGGAGATTGAAGCTTTACGGAAAGTTGAGGCAGAACAGCGCAAACGCATCGAGGGAGCACTAGCTTCACGTCACTCCCGGGAAGAAGCGCGCAAACAAGCTGAAGCAGAAGCGCGCCGGTGTAGCGTGGAAGAAACGACTCAACTAGCCCAACTGGAAGTCCTTCGCAGTACTGCCGCAACCGAAGCACAGGCGCGTGCAACAGAAAAACAAAAGCTAAGCGCTGAGATCAAAATTCTCAGCAAGGCGGCAACGGATGAGATCACGCTCATGGAGGAAGCCAAAGCTCGCCTGACCGTGCTTGAAGAAACGCGTCATCGCGCTGAAACAAAGGTCCGCCAACGAGCCGAACGAGAGATCAAGCTCCAGGGCGAAATCGAGGCCCTCCGCCATGCCGCCTCTGAACAACTTTCGCGCACGGGTCAAGCGGAAGCTGAAGTTCGCGGGTTGACCGAGGCGGCAGCTCGTCAGAAGTTGGACGTAGAGTTCCGCCAAAAGGCAGAGACAGAGGCACGTGAACTGGCCGCTGCGGAAGCGTTCCATCAGGCTAAGGCCGAGGCGCATCGCCAAGCTGATGAGGAAGAGCAAAGGCTAAGTAAACTTGAATCAATTCGCATAAAGGCCGAAGCGGCGGCCAAGAGTCGAGCTGACAAAGAGCACGTGATCAACTCGGAACTGGAAACTTTGGGCAATGCGGCCGCCGAACAACTCAAACGAATCCAAAAAGCGGAGGCCTGTCTGCGCGAAGCCGAAGCAGAATTACGCCGACAGTCTGAAGAGGAGGCTCGGCTGCAGGCAGCACGTGTAGTTCTTCAAAAGGCTGACACCGAGGCTCGGATACAAGCTGCGGAAGAAGAGCGCGCTCACGCTCGGGCAGAGGCTTGCGTTCGGGCGGAAGAAGAAGAACAAACGATTGCTCGACTGGAAGCCATCCGCGCCAAAGCGGAACTGGAAGCGCAACAACGAGCGGAAGTAATGCAACAACTCAACGCTGGAGTCGAAGTTCTTCGCAAAGCCGGAGCAAGACAACTTAAGAACATTGAGGCGGCCAAAGCAGAAACAAGTGAGCGAGCACAACAGGAAGATCGTCGTCTTGCTGAGTTAGAAGCTTTCCGAAACAAGGCCGCCCTGGGGGCACAACGGCGTGCCGACAGAGAACAAAACCTGAACGCTGAGATTGAGGTAATGCGCAAGCTGGAGGCGGAGCAGGTCAAACGCATTGCCGAGGCCGAGGCCAACCTCACTGCGCTGGAAGACGCGCGTTACCAGGCGGAAGCCAAGGCAGCCCAGAAGAGTGAACGAGAACAGCGAATCACCGCGGAACTGGCTGCCTTACGTGAAGACGAAGCGGCCCAGATCAAGCGTATTGCAGAGGCCACAGCCGAGTCGCGCCAACTGGCGGAGCAGGAAGTTCGTCGGAATGCTGAAGAAGAAGCCCGTCAACAGATTGAGAACAAGGAGCGGCACCTCGCAGCCGAAAAGATGCGCGCGCAGGCGGAAGCGGAAGCTCATCGTCGTGCGAAGGAGCAAAAGGAGCATTTGGCGGCGCTAGAGACGATTCGGACTACGGCCGAAAAAGAAGCAGTGGTTCGAGCCGCAACTGAAGAGCAACTCAACACCGAAATCGAGGTGCTGCGCAAAGCGGCGGTAGAACAACGCCAGCGTATTTCCGAGGCAGAAATACAGCTCCGGCGTGCTGGAGCGGAAGCACGGCAACTGGCAGAAGAACAGATCCGTTTACAGGCGGAGGCGACAACTTTGAAAAAGGAACAAGCCGAAGCGCGGCGAGTAGCAGCGAAGGAAATGCGCGAGCTTGCCGATGCGGAGACACAGTGCCGCGCCGATGAGGAAACACAGCGACTGGTAGAGCTCGAGGCTTTTCGTGCTCGGGCCGAAGCAGACGCTCAAAAGAGGGCCGAGACAGAGCAGCAGTTAAACGCAGGTATCGAGGTATTGCGGAAGGCTGAGGCAAACCAGCTTAAGCGAATGGAGGAAGCGCAAGCTGAAGCCCGACGTCTAGCTGAAGAAGAACTACGGCTGCGAGCCGAAGAGGAAGTTCGCTTCAAAATGGAAGCGGAAGCGCTGCAGCAAGCGATAGAGGAACAACAACGTTCGGAGGCAACACGGGTGCAACAGCAGACCCGGGAAGAGCAAGAGCGTGTAGACCGGCTGGAGGCCATTCGCGCCGCTGCCGAAGCAAAAACACAACAGCGCCAAGCGGCAATCGAGCGGCTCAACGCCGAAATTGAAACTCTTGAGAAAGTTGAGGCCCAACAGTCTAACCAGGTCCGGGAAGCTGAAGCGCGTTTACGTGAAGTGGAAGCCGAATGTCAGCGTGAGGGTGAAAAAGCGGCGCAGTTAAGAACCGAAGAGAACATCCGACGCCAGGCCTACGCAGGAGAACGCCAGCGAACTCATCAGGTCACACTCGCTCGAGCTGAAGAAGACGCGCACCGTCTCGTATGCGAAGAAGAACAACGATCTGCGGAACTCCAGGTTGTTCTTAGTGATTTTGCCGCCAGGTCTGAGCAGCGACGAGAGAGAGAACAACAGTTAATCATCGACATCCAGGAGATGGAGAAGCTCGAAGCGGGACAAGTCAAGCGCATCGAAAAGGCTGAGACCGCGCTCATCGCGCGGGCAAAAACGCAACAAGCGGCTGAAGCGGAAGGGGCACGCCGCACCGCAGAGGCAGCACAGCAACTGGCTGGACTCGAGGCGATGCGAAATGAATCCGAAGCGCAATTGGAATCAAAAGCTAACGCTGCCAAACAGCTCATGCACGAGGTTGAAGCTCTGCGAAAGGCTGAGGCCTGGAGGCTTCAAGAAATTGAGCAGCTGGAAGTCCTACGCG
>Ga0136617_10005838_pt1 | contig 11028 bp, 12 predicted proteins | sample AntDrymUQ3222106_2_FD_129672 | JGI IMG/M metagenome (GOLD analysis project Ga0136617, IMG submission 129672) | Polar desert sand microbial communities from Dry Valleys, Antarctica - metaG UQ322 (21.06) | ecosystem: Environmental > Terrestrial > Soil > Desert | place: Antarctica: Dry Valley...
GACCGCCAAGATCCGGGCCTTCGACCGGGCCGCCGCCACCCTGGCCAAAGCCCGCAGGACCTGATGCGCGCACCCGGAGGTGCGGTCAGAACTCGCCAACATCAACCCCGGCCACTTCGAGGGGTCGGCGACACCGGAGACCTGAAGCTCGGCCCCGCTACTTTGCACTTCGGGTCACGTTCGGGAGTTCGGGCCCAGAAGGCCTGCCCCGTCTTTACGCTCCCCGGGAGATGGCAACCGACGGGCTGCGACACGGCACCGTGACCGCCGAGCGCCGCGTGATCACGGTGCTGTTCGCCGACCTGGTCGGCTTCACGGGGCTCGCCGAGGCGCCGGACCCCGAGGACGTGGCCACCGTCCAGGACGCCTACTTCGCGCACGCCGCTGACGCCATCGGCCGCAACGGCGGGCGGGTCGAGAAGTACATCGGCGACGCCGTCGTCGGCGTCTTCGGGGTCCCGTCCGGCACGGACGACGACGCTGTCGGCGCGGTGCGCGCCGTCGTCGAGATCGTCGACGCCGTGGCCGGCCTCGCCGCGAGCCTGCCGTTGCAGCCCGAAGCGCTGCGGGTGCGGGTCGGGGGTGCACACCGGCGAGGTCGTCGTGACCTACCTCGACGAGCGCAACGATCGTTGGCGTCTCACCGGGGACACGATGAACGTCGCGGCCAGGCTGCAGTCCGTTGCGGAACCGGGCACGGTGCTGGTCGGCGCGCCGACCGCGCTCGCCGCCGAAACCATGTTCGTCCTCGAACCGGCCGGGACGCCCGCGCTGAAGGGCATACCGAGCCGGTCGCCGCGTGGCGGGTCCTCGGCCCGAGCGCGCAGCCCCGCCGCACGGCCGCACTCGACGTGCCCGTCGTGTCGACCATCGGCCGGGACGTCGAGCTGGCCGGTCTGGAGGCCGGGCTGGCCGGGCGCGTCCTGGCTGGTCATCGCACCGCCGGGCGCCGGTAAGTCGCGGCTCGTCGAGGAGCTCGCGGTCCGGGCACGGGCGGCCGGGCACCAGGTGTGGACGGCCAGGGCAGGGATCGTGTACGGCGCGGTCGCCCAGCTGCTGCGCGCCGCGTTGGGTCCCGGCGCGACTGGGGAGCTGGTGCTCGACCGGCTCGCCCGCGGCGGCACGGTGGGGCTGCGCGACGAGGTTGCCGTGCGGCACGTGCTGCCGCTGCTGGCCGAGGAGCCGCTCACCGATCCACGGGCCGACCTGTTCAGCTCCTGGCTCACCGTCCTGGAGGCTTGAGCGCCGGCGGGCCGGATCCCCGTGTGGGTGCTGGAGGATCTGCACCTGGCCGGTGGGGACCTGCTCGCATTCGTCAGCCATGCAGCGCGCGGGACAGGCCGGCTCGTGCTGCTCACCGCGAGGTCCGAGGTGCTGACGCGGGTACCCGCGGCGACCCTCGGGGCGGACGAGACCCTGCAGCTCGCCCCGCTGGAACCCGACGCGACGGCGACGTTGGTGGACGCCCTGGTCGGGGTCGGCACGCTGCCGCCCGCGGTGCGCGCCGCACTCGTGGTGTCCAGCGGGGGGGAACCCGCTGTTCCTCGAGGAGGTGCTGCGGTCCTGGACACACTCCGGCGCGCTGCGCCGGGAACCGCAGGGATGGCGGTACGACGGTGGGGCGTACCCGGCGACGCTGCCCACCACTGTGCAGGCCGTGTTTCAGGGTCAGATCGACAGCCTGCCCGGGGCGCAGCGTCGGCTGGTGCGCGTGGGGTCGGTGCCGGGGCAGACGTTCCCGGCCAGCGCGATGCCCGAGCTGGGCTTGCGCGATCCGGTGTCCGCGCTCGGCGCGCTCAGTCGGACGAGGGGCGCGTGGTACCGCGTGACGAGGTCTCGGAACGCAGCTTCATCGCCGGCCTGCAGCGTCGCGACGATGGGCGTCTCGTCGACCTCGGCCGCGAGCAGGCTCCCGCCGCTCGCTGCCGCGGCCCCGGTCACGCCGGCCAGGCTAGCCGGCCAGTCCTCGAAACGGCCGGGAGTCCGGTCACCCCGTGGCGCCGGCCGCCAGCCGTTGGGTTTCGGCGATCGCCCAGGCGGCATTGACCAGGCCGATGTGGCTGAACGCCTGTGGGAAGTTGCCCAGCAGCTCGCCGGTCGTCTCGTCGACCTCCTCGGCGAGTAGGCCGACATCGTTGACATACGCCACCGCTCGCTCGAAGACCGCCCGTGCCCTGTCGACCTGCCCGGACATCGCGAGCGCCTGGGCCAACCAGAAGGTGCAGAGCAGAAAGGTTCCCTCGGATCCCTGGAGGCCGTCGACCTCGTCCTGCCCGTTGCCGCCCGCCGCGCGGTAGCGGTAGACGAGGCCGCGGTCGTCGGTCAGCCGGTCGGCCACCGCGTCGATCGTGGCAAGCATGCGGGGGTCGTCGGCGGGCAGGAACCCGACGATCGCCATCATCAGGTTGGAGGCATCCAGGTCGGTCGAGCCGAACGACTGGCTGAACGACTTCGCCTCGTCGCTCCAGCCCTGCGTCAGGATCGACTCGCGGATCTCCGCCGCCGTGGCCCGCCAGCGCTCCACCCGGTCGCCGGCGCGTAACACGTCGGCCAGCGCGATCGCGCGATCCAGTGCCACCCAGCACATCAGCTTGGAGTACAGGAACTGCCGCGGCTCGCCGCGTACCTCCCAGATGCCCTGGTCGGTCTCCCGCCAGCGCGCCGCGGCGGCGTCCGCGCAGGCGAGGAGGAACTCCCGCCAGGCGGCGGCGGCGGGGTGGTCGGGGTTGAGCTGGTCGACCAGCCGGTGGGCCGCGCCGAGCAGCTCGCCGTACACGTCGAGCTGGCGCTGGTTCCACGCGCCGTTGCCGACCCGGACCGGCCGAGAGTCCCGCCAGCCGCGCAGGTGGCCCAGCTCGCGCTCACTCAGGTCGTGCTCGCCACCAACGCCGAACATGATCTGCAGGTCGCTGCCGTCGCCGACACTGGCCGCGGCACTCCCGGCGAGGTAGTCGAAGAACTGGTGCGCCTCGTCGGGGCAGGCCGCCACCCACAGCGCCTCCATGGTGAACGACGCGTCGCGCACCCAGGCGTAGCGGTAGTCCCAGTTGCGCTCGCCGCCGATGCCCTCGGGCAGTGAGGTGGTGGCCGCGGCACAGACTGCGCCGGTCGGCTGGTAGGCCAGTGCCTGCAGCACCCGGCCGCTGTGGTGCACCAGCTCGCGCCACGGACCCTGGTAGCTCTGGTGGATGCGCGACCAGTTGCGCCACGCCTCGATGGTGGCGCGCAGCGCGGCGTCCAGCTCAGCCTGACCGACCGGCGCCGGCCGCGCCTCGGAGGTTGTGCGGTGCGCCAGCCCCAGCAGTAGCTTCTCACCGGCGCGAAGCCTGACGGTGGCGCTGGCCCGCCCGTCGGCGACGGCGAACGGCGCCTCGCAGGACAGCACGAGCACATCGGCTCCACCCCGTACTGTTAGCCCACCATCCATAGTGGACAGCAGCGGCCGGATCAGTCCGTACTCCGGCCGCGGGGCGAACTCGACCTGCACCTCGACCTGCCCAGACGTGCACTCCGCGGAGCGGACCAGCAGTCGTGGTGCGGTGGCGCCCAAGGCGTGCGGATCGTCGTCTGCGGAGGCTCCGGTGGCCAGCGCGTCGGTCAGCGCGAGCGTGCCGAGCGGGTTGGCGAACGTCGTCTCCAGCACCATCGTCTCGTCCAGGTAGCGGCGGGTGGTCTCGCTCGGTCCGACTGGGGCGATCGAGAAGTGTCCGGCATCGGCATCGAGCAGCCGGCCGAACACCGACGGGCTGTCGAAGCGTGGGAAGCACAACCAGTCCAGCGAGCCGGCGCGGCTCACCAGCGCAGCGCTGTGGCGGTCGGAGAGCAGGGCGTAGTCGGCGATCGGCGTGGTGCTCATAGAAATTCCTCCATGGTTTGGTCTGAGCGCATAGAGCCGCGCAGGCGGGCCGGCGTTACGCCCGGGCCGCTCATCGGCCGGCCCGACGGCGCGGAGGCCACAACGGACGTCATCGAGCACGGCCTGCAGGTGTGCATGAGCCAGCTGTCGGCCGCCGGCACCAAGCCGATCCTGTTCGGCGAGGTGCGCGACCAGTACGGCGGCATCGACGTCTTGATCAACAACGCCGGCATCCAGATCGCGGAGGACAGCCACCTGCTGGCGATCGAGCAGTTCGACAAGGTACTTGCGGTGGACCTGCGCGGCGCGTTCCTCTGCACCCACAGTGGCTCAACACCCGCCACGGGCGTGGTCGTGGCGAAGAACCTTCGTCTTGCCGAGCTCGCAAGGGATCGCGTCACGGAGTTCCTGCTGGTCGTCGCACGCCAAGCTGCGCGGCGCACCGGCGCCTGGGTCGCCCCGCCTGACCATCGTCTAGGCCTCACACCCGCTGGACGACGGCGTCTACAACGCGGGTAGCGAGCAGCGCGGTGATGTCGTCGGTGTCGCCGGTGAGGACGCGGTCACCGGGTGTGGCAAGCACGGCGATGTGCCCGTCGACGACATCGGCGGTGCGGCTGCGGCGCAGCAGGATGCCTATCTGTCGGCCGGCCTCGGGCGAGAGACCCTCGGTCCGGACACCGGCGAGGATGCGCGCGAGGTTCGCTTGGCGGGACCCGTCGCGCCAGACCTGAGCCACGACGGCGGCGCTGGTCAGCGCCGGAACCCGTTCCTGTTGAGCGACCCGGAGCAACGCCCCGATGGTCCGATCCCGACGGTCGACGGCGACGAGCGCACCGGCGTCCAGCACGAGCCTCATGTGGCATGCCCGCGAGCCCCCCGGACGACCCCCAGGGTGGCGGCCGCCGCGTCGAGCTCGTCGTCGTCGAACGGCCCGTCCTCGGCCTCCCACACGTCGAGCGCAACCGCCAGGAGCTCGTTGTGCAGGCGGTCAGCGGCGGCTGCCGCTAGCCAGCTTGACACGCTCATCCCAGCCCGCTCCGCGGCCTCACGCACGGCCGCTCCGAGCTGGGCTTCCATAGTCAACGAGAGCCGGTCGACGGCCATGACTGCAAGGGTAACGCATATCGCCGTATGCACGGACTGCGACGTGACTGTAGTGGCCCGGACCGTCGCAGGCCTGAGCGCCCGACGTTGACGATCATCGCGAATGCGCTACGAGTGGTCGACCACATCGCGGAGCGGCTGCACGCCCGCATGCCTGCCGGCGCACGTTGATCAGCGCAGTGCAGCTAGCCCAGCAGGTAGCCGAGCACGAGGCCGAGCGCCACGGCAACGGCCACCGAGCGACGGACCTCGTCGAACGCGTACGGAATGATCGAGATCGAGAGGACCGCGAGGATCGCACCGGACGCGATCGCCTGAAGCGTGCCGATCACGGCCAGCGGGGCGCCCGCTAGCAGCGTCCCACCCAGCACGGTGGCCAGCCCGAGCGCGAGGCCGATGCCGGTGATCAACCCGACCGCGAACCGCCGGGAGCGTCCGCCGACGAGCAGCGGCTGGGTCGCGCCGTAGGACTCCGTCAGGTTGCCGAGCACGACGGCCGCCAGCAGGGCAAACCCACCCTCGCCTGCGGCCACCATCAGCCCGAGCGCCACGGACTCCGGTATCCCGTCGATCACGATGCCCACGGCGATCGCCTCCCCGCGGGCCGTGGCAGCCGTGTCGCCACTCGCCATCATCGGCATGGGCGCACCCGATGCGGCCGCATGCCCGGAACGTCGCATCATCTCTATCTCGGAGTCCCGGGAGAGCCAGGCGTCGGCGCCGATGTAGATGGCAGTCCCGGCGAGCACGCCCCCCGCGGTCAACCACTTGCCGGCGGCTGCGTCGGCGGCCGGTAACAGCTCGAGCGCGACTGCCGCGAGCAAAATGCCGCCACCGAACGCGGTGAGCATGGACGCCAGCCAGGACGGGAGCTGGAACCGAACCGCAGCCAGTGCACCGAGCACGAGGCTTGCCATGACGAGCACACCGACGGCGAGGAGCACGAGTGGACGCTAACCCGGACCGTCCGATGATCCAGTAACGGTACCGCCTCCCGCGGGTCAGTAGGGCATGAGCAACCCAGTCGATGTGGCGGATGCGGTCGCCGGGACTGCGCCCTTCCGGGCATAGGCACCCTGCCAACGCCGTGGGAAGGCCGTACGTTCGGCTGTGGCTCGACGAGGGATCGCGGAGCGCCACCAGCCAGTTACCGAGTAGCGATCCCTAGGATGTGCCCATGAAGAGCCGCCCAGGCTGCACATGGCGCTGACAGCCGGAGGTTGATCGTTGTGGACCTCAGGATCTTCACCGAGCCTCAGCAGGGTGCGCACTATGACGACCTGCTGCGGCTCGCACAACGAAGCGAGGATTGCGGCTTCGACGGCTTCTTCCGCTCGGACCACTACCTGGCCATCGGGGACGGCTCCGGGGAACCAGGGCCAACCGACGCGTGGGCGACGCTCGCCGCGCTGGCCAGGGAGACCTCTCGAATCCGGCTCGGCACCCTGCTGACGCCGGTGACGTTCCGGCTACCCGGGCCGCTGGCGATCATGGTGGCGCAGGTCGACCAGATGTCTGGCGGGCGGATCGAGCTGGGCCTCGGCGCCGGGTGGTTCGACGCCGAGCATGCCGCCTACGGGATCCCGTTCCCGCCGGCGGCGGAACGTTTCGACCTGCTGACCGAGCAGCTCGCGGTGATCACCGGGCTGTGGCGGACCCTGCCCGGCGACCTGTTCGACTTCGACGGCGAGCACTACCGCCTGCGGGACTGCCCAGCGCTGCCGAAGCCGGTGCAGCAGGCTCACCCGCCGGTGATCCTCGGCGGCACCGGGCCACGTCGCGGCCCTGCGCTCGCCGCCGAGTACGCGGCGGAGTACAACGTCGCGTTCCATCCGATCGACGTGGCCGCCCGCCAGTTCACCCGAGTCGAGCGGGCGTGTGCGGCGATCGGGCGGGATCCGGCGACGATGATCCGCTCGCTGGCCCTGACCGTGGCCGTGGGCTGCGACGACGCCGAGGTGGCCCGGCGCGCGTTGGCGATCGGCCGCGATGTCGAGGAGCTGCGGGTCTCCGGCCTCGCCGGCACGCCGTCGGAAGTGCTGGACCGCATCGGTCAGTGGCGCGAGCAGACCGGTGCCACCCGCCTCTACCTGCAGGTACTCGACCTCGGCGACCTCGACCACATCGAGTTGATCGCCGCGGAGGTTGCACCGCCGCTGCGGTGACCCGCCGTCCCTCAGCGGCGGAAGGAGTGCAGCACGGCGGCCATGTCCTCGTCCGCGTGACCGGCGTCGGCGGCGGCCTGGAACTGCGTCTGCAGTACGTGCATGAGCCGGTCGTCGGTACCGGCGGTGTGCATCGCCTGCGCGATTAGCGCGGCGTCCTTGATCGCTCCGTTGAGCGGGAACGCCGGCGGGAACTCCTTGGCGATCATGGTCTTCCCCTTGAGCTGCGCGTAGGCGCAGTCGGTCGGCGAGCCCGCGATGGTGTCGAGGAACAGCTGCGGGTCGAGCCCGAGGTCGCCCGCCAGCTCGACGGCCTGCGCGGTGGCCGCGACGAGCGAGAGCACCCACGAGTTCACGGTGAGCTGCAACCGCTGTCCGTCGCCGGGCTGCTCGCCGACCCACACCGTTCGCGAGCCGACCGCGTCGAACAGTGGTGTCACCGTGTCGTGGAGCGCCGCAGGGCAGCCGGCGAGTACGACGAGCGTGCCCTGCTCGGCCGGCTGACGGGTGCCGAGCACCGGCGCGTCCACGAAGAAGACGCCGTGCCGCTCGGCAAGCTCGGCGAGCGTTGCCGTGGCGTCGACCCCGACCGTGCTGCTCTGCACCCAGACCGTGCCGGGGCCGACCGCGGGCAGTCCCCGCTCCATCACGGCGCCGACGGCCTCGAGGTCGAACAGCATGGTGAGCACGATGTCCGCGTCCGCTACGGCGGAGGTGACGTCCGGCGCGACGGTCACACCGGCGCCGGCGAGCGACTGCGCCTTATCCGGGCTGCGGTTCCACACCGTCACGTCAAACCCCGCGCCGGCCAGGCTCTTCGCCATCCCGGCGCCCATGATCCCGGTGCCTAGCACCGTCACCGCCGTCGCCACATCGTCCTCCTCATCCGCCACGTACCTGGCCAGGTCAGTCGGCGAGGTCGCGGAACGTCGTGATGGCGCCGATGTGCTCCGCGCCGGTCAGACCCAGGCCCATCGTGTTGATCGCCAGGTGGGTCGCGCCGAGCTCGCGCCAGGCCGCGACGAGCTCGGGCCAGCGCTCCGGCTCGCCATGGCGGACACCGACCCTGGCTTCGATGCCGATCTCGCCCGGCTCGCGCCCGATGTCGACGGCGTGGCGGCGGATCTTGTCCAGCGCGGCGCGTGCCTGCTCGCCTGGCGGCATCTGCGGGAACCAGCCGTCGCCCATCGCGGCAACGCGTCGCAGCACAACATCCGCGTGCCCGCCGAGCCAGATCGGGATGGGCCGCTGCACGGGCAGCGGGTTGATCCCGGCTTCTGGAATGCGATGCCACTTCCCGTCGAAGTCGACCACCTGCTCGGTCCACAGCGCGCGCATCAGCTGGATCTGCTCCTCGATGCGGCGGCCGCGGTCGTGGAAGTTCTCGCCCAGCGCGTCGTACTCCACGTCGTTCCAGCCGACGCCGACGCCGAGGCGGGTCCGGCCGCGGGACAGCACGTCGACCTCGGCGGCCTGCTTGGCCACTAGCGCGGCTTGGCGCTGGGGAAGGACCAGCACGCCGGTCACGAGCTCGACTCGCTCGGTGAGACCGGCCAGGTAACCGAACAGGACGAGCGGCTCGTGGAACGGGGTGTCGGCGTCGTAGGGACCGCGCCAGTCCGGCCGGTGTTCACGCCCGGCCCCGAGCACGTGGTCGAAAGCGAGCACATGGGAGTAGCCCAGGCCCTCGGCGGTTTGCGCGAAGTCGCGGATCACCGCCGGGTCGTTGCCGATCTCGGTCTGCGGGAAGACCACACCGATGCGCACCATGCCAATCATCCCTTACGTCATCCATCATGGGTCGGGCACTCGAAGATCACCCGGAGGTTGCATGGCTGACGCGCCTCGCTTCGCCGTTCCGCACCGCCGGCTGAACCCGCTGGCGGGCGACTGGGTGCTCGTCTCGCCGCATCGCACCGATCGGCCCTGGCAGGGCCAGGTGGAGCCTGCGGTCCCCAAGCAGCAGCCCGAGTACGACCCGAGCTGCTACCTCTGCCCGGGCAACGAGCGGGCCGGGGGAGTGCGCACACCCCGCTACACGTCGACGTTCGTCTTCGACAACGACTTCGCCGCGCTCGTCCCCGACGCCGAAACCGCTCGGCTCGACGTCGACGGGTTGCTGGTCGCCGAGACCGAACGCGGGACCTGCCGGGTGGTCTGCTTCTCGCCCCGACACGACCTCACCATCGGTGACTTGGACCTCGACGAGGTCGGGAGGGTGGTCGAGACCTGGACCGAGCAGTACACCGAGCTCGGCGCCGTCGACTGGGTCAGCCACGTCCAGATCTTCGAGAACCGTGGCGCGATGATGGGGGCGAGCAACCCGCATCCGCACGGCCAGATCTGGGCGAACGAGCGGCTGCCCAACGAGGCGGCCACAGAACTGGCCCGGCAGCGCGAGCACGCGACCGGCGGCGGCTGCCTGCTGTGCGACTACCTAACCGAGGAGCTGGCCGCCGGCGAGCGCCTCGTGTGCGCGAACGAGCACTTCGTGGTGGTGGTGCCGTTCTGGGCGGCCTGGCCGTTCGAGACGCTCGTGCTGCCGCGCACCCATCACGGAGCACTGCCCGACCTCGACGCCGATCGGCGCACGGCGCTGGCCGACATCCTGCGCCGGCTGACCCGTTGCTACGACCGGCTGTTCGAGGTCACCTTCCCGTACTCCATGGGCCTGCATCAGCGCCCGACCGATGGCGGCAGCTACCCCGAGTGGCACCTACACGGGCACTTCTACCCGCCGCTTCTGCGCTCGGCGACGGTCCGGAAGTTCATCGTCGGCTACGAGCTGCTGGCCCAACCGCAGCGCGACATGACGCCGGAGGTCGCGGCGGAGCGGCTTCGTGAGGTGGCGGACGCGTGAGCGACCAACGCCTCCGCGCCGACTTCGCGGCTGCGTTCGGCGGGGCCCCGGACCTGGTCGTGCGTTCCCCAGGCCGGGTGAACCTGATCGGCGAGCACACCGACTACAACGACGGCTGGGTGCTGCCCGCTGCCCTCGATATCGGCACCGACCTTGCCGCTCGCCCCCGCTCCGACGGCATGTTGCGGGTCGTCGCCGCGCGCCTGGACGGGGCGAGCGACGGGATGCCCGTGGACGATCTGCGCCCCGGCGACGGCCCGGAGTGGACGCGATATGTCCGGGGCGCGGCGGCGCTGGTACGGGAGTCCGGCTGCGAGTTCCCAGGAGCCGACATCCTGATCGACAGCGATCTGCCCATTGGCGCTGGGCTGTCGTCCTCCGCGTCGGTGGAGATCGGCGTCGCACTCGTCGTGCTGACCCTGGGTGGCGCCACGATGGATCCCCGGACGCTGGCTCGGCTCGGCCAGCGGGTCGAGAACGAGGTGGTCGGCGTCCGCAGCGGAATCATGGACCAGCTCGCGGTCGCGTGCGGCCTCGCAGGGCACGCCTTGCTGATCGACTGCCGCTCGTTGGACACCGAGGCGGTGGCGATCCCCGACGACGTCCGCGTGCTCGTGGTGGACAGCGCGGTACCGCGCACGCTGGCCGGCTCGGCGTACAACCAGCGGCGTGCCGAGTGCGAGTCGGCGCTGCGCTGCCTGCAGGCCGCCGACCCAGACTTGCGGGCATTGCGGGACGTCACGCCGGAGCTGCTGAGCGCCGAGCAGCACCGGCTGGACGGGGCCCAGCTTCGCCGGGCCCGTCATGTCGTCACGGAGAACCAGCGGGTGCTCGACAGTGCCGCCGCGCTGCGGCGGGGCGATGTCGCCGACTTCGGCCGGCTCATGCTCGACTCGCATGCGAGTCTCCGCGACGACTACGAGGTGAGTGGGCCCGAGCTGGACACCCTGGTCGCGATCGCCGTGCAGACGCCGGGCGTCTTGGGCGCGAGGCTCACAGGCGCCGGCTTCGGCGGCTGTGCGGTCGCGCTGGCCGCCGCC
>Ga0136617_10005839_pt1 | contig 11028 bp, 10 predicted proteins | sample AntDrymUQ3222106_2_FD_129672 | JGI IMG/M metagenome (GOLD analysis project Ga0136617, IMG submission 129672) | Polar desert sand microbial communities from Dry Valleys, Antarctica - metaG UQ322 (21.06) | ecosystem: Environmental > Terrestrial > Soil > Desert | place: Antarctica: Dry Valley...
GGACTGCTGCTCGAGGGCCGCACGCTGAGGACCTTCTCCCGCGATCACGGCGACCGCGGCGACGCCGCGCATCGCGTCAAGCAGAACGTCCACTCCCTTATACGTGACGAGACGCCCCACGAACAGGACGACAGGCTGAGTGTGCTGTTTCCGAATTTCAGCCGCGCGGGCTGCGACCGATTGCGACATCAGCTGCTGACCCCGATCCACCCCGTAGGGCACGACCACACACTTCGATTGCCACTCGCTGAGCTGCGGAGCGGACGCCGCCAACGTCGGCGACGCGACCACAATCCGTGACGCGCGGCGAAGCGCGAATTGCAGGAATGGTCGATAGAAGAGCCGATAGCGCCAGCTCGGCCGAATCACTTCACTGTGGAACCACACGACGAGCGTGCCGCCGGGCCTGGCAATGAAGTACGCCAGCAGCGCCATCGGGTTTGGCTCGTGAAGCACGATCAGGTCCGACTGCTCACGGGCGAGCCGCAACGGCAGGGCAGGCACGACGGCCACCGCGCCGACCTTCATGAGCGTCGGCAGGCGGACGATATCCACCCCGCCGAGCCGCTCTTCGCTGGTGGTCCAATTGCGGTTTGCGACGAACACCTTGTTCTCGACGTGTGCTGCGGTGCGGGTGCAGACCAGCTGGAGGATCGTCTCCATCCCGCCCTTGGAAGGCGGATAGTACTTTCCGAGATGCAGCACCTTCATGCCGTCTGAGGCGCCCGGCCTCTTTTTCGGTACAGCGTCGCCATTTCGGCCGCGTAGGCTGCCCAATCGAAGCGAGCGGCGGCGGCGATACCGGCGCGGCGTCTCGCCTGCCAGGCGTCGGCCGTCGCGCGCTGCTCGCGCAGCAGACCGGCGACTGTCGCAACCCACTCGTCGACGTTGCCCGGCCGGCAATATGTTGCACCGGCGCCGCCGGATTCCTGGAGGGCGGGGATTGCGCTCGCCACCGCAGGCGTCCCGCACGCCATTGCCTCCACGAGTGGCAGTCCGAACCCTTCGCGATCGGACGGCAAGAGAAGAATCGCCGCGCGTCTGTAGAGAGCTGCGAGCACACGCCGTTCGAGGTACGGCAGCTCGACGACCACATCGGCGATCCCAAGGTCCTCTGCAAGCGTGTGCTGCGCTGGAGTAAAGGCGCCGCCGACGTGTACGAGTCTGATGGTTCCCAGAGACAGGCGCAGGCCTGCGACGATTTTCAGCAGGACATCAATCCGCTTGCGCGGGATCGTGCTGCCGACGTGAAGAACCTCGAGACACCTCGGTCCAAGCTGTCGATCGATCTCAGCATCGCTCGCAGGGTCTGGGGTGGGGGAGCAACTCGGATGCACGCCGAGAGGCACAACGCTGACGCGCTGCGGCGCCACGCGGCCGACCGCGATCAGCTCGTCGCGCGTCGCCTCGCTGATGCAGGCAATGTGTGCCGCTCGACGCAACCCTTCGAGAATGCGTGACGCCAGAAGTCGAGCCGGATCGAACCGCCGTGCTGCGCCCGGCAAAGCCGGCCGGATCGCATCCACGTCGTTGCACGTCACAATCGTGCGGTCGGGCGGCACCACGCCCACAAGGTGGGCGTAACTGTGATCGACGATATGGAACACGTCAAAGTCGGCCAGCTGTGGCCTGAGCCACCGCGGATAGTCCCACAGGCGGCCGGTCAACCGATCACCGAGGCGCGCCCGCGACGCGGTTCCAATCAGCGGCAACCGGCTGAACCGGCGCACCATCGGCGGACACAACCCCGTGGCGATGATCTCGGGATCCGCAACAATAGGGAGAGCGTCGAGCAGCATGTCGGCAATCAGATCCATGCTGTGCCACCCTTCTTCTCGAAGGTCGCAAATCACGCCGACTCGAACAGGCCTCACTGACGTGGTGTCGCCACCAACCATACCTGCGTCGCGAGATGCGGTCCGAGCCACTCGAACGGGCTTGCGAGGCAGCGGTCGATGATCCATCCCTGATTGAGCCGCTCTCTGAGGACCATCCAGTTGAACCCTTTGTGGTCGTGGAAGGGCCCCGATCCGCTGTCGAACACCGGCCGCGCGAGATGCTGCGTGGAACCGGCGAATACGCTCGCAGCCAATTCGCCAAAGGAATACGAGGACGTGCCCGGATAGTGGCCGATCTTCCGCCAGCCGGCGATCCGTCGTACCGCCTGCTTCACGATGAGCGGCACGCCGATTTCAATCGGCACGCTGATGATCAGTTTGCCGCCGGGCGCCAACGACCGTGCGAGCCGCGCGAGCTCAGGCTCCCAGTCGACGACGTGCTCGAGCACTTCCATGCAGAAGACGGCGTCGTATCGCCCGCGATGTTCGGCGCTGCCGAGATCCGCGACGCAGACAAACTTCAGGCGCGGCTCGTCCTGGTAGCGTCGCCGGCAATCTTCGATGAGGTGCGGAAGCAACTCCGCACCCACAGCCACCGCCGGCGCGTCCTCGGTCAACATGGTCAGCGCCAGAAAAGTGCCGTCGCCGCACCCGTAGTCGAGGATGCGTTTGCCGGCAAAGCCGCGCGCGAGCGACACGGCAGCGTCGAACCGGCGGGCGTGGCTCCAGGCCACGAGTGCGTCGCGCGACAGCAGCTGTTTGCGCGCGTAATGCCCCGCCGCGATGGCGCCGCGCAGATCTTTTACCAGGCCGCGGCGCCCCCGCGCCCTGCGCCACCGGCGGCTTTTTCCAGGACGTCTTTGAGATCGCCGAAGGCTTTCTCGCGGCGCCAGTTCTCCTCCACGTACCGGCGCCCTTCGATGGCCTGCTCGCGCGCGTCTTCCGGATTGCGGGCGACCCACCAGATGGATTTCACCATCGCCTCCACATCGCGCCGCGGCGTCAGTTGCGCATACCCTTTCAGCTGTACCGCCATGCCCCCGATATCTGTCGCAATGACGGGAGTGCCGGCGGCGAGCGCTTCGAGCGTCGAGAATGCCGCACCTTCTGCGAGCGACGACTGGATGACGACGTCTGCCGCCTGAAAGTATTCACACAAGTCCTGCATCGGATGCACGGCTGGCCGGCCGACGATCCACTCTGCCGCATCGGGGATTTCCAGACGGGTGGCGAGCGCGAGAAAATCCTTATATCCGCCGCCGAGATTCACGACCACCGCATCCAGTCCCTGAGCGCGAATCGTGGCCGCGGCGCGGAGGACGGTTTCCGGATCCTTCTCGTGGCTGATCCGGCTCGAGAACAATATGACGAATCGATCCTCCGGCAGGTGATGACGCCTGCGCAGCGCCTGTCGCTGTTCGCGCGACACCGGTGTAAACCTCGCGGTGTCGATCCCGTAGTATCCGCCGACGGCGGCGTGAGAGGATGTCGTTCCGGCGATATCTTTCAGGTACGGACCCATGCCGAGCGCCGTCGTCGCCAGCCGCCCACTGACCTGCATCGCGAAGCGGATGAACGCCTCGCCGGCCATCGCATACAGCGCACCGATCTGCCCCCGTTCACGGCGGCAGCGGAAGTACTCGACCGGAGACACGCCCAGGTAGGTCACGACGGGAACGCCTGTCAGTGTGCCCGCCACGGTGGCGTTGAGCGAGCCACGCACCATCTCCTGAGACAGCACGACGTCGTACTTGCGGATGTTCCGAAGCAGATAGAAGAAGGATTTCGCCTGGAATGCCGGACGACGCCCGTTGATCCGGTCGACTTGTATTCTCGCGCCGCTCTGCATGATGCGGTCGGCGAGGCCGCTCACCTTGAATTCCCATGCAGGCACTGCCATCGTGAGATCGCAAATCTCCGACAGACCCACCACAAAGCGGATATCGGTGAACCCCTCGCAGAAATAGAGCACCTTCATCGGCGCTCCACGCGCGCCAGATGCTCGGTCACGGTCGGAAGATGGCGCGCCATCGTGAAGCGCGCGCCGGCCTCGAGTGCTCCCCTCCTGAGCGCGGCGTAATGTGCCGGATCCGCGAGGCACCGAATAATCGCGCGGGCGAGCCCCGACGGGGTCGGAGGATCAGCCGGCGCGAGTTGGCCGCTCACCCCGTCGGTCAGCCACTGGGGGATGCCGCCGCTGTCATACGCCGCCGCCGGCACGCCCTGCTGCGCTGCGGCCGGGCCGACAGACCCGAGGGGCTCGGGCCACAAGCTGGGCACGACCAGGAGGTCGACCTGTCGCATGAGGGTGGTGACGTGCTGCGGCGTAACCCAGCCGGTGAATTCGATCGTGAGATTCGGCGTCCCGCCCTGAATGCGTTGTGCAGCCGCTTCCCAGCTTTGCCGGTCGCGCCCATCGCCTGCGAGCACCAGGTGGACCGGCCGCCGGGCGGCTCTCGCAACTTCCGGCAGCGCTTCGATCAGGTAATGGCCGCCCTTGAGAACCTCCATGCGCCCGGCAAAGAGGAGGCGCCACGGGTGTTCGGTCCGGCCAAAGCCGGAAACGGGCTCGGCCGGAGAAATGACGTGGGAGATTGCGGGGGACGCGTCGCAGGGGAACGGTACGACGTGGGCACACAAGCCGTGCTTCTTCATTTCATCGCGCATATGGTCAGAGTGCGTGAGAATCGCAGCGTAGCGGTGAAACAGCCTCAGACGCTCGGACTGAATGCCGAACAGCCGCCACATCGTCCTGGGATCGTTCCCGCCACACCCGTGCGGAAAATAATGAAGAAGGCACGCCACCCCGAAGGTCCGGTCGCAAGGCACGGACGTCGGACGCGAGAACGTCTTGCTGCCGCTGATGCACGTGCCGCTGTAAGTGTGCAGAAAGAAAACGGCAGGAGCAACGTCGAGCAGCTTCGCCTCGGCCGCTGCGTCGCTGACGCCTTGCACGTACAACACGTCGGGTTTCCAATCGCGCAGCTGTTGAATCGATGCGTCGAGGCCCGCGTCGGCGGCGCAAATGTCGCGCACGCCCGACGGCAGCTCGATGCGGATGCGATCCTTCGGCGTGTCGACCTCGTGCCAGAACGCGACTGCCAACCCGGCCCGGCGCATCGCCGGAATGAGGCTCGACACGTAGTCCTCGACGCCGCCGACCCGTCTCGAGCTCCAGGCAACGACCGCGATTCGGAGGGCGTCAGACGGCAGGTGTGACCTCCTCGGCGGCCCGCCAGTGGTAATCGGCAATCAACGGCCCCTGGCTGCGCTGCGGAAGGCGCCCCGTGCCGAAGACGTCGACAGGCTCGATCTCGAATGACAGCGCCCGCTCGACGTAATCGTAGAGCGCGTGGCCGCCGATGGAGATGTTCAACACGTAGCTGTCTGGTCTGAGCGGGAGCCCATGGACCTCGCAGTAATACGTTCCCTCACCGGCCGGCACATCAAACCGTTCGCCGCGAAAGTCGCTATGCAGCGTCGCGACGCGGGTGCCATCGGCAAGCTCAATGTCGATGCTGAACATCACATCGTGCAGCGCGGCGGGGCTCTCGTAGCCGACCATGATTTCGAACGGCTCCCACGGCCGAACCGAACGCGTGAGATCGCCATTCGCGCGCCGGAGTGCGAGGCTGACGGCGCGGAGCTCTCCACCGCCAGTTCGATCGCGCCGTCCCCGCAAATCGCCGACCATGTCGGCGGCGTCGCGCGCAAGATACTCCTCCACTGCCCCGCTGACGTTGCCGGCAAATGCCAGCCGCCCTGCACGCAGTACCACAGCTGTCGAACACAAGCTCGAAATAGCGGCCATGTTGTGGCTCACGAGAATGACTGTCCGCCCGCCCAAGGCCACATCGCGCATCTTGCCGAGACACTTGCGCTGAAACTCCTGGTCACCGACCGCCAGTACTTCATCCACGATCAGGATCTCGCTTCGCAAATGTGCGGCCACCGCAAACGCCAGCCGGACGTACATGCCGCTGCTGTAATGCTTCACCGGCGTATCGAGAAAACGCTCGACGCCGGCGAACGCCACGATCGCATCGAACTGTTCCCGGATCTCGGCGCGCCGCATGCCGAGGATGGTCCCGTTCAGGAAGATGTTCTCGCGGCCGGTCAGTTCCTGATTGAAGCCCGTGCCGACCTCGAGGAGGCTGCCTACCCGACCGTAGAGGTCGACCGCCCCTTCGGTCATCTCCGTGATGCGGGAAAGAATCTTCAGCAGCGTGCTTTTTCCGGCGCCATTGCCGCCAATCAGCCCAAGCACTTCGCCGCGCTGGACGTCGAAGCTGACGTCTCTCAGCGCCCAGAATTGCTCGCGCGTCGTCCGCGCGAGCGGATGCCGCACGCGCCGGACGATAGCTTCCGCGAGCGTCGTCGGCGCATCGGAGTCATGGCGAATCGTGTATTCCTTGCCGACACCGCAGATGGAAATGGCGTTAGATGGCATCGGCGAACTCGCGTTCGGTGCGCCGGAACACTGCGGCACCGAACAGGAACAGCGCAATCGACAGCGCGATCGACCACATCAAGGCCGGAACGGGCGGCATCGCCGTCCCCAGTGTCGACCATCGGAAGCCTCCGATGAGTCCAGCGAGAGGATTGATGACATAAAAAAGCGAGCGATATTGAGCGGGAATGTGTTCGACCTGGTACGCGACCGGGCTCGCATACAAAAGGAACGGAATCAGGATCGGAAGAATGTGCTGAATGTCACGGTAGCGCACGGTCAACGCGGCGGCAATCAAGCCTGCGCCGAGCGCGAGAAATATCACCAGCAGGATCCAGACCGGCAACAGGACCAGTGGCCAGCCTGGCCAGATATGAAGAACGGCAAGGCCCGCTACCAACACGCTGAGCGACACGCTGAAGTCGAGCAGCGTTGACAGCGTGCCGGACAAGGGCAGAATCAATCGCGGGAAATACACTTTGCTCACGAGATACGCGTTGCCCACCATGGAAAGGCTCGCCTTGCTCAACGTCCACGCGAACGCGTTCCACACGAGCAGTCCCGCGTAGGTGAACAGGAACGAAGAGGTGCCTTCGGCTTTCAGTCCGGCGACGACGCCAAATGCGAACGTCAACATGCCTGCCGCGAACAGCGGCTGAACCAGCACCCATCCAATCCCGAGGAGCGTTTGCCGATAGCGGAGTTTGATGTCCCGGCGCGCGAGCTCCATCAGCAGATCCCTGAATTGGACGATCTCCGACAGCTCCAGAGAAACCCATCCCTTGGTCGGTCGCAGCGTACGAAGGGGTTCTATCGCCACCGAGTCGTCGATCATGCCGCTGTCCTCAACGCCGCGACGGTGCGCGCCACATCGAACATGCCGTCGTAAAGGGCCCGTGCGCCGGCGGCCAGACGCACCCGCTCCTCGGGATGCTGCAGGAGTCGATCGACGTGATCGACAAAGGTCCGCCATTCGCCAATGCGTGACAGCCGAACGGCGTTGGACCCTTCCCAGAACGGCTCCGTCAGACTGCCCGTCGTGGTCACTATCGGCACGCCCAGATGCAAGCCGGCCATCGCAGATGTGCGGCGCGAGCTGATGCCGTCGGGATACGGTTGAACGAGGACATCGCAGGCCGCAACGTGTGCGGCGAGATCGGAGCCGTTCAGCGGGCCCGTGGCCGTGATGCGGGCCTCATATTGCGGGTTCGCGAGGGAGAACGATTCGAGAAATTCCCGGCTGCCTGCTCCGATCAGGAGAATGCGGGGCTCACTCAGTTTGCCAAGCAGCTCGACGAGCACACCTGACAGCAACGTGGCAACGGGCGAGCCGTAGGTGCCGAGATGCCCGATCACAGAATTCAGCGGCGCCGGCAGGGCTGCACGTACGGCGCTCACCGCCTGACGCTCAGGACAGGGAAGAACACTCGAGATGGGCAACCAGACGAACGGAATCGATCGCCCGAGCGTGTACGGCTTCCACTTCACTTCCCACGCGGGAATCGCCACCCAAACCCGCCGCGCCGCCTGCAGCAGCACGATGGTCATGACGCGATGCACGACGGCTGCAGCGCTCTGGCGCCACGTGCCTTCCCAGAACGCGAGATAGGGCTCGTGCACCATCAGCTCCACGTGATCCCCGTTGCGTGCGCGATTCCAGAGCCAGCAGCAAAAATAAAGGTTCATCGCGCGAAACCCGTAGCCGTGAGGCACCCACTGCACGATCAGGCGCCGGGGACGTTCGAAGTGATCGAGTAGCTGTCCCGCGCGCGCGAGATCGGCCGCGCGAAACTGCCCGAGCTCGGGGTGAATGTGAAACCCTTCCGCCGGTTCGCGGTTCCCAGGCTGCGGGCACCACACGTGGACGTCTTCGCCTGCCTGCGTGAGCGCGCGCGCGATCACCTCGGTGTAATCCGCGATGCCACCCCGCATCGGCGGATATTCAGGGGTAAGAATGTGAAGAGATTTACGCGGCATAGACATCGAGGCAGCGCTGCACCACGTGACTCCACTGAAAACGTTCAAGCACCGTGCGACGGCCCTCTGCTCCCATGGCAGCGGCTTCTCTGGGATGAGCCGCCAGCCAGCGAAGGCGATCGGCCAAGGCGTTGCGGTCGCCAGGCTCGACAATGAACCCGGTTTTGCCGTCATCGACGATCTCGGGCATGCTCGCCACGCGCGTGCAGATCACAGGAGTGGCGCACGCCATGGCTTCGAGCAGCGTCTGCCCCAGGAGTTCGGGAACTCTTGTCTCTCCTCCGTTATCAGATCGATAAACGCTCGGCAACACGAGACAGAGTGCGCGCCGATACGCATCGATCAGCATCTCGTCGTTGGCGTTGTGGTGGAACCTGACCGATTTTCCTCGTGCGTGGGCCTTCAACGTGTCGATGGTGCCCGTCCCATTTTGCGGTCCGAGGACATCGAGCGTCATGTCAGCCGGCAACGCGGCGATCAAATCGGAAATACCTTTGTGCGGCAGCATCCGGCCGACAAACAGCGGTGCCGCGCTTCGCGCGATGGCCGGAGCGGGACAGAATCGATCTCCATCGACTCCCCCGAGGATGACGTGCGCCCACGGCTTCCCTGAATGCCCGTACACCGTCCTGCTGTACTCACTGATGTGCAGGTGCCCGTCGAACCATCGATCCGTGGACAGGTAGGCCGAGACGTCCCACCCGCCGCCGCCCAGCTCGGTGGCAAACACGCGACGGCCGGTCAGCCGGCACACCGCTGCCGCCGCGCTGCTCATCAGGATGTGCTGCTGGTGGCAATGGACGACATCGGCACGCAGAACCTCGCCGACGATCGCCGTGGCGAGGGGATTTGTCCGTTGGCTATGCACATACCACGGCGAGCCGATAACGCGGACGTCCAGCCGACCAAACCTTTCGGAGCGATCGCGGTCACCAAACGTCACGAGCCGGGTCGGCACCCGCTCCGCCATGTGTCGAGCGAGCTCGAGCGCGTAGCGCTCGGCACCGCCGAAGATGCCTTCGACACCAAAAAGCGCAGGGACAAGGTGCAATACCTTGTTCAAGATGCGGTCTTCCGCCAACACACGGCCCGACTCGAGTCAATCTGCTGAAGGGTCGCAGCGATGCCGTGCGCGCGGCGGTACTCGTTCACCGCGTTCTCACAACCTTCCAGGCCATAGTCATCGACGATGCAAAAGCCCCCTGAGGAAAGCTTCGGGTACAGATTGGTCAAGCCGTCCAGGGTGGACTCGTACATGTCGCCATCCAGGCGCAAAATCGACAGTGCGCGGATGGGCGCCGCCGGCAGAGTATCCCTGAACCATCCTTTGAGAAACACAACCCGATCATCGAGCAATCCGTAACGGCGAAAGTTCTGCTCCACCTCCTGCTGCGACACGGCGAGGAAGCCGAAGGTATGGTGGATGTCTCCAGCGTCCGCAGTCAGGCGGGGCATCGGCAGTCCTTCGAATGAATCCGCCACGTAGATCCTGCGATCGGCGACGCCATACGCGGCCAGTACGGCACGCATGAAGATGCACGCGCCGCCGCGCCAGACGCCGGTCTCGATGAGATCACCTTCAATGCCGTCACGGAGGACCGTCTCGATGCACGCCTGAAGGTTATCCAGACGCTTCATTCCGATCATCGTGTCCGCATAACCCGGCCAGATGCTACCTTCCTCGCGCTGCTTCTCGGAGACGTCATGGCGAACAGCCAACTGCCAACCTCGTCTGGCAAGGACGCGAGAGAAGAGCGAGACCGCCATTCGCTGCAGAGGACGATGTGACAACTCGACAGGCGTCAACGGCTCTGGCCAGAGCGCGAACGACAGCGACTTCTTCATCAAGTCAAGGTAGAGCTCTGCTGGCGTGTTCACGGACACTACTTCAGCGCTTCCAGTTCGACGGACAGAAACCAGGCGGGAAACATCCATGCCCAGCGCTGCTCGTATGACTTGGGCTTCCGGTTCGCCAGCCGGTGCACAATCTTGTTCATCGTGGTTGGATAAAACACGATCTGTGATCGGCGGCGCTCGAACCGGGCGCGGCTGTAAAAGGCCAGGTCATGGCCTGCACCAAAGTAATCAAAGCTGAAGCAGCTGAACTGATGCCGGTGCGTCGGGTCGGTATACGCGTTCGCCGACGAAAAGTGCGGGACCGTGATGTGAACCAGGGCCCCCGGCCGGCAGACCCGGTGGATTTCTTCCATCGCGCCAACAATGTGGTCCAGATGTTCGATCACGTCGTGTGCGAACACCTCCCGGAATTCGTTCGATGGCAGCGGCCATGGCATGGACGAGAGATCATGCACGACGTCGGCACCGACATCCGGGCTCATGTCGACGTTCAGCGCGCCGGCCATCAACTTCCGGCCACAGCCGAGGTTCAGAACGTCGGGCACGATCTTCTCAGTCGCTCCGTGAAGAATTTCGGGGCGCGGACGAGCGCGAAGCTCCATGCGGCGGCCCATGTCGGCAGCGTCGCCCAATCGCGAAACAGCCGCCTGCAGCCGTCGACCAGGATGTAGCGCGCGAAAAATCCGGGCAGGACCCTGAGCGGCGCGTGCAGCATGTAGAGCGCCGCAAGATTCTTCTGTTTGTGAAAACTCAACGCGGCGGGTTCCGTCTGATCCGGTGGTTCGTGATGATACACGCGGGCAGCGGGCACGATGGCGATCCTCCGGCCACGCTCCAGCACGCGCGCGCACAACTCGACATCTTCGCCGTACATGAAAAAATCCGGCCGGAACCCGCCGAGTTCCC
>Ga0136617_10005840_pt1 | contig 11027 bp, 11 predicted proteins | sample AntDrymUQ3222106_2_FD_129672 | JGI IMG/M metagenome (GOLD analysis project Ga0136617, IMG submission 129672) | Polar desert sand microbial communities from Dry Valleys, Antarctica - metaG UQ322 (21.06) | ecosystem: Environmental > Terrestrial > Soil > Desert | place: Antarctica: Dry Valley...
GGAGAACCTACATTAGGAGTTCCAATCATTATTAAATTTGCCACATCCTGAGTACTATTTCCCAAATACATCCTCGCATCTAATCCGCCTTTGCTATGACCGACTATATTCACTTTATTGTGACCGGTCTGGTCTTTGACATTAGCGATTTGATCGGATAATTCTTTTGCATGTTCGGCAGCTGAACCACATTTGTCACCAGATTGCTTAAAAGTTATTGGGAACACTGGAATATTGTCTTTTTTTAACAAATCCTCCCACTTTTTCCATGTGGAAGCATCTGCCAAATAACCATGTACCAAAAGAACAGGTAATGGTTCGGTTGCATTGTTATTTGCAGGACTTGTAGTAGATGAGACTTGAGCATAAATTTGTTGAAGTGGTAACAAACAAGCAATCATGGCAATAGAAGCAACTAAAATTAAAGCTATTAATACCATAATTTTTTCATTATTTTTACTTTTCAAATTAGTAAGAATGGGATATAATACCTTAAATAACCACAGTATAAGCGCCTTATGTGTCTCCCTTGCAATGGAAATTTGAGCGTAACTTTGTAGGCATTTGGTCTTCTAGTCGAACGACAGGTAACTTTACCCCACACAATCGTCTTGGATGTTGGCCATTCAATCCACAAAACTATAAGTGTAATAAAGACCTGGCTGTTACATGAATGACCACAGAATGAGGGTAGCCATTATCCTTGGCAGTACTAGACCTGGCCGTAATGGCGAAGCAGTGGGCCGGTGGATATATGAGATTGCAAAGAATCGGAGCAACGCCGACTTTGAGTTAGTTGACATTAAAGATTTTGACCTTCCTTTATTGGATGAACCGATCCCGCCTTCGATGGGTCAATATTCCAATGAACACACCAAGACTTGGTCAGCAAAAATCGATTCTTTTGATGCATATGTATTTGTGACACCCGAATATAATCATGGAATCCCAGGAGCATTAAAAAATGCTATCGATTTTCTTTTCAAAGAGTGGAATGACAAGGCTGCAGGATTCGTTAGTTATGGTAGCGCTGGAGGTGTACGGGCCGTGGAGCAATTACGTTTGGTTATGGGAGAGTTGAAGGTTGCAACCGTTCGTGCTCAAGTCCAGCTTTCGCTTTTTACCGATTTTGAAAACTATTCAAATTTCAAACCTCACCCCTTCCATGAGAAAGTGGCCAACAATATGCTAGACGAAGTAATCGCCTGGGCTGGCGCGCTAAGGGTACTTCGAACAATAGAGTAATATCGCTATTTTTTCTTGTAATAAAAGGTTGGATTCTGAAGCTTGATTAAAGCCTCGGACCAGTTGATTTCTTTGCTTTGACTTGTCCATTCTACAAAGGCAGAGCCCACTCCAGCCCATTTTGTGAACTTTTTGACAGCAGTAGCATGAGGTTCTGTTAGTACAAATAGTTTAAGTGATTCATGATCATTCCAAATCGATAACGTCTAGAAAAATTTCTTTGACAGATTAGCCTTTACGCCATAGTTAGCAATGCCTTTGCTATTTTCCATTTGCTTTAACACCTTTCTTGATAATATCATAAAAGGAATGAAATCCCGCTCAGTCCATTAATAATACCGGTTCATATATTACAAATGTATAACTTATTTAATAAAAAGGAGAGTGATAAACAATACCAGTAAGACTGTCAACAACCATAAGCAAAATTGATAACATATCAAATTCAAAAAATGCAGAAACAATCAAAGAATTCCATCGCTTTATGAAAAGCAGCAATGCGGGGGAAAAGCACATTAACAACAATTTAAAGATAATAATGAGTTTTACAAATACCATAGGTCAAAATGAATATTTAGCAGATGTAAAAAGATCACATATAATAAATTTTCTCGATAGCAAGATAAAAACTCCTGAGGAGGATCCAGATAAGAAATGGATAACCACCTGGAATGTATACTTGAATCACTTAAAATATTTCTTCAGATGGTTGCATAACGAATATAGCAATAAAAATAAGCACGAAGATATTGAGTCGCAATATCTTTCACCGTCAGAATGGATAACACCAGATTTTGTTAAAATTCAAAGGAAGAAAACCAAAAGATTAAGCCCATACATAGAATCAGAGTTATGGGAAAAAGAAGATCTTTTACTAATTATTAAATACGAAAAGTTCAAACGCAATAAGGCCGCTCTCGCACTATTATGGGACTTGGATGCTCGAAACCACGAAGTTACTTTATTGAAGATTAAGCATATCAGGTTAAAAGAAAAATACGGTGAAGGAGAAATACCATATGAAGCCAAAACTGGTAATGGCCCAATTCTTCTTACATATTCCTTTCCATATGTTCGCGATTGGTTAAATGAACACCCTTTTAAAAATGAGCATAATGCAAGTCTTATATGTAATCTTCATAATGGCGCGCCAATAAAAGCTGAAGCACTATGGACAGTCTTGAAACAATTAAGGAAAAGGATCATAAGACTACTAAAAGAAGATCATATCACAATTAAGGAAGAAAGAGGAAAATTAACAGATTTATTAAAGACAAAGAAATGGAATCCATATTGTATAAGGCATTCTGCAATAACAGCAGATTCTGATTATCTTCCAGAATATGCTCTAAAGAAGAAGGTAAGGTGGTCAATGAACTCAAAGCAGGGTTCAAGATACATAAAAAGTAGAATGGGAAACGAACTCAAAAATAAAATTCTAGCCTATAATGGAATAATTACAGAAGAAATAGAAAAGAAAAAACCATCAGTTCAAACATGTCCAAGATGTGAGCTTGTAAATGTATTGGAGAGTAAATATTGTTCCAAATGCAGCTATCCACTAAAACCTGATGCATACGAGGAAATAAAGAAATCAGAAGAAGATAGAATCAAAAAACTAGAAGAAAGATATGACCATGACATGAATTTCTTAAGAGAAGAAATGGAAAACAAATTCCAGCAATTAATAACTAAAATCAATGTTAACAAACTTCAATAATTATTAATTTTAAAATTCATTTTATAAATATTTCATATTTTTAATATCTAATTAGATTAAATGACATTAGATGATATTATGATATCAATCCTAAAATTAATTAATTCTAAATAACGGTATTCGATTTCTTATTCGATATTTTGAATCTATTTAATATTTAATATATTGAAATTGTTAAATATAATATATTTAGCCTAGTATGATTATTTATGTATTTATTTTATTCTTTTATTGATTTTCTATATATCTTGATCGACACTTTTTAACGTTACTTCAAGGATAGAACAGATTTTATAATAAAACTTTATTTAAAGAAGTAGGATGGTTTATAAGAATAAGCATTTTATAAAACTCCATAAAACAGGAAAAGGTGGGTGTTCTTTATTTATGACCTTTCCTTCTCCTGTAGTAAAAGCACTTAACATTGATCCCACAAATGCGCTTTTGTTATTGAGAATTAATGGGTTGAATGATCTACAATTAAAGATAATTAGAGAGGAAGATTTTGCCATAAGAGATACAGAAAACATAGTGTCTGCTCAAAAGTTTACCCGGCTCACTGAGCAGACACCAGATTCTAAGTGATCTACTATGAAAGGAAACGATCACTATTGTAATAATGTCAAAGTACCAAGATATATCTGTGCTGGTCTTGGATGCAAAAATCAAGCCACCTCGATACTTAATGTAAAATATATCAACAAGAAAGGATACTTTTGCCATACATGTTGCAATGATCTGTTGCAATCAGAACTAGCTGAAAAAGTAAATTCCTTTGATAACACTGTGGGAGGTGTCCTTTAAAAATGAAGTCAAAGGGTGATTTAAGCAGTTCTAAAAATCTAAATGAAGAGGACAAATATAAATATAAAAACTTAAGATTTGAAATAACGGAAAATATATCCAAAATAGAAATCACTGAATTTAATTTATGCAAGCATGAGTCTGATAATGTTATTGAATTTACAATTAGGGGTCAGATAAAATGCTACATATATTTTTTACCTAGAAAGGTATCGATGACAAATCTTTTAAAAGACGTAAGAAAAAAACTTACACAAAATCTTGGCTCAAAAGATAATCAAGTTTTTGAACCGGCAATGTCAGATATCGAAACCCAAATTATTAATAACCGTAAAGAAGTTTTCAACATTTCGTTTAATATTAATACTAACGATAATGAGACAGATAAATACAAAATAAAATTCAAAGAAGACGTTCTGATTCTTAGAAAACAATTTGAAGAGTCCTCTCAACCATATAGGCAATGGCAATTAAAGGTAGCGGAAAAATTTGTTTTTTTTGGAAAATGATTAAATGTTAAAGTAAGTATTCAAATTAATTTAGAATAAATATGAAATAATATATATGCTCAAAATAAGAGCATCTAGATAAACAACATTTTTTATGATTTATCAATTCTATTGATGGCATATAGGTTTTAACTGATGATGCTTCAAATTTATCTATTGGTTTTAATGGGAGCGCATAACCATCATATTATATATAAATTAATTTTATTACGTGATTTATGATAACACTTCTTAAAAAGTACTAATGTCATCTTTATTTTGACTTTTTTCATATTCAATAGATTTGGTATTGGCAAACAAAAAACTAATTCAGTAACATCAATTTGTAATAATGCCAATATGTTATGAATCCACATTATGGAAAATGAGGAGTAATATGCAATCGACTTTTAACATTAATATATTTAAATTTTAATACAATATCGTCCAACTATTGACATCTGATAAGATACGCAATTTGTCATTATTCTCAAAGTACAAAGATATTGATGATAAGATAATATCGGAATTTATCTCTTCAGTACCGGAAAGTTTCTCGGAGGCATTTCAAATTTTGTCATCTTTTAACAAGACAGTAGACGATTTCGATGTTCTGTCTAACCGCGTAAAGATACAAAAATCTATCACTGATTTCCATCACAGCGCCGATACAATCACCAATGAAGTTAATAATGGTATTAAATTACTAAACCTGCCAGATACACAAATCTTTGTTACTACTCATCAACCTAATCTTTTTGCGTATAGTGGCGTGTTTAGAAAAATAGTTTTAATTCAGACCCTAAAAAATGAAATAGAAAGGCAACAAAAGACAAAAAGACATATCGTTAATGTGTTTATTATTATAGACCATGATTTTATGAATGAAATTTGGATTCGTCGTGCTCAACTTCCAAGTATAAGACATACTAAGGGAATATTGGAGATTAAACTTTCCATTAATAAGTCAAATAAATGGAATATGGTATGCAAGACGCCTTTACCCCGGAGAGAAATTATGGATTATTGGAAAAAACAAATAAAATCATGGATTAAGAATCTATCAACATCTCCATCTCTTCAATCCAGCAAAAAAGACCTATTTGCCAATTTTGAGGAATTATGGATGAACATAGAATCATCATACTCCAATTCAAAAACATATTCTGATTTTAATTCTTTTTTGATCTCTCAAATAGTAAATAAAATATGGGGTTATGATGTACTATTCACAAGACTTTCAGATATTTCTTCAGTATTTGAAACTGGTTATCGGCACTTGATACAAAACATTGATAGGTATACAGATGCTCTGAGGAAAGCTGAAATATCATTATCTAAACATAATGTACATTTTCCCGGATCATTATCTAAACATAATGTACATTTTCCCGGTATTGGCTCAGATTCAAATAATAAATCAATTCTTTGGATTCATTGCAAATGTGGAAGTAAAGCTGCAGCAAAATTATATTATAGTAGTGATGACCAAGTACAACTTGCAGGTGTTTGCATATCCTGTAAGAATAATCTACGTTTACATTTAGGGAAAAAAAATGAATTAGAAGGCCTGAAAGGTAATTTGGATAATGTTTCTCCAAAAGCTATCCCAATATTGTTGTTATTATCCAAGTGTCTTGATTCTGTTTGTTATGCATCAGGAAGTGGGGGTGTAGACTATATGGTGTTTGGAAGTGGCACTTTTAAATCCCTGAATATCGAGAAACCTGTTAATATTTTTTGGCCTGGTCGAGATGTTTATGATGGAATTGGTCAAATAGATGCGCTACAACGCATAGAATTAAAAAGTCAATCAGATATTGATGTGTATCTGGACTCCTTAAGAGAAAAGGAAAAGGAATTGGGTGAAAAAATAAAGCCGCTTTTAGAAGAAAGGGCAGTAAAGATAAGATCTGGACAACAGATAGAAAAACTCTTGTCAGATTTGTTTATTCTAAAGCAAGAACAACGAGAAAACAGAATAATACGTAAGGTAACTGAAAATGTAAGAAGCACTATAAACTTGACGCCCTGTATAATAGACTATGCCGTTAACTTTGGAATTAAAAATATGGAGTTACAATGGCGTGAAAATTTGATAAAAAAAGACAATTTCACTTTGGCGCTTAAATTATCAATGGGTGGTAAATATCATTGTTAGCATATAAAATCCATTGCTTTCCAGTTAAAGAAAATTTTTTTGATGATATGAATACTATAGAAAATGATATCCAAAATGGTCATATTTTACTAAATGCTCTTATTGCAAAAGTCTATTTCATAACTTTAATATTTGTATTACTTGGTTTTCTTTTGTTTGGCTAAATAACACCCAAAAACGGAAATCTTTAGCCAGATATCTATAATTATGTGCTTTTTGAAAATTTCAAGTCTCTTTCGTTTATATTTTAATAAAAACCATTTGGTATGGATTTATATAATTCCAAAAAAAAAATGATGCAAAAAATAAAATATACCATATTCTCTTTGAATATTTATAAAGGCTTTAATGAATTGCAAGCCATTGGCATTATTTAGTTTTTCTTAAACGGATAGTAACAAATACTCCAGAATTTGCAATAATCTAAAGAAGATTATTGTTTACTATATTATCTATTGTTTCAATTGTTCTCCTTGTAACATTTTCACCATAGGGGTTACTCGTTATTTTTGTATTCACCATTTCTTCAATAACCCCACTAATGGACAGAGCGCTATCTAATGGAAAAAATAATCGATTTGCCTTTATTAGCACCGTTTCCTGCCTGTCAGTTGTACTGAACAACGTAATACAGGGTTTTTTCAAGAGCACAGCCTCCTCTTGAACTCCACCGGAATCTGTCATTACCAGCAGACAACTATTTAATAACCCCAAAAAGTCCCTATATCCTAATGCCTCTATCACCTTAACGTTTGAAGGTAAGGTAACATTATATTTTGCCATACTGCTTATTGTTCTGGGATGAGCTGGAAATACTATCTTGTATTTTATTTGAGGCAGTAATTTGCAAAGTTTATTCAGCATTTCTGGATCTTCTACAATTGCAGGTTTGTGTAGTGTCAATAATATGTACTCTCCGGGTAGATCATTTTTAGGTAGGTCATCTAGCGTGCTGGCGATTTTTCTACAAACATCTACTATAAGGTTTCCGGTAACGTATGTACGCTCCCCTAAATTTTCGTAATTCAGAAATACTTTACTAAGTTCAGTTGGAGCTAGCAGGTAATCTGAAATCGAGTCTATTTTTACTCTATTTCTTTCTTCAACAAAGGATTGATTGAAATTTCGTATGCCTGCTTCAATGTGTATTAGTTTACAATCTGTATTTGTGGTGGCTAATGCACCTGCTAATGTAGAATTTGTGTCTCCATAAACTATTACATATTTAGGGTGTATTTTAGTTAAAAATTTTTGAATGTTCTCTGTTAATATCTTTACATCGGACGTATTTGATACTAAATCATAATCAAATTTCACATCCAAATCTTCAAAGAAGACGTCCCTCATATTGTGAGAATAATGCTGACCGGTATAAAGATAGGCACTGTTATATCTATCATGTAGTAATTTCACAAGCTCAGATACTTTTATTATTTCGGGCCTATTACCAGCTATTGTAACTATATCTAAACTTTTATTTTCATGTTCCCATCGATTACTCATTATATTTATCCTGATAGCATTCCTATTATATTTACTAGACTAATCCACATAGGTATAATAAATAAATTATTTAACCTTTTATTAAGACTTTATTATAATTACTATTTTTTTGCATATTTGTGTACCATAGGGAATATATTTACAGTATATTTTAAATTAGTAACAATATAGGTATTTTTACTATTTTCTTTTAGTTAAATGTTATACAATCAATCTCTAAAAATGTGTTTTAGAAAAAATATTCACAATATTAAGATTTGTATAAAACATTATTATCTTTATGTAATTAATATAGGATAGTAAACCATCTTCTAATTCAGTAGGCTCGTATTCTAAAATTCTTCTTGCTTTTGATACATCTAATGATAAATGTCCTGATATTTCAGTAGAATATTTTATTTGCGATAATGATTTCGTAAGTTCAATTAATTTAGAGCAAAGTGATTTCAATGTAGTTGCGTGTCCACTTCCAATATTAAAAATTTGAAAATCAGATACTTTCTCATAGGCTTCCAAAGCTGCATTCACAGCATCATCGATAAATAGAAAGTCGGTGCTGATATTTCCATTAACTTCAATTGGTACATTCTCTAGAGCTTTTTGTATTGTCTCATAAACCACTCCTTCTTGAAGGCCCGGGCCATATATTTTAGAATAAAGTAAAATCGCAATTACATACCAAATTTTTCATAATAAAATTTACACATTTGTTCTGCACAATATTTGCTAATATCATAAAAATCATAAGGTTTAACAATATGATTCTCATCTACTGGCGTATATTTTGGTATATGCTGGTTAACACCTAAGCCATATACGGCATAACTTGAGCTAGAAACAAATCTTTTGATATTAAAAATTCTGCAGCACTCAAGAATATTCATTGTGCCTTGAAAGTTATTTCGAAAATAAGTGTGAATACCTGGAGAATCATTTCTATATGTTTGTCCTGCTAGATGAAAAACTCCATCAATGGAATCCATATCATCAAAAATATTCACAATATCATGCTCATTGGCTATATCGCAATATTTCATATACAAATCTTTAAAATGGTTCTCTTGTGCAATGTCACTTGACCTTGGATAGCGGGAAATTCCTGTTACCTTAAATCCTTTATTTAACAAATATCTGCAAAGAGGCCTACCAATAAAGCCTGTTGCACCAGTGACCAAAACATGCATAGTAAAATTTCCTTTTGATTTCCTCAATCTGACTCTAATTTTGCATAATATGCTCTGTTTGTAATTATTTTAATTCACATGTTTTACTTTCATATAGGTTTTTAGAATCTTGTTAATATTTGGCGCTTTTAGGACGGCTAATTTTATTTGATTTTTCCATATTTATTTTGATTCTGGGTGATCTTACCATATATAGGCACGTAGTGTTGCAATTGACACAATTTTAAATATCCTAACCTAACCGAAAAAGAATCCAATAACAATTTTTTAGGCAATATAAAAAAAGGCCCTGTTCACTTAACGATAAGCCTATAGCTTGAAGATGTTCTATCTCATATATGATTAGCAGAAACAGAAAACCTTTAGAGTACTTTGGCTATGGTCTGTATCTGTATTTTTCAGGATTATCCCTAAGGAGAGCTTCAGAAAGACTTGCTTGTTGCTTTATCAAACGAAACCATGTATCAATTTGGAACTGGATTCAGAAGCACAGGCCTCAAAGGATATTAATAAAAAGGAAAAAGATTTTGGAGTATGTCGTTGATGAGACACTACTAAAGGTAGGTTCAGCGTTCGTATGGCTCTGGGTGGCTATCGAGCCTAAAAACATGGAAATTCTCGCACTAAGCATATCCAAGGAAAGGAACATGCTAGTTGCTGAGCGATTTATTTCAGGTTTGGTCCAGATTCATGGGAAGCATCCGGTATCAACAGATGGTGGAACCTGGTACCCACAAGCCTGTAGGTTCCTAAACCTTGATCATCACATTCATTCTGCATTCGAGAAAAGTCTGATAGAGAGAACCATCATGCAATACATAAAGGATAGAACCGAAAGTTTCGACGATTACTTTCCATGTAGGTTGAAGAACTGTAAACTAAAGCATGTACTGAATTGGTTGAATCTATTTGTAGATCATCACAACAGCGAATTAAAAATGCTTAAGTGAACAGAGCCATAAGAATTAAATACTATCTTTTTATTAAATACAAAATATTGATTTGACCTTTACCAATTTCTTCAATAATAATTATTATTTAGCTTTTTTCTTTTCTCCATATATCATTGTTTCTATACATTTCTGTAAGTTTGTTAAATCCTCTAAATTGCTTAGATCCATTTTTATGGTTTCAAACACGTTATCTGAATAAATAACGCTATTTCCTTTCTTTTTAGGATTATATCTTTGAATATCTTCTAATGCATTTTTTACACGCACGGTTAAGTCAACTTCGCTACCAGGCACATGCAAATCTTGTATCAGTACATTAATATTAAAAGTCTTGATACTGTTTTCAATATTCCCATTGATATGAAAAAGTTGTGCAATAACATAATTAATGTCGTCCCAGGTAGACAATTTGGGTTTGAAATTGCAATCTATTTCCACTGATTATTCAACAGTACTATATTGGAGTTGATTTATAAAGATAAGAATCAACACATAATAATTGTTTATAACTTCTCTGTCAGGAAATTAATTATTCATATTCGATTTAAAATGTACTAGAACCCCTTTACCACAAGGAATTTAATCTTTCCAGCTCTTTAATGGTAGAAAGGTTGCAACACATATGAACTCTTGTTGCTCTGGTCGTCTGGTATCTGTTCCACCTTTCATTATACTATTGTTATAGAGACCTAATAAAAAATAGTTGTGGCTAAGATACGCATATCCTACATAATCGAGGTTCTTATATTACTCTAAGGCATTGGTTGTTAGATCACATTTCTTTACATAATCAAAATAATGAATATAATATTTTAGAGTATGATACTAATCTAATAATTCTCCAGATAACATGCAATTTTTCGATGGGCTGGGTCGGGTCGGGTGTTCCTCATGTGTGGGTATAATCCAAAATAAAATAATCATTCCTTAATGTTTTACAAACCCTTGAAGTATCATATTACTCGCTCA
>Ga0136617_10005841_pt1 | contig 11025 bp, 8 predicted proteins | sample AntDrymUQ3222106_2_FD_129672 | JGI IMG/M metagenome (GOLD analysis project Ga0136617, IMG submission 129672) | Polar desert sand microbial communities from Dry Valleys, Antarctica - metaG UQ322 (21.06) | ecosystem: Environmental > Terrestrial > Soil > Desert | place: Antarctica: Dry Valley...
AGCCGAGTGGTCGCCGTGCAGGTGGCCGATCTGGCCGCCGAGCCTAAACCCGAACTCGCCGCGCTTGCCGATGCCCGCCGTCACCCCTTCCCAGGATGAGACCTCCTCGGTGATTTGTTCGCTCGCCGTCTGCGTCCCGGTCATCGATTGCCTCCTCGAATCGTTGTCGGACCACCGTACAAGTTAAAGTGCACTTGAAGTCAAGTGGCTGAGCTGATGACCATCGGAGAGGTGTCCAAGCGCAGCGGGGTCGCATCCTCGGCCCTTCGCTTCTACGAGGACCGGGGCCTGTTGAGTGCCGAGCGTGCGGGCTCAGGGCACAGGCGCTATCCGCGCCCCGTCCTGCGCCGCATCGCCTTCATCGTCTTCGCCCAGCGGATCGGCCTCAGCCTCGATGAGATCGGTACCGAGCTCGACAAGCTGCCCCCCAATCGGGCGCCCAACCGCCGCGACTGGACACGGCTCTCGAGCACCTGGACCTCGCGAATCGACGAGCGGATCGCCGAGCTCGAGCGCTTGAAGCTAGGCCTCGACAGCTGCATCGGGTGCGGCTGCCTCTCGCTGGACCGCTGCAAGCTTGCCAATCCCGGCGATCGCGCCGCGAGCCTCGGCCCCGGCCCCCGCTACTGGGTCGGCGACCGCCCGCCCGCCTCTTGATGCGCCTTATGTCCGCATAGCGGACATAACCCGCATCGGGTGGCGACCAGGTATCCAGCCTCAGCGGCGCCCACGGCAGCGTCCCGACGCGACCAAGCGGCCCGAGCGAGCCGAGAACGTTGCCCGCAGCACCCTGCTGCCGGGCTCAAAGCTCCAAGCCGAATCGGGCAGCCGCCGACCGTCGAGCTCCAGCTCACAGGGTCGGAGCCGATCCCTAAGGGCACCGAGGGCGGCCTGCAACGCGTAGGTCCGGCGCTGGGAGGAGTCGAGCTTCAGCACCCAGCGCCCGCGCTTTTCGATCGAACTGACCACTCCACCTACCCCGAGGCTCGCCCGAGAGCGCCCGCGCGGGAAGGCGAGCAGCTGCAGCTGTGAGCGGCGATCGCGCAGGTGCACGATCCCCTCCCCGCCGCCATACCCGGTCAGCGTGTCGACATCGGCGGGCAGCAGCGGCAGCAGAGCGCCTGCGCGGACCATCAGCGGCAACTGCTCAAGCGGCGCGGGAACGCTCACATCGCGGCCGCCATCGAGGACCCGCGCCTGCCCGAGCCGCAGCGAGCCGTCGGCTTCCCGGTAGGTGGCGGAGCGCCACAGGTCGATCCAGCCACCACGGGGCAGATAGAGGCTGCGGCTCGTCGCCCCCGGGCTGAACACCGGCGCCGCCAGCATGTCGGGGCCGAAGAGGAACTCGTCCTCGCGGGCGGCTGCCGCCCGGTCGCCCGGATAGGCGAGCGCCAAGTGGCGCATGATCGGCATTCCGTCGCGCTGGTACCGCTCCTGGGCGGCCCTGAGATAGGGGTAGAGCTGGGTGCGCAGCTTCGCGTAGCGGCGCCAGACTGGAAGGACGTCGGGGTCGAGAATCTGCGAGCGGGCGCCCCCACCCGGGAATCCGTTCGCCTGGGTTCGCATCACTCCCGAGACGGCGCCGAACTGGATCCAGCGCTTGTTGAGCTCGGCACCCAGCGGCGGTGAGGTGAGGGTGAAGAAGCCGCCGATGTCCGAGCCCCAGAGGCTGACCCCCGATAGGCCCATCGTGAGGCCGTTGCGGATCGCCGACTGCAGCCCGTCGAACCCCCAGTCGGTGCTCGGGTCCCCGCCCCAGACGATCTGGGAGTGGCGAGCGGCGCCGGTCCAGCCGGAGCGGGAGAAGCGAGCAAGCGGCCGCGCGGCGCGGCGCGCGAACTCGTGTGCAGCACGGTGGTAGAGGACCGGGTATTGGTTGTGCATCTGGGGTCCGGTCATCCCGTTGGCGGAGCGGGCGTCGAGCGGCGTGTACTCGCCGAAGTCCTCCATCCAGCCGTCGTAGCCGTCCGCGTAGGCCTCTCCGAGCAGCTCGCCATAGAAGGCGGTCGCACCTGGTGCCGAGAAGTCGACCTGGCCGACGAAGAACTGCGCCGATCCCGTGTAGCGGTACTCGTAGTCCTCCCCGAGCGGGTTCTCGGTGAGCACGTCGAGCGCCTGGGCCCGCCCGTAGACCCTCTTGTAGTCGACGCAGATCATCGGGTTGAAGTAGGTGGTGACTGCGAGGCCGGCGGCGTGAAAGTCAGCGGTCCGCGATCGCTCACTGGCGGTGACCTGGTCGCCACAGGGCAGGTAGTGGGTGTAGGTCTGCGCCACCGACGCCGGCGCATCCGCGCTTCGCAGCTGCGCGACGTTGGCGTCCTCGTCCCCGCGAGGCTGGAACCAGGGGCCGAAGTACCAGGGAGCGGCGGGGGGCGGCTGGCGCCCGAGGCGGGCGCTGAAGCGCCGCAGCACGTCCGCCGGGCGCGGTCCGGCAAAGAAGCGCATTCGCAGCGAGGCGGCTTCCGCTTCGACGCTCCAGGCGTCGGAGCGATCGCTTCCGAGACGGAAGTAGCTCGCCTCGTCGTTGTCGACCAGGGCACCGTAGCCGCGGGTCGAGAGCAGCCAGGGGACCGGGTAGTAGGTGGCGTCGGGGCGGGGATGGAAGCCGGGCGGTGGCACAAAGGCACCGATGAAGGAGTTCTCCGCCGGCTTGTAGGGGCCCTCGGCGACGTAGTTCTCGACCGTGTTGCCGCGCTGGTCGACAGCGTTGGAGCGCTCGCCGAAACCGAGGAAGCGCTCGCCCGCGGCGGCGTGAAACGCGATCCCGGTGGCGTTGACGGCGCTCAGAGCCGGCCCGGTGACCGCGGCGCTGAGCCCGATCACCCCGGCAGCGTCGGGCGCGATGCGGACCTCGATGCGGCGTCCGGCCGGGTCATTCGTGGCGAGGGTGGCGGCGTAGGTGACGCCCCTGCGGCGGTCAGTCAGAACCTGGGTCGCGTGTCTCCAGATAGTCCCGGTTCGAAAGCCCAGTGTCCCGCTGGGTCCAGGCCCGGAGCCGTCGAGCTCGCTGAGAACTGAGCGTCCTCGCCGGTCGACCAGGCCAAGGTGCCAGGGCTGAGTTGAGACCACGGCCCGCAGCCCGCCCGCCGACACGGTCCGCTGATTGGCCTGCGCAGACTCGACCATTCCCAAAACGATCGCGGCCGCGAGGAAGCAGATCAGCACCGCCGGCATGACCGGACGCTCTCTCCGCCGACCCAAGCTGGGCATGGCGCGGAGGTTAGTTACTCGATCTTGAAGCGGCGGACGGCCGGTGACTTGTCGACGTTGCCGGCCGCGTCGGAGGCCTGCACCTTGATCTTGTGCTTGCCCTCGTCGAGGTTGCGGTAGGTCTTCGGCGAGCCGCACGGCAGGTACGGATTGGCGTCCAGCTTGCAGCGGAAGCTGTTGCCGGGCTCGTTTGACGTGAATCGGATCGTCGCCTTCTGATCGTCGGAGTCGACGACGAGCTTCAGGATCCACGACTTCGGCATTCCCTGGTTCGGAGGGTTGACGACCTTGCCGGGTGGGGTCCCGTTGCTGATCGTTTTCGGCGGGCTTGGACTACTCGGCGGGCTGGGGTTGCTCGTCGGGTTGAGCGCCCTGTTGGCATTCAAGCGGCCGCCGCTGACGGTCAACCCATTGAGCTCGGGGAGGGGATCCACGCTCGAGAGCAGCCTGTTCTTGACCGCGGTCGCGGAGAGGCTTGGGTCATGCGCCAGGACCAGGGCAGCGGTTCCGGCCACATGCGGGGCGGCCATCGAAGTTCCGTTCAGGACCGAGTAGGCATTCCCGGACCCGCTGGAAGTGAGGCATCGAACCTCGACGTCGTCGAGATGCACACCATCGTCGGTGATGCTGGAGTTCGTCTGCATGAAGAACCCCAGGTAGATGCTTCCCCGCCCGTCATATCCGGAGAGGTTGAGGGTGCGGGCCGAGAAGCCACCGGTAGCCCCCGTTGTCCACAGGATCGGTGTCCAATTCGTCCCGTCGGTGGAAAGGTCAATCCAGAAGAAGTCCCTCCCGAAATCCAGATCCGTGGTGAGGCGCATCTTGTAATCGAGCCGGCAACCCGTCTGGCCGCTGAGGTTGATCGGGCTCGTCATGCGGGCGAAGCTGTTGGTGTTGTTCAGGTAGCTGGAGCCCGGTGAGTCGGTGAGGCTGAAGCTGCCGCTGCTCGCGGCCTCGGTCGTCCGCGCCCAGGTGCTGTTCGTGCCTCCGGTCGCCCAGGCGGAGCCGATTGGGTTCTCGAAGCCATCGCTGAAGACCGTTCTGCCCGGCTGGGCACTGAGAATGTTCGTCCCAGGGGCCCCGAGGTCAACCGAGCTTTGGCCGAAGTTGGAGAACCAGGCCAGGCCGTCGTATTCGGTCGTCGCGGCGACGCAGACGATGTTCGAAGAGGAGTAGTTGCAGGGATAAAACGGCGCGGAGTCGTTGTTGTCGCCGCTGTTTCCGGCCGCGACAACGAAAAGCGTGCCCGGGGCACCGTTGATCGCGTCGAGCATCGTCTGCGAGAAGCCGCCGCCACCGAGGCTTGCGTTCACCACGTCGGCTCCCTCGGCCCCGGCGTAGGCGAAGGCGGCCGCCACGTCGGCGCTCGTGCCCGAGCCGCTTGCATTGAGCACCCGCAGGGGCATCAGGCCCACCCGCCAGCTCACGCCCGCGACGCCTTGGCCGTCGTTGCCTCTCGCACCGATCGTCCCTGCCACGTGCGTCCCGTGGCCGTTGAGGTCGCGCGCATCGTTGTCATCGGTCACGAAGTCCCACCCGCGCCAGTCGTCAATCAAGCCATTGCCGTCGTCGTCGATTCCGTTCGTCTGCCTGCCGGCTCCGCTCTCGCCGGGGTTTGTCCACATGTTGGGCGCGAGATCGAGGTGGTCATGGGCAACGCCCGTGTCGACCACGGCCACGGTGACGCCGCTGCTTCCGGTCGTCGTGTTCCACGCCTCAGGAGCATCGATGTCAGCGTCGAGCTGGCTGTTGTGAAGGCCCCAGAGCTCTCCGAATCGGGGGTCGTTCGGGACCGCCTGGGTTCGGTAGATGAAGTTGGGCTCCGCATAGCGCACCCCCGGCTGCTCCTCGAACGCCGCCACGGCCTCTGGAACCGAGGCTTCGCGCTCGATCTCCACCAGCCTGAGCCCGGGAAGGGGCAGCGCCTGTTTGACCGTCGCGTCGAGCTCTCCGAGCACAGCGGAACGGGCCTGCGGCCCGACCCCAGACCTGAAGCGAACAAGCACCTCGTCCGCGACGAACCTCTGCTTCGAGCTGTCGCTGGTCACTCCAACCAGATCGCCCCGTGACCTGGATTCGTCGACGGCGCCCTGGACCGCCTCGCCACTCGCAAACCGGTCGTGGGCAGGCGCCGCGGCGGGAGCGGCCAGCAGGCCGGCCAGCACTGAGGCAGCGAGGCAGAGCAGCCAAGCCGCCGGTCCCCCCCCCGCGAGCCCTGCAGATCACGACGCCAAGCTAGATCGCGGTTTGCGGGACTTCCAGCTCCACAAGCGTTTGTCCAGCGACTTTTCCGCCCGGCCGCTCCCGACTATTTCGCAGCCGACGCCTGCGACTGAACTTAGGTCAGTTCAGCGCATGGGATGACTTGGTCCGTCTATGCGGGACCAACCGGTCCCCTAGCGCTCGTCGAGCAGCAACTCGGCAACCCGCAGGTCCAACGGCGTCGTCACCTTGATGTTCTGCGTCGATGCCTCGTGCAGCAGCACCCGTCCCCCCAACCGCTCGATCAGCATCGCGTCGTCGGTCGCCTGGGCGAGCAGCTCGGTCGAGTCCAGGGCCTCGCGCAGCGCCTCTGCGCGAAACGCCTGCGGCGTCTGCGCCGCCCAGAGGCTGGAGCGATCGAGCGTGCTGTCGACCTCCATCCCCCGCGCCACCTGCTTGATCGTGTCAGTGACCGGCGCGGCGGCGACCACCGCCCCCGCGTCGGGGTCGTCGAGCAGCGCATCGATCACGGCATCGATCAGCTCCGGCGTGACCAGCGGCCGGGCCGCGTCGTGAACGACCACGACCTCGGCCTCGATGCCCTCCAACGCGGCGGCCACGGACTCCGAGCGGCTGGCGCCGCCACTGACGACCCGCACCCCGTCGCGCCGCGCTTGATCCTCCTCGCCGGGCGGCGCGGCGACGACGATCTCGCCCACCGCGGCGGCCGCGCTCAGCGCCTCCAGCGACCAGTCCAGGAGCGGACGGCCGCGGAGCTCTACGAAAGCCTTGTGGCCGCCGGCTCCGAGTCTCTCTCCGGAGCCGGCGGCCGCAACGATGGCTGCTGCCTCAGGCGGTCGCCCTGGCGGCGAAGCGCTCCTCCAGCAGCTCGTCCAGGTACTCCTCGGCCCCGTCCTCGTCCTTGTCGAGCGCGTACATGAACTCGGAGGCGAGGATCTTCTTGGCCCGCGTGTACATCTGCTTCTCGCCGGTGGAGAGGCCCTTCTCCATCTCGCGGATGGCGAGGTTGCGAACCACTTCGGCGAGCTCGAACACGTCGCCGGTCTTGATCTTCTCGCGGTTGTACTTGAAGCGCCGGTTCCAGTTCTTCGGCATGTCCGAGACGTCGTCGGTAAGAACGCCAGTGACCTTCTTCACGTCGTCTTCGTCGATCACGCGCCGAAGCCCGGCCTTGCCTGCGTTCTCGCAGGGGACCATCACGGTCAGCTCGTTGTGCAGGATCTTGATCGTGAGGTACTCGCGCTTCTCCCCCATCAAATCCTTGGTCTGCTTCTTCAGCACCTTGCCGGCCCCGTGATGGGGGTAGACGACCTTGTCGCCTTCCTCGAAGTCGCAGACATAAACGATTTCTTCTTCCTCGAGACCGGCCTCAGTAGCTTCTTCTTCTAGTGTCGGAATCACTGCCTCCTTCTGTTTTCTGACGGCGCCAAGTCCGTCAGCTCTGCAAGTAGCGGTCGACCAGCTCGACTTCCTGGAGCCGTCGCAGGCCCTCTCGGATGTCCTTGGCCCGGGTCTCGCCGACGCCGTCGACTGCCTCGAGCGAGGCGTCGGGCGCCGCAACGACCTCCTCCAGCCCACCGAACTGGAGGATGATCTTCTGGACCACGAGCCGCGGCAGCCGCGGAATGCGGCCGAGAATGCGATAACCGCGCGGTGCGACCGGGAAGTCGAGCGTGTTCATCTTGCGGTCGTAGCCGAGTAGCTCGGCGAGGCGACCGAAGTCGAGGACGTCTTGGTGGGGAAGGCCTGCCAGATCCGCGAGCACCAGGTCGAGGTTCTCCTCGGAGTCCTCGACGCTGTAGTCGCGAACCAGCGCCGTCTTGTCGGCGGCGACGCCGACCATCGTCTCCTCGAGCTGCATCTCGATCAGCCGCCCTTCTGTCCCCAGCTCGACGATGTAGCGCTCCACCTCGACCGCCATCCGGGTCACCATCTCGGCGCGCTGCAGGACGGCGAGCGCGTCGTAAAGGACGCCGCCCCCCTCGAACTCCAGTGCGGTCAGCCGCGAGGAGACCTGATCGAGGCGGGCGCGGTACTTATCGAGGGTGGCGAGGCCCTGGTTGGCCTTCGCGAGCACCGCGGGGATGTCCTGAAGGATGTACTTGCCGCCCTGCACGTAGAGCGAGACCACGTCGCGGCGCTGTGAGATCGCGATCACCAGGGCGTCGGTCTGCTTGGAGACGCGCTCCGCGGTGCGGTGGCGGGTGCCGGTCTCGGAGGAGAGGATCGTCGGATCCGGCATCAGCTGCACGTTGGCCCAGGCGATGTTGGTCGCCTCCTGGTTGAGGACGATCGCGCCGTCCATTTTCGCCACCTGGTAGAGCAGCGCCGGCGTGTAGTCGACGTCGAGCCGGAGCCCGCCCGAGAACATGAACGAGATGTCCTCCGCGTCGCCGATCACGATCAGCCCTCCGCTGCGTGAGTGGACGATGTTGTCGACCCCTTCGCGCAGGGAAGTGCCCGGGGCGACCATGTCGAGAGCCCTCAGAAGCCTTGGATCTTGTCTGTCCGAAAGCTCCTGAAGCTCATCACCGGACACAGACGCCATGCGACGAGGATTGCAAAGACTGCCTGCAAATGCCGTCCGATCATTTCCGTGTGGAAAGGTCGGGATGGCCCTTGTCAAGTGAGGAGGGTGCTAGTCCGCGACCAAGCGGTCGCGTCCGGCCCGCTTTGCCTCATAAAGCGCAGCGTCGGCGCGGGCGACCAGAGAGCCCGCATCTTCCTCGCCATCCCAGCGGGCGACGCCGACCGATGAGCTCGCTCCGTCCGGGGTCACCTCGCGCAGAAGCTCCAGCAGCTCCGCCGCTTCGCGAAGGTCGCAGCCCATCAGCGTCAGCGCGAACTCCTCGCCGCCGTAGCGGGAGATGAAGTCGGAGCGGCGGGTCCGCCCCTGCCATGCGGACGCCGCCTCCTTGAGGAATCGGTCGCCCGCCTGGTGGCCGAAGATGTCGTTGTATTCCTTGAAGTGATCGAGGTCGAGCATCGCTACGCAAAGCGGCGCTTTCAGGCGCTCGGCCCGGGCGAGCTCGCGCTCCAGGTGCTCGTCCCAGGCGCGGCGGTTCGGAAGCCCGGTCAGCTGGTCGGTTCGCGCCGCTCGCTCCAGCTGCGAGAGCATCTCGGTGCGCTCGATCGCGACCGAAGCCTCGGCGGCCAGCAGCGCCATGACCTGCTCGACCCCTTCGTGCAGTGCACCGATCTTCTCGCTCCAGAAGACCGTGAGCACGCCTATCGGGCTGCCGTCGCGGAGGATCGGCTGAAAGAGGACTGAGCGCGCGCCGAAGAACTTGACCATGCGCGGATCGACGTCGGCGCTCTGCTCGACGTCGTGGACGAAAAAGGGCTGGGCGGAGTTGAAGGCGCGGATCACTCCGGACGGGCCATCGACCAGCAGCACCTTCAACCCGATCGCGTCAGCGCGCGTCGCCGCCGTCGCCGCCAGCCCGCTCCCGTCGGGAGTCGGCTCCCAGAGCGAGGCGCCGTGGGCCTCGGTGACCTCAGTCGCCGCATCGCAGATCGCCGGCGCGGCGGACTCGGTAGTCGTCCTCAATGCCAGCTTGTGGGCCACTGAGCCGACCGCCTCCAGAGCCCGCGCCTGGCGAGTGGCCTCGGCCTCGCGGTCACGCGTCCTTTGTGCAAGCAGCTCGAGCAGCAGCCCGGCGCCGGCCATCGAGACCGTCACCATCAGCCAGCGGCTGAGCGGCGTGGTCGCGTCGATCGCGAGCAGCACCCACGCGTAGGCAGCTCCGAGGAACAGCATCTGAATCGTCCCCCAGAGGCGGCCAAAGAAGTAGAAGACGTAGAAGACGACCCAGAGGTAGAAGAACGAGTAGTACCCGTTGGGCTCGTTGCTGTAGAAGATCGCCCGCGTCACCATCACCGTGCCGAGCGCCATCGCGAGGTAGGGGAACCAGCGCGGCAGCCGCGTCGCGAGCAGCAGGATCAGCGCACCGAGGGACGCGGCGCCGATCGCGTTGCCATAGAGCGCCGTGTCGTCGAAGGAGCCGGGATGCGGCAGCACCAGCGTCAGCAGGCCGAGCGCACCGCCGGCGAGGAATAGGGCGCCCGCGAATCGATTGAGGGTGGTCGTCTCCTCGCCACTCGGCATCGCGTCGAGCAGGGAGCGCCAGAGCGCTTTCAGGCCGGCAGGGGACATTTCAGGCTTGATCGGTGCCTGGGCCGAAAAGCTCAAGGAGATGAGCACCGAACTGGACTGCTTGAACCGGCCTACCCGTCGAGGCCAAGCTCCTCGAGCAGGTCCAGGGAGGTGCCGCCCTCCACGCGAATGATCTTTCCCTCGCTGAGCCGATAAAGCCAGACGACGTTCCCCTCGATCTTGGCCCCGCTCGCCCTGCCGCTGCCCTGATAGTCGGCGACGAGCAGGATGCTGCCGTCCACGCGCGGCTCGAGCCGAGTGATGTCGAAGTGGGAATCGCGATCGAAAGTGGCGAACCAGTCCCCGTACCATCGGCCAAGGGCATCGGCTCCCTCATAGGTGCCGGGTGCCAGCCCGTCATGGACGACCAGAACCACGTCCTCGGCGTAGTGCGACATCGCGCGCTCGAAGTCGCGCTCGTTGACCGCCTCGTACTGGGCGCGGATCACATCGACGTCGCTGAGTCCCATCGGCGCCAATATCTCGCTCCGGTACGGCTCGTGCCGGCGCCGCTAGGCCGCTTCGCGCAGCTCGTCGTCGGCTTCGCCCGACGCCTTGCCCTTGCCCAGCGCGGCGCGAAGAGCTGCCCGCAGGGTGGTGTGCGGGGAGAGCCCTCTGAGCGTCTCTCCTCCTCCCGGCCCGATCACCGGCGCAAGGCCGAACTTGCCCGCTTCGGCGATGCGGCGGTCGGGATGGCCGACGTAGCGCAGCTCGCCGGTGAGGCCGAGCTCCCCGAAGCAGGCCAGGGGCTTGCCGTCGCCTGCCGTGAGCGCCTGATTTCGTTGCGCGGAGGCGACCGCCATCGCCACCGCCAGGTCAGCACCCGGCTCGTCGACTCGCACCCCGCCGGCGACGTTTACGAAGACGTCGGCGCCGCCGAGCGGAAGGCGAGCATGACGCGAGAGCACCGCCAGCACGAGGCTGAGCCGGTTGCGATCGATCCCGTTGGCCACCCGGCGCGGGGACTCCAGCTCGCTCGGGGCCACCAAGGCCTGCACCTCGACCAGCACCGGACGGCTTCCCTCCATCGCCGGCAGCACAACCGATCCGGGCTCGCGGGTCGCCTCCTCGACAAAGCGCGCCGAGGGGTCGGCGACCTCGGTCAGGCCGCCGGCCCGCATCTCGAACACCCCCACCTCGGCGGTGGCGCCGAAGCGGTTCTTCAGTGCTCGAAGGGTTCTGTAGGTGCGCTCGCGCTCGCCGTCGAAGCGCAGCACGCAGTCGACCAGGTGCTCGAGCACCCGCGGCCCGGCGAGGCTGCCGTCCTTGGTCACGTGCCCGACCAGGATCAGCGCCGTCCCCTGCCGCTTGGCGACCTCGGCCAGCGCCGCCGCCGACTCGCGCACCTGCCCGACCGACCCGGGAGCGCCGCTCATCTCGGAGCTGTGCAGGGTCTGGATCGAGTCGATCACGCAGGCGTCAGGTCGCTCCGCCTC
>Ga0136617_10005842_pt1 | contig 11023 bp, 10 predicted proteins | sample AntDrymUQ3222106_2_FD_129672 | JGI IMG/M metagenome (GOLD analysis project Ga0136617, IMG submission 129672) | Polar desert sand microbial communities from Dry Valleys, Antarctica - metaG UQ322 (21.06) | ecosystem: Environmental > Terrestrial > Soil > Desert | place: Antarctica: Dry Valley...
CAGCTTCGTCGCGGGGCTCGCGGGCGAGGCGCAGCTGCGCGCCGTGATGGAGGAGGCCGGGGCGCGACGGGCGCTCACCACCAGTGGTGCCCTGCTCGAGGCGCTCGCCGCGCTCGACGCCCGCCGTGTCGCGGTGGCCACGCCGTATGACGCCCAGCTGACGGCTCGGCTCGTCTCGTTCTTGGCCGAGGCTGGGCACGACGTCGTCAGCACCGCCCATCTCGGACTGGGAGAGGAGATCTGGCGCGTCAGCTCGGCCTCCGTCCGTGAGCTGGTCGAGGCCCTGCCGCTCCACGGTGCGGATGCGGTCGTGCTCAGCTGCACCAACCTGCCGACCTACGACGCCATCCCGCAGCTCGAGCAGACGATCGGCCTGCCGGTCGTCTCGGCGAACCTGGCGAGCATCTGGGCTGCGCTGCGCGCTGTGGACGTCGTGCCCGCCGATCGGCCCGAGCGGCTCTTCAGCGCCTAGATGCGCCATTGGGACTAGGGATTGATCGATGGTGTGATGCCGCCGTCGACGCGGAGAGTGGTTCCGTTGATGTAATCGGCCACGGGGCTGACCAGGAAGGCCACGGCGGCGGCGATGTCCTCCGGTCGTCCCAGGCGTCCGGTGGGGTTCGGAGCATAGTCTTGCGTGATCTCGGCCTCCAGTTCAGCCCAGGGACGCGAGGACTCGGCTGCGGCACCGCGCTCGAACATTCTCTGCATGCCCGGGGTCACGATGACGCCGGGACTCACGGTGTTGGCGGTGATCCCCGTTCCCGCGAGATGCTTGGCCAGAGCACAGGTGAAGTTGACGACGGCGGCTTTGGCCGCCGAGTAGTCGATCATGTTCGGGAGCGGCACAGCCGCGGCGCGACTGCCAACGGTGACGATGCGACCCCAACCGTTGCCTCGCATCCCCGGCAGGACACCGCGGATCACTCCGATCCCTGAGACGACGTTGGACTGAAACGTGTCGACCCAGTCCTGGTCGGTCGCGCTATCGAACGTGTGCTCAGCGAACGGCCCGGTATTCGCGACCAGGATGTCGACCGGCCCGCCGGCGAGCGCGCTGTCGACGACTTCCTGCGCGCCGTCGCGACGACTGAGATCGCCGAGCACCAACTCGGCCTGTCCGCCGCGGGACTTGATCGTTTGCACGCGCCGCTCGGCACGCTGCCGGTCACGACCGTGGATGGCTACGGTGCCCCCTTCGGCGGCCAGACGATCCGCGATGGCAGCGCCGATGCCCGTAGTGCTTCCGGTGATCAGCGCGCGCCGCCCGACTAGTTGCAGATCCATCCCGTCTTGCTCCTGACGCACGATCCGGACCAGTGCCGGGGGCATCCAGGTCACCGCTCTTCGATCACGGCCCGCAGGAAGCGCTTGGTCCGCTCGTGGTCGCAGTGGCCGAAGATCTTCTCCGGCGGGCCCTGCTCGATGACCTGGCCGCCGTCGAACATCATCACGCGCTGGGAGACGTCGCGCGCGAACTGCATCTCGTGCGTGACGATCAGCATCGTGATGTCCGTCGTCTCGGCGACGTTCCTGAGCACGTTGAGCACGCCCGCGACCAGCTCCGGGTCAAGGGCGGAAGTGACCTCGTCGAGGAGCAGGATCTTCGGCTCCATCGCGAGGGCGCGGGCGATCGCCACGCGCTGCTGCTGGCCGCCGGACAGCTGGCTCGGGTGCGCGTCGGCCTTGGCCTCGAGACCCACGCGCTCGAGCAGCTCGCGGGCCTGATGCTCGGCCTCCTCCCCGCTCTTGCCGAGGACGCAGACCGGCGCCTCGGTGATGTTGCGCAGGACGCTCATGTTGGGAAACAGGTTGAACTGCTGGAAGACCATCCCGATCTTGGTGCGCACAGCACGCAGGTGCTTCTCGTTGGCAGGCACCAGCTGGTCACCCTTGTGCATGTGCCACAACGGTTCGCCGTCCACCCAGATGTTCCCGCCGCTCGGAGCCTCGAGCGTCATCAGCAGCCGCAGGATCGTGGTCTTGCCCGAGCCGCTGGGACCGATCAGGGTGACTCGCTCACCGGGTGCCACGGTGAAGTCGAGATCGCGGAGCACCACGTGATCGCCGAACTGCTTGACGACCTTGTCGAAGGTGATGAGCGGCTCCCCGTCGCGATGGTGGCCGGCGGCGCCGGGCGCGGCGGTGTCAGGCGTGGACAAGACGCTTCTCCAATCTGCGAATCGCGACGGAGCTCGGATAGCTGGCGGCGAGGAAGATCAGTCCAGCGATCGTGACCGGCTCGAGATAGCGGAAGTCGCGGCCGCCGATCGCGACCGCCTCCTGCACCATCTCCGGCACGGCGATGAGAAAGAGGAACGGAGTCTCCTTGAACATCGAGATCACATAGTTCCCCAGAGCGGGCAGCACGTTGCGGACCGCCTGCGGCAGCACCACGTGCTGCCACTGGTAGCGCGGCGACATCGACAGCGACGTGCACGCCTCCCACTGGCCCTTCGGGACGCCGTCGATGCCGGCCCGGTAGACCTCGGAGTAGTAGCAGGCGTAGTGCACGCCGAGCGTGACCACGCCGACGAACAGCCCCGGCAGCGTGAGCCCTGCCTCGGGCAGGACGTAGAACAGGAAGAACAGTTGGATCGGGATCGGCGTGCTGCGGACGAACTCGACGAAGGCGGTGGTCAGGGGCGTGAGCACCGGCACGCGCACGCGCCGGACGACGGCGAAGACCAGGCCCAGCACGGCCGCGAGCACCGAAGCCAGCACGGTGACCAGGAGGGTGTAGCGCAGGAAGGCCTCCAGGATGGGCGGAAGCACGTCCAGCGCGTAGTCCATGTCCCATGTCATCCGCCCGCAGCCTCCTGTTCCATCGGGCCCCGGTAGGCCAGGACCTCACGAGCACTCTCGCGCTGCCCGAGCCGTGCCTTGGCGCGCGCCTCCAGCAGGCGCATGGCGACGGTGAACACGTACGCCAGGACGAAGTAGACGACGAGCAGCACGCCGAAGATGAAGCCCTCGTTGCCCTCGCTGGCGCGGTACTGGTCGGCGACCGCGGTCAGGTCGGTCAGCGTGATGAGAAAGACCAGCGGCGTGCTCTTGAGCATCTGGATGAGCAGGTTCCCGAACGGCGGGATCATGAGCGGGTAGGCCTGGGGCAGGATCACGCGCCGCATCCGCTGGTAGGGCGACAGATTCAGCGCGATCGTGCCCTCCCACTGGGCCTTCGGGACCGCGTTGATCGCACCCCGCACCACTTCGGCGCCGTACGCGCCGAAGTTGAGCCCGAAGGCGACCACGCCGACCGTGACCGGACGCATCGAATATCCCAGCAGCGGGAGCGCGTAGAAGAGCCAGAACAGCTGGACGAGCAGCGAAGTGCCGCGGAAGACTTCGATGACCACACGGGCGATCGTCCGCGGCACGATGTGCTGCATGCGGACCGTCAGCCCGAGCGCGAACGCGACGACGACCGCCGCGCACGCACTGAGCACGGTGATGTAGACGGTGACCCAGACGCCGGCGAGCAGCTCGTCGGCCCAGGCTCCGATCTCGAGGCCGCTCATCGAGCCGTCTCGTTCGCGTCGATCAGCTGGCCGTACAGAGTCGCTTGGTGGTGACGTCGTCCGGCGGGATCGTCTCGGGCCCGAACCCGAACGGCTGGATGATCTTGAGCAGCTCGCCGGAGGACTTGAGCTTGGCCAGCTGCCCGTTGAACGCGCGCAGCAGATCCTGGTCTCCCTTGCGGAACACCGCCCCGCCGCAACCGAGCTGCTCCTTGCCGTCCTGAACCGGCGTGAACGCCTTCGTCAGCTCCACCTTGGTGCTCGGGTTCTTCTTGAGCACGTCGTTCAGCGTGATCGTCGTGAGGCCGAAGGCGCCGACCCGACCCTGTTCGAGTTGCAGCAGGCCGTCGCGCGCGCTGGGCACCTCGACGACGTTCGACGACGTGACGCCCGCCTTCTGCGCGTAGATACCTTCGACCGCCCCGCCCAGCACCGCCAGCTTGACGCCCGCATCAGCGACGGACTTGAAGTCGCTGATGCTCTCGGGGTTGCCCGCGGGCACGAGGAAGCCGTTCGGCGCGCAGTACATCGGATCGGAGAAGGCGGCCTGCTCGCAGCGTTCCGGGATGATGAACATCCCGGCCGCGACGACGTCGAACCGGTTGGCGACGAGGCCGGGAATGAGGCCGTCGAAGTCGACCAGCTTGGCCCTGACCTCCTTGATGCCCAGCTCGCCCCAGATCGCCTGCTGCACGCTCGGGTCCATCCCGGTGAGGTCGCCGCCGTCAAGGAAGGCGTAGGGCTCCTCGCCGGCGATCCCGACCGTGATCAACCCGCGGCTCTTGAACTGAGCGAGCCGGCCGCCCCCGCCTCCGCCTCCGCCTCCGGTCTCCTCGTCGCCGCACGCCCCGATCAGGCCGGGAACGCTCACCAGCCCGGCCGCGACGCTGGTGCGCCTCAGGAAGTCTCGCCGCGACCAGCCGCTACGCCCGTCTCCGGCCGGCTCGTGACGAGCGTTCTCTGCTTTCACCGTCGATTCCCCCTCAAGAGCGACTTGTACGACGTATGATATCGTCCGATCACCGTCCTGGCAAATGGGTGACCCGCTGGAGCCGATGAAACCCGACGTCGAACACATCGGAATCCTCTATCCCGGCTACGCCGCCGAAGACGACTTCGACCTCCTCAACCAGCGCCTCGCGGTCGCCGCCTTTGAGGTGGTCCACACCTCGATCGGCGAGGATGCGCATCGCGAGGACGCGTTGCTCGACATGGGCAGCAGCGCACGCCTGCTCGACGGCGGGCGTCGGCTGGCTCCTCGCGGGGTGTCGGCGGTGGTCTGGGCCTGTACCAGCGGCAGCTTCATCTACGGATGGGAAGGGGCGCAGCGCCAGGCCGCGGATCTGGAGGAAGCGCTCGGCCTGCCGGTGTCGAGCGCCGCGCTCGCCTTCGTGAGCGCCCTGCGCGCGCTCGGCCTGCGGCGCGTCTCGATCGCCGCGACCTACCCGCACGACATCGCGCTGCGCTTCGAGGCCTTCCTGGACGACGCTGGCCTCGATCCCGTGGCCATCACGAGCCAGGGCATCATCACCGCCACTGAGGTGGGCACGCTGACGTCAGATGACGCACTGGCGCTCGTTGCCGCGGCCGACAGCTCCGATGCTGACGCCGTGCTCGTCCCGGACACGGCACTGCACACCATCGCCTCGCTCGAGGCGCTCGAGGAGGCGGCCGGCAAGCCGGTGCTCACCGCCAATCAGGTTTCGGCGTGGGAAGGCCTGCGCCTGGCCGGCACCGCCGCGGTGGCGCCGGGTCTCGGAGCGCTGTTCGCCGCGTCTCCAAGCCGATCGTGACGCTGCACCCACCCGTGCCCGGCCCGAGCGCCTCGGGCATCGCTCCCGCGTTTCCGAGCGAGGAATACGACGCGCGCGTGCGCGCGATCAGAGCGGCGATGGACGACGCCGGCCTCGGTGCGCTGCTGCTGGCGAGCCCGGAGAACATCTACTACCTCGTCGGGCTCGATCACCTCGGCTACTTCGCGTTCACGCTGCTGGTCCTGCCGCTCGAGGGCCCGCCGATGCTCGTGATCCGGGCCATGGAGCGCCCGACCGTGGAGCTGCAGACGCCGCAGAGCCTGCTTGTCCCCTACGGCGACGACGAGCACCCTGCCGACGCGGTGACCGGCGCCCTGCGCGCGCTCGGGCCGATCCCCGGACGCGTCGGCGTCGAGCGCTCGACGATGTACCTGCCGGTTGACGTGTGGGAGCGGATCGCCGCAGCCCTGCCCGGGCTGGGGTGGTCTGACGCCTCGCAGCTGGTGGCGCGCACCAGTGCCATCAAGTCGCCGCGCGAGATCGCGATGGTACGCCGAGCTGCGGCGCTCTCGGACCGTGCGCTCCAGAAGGGCGTCGCGGCAGCCGGCGAAGGCGTGCCTGAACGCGAGATCGCGGCGGCGATCTACGCGGAGCTGATCGCGGGCGGCAGCGACAGCCCCGGGTTCCCGCCGCTGGTGCGCTCGACGCCCAGCCTCGCGCTCGAGCACGTCACCTGGAGCGATCGGCCGCTCGCGCACGGAGACACGCTGTTCCTGGAGCTCTCGGCCTCGGTCGCGCGCTATCACGCGCCGCTGAGCCGGCTCGCCCACGTCGGCGACGCCCCGGCCGGCCTCGACCGGGTGGCCGACCACGCGCTCAACGGGCTCGACGCGGTGCGCCGCGCGCTGCGGCCCGGGGCGACGGCGGGCGAGGTCTATGAGGCATGGCAGCGCACCGTCGACGCGGCGCTCGGGCACGCGCGCTACCGCCGCCACCACTGCGGCTACATGACGGGCATCGGGTTCCCTCCCACATGGTCTGGGAGCGGCACGCCCGTCGGGCTGCGCGCCGGCGACGAGCTCGTGCTATCGGAGGGGATGGTGTTTCACGTCTTCTCGTGGATCTTCGGGCAGGGGCCGGCCGACTACGGCGTCTCGGACACGGCGCTCGTGACCGCCGACGGGTGCGAGCTGCTCACCGCAACGACCCGCGAGCCGATGCTCGTCTCGCCCGGAATCGACTGGAGGTAGCGCGATGCGCATCACCGGACTCAACGCCACGCCGGTCGCGGTTCCGTTCCGCGAGGATGAGGTGTGGGCGTACGGCGGGCGCCGGGGCCTCGTGAGCATCCTGCTCGAGGTCACGACCGACGAGGGCGTCACCGGGATCGGCGAAGCGGCCGCCTATCCCTCCACCGACATCGTGCTGTCCGTCCTGCGCTCGATCGAGCCGCTCGTGGTGGGAGAGGACCCGTTCACGATCGAGCGGATCATGAAGCGAATCAACATCGTCGGCACCTGGCACCACGTCAAGGCGACCAACCCGGGAATCGCCGCGGTCGAGATGGCCTGCTGGGACATCGTCGGCAAGACCTGCGGCCAACCGCTGGTCAACCTCTTCGGCGGACGGGTGCGCGACGAGGTGGAGTACTTCTACTACGTGTCGCAGCGGTCGCCCGACGAGGTGGCCGCCGACGGCCGGCGCGGCGCCGAGGCCGGCTTCCGTACCTTCTACCTGAAGGTCGGCTCCGACGATCCGCGCGACGACGTCGAGCGCGTCGCGGCGCTGCGCGACGGCGCCGGTCCCGATGCCGGGATCCGCGTGGACGCCAATGAGGCCTGGTCCTCCGCCGCCGCCATTCGCGCGATCGCCGACATGGAGCGCCACGGCCTCGAGCTGGTGGAGCAACCCGTGTCCGGCCGCAACCTCACCGAGATGGCCTACGTCCGCAGCCGGCTGTCGACGCCACTGCTCGCCAACGAAGCCTCGTGGACGCGCTACGACCAGCTCGAGGTGATCCGTCACGGGGCCGCCGACGTGCTCTCGGTCGACAACCAGATGGACGGCGGGCTGCTCAATCTCAAACGCGGAGCCGGGCTATGCGAGATCGCCGGGCTTCCGGTGCTCAAGCACAGCCTCGGAGAGCTCGGCGTCGCCGTCTGCGCGGCCGTCCACGTGATGGCCTCGACGCCCAACTTCATCTACGCCAACCAGTCGTACGCCTCCCTGCTCGCCGACGACATCGTGAGCGGCGGGCGCCTGCAGTACGACAACGGCGCGCTGCCGGTGCCCGAGCAGCCCGGGATCGGCGTGGAACTCGATCGCGAGCGCGTCGAACGCTACTCGGAGCTATATGAGCACGAGGGGGCCGACTTCGGCTTCCGCGACGCCGCCGCGCTCAGGGCCACGCCGCTGCTTCCCAAGCGCTGATGATGCGGCCATTCCCCCTTGTCAGCCGACCGAAGGAGCCGGCCGAGCGTCTGGTGGCTTACCGGGCCCAACAGGAGCCGGGCTGGAAGCGGATGCTTCCGGCGAGCGCAGCCGGGTCGGGCGCCGTGCATCGCGGGTCGCGACCTGCCCGGTGCAGGCCAGCGGCCGCGCCGGCTGTCGAGCGAGGAAGAGTCCGGCGGTGATTCCGGCGGCGACGACGGCGATGCCGGCGATGCGTCCCGCTGTGACGTCGGCATGGCCGAGGAGCGCGCCGGTGAACAGTGCGGTCACGGGCAGGACGCCGGAGAACAGACCGGCTCGCTCTACGCCGAGCCGGGCGATCGATCCGTACCAGGCGACGAATCCGCCGGCCGTCACGACGGCGGCCATGTAGCCGAGCGCGATCGCCTCGCGTGCGGTTGGCGCGGCGAGCATGTCGGCGCCGTCGGCGGCGAGCCCGACGGTGATCAGCATCGGAACTGCGAGCAGCACGATCCAGGTCGAGACGCCGGCTGGGCCGAAGGCAGGGATGAGCGGTCGGGCGAGCAGCCCGAAGCAGGCCTCGCAGGCGAGTACTCCCAAGGAGAGCAGCAGAGCGTCGAGCGGCATCTGTCCCCCCGCGCCCTGCACGAGGGCGGCGCCGAGGGCCACGACGGCGGCGGCGGCGAGCAGGGTCGGGCGGAGGCGCTCGCGCGCCAGCAACGGCCCGGCGACGACGAGCACGACGGGCACCGCACCGACGATCACGCCGACGCTGCCGGCGTCGGCGCGACGGACGGCCTCCAGCAGCAGGATGTTGAAGAGCACGAGGCCGGTGGCCGAAAGGGCGACCAGCAGCACCAGATCGCGCGCGGACGGACGCCGCAGGCGAAGGCGCACGAGCGCGAGCAACAGGACCGCGGCGACGGCATAGCGCACCGCCTGGCCGCCGGCGATCGGGTAGCTCGCGAGTTCCTCAGCCGCAGCCACGGACGAGCCGACGGCGACGAAGGCCAGTACCGCGAAGAGTGATCCGCTGCGGGTGCGTCCGGTCATGGGCGGACCCTATGCCCAAGCTGGTCCCCCGATAAGGTCCAGTGTCATGGCGGAAATTCGGTCCAGTCGCAGCGAGGTTCCTCCACGTGGGGATCGCGGGTGGGTGCAGGTCGCGGACGGTCGTTCGCGCGAGCGGTCGCTTCTTGCGGGTGAGGGGTCGTTGCATCAGCGCTTGGAGGCCGGCTTGCGTGAGGCGATCCGGTCGGGAGGCCTGCGTGCCGGTCACCTGTTGCCGTCCACGCGCGGCCTCGCCGCCGACCTCGGCGTCTCGCGGGGCGTGGTGGTAGAGGCGTACGCGCAACTGCGCGCCGAGGGCTGGCTCGAGGTGCGCCCGGGCGCCTCGCACCGCGTCGCCGAGGTGTCGCTCGACCCGACCGCCGACACGGGCGCCGCCGCCGCGCCGGTGCGGCCGCGGCATGATCTTCGTCCGGGCGGTCCGGATCCGCTCCTGTTCCCGCGTACGCGCTGGGCGGCGGCCGTGCGGGCGGTGCTGCGCGAGGCCGACGTCACCGCGTTCGAGTATCCCGATGTGCTCGGCGCGGCCGCGCTGCGGCGGGTGCTGGCCGCGTATCTGGCGCGCGTGCGCGGCGTGCGGGCCGCACCGGACGACGTGGTCGTCTGCGCCGGCGTTGGTCACGCGCTCGCGCTGGCCGGCCGGGCGCTGCATGCCGCCGGCGCGCGGCGGGTCGCGGTCGAAGACCCCTCGCACATCGGCACGCGCGCCGTGCTGCGCGACGCGGGCCTCGAGGTGACACCGGCTCCCGTGGACGAGCACGGACTCGTCGTTGACGCGCTGCCGCCGGCCAGCGCGGTGCTGGTCACGCCGGCGCACCAGTTCCCGACCGGCGCTGTGCTGCACCCGGACCGGCGCGTCGCGCTCGTCGCATGGGCGCGCCGCCACGACGCCGTGATCCTCGAGGACGACTACGACGCCGAGTACCGCTACGACCGCCACCCGATCGGTGCGCTGCAGGGGCTCGACCCCGAGCGAGTCGTCTACTGCGGCTCAGTCTCCAAGACGCTCAGTCCGGCGCTGCGGCTGGGCTGGGCCGTGATGCCGCCCCGCCTGCGCGGGGCGGTCGCCGCCGCGCGCGAGCGTAGCGACCTCGGCACGGCGACGCTGGATCAGCTTGCCCTGGCGCGCTTCATCGAGCGCGGCGAGTACGACCGTCACCTGCGCAGCTCCCGGGCGGCCTACCGCCGTCGGCGAGACGCACTCGTGGCCGCGCTGCACGAGCATCTGGGCGCTCCACGAATCGGGGGTGTGGCCGCGGGGTTGCACCTCGTGCTCCGGATCGAGGGTGACGAGCGCGCCGCGTGCGAGGCCGCCGAGACCGCCGGCATCGGTCACGCCGCGATGGCCGAGCACGTGATCTCCACCGACCGCGAGCCCGCGCTGATCCTCGGCTACGGCCGGCTGAGCGAGCCCGCCCTGCGGGCCGCCGCCTACGCGCTCGCCGCGGCGCTCGTCGGCCTCGAACGGCGGTCCGTCGCAAGCGCTCATGGCCCGCGTCCAGCCAGTCGATGAGGTCGGCAGGGCCGGATCACCGCCGGCCGGGCGTGTCCTTCAGGGCGTAGCGCTCGAGCCCGTACTCGAGCAGCCCGAGCGCCTTTGTCGGCTTGCGCGCGGACGTCATGCGCGAGGTCGGGGTGGCGGGCACCTTCGAGGATGCGCCGGCGCCTGTAGTCGACCAGCGCACGGTGCGCGCCCATCGTGGCGTTGGCCGCGACCCACGGTTCGACGGTGTTCGCGGGCGCGTCCTCCGACTCGGCGATCAGCGCCGCGAGCGAGCCGGTGTAGCCGGCGAAGATCTGCTGCTCGCGCGCGAGCAGCGATGGGCTCTCGGTGATCATGCGCGTGAGCGCTGCGAGCTGTTCGACGATCTCCGGCTCGTACGCGCTCGCCGCAGTCGATGCCGACACCGGAGTGGTGGTCGGTGAGCTTGAGGTCAGAGCCGACGACGACGGGCACGGCCGAGCGCTGCGCTGGGCCCGCGCCTTGGCGGTCCGGAGCGTCTGGGCCCTCGAGGACTGTCGTGGCGTCTCGGCCCGGCTGGAGCGGGCGCTGCTGGGCGCCGGCGAGCACGTCGTACGCGTCCCGCCGAAGATGATGGGTATCTCTCGGCGCGGAGAGCGCCAGGCGGCAAGTCCGACCAGATCGATGCGCGAGCGATCGCCCGCGCCGTCCTGCGCGAAGGGATCGAGCGGTTCCCGACGGCATTCCTCGACGAGCAAGCGCTCGAGATCCGGCTGCTGTGTGACCACCGCGAAGACCTCGTCGCC
>Ga0136617_10005843_pt1 | contig 11023 bp, 11 predicted proteins | sample AntDrymUQ3222106_2_FD_129672 | JGI IMG/M metagenome (GOLD analysis project Ga0136617, IMG submission 129672) | Polar desert sand microbial communities from Dry Valleys, Antarctica - metaG UQ322 (21.06) | ecosystem: Environmental > Terrestrial > Soil > Desert | place: Antarctica: Dry Valley...
GCCGCAGCGTAAACAATACGCCGAATTAACCAAAGAGGCGCTCGGCTTTGAAGTTCGCAGTTTGATGATGCCCGAAACAATCGTCAAAAGTCTGAATAATTTAAAAGGCATCGAGCGAGTCGGCGAGGAAAAAATTGGCGGGCGCGACGCGATTAAATACCGCTATGCGGCAACCACCGACACGAAATCGCAGGCGGGAACGGTTGAAACCGAATCGTTTATTGTCATTGACAAGGAAACCGGACTGCCGCTGCGCTCGTTCACCAGTGCCGAATCGCAGGGAAATGTGCAGGGCGTTAAAGGCGCGAGTCTTGTCACCGAAATAAATAATATTCGGACGACCACCGACCCGGCGCTTTTTGCCGAACCTACGGATTACGCGAAAGTTCCGCCCGAACAAATCCGCGGGCAAGTTGACGCATTTTTCAGTCTGGCGACGGCTTTCATCACTCAAATGATGAAGAGCGCGCAAACGCAGCAAAACGCTCCGACGCCTTCGCCGACGGCACAATAAATAATCTGTCGAGAGGTTGAGAAAAAAATTTCAATCTCTCAATTGTCTTTGAAACAAAAAAATGAGCAAATTTATCACATTTCTGTTAGGGGCGATTTTAGGTTTGGTAATCGGCGGCGGACTTGTTTTTTATATGTTCGGCGGGGCAGCTCGTTCCGCGCAAGCTCCGCCCGGCGTTCCGATTTTGCCGCCCGACCCGAACGGTTCGCCAGCAGGAACGGCGAGCGTCGTGTTAAATCAGCAATTTTTCGACACGATTTTGGCGACGATTTTCCGCGATATGAACGCGCCCGCTTTTCCTTTGAATTTAACCGGTCAAAATAATTTTGACGCCCCGGCGCGCCCGCAATACGCGAGTTTCGCTTTACAGAACAGCGGCGGTTGCGACGGGAAGATAATTTTGCAGCCTGAAGGAAGCGGCGTTAAAACCGGCGTTCGGCTTGAAAACGAAAAGATCACCGCGCCGCTCGCATTTACGGGAAGCACATCGGTATTCGGTCAGTGTGTAAATTTTGCAGGCTGGGCGCAGGCAACGCTCCAGCTTCGTTATGATGAAGCGCAGCAAACTGTCTTCGGACAAATAAATGTTGAAACGGTTAATCTCGACGGCGTGGCGCCCGTAATCGGCGGTTTCGTCACGCCGATTGTTCAGACGACGCTCAACAACCGCGTCAATCCGATTGTGATTTTGCGCGGACAGCAAATCGCTCTTAATTTACCGATTGCCGCGACCGGCGGCAATCTTAACGCCAAAGTTAAAGAGGTTCGTTCTGAAGTGAAGGAAAACGCGTTGAACCTTTATGTAACTTATGATTTCGCGGGAACTAAATAAACTTTAAAAAGCGGAAAGGTGAAAAAGTTAATTGATTTTTATCAAACAGACTTTTTCACCTTTCCGCTTTTTTTTATTTCCGCTTTTTTTATTTCCACATTTTTACTCTTCTTTCTGCAACAATTTCGTCGTGCCTTCGGTAACGCTTCCCGGTCGGGCAAACTCGCCCGTGTCGGGCGCTTTCCACGTATTTGCCGGCGGAACGTAGCTTTGAGCCGGTTGTGTTTGCTGCGGCGGCAAAACCCGCTGGTTGGCTTCGTAAAGATTGCTCACATTAGCATTCGGCAACTCATTCGCCCCAAAAGAATTTAACACCGAACTTTTCAAAAATACCAGCGAGGCGATCAGCCACATCAAACCGCCAAAGATACCGATAATTGCCGACATACCGGCAAGTGCTTCAATACCCGCAATCCCAAAAAACGGAGTCATAATGAAAAGAAAAAACATCATCCACATAATGCTAAAGACAATGCCGTTCTTTTTGGTCAGCCATTTTTTCGATTTATATAATTCAGTAAGCTGCGGCAGAAAACCGCCGTGCGCGAGAATCTCCGAAATCAGACCGAGCGGAAAACCGCATCGCGAACAAAATTTCGTTTCTTCCGACACTTGCTGTTGACCACAACGCGGACAATACATATTTTCTTTCTCCGGTTTCAAATGAATTTACTGGTTAAGTCTCCTTCTGCTACGAATTATATTTCTTTAATGTTCAAAAGGAAACCATCACAAGCGCGGTAGCTTCTCGTCGGAGAACATTTGAAATACCGCAAAAGCACGTCCCTGAAAATTCTCGGCGCGGACGATGGCTCCGAGCAAAATTTCAAAAATTGATTTCAGTTTTTCGGGCGCGGGCATTTCCCGCCGCAAATCTTCGTCCGTCTTAAAAAGCGAAAACCCTCTTTGGCGCGTTATCTCGACTTCCGACAAATATTCCGCCATCAAAGCCGTCGTCGAAAGCTCTTCCGGCAACGTCCATTCAAACGGGTCGTCCCACAATCTGGTCGTGATGCCGCCGAAAGTTTGCTCGATTGCGCCCGCGCTTCGCAAAAGATATTCGCCGCACGAAAACATCTGGTAAGTTTGTTTTAATTCGCGCGGGCGCCAAAACAATTTATCGTCCGAAATAAAGTTTAACAATTCACCGGAACGCATATTTAAGGCGGAAAATTTACGGTCGAAAATCTCTATCTGTGATTTCATAAAATAAAAAGCGCGAGCCTCAAGATTTTAACCTGACGCTCGCCGCTTGTCATTTTTGAATATTTCTATTTACTATCTTCCCTGAATTCTTCTATCTTCCTCAATCATTCCCAGCCCGTAATTCTTGCCGTTGTAATTGACGCCGTTCTGGATTTTGCCTTTCACGCCGATTTTCGTTCCCTTAGTCGGAACGCTCGATTGCGTCACTACCCATATCGAGCCGGTGCCGTCGTCAACCTTGTATATTCCACCGCGAATTTGCGTTAGCGGAATGTTTAATCCGTAACTGTCGCGCACCGTTCCCGCTATCCCGACTTCCTTATTATAAAATTTCGACGGATTGGCTTCTATTGAAGAGATGCTTTCGCGCTGCGGACACGCCGCCGTCATCAGCCCAATCGTCAAAACAAGTCCGAGCAAAATCGCCTTCATCATTTTTTGCATAAAATCTCCTTATTTGTTTATTGAAAATTCGGGAGAGCCGTATGTTCTTTCCTTAGAGACTTAATCAGCCGGGAAAAGTTTGCCATTATTTTTATTTTCTGCGATTCTTTTAGCGTTCAATTTCGACGGAGCGTTTCGCAAAATACAAGTATGACGACGGCAGCTCAGCAAGTTACAAACCAGAGGTTTTCGTTTTCATCGAGCATCGCGGCGGATGTCTGGCATCCGAAATCGAGTTCGCAGGCTTTCGAGTGGTGGTATTTCGACGCGCTTAGCGAAGACGGACGCGATGCGGTCGTGATAATCTTTCTCGATAATTTTATCTTTTCGCCGCGTTATAATTCGCCGAATCGCAAGATTAATAAGCTCGCGGAAAAACTGCGCCGCAAAAAAACCCTGCTATGCCAGCAATGTTTCCCCGCGCTCGCGTTTACCTATTACCGCGACGGCAAACCGAAGTATCGCGCCATCAATGAATTTCTGCCAGAAGAGTTTGTCGCCGGCGAAGACGAGCCTTCGTGCAAAATCGGCGACAATAATTTCCGACTCGAAACCGCTCCGTATGGTTCGGGCTATATGCTTTCGATTAACGCCAAGCTGCGAAATAACAAAAACCTAAAAGCGAATTTTGAATGGCTGTCAATCGAAAGCGATTTTCTGCCCGATAAACCGATAAACAAGGAAGATTCGCACAGTTGGAATCTTGTCGTGCCGCGTGCCGACGTAACGGGAAGAATTAATATTGATGATGATGCGGGTAAATCTCACGATGTCGTCCATTTTCGCGGCACCGGTTACCACGACCATAATCTCGACAATCGCTGGATGCCCGAAACCGTTTCGGATTGGCAATGGGGACGCGCTCATTTCCACGACTCGACCGCCGTTTTTTATCGTTATATGGAAAACGGCGCGGCGAATCCGACGACCAAACTTTTTACCGTTCGCGACGGCGTTCTGCGCGACCGCGATTCGACATATGAAGAGCAAAATTTCGCCCGTGATGTGTTCGGCATCAAATACCCGCAGCGCATAACGCTCGTTACTGAAGACAATATCCGTCTGCGCGTCAAGCAATTAAAAATCATTGACGCGAGTTTCTTTTACCTTCGTTTTCAAAGCGAGATGACACTGACTTTGCGCGACGGCAAACCGAGAAAAACAGTCGGCATCACCGAGTTTCTCAAACCGAAAGCCTTAAAATATAAATGGCTCGACTGGCTGACTAATATGCGTATCGGACGCAACGGCAAAGGTTCTTTCCTACCTTAAAACAGTTCATAGTTCAAAAGAACAGTTTAAGGTTCAAAGTTCAAAGTTGACGTTTGATTTCCTTGCGGTTAGATTTCAAACATCACTATTCCAAACCTTGAACTTTGAACCTTAAACTTTGAACTTGAGTATGCAAGATAATCCGATTATCAATAAAGAAAACGTCAACCGCTTTTTGTGCGAAAATTGCGGCGGTAATATGTCTTTTGACCCGAAACACGGTCAACTGGTTTGTCCGTATTGCGCGAACAAAAAAGCCATCGAACGAGGCGGCAGCGAAATCACCGAAAAGGACTTTCACAGTTTCCTGCGCCCCGACGCTGAACGTTTGCAGCCAATGGCGCGAAACGCGATGCAGGTTTCGTGCGAGACGTGCGGCGCGACCGTCACTTTTGTTCCGCCCCAGACGGCGGGAAACTGCGATTTCTGCGGCGGCAAAATCGTCGCCCAACCGAAATCCGCCGATCCGCTCGTCGCGCCCGAAGGCGTTCTTCCCTTTTCGATCACCACGCACGTCGCTTCAACCGCATTAAAAGGATGGATCAACTCGCGCTGGTTCGCGCCGAATAATTTAAAAGTCCTGGCGCAGCCGGACAAAGTCGGCAGCGTTTATATTCCTTACTGGACGTTTGACGCTGAAACTTACAGCCGATACTCAGGCGAGCGCGGCGAACATTATTATCAAACCGAGCATTACGAAGAAAACGGCGAGCGAAAGTCGAGACAAGTGCGTTATACGAATTGGTCCGGCGCATCCGGCGCGGTTTCCCGTCACTTTGACGATTTATACATTCCCGCCACCAAATCGCTTTTGCCCGATTATGTCAAACATTTAAGTTGGGAATTTAATGAATTAGTGCCGTATGAACCGGCTTATCTCGCCGGACACAAAGCCCAGACTTATCAAGTGACACTCGAAGAAGGTTTTGAATTATTCAAGCAGCAAGCCGAGGGAATTATCTATAACGATGTGCGTCACGACATCGGCGGCGACGAACAGCGCGTTCACGAAGTCAACACGGATTACTCAAACGTTACATTCAAACACTTGTTGCTGCCGGTTTACGCTGGCGCATACCGCTACAACAATCGAGTTTTCCAAATCGTCGTCAACGGCAGAACCGGCGAAGTGCAGGGCGAACGCCCTTACAGTTGGCTGAAAATCGCCGCGCTGGTCGCCGTAATTTTAATCGTTCTCTTGATTATCCTGATGATAAAAGGCGGGTCACGTTAAAATTTTATATTCCGCTCAAATTATCTAGATTTATTTATTTCCTAATTTGACTGCCGTTCCATACGCCAGAACTTCCGTGATCGTATCGGAAAATTCCGTCGCGTCGTAGCGCATCCCGATAATCGCGTCCGCGCCGATGTCCTGCGCATGCTGCACCATTCGGTTAAAAGCGTCCTGCCGCGCCGCTTCGCAGATGCGCGTGAATTCTTCGATATTGCCGCCGCCGAGCGCTTTTAGCCCGCCGATAAATCCCGCGCCGATGCTCGTCGCCCGCACGACGATGCCGCGCACGACGCCCAGATATTGAACAATTTCGCCCATCGCAATATCGTTTCCGGTTGTAATTATCATTTGTTTAATTTTGGTTTAGTGGTTTAATTTTTCAATCCTCGACACAAATACATTTTCCGGTTATTCCTGAAATTTCACACTACTTTTTGTTGAAAATGATAGCTATAAGTAGCGATATTTTGCAATTTCCTTTTCTAAGTTTTTTCATATTCAGATGAAAGCTATTGAATTTTCCGCGCGGCAGATTAAGGAACAATTAAATCATAACGTCAAAGCAACTTTGATTTTGAGTAGTTAGAACCGTATATTTTTTTGCTATTCCTTTATTGATATTTAATTTTCCGTTTCATTTTATTGCTTTTGCCGCAAAAGATAAATTGCCGTGCCGACCATTATCGAATCGCGCGGCATCTGTTTGAACTTCGGATGAAGGCGCGAAAAATCAACTTTTTCCGCTTCAAAATTTTCCGAGAAAACCGTCTCGACCGTAAAGCCCGCCCGCTCGAACGATTCCATAAATTGGTGATGCCGAAAGCGATTTGGAACGCCGCGATTTGAACCGGTCATATTCCAGGTCGTGTCTGAAAATTGTAGAAAGGTCATCGGATCGCGATAGTGAAACCAACTGTCGTGCGGTCCGAAATCAACCCGGTGCAGAGCGATGCCGTCGGGTTTTTCAAGCAGTCGCCGGTTTATTTCAACGAACGCGTCAATGTTTGAAATATGTTCGCCGACCTGGAATGAACAAACGATGTCGAATTTATTTTCGGTCACGGCGGTCTCAATCGGCTGCGCGATGAGTTCGAGGCGGTCGGCGTAGCGTTCGGGAAAGTCTTCGGCTTTGATGTCGCTCGACCAGGGCGTTTCGGGATAGGTTTGTGCCCAGCGCGCTTCGATTCCGCGATACCATTGTTTGGCGGTGTCGCCCGAATAATCGCCTGGAAAGCGGTCAATGACGGCATAACGGCTCGCACCTGCGGCGAGCATTGATAAACCTGATGTTAAATAATCACCCGCGCCGATTTCGCAGACGCTTTTTCCCCGAATGTCGCCGACGTATTTTCTGATTAAATTTAAGCCGAGAAAAGCGTAGCGTTCAAGTTCTTCACTGCTGCCCGTAAAATACGCTCCGGCGCGCGGACGCTTCGCCCGCCATTTTTGAAAAGCGCCGTTGCCCATCAAGACGTTTTTGGCGGTCTCCTTGAGAAAATCTTTATAAATGTTGAGCGTTCCGGTTCGGTTTCGTTCCATAAAATTTGAGGTTTAAAGTTCAGGATTCAAAGTTTAAGGTTTTATATGCGAGTTTTTAAATTTGGAACAGTTAATTTCAAATTGTTAATCCACCTTTTTGAATTTTAAACTTTGAACCCTAAACTTTGACTTATCCGTTTATCAACTGCCGCAGAACATACGGCAGAATGCCGCCGCTTTTGTAGTATTCAACTTCAATCGGTGTGTCAATCCGTAAAGTTAAATGCGCTTCTTCGGTTGTGCCATCGGCGCGGTTAATGGTTAAAGTGACATTTTGGCGCGGTCTGATATTTCCTGTTTCGAGTCCGGTCAAGGCAAATGTCTCCGTGCCGTCTAACTTGTAGCTTTGCGCGTTTTCGCCCTCTTTGAATTGCAAAGCAAGCACGCCCATTCCGATCAGATTCGAGCGATGAATGCGTTCAAACGATTCGGCAATGACGGCTTTGACGCCCATCAAACTCGTTCCCTTTGCCGCCCAATCGCGCGAACTTCCCGTTCCGTATTCCTGTCCCGCGAAGATAATCAGCGGCGTATTTTGCTCTTTATAACGCATCGCCGCGTCATAAATTGACATATTTTCATCCTCGGGTTTGAAACAGGTAAAGCCGCCTTCTTTCGGCGCGACCATCAGATTTTTGATGCGGACATTGGCAAACGTGCCGCGCAGCATCACGCGGTCGTTGCCGCGCCGGGAGCCGTAAGAATTGAAATCTTCAATCGCCACGCCGCGTTCCTGCAAGTAAAGTCCGGCGGGCGAAGTCGGTTTAATCGCGCCGGCAGGCGAAATATGGTCGGTCGTCACCGAATCGCCGAAGATTGCCAATGCCCGCGCGTCTTTAACGTCCGAGAATTTTCCCGTCTCCATTGAAAAATCATCAAAATACGGCGGCTGTTGTATATATGTAGAATTCTCGTCCCAAGCGTAAACGTCGCCTGTCACGGTCGGAATGTCGTTCCATAAAGGATTTTGCTCGGAAAATTCGCTATAAAGTTTACGGTAAGTTTCCGGGTCGGTCGCCGTCTGCAAAACGTCTTTAACTTCGTCGAGCGAAGCCCAGATGTCTTTCAAATAAACGTCGTTTCCTTCGCCGTCCTGTCCGACAGGCTCTTTCGAGAAGTCCTTCACCACGTTTCCCGCCAGCGCGAACGCGACGACGAGCGGCGGCGACATCAAAAAATTCGCTTTCACGTTTTGATGAACACGCGCTTCAAAATTACGATTGCCCGACAACACCGACGCGGCGATCAAATCGTTTTCGACGATTGATTCTTCAATCGCCGGGTCGAGCGGTCCCGAATTGCCGATACAGGTCGTGCAGCCGTAGCCGACAAGATTAAAGCCGAGTTTGTCCAGATAAATTTGCAAGCCGGTTTTTTCCAAATATTCGGTCACGACGCGCGAACCGGGCGCGAGCGATGTTTTCACGTAATCGGGAACTTTCATTCCGCGCCGAACGGCTTTTTTCGCCAGCAGTCCGGCGGCGAGCATCACGCTCGGATTAGAAGTGTTGGTGCAACTTGTAATCGCCGCGATGAGAACATCGCCGTGCGCGATTGCCGTCGTTTTCTGCGCGGTGTATTGCGTCGGCGCTTCAACGCGGTTGGGCGTCGGACGATTGTTAACCATTTCGGTTTCCGTCCAGGTGCTGGTATTGATTTCGCTGACATCATTTTTAACCGGCGCGGGAACAGTTGAATGAATTTGTCCGCCGCCGCCCGTGGCAAGCGTTAGAGTGTCTACGCCGACCGTAACCATAAACTGCTTTTCCAAATCCTCCGTTTCTTTGCCGTAACCGCCCTCTTTGACCGGATTGGTAAACAGCTCGGTAAATCTATCTTTCAGCGTATTTAATTCGATGCGGTCTTGCGGGCGTTTCGGTCCGGCTACCGAGGGAACAATCGTTGATAACTCGAGTTCGAGCGTATTGCTATAATCTACTTCGCCTTTGAGCGGAATGCCGAACATCTCCTGCGCTGTATAATAATTGCGAATCGTTTCAATTTGTTCATCGGTTCTGCCGGTCGCCGCAAAGTATTCTAGTGTTTTTTCATCAACGCCGAAAAAGCCCATCGTCGCGCCGTATTCGGGAGCCATATTCGCAATCGTCGCGCGGTCGGTAGCCGGAAGATTTCTCGCGCCTTCGCCGAAAAATTCCACGAATTTGCCGACGACTTTCGCCTCGCGCAGCATCTGCGTCACGCGCAAAACCAAATCAGTCGCGGTCGTGCCTTCCGGCAAATCGCCGGTCAAATGAACGCCGATCACGTCGGGCGTTAAAATATAAACCGGCTGTCCGAGCATTCCCGCTTCGGCTTCAATTCCGCCTACGCCCCAACCGACAATTCCCAAACCGTTAATCATCGTCGTATGCGAATCAGTTCCGACCAATGTGTCAGGATAATAAATGCCGTCTTTTTCAAATACGCCTTTTGCCAGGTATTCAAGATTAACCTGATGAACGATGCCGATGCCCGGCGGCACAACCGAAAAACCGTCAAACGCCTGCGTTCCCCATTTCAAAAAACGATAACGCTGTTCATTGCGCCGAAATTCCATTTCCATATTGCGCTGATAGGCTTCCTCGCTTCCCGCGAAATCAACCTGCACCGAATGGTCAATCACCAAATCAACCGGCACTAGCGGCTCAATTAAACTTGTATTTTTTCCCAAACGCTCGACCGCCGAACGCATCGCCGCCAAATCAACGAGCAACGGAACGCCGGTAAAATCCTGCAATAAAACGCGAGCCACGACGAAAGGAATTTCCTCTGTCCGCTCGGCATTCGCGCTCCAATTCGCTAAATAGCGAACGTCTTTTTCCTGAACTTTCTTTTCATCGTAATTGCGTAAAACCGATTCTAAAACGATTCGAATCGAAATCGGCAGACAGGAAATTGTCGCGATGCCTTCTTTCTGCAATTGCGGCAAAGAATAAAAAGTGCCGTCCGCGCCTCTTCCGGTTTTGAATGTTTGTCTGGTATTGAATAGATTATGTGCCATATTTTTATTGTAAATCTAAAAGTGTAAAAAGACCGAATGGCATCGTCAAGTAAAGTGAATTTGCAGTAGGATGAGATCGGTGCGGAAGAAGAGACAATACCGACACAAAAAACCTGTAAAGAATAAATAGGTGAAAAACCGAAAATTATGACAATAAGTTTTTGTTGGATAATATCCTATTCTTTTGGTGCTATAATTATTTTCTTTTTCAAAAACGACCCTTTTAGACAAATCACAAGGATTTGCTTAATCCGGTTAAAATTCGGCATTTATCGGATGAATTTACAGGAAATTATTGAAATAGAATTGTTTAAAATTCCGTTGAAATTATTCAGATAAATTAATTCGGTATTACAAAGTTAGCCCTTTCGGGTGAAATATGACGGATGCCGCTTTTAAAGATAAAAATTTTACTCGCGCAATTGTTATCGCCAGCATCGGCAAATCTAAATCCGAAGTTGTCGCTGGACTTAACGAACGTGATGTTTATTCGCATAAGTTTTCTCTTGGTTCGCAAACAATGGACACAGCCATTATTGAGCATTTTCGGCAAAACTTGGGCTTGCTCATTGGCAAGCGAACTTCCGAAGCCATCAGAATCGCTTTGGGAAGCGCGTCTCCCGAAGACGACACTTTGACAATGGACGTGCGCGGACGCGATGTTGAAGAAAGAGTCCCGCGATTGGTGACAGTAAACGAAGCGGAAATTAGCGCGGCGATTCTTGAAGTTGTCGCCGAAATTGTTGGCGAAATACAAACGGCAGTTGACCGAGTTTTTGCAGAAACGCAAACTGAGATAGAACATTTTGGCGTTGTGCTAAAAGGCGAAGGTGGTTGGTTGCGCGGGCTGGACAAGCGCGTGTCGGTTGCAACAAAATTATTTGTAGTAGTTTCAGACGAAGCGTATAAAGAATAACGCCGAGCCGAACAAGTAAAATTACCACCGCCAGAGGCGGTGGCTTTGTTTTGTTTGCCCTA
>Ga0136617_10005844_pt1 | contig 11023 bp, 11 predicted proteins | sample AntDrymUQ3222106_2_FD_129672 | JGI IMG/M metagenome (GOLD analysis project Ga0136617, IMG submission 129672) | Polar desert sand microbial communities from Dry Valleys, Antarctica - metaG UQ322 (21.06) | ecosystem: Environmental > Terrestrial > Soil > Desert | place: Antarctica: Dry Valley...
AAGCCTTGTCTTTAGCGACTCAAGACTCCCTCGGAAGACTCCGGGTGAACAACTCCGGATCAGTGAATAACGTGTCTGGACACTACATCTAGCCGTCGCTCGCCAGCTCGCGGAAAAGCCACGCCCGCGCCACCGCCCACTCGCGCTTGACGGTGGCGGTGGACAGGCTCAGTACTTCGGCCGTCTCCTCGATGGTCATGCCGCCGAAGTAGCGCAGCTCCACGACGCGTCCCTGTTGCGGGTCCATCGCTTCCAGGCGCGAGAGCGCGCGATCCAGGGTATAGGCGTCGGCGGCGTCCACCGGCTGCGGCGCGGACGGCGGGTCCACGTCGTCGAACGTGATGTGCGGAGCGCTCCCGCCCCGTTTCTTGCGCCGGTCCCGCCGCGCGTGATCCACGAGGATGCGCCGCATGAGCTGGGCCGCGATTCCGAAGAAGTGCGCGCGGTTCTGCCAGTCGACGCCGCGCTGCCCGGCGAGCTTGATGTAGGCCTCGTTGACCAGCGCCGTGGTCTGGAGGGTGTGATCGCGCCGCTCGTGCGAGAGGTACCGCGAGGCCAGGACGTGCAGCTCGGAGTAGACGAGGGGCATCAGACGCTCGAGCGCGTCTTTGTCTCCCCCCCGCCACTCGTGCAGGAGGACGGTGATGTCAGGCGGCCCGGAGTCATCCTGCATGGGCGCTCTCCGCGCAGGATAGTCTATGCCCGGGCGAAGTCGATGTACCCCCGGGCCGGATCCACCGCCAGCAGCACGACGCGCACGCCCTCTCCGACCTTGAGGCCGCGCCGGCCGCGCACCAGGCGGCCCTCGGCCTCGGGTGAGGTGACTTTCAGCCACGTCGCCCGCTGCGTGGCGCCGGTCACCACGGCGTCGAAGGTGTCCCCCACGCGCGCTCTCAGCGCGATGGCGGCTTCGCGCTTCCGCCGCGCGCGCTCTTCCTTTCGCGGATCGACGCCGGCCGTGTACTCGAAGTCGATGAACCCGTGGGCGCTGTCGGCGGACACGAGCACCACGTCGACCTTCTGCCCCGCGGCGAGGCCGTGGTGCCCGCGCACCACGCGCCCCTCCGTGAACTCCGCGGGCAGGTGCACGTATACGCCCTTGGGCGACGCGGCCACCACCACCGCGCGGAACGTCTTGCCCACGCGGGCGGCGAGGCGCGCCGCCGCCTGCTTCTTGCGGCGCGAGCGCTCGATCTTGCGGTGGACGTCGCCGCGCGGCCCTTCGAAGTCCACGTGGCCGAGGGCGGCGTCGACGCCGATCAGCGTGACGCGGGCGGTATCGCCGACGTCGAGCCCCTCGTGCCCGCGCACGACGCGGCCTTCCACGGGCGGGCGCAGCACACGCACGTACGTCCCCTTGTCGGAGACGCCGGTGACGATGGCCACGAAGCTCTCGCCGACCCGGTCCGCCATCCACATCGCGGCCGCGGTCTTGCGCACCGTGCGCTCGACCTTGCGCGCCGCGCGCTCCATCAGCGTGCAGCGCCCGGCGATGCGCTCGAGGGCGTCGTCGTCGTACGGCGCTTCGCGCTGGGCGAGGGTGGCGGCGACGAGGCGCTGCAGCACGAGGTCGCCGTAGCGGCGATTGGGCGCGGTCCCGTGGGCGTACGCGGCGGCGCCGAGGCTGAAGTGGCTGCTGTCGGCGCGCCCGTCGCGGCGCTCGAGGACGTACTCTCCGGAGCCGAGCATCTTGACCACCGCGAGCGACAGGTCGGGGAAGTGGTCGGGGTCGGCCTTGCGGCGCCGGGCCAGGAATCCGGCGAGGGCGCGGCGGTCGGGAGCCCCGGGGAGCAGGTCGCCCACCTCCTGGGCGAGGGCCACGATGCGGTCCCAACGCCTGGGCTCGCGCACGACGCGGCGGATCGCGGAACGGCCGCTGCCCTCGAGGAACTTCGCCAGGGCGCTGTTGGCGGCGACCATGAAGCTCTCGATGATGTCGCGGGCGCGGTTCTGCGGCGTCATCTGGATGTCGACCACGCGACCGTGGGCGACCACTGGCCGCGGCTCGAGGGTCTCGAAGTCGAGGAGCCCTTCGCTCTTCCGCAGCGCGATCAGGCGGCGCGCGGCCTCGTCCTGCAGCTGGACCTGCTCCTCGATCTCGGGACGCTGCGCGAGCTCCGCGGGCAGCGGTCCCTGGCCGTCGAGCCAGAGGCCGATGCTTTCGTAATCGAGCTTCGCGTGGTTGCGGACCACCGCGCGGGACACCGCGTGACGGTTCACGGAGCCGCTCGGCCCGACGTCGAGATCGACCACCATGGCGAGGCGGTCCTCGCCCGGGTTCAGCGAGGTCAGATCGTTGCTGAGACGCTCCGGCAGCATGGGGAAGACCGCCACACCGGCGTACACGGACGTCGTGTTCGTGGACGCGTGACCGTCCACCGCCGTGCCTTCCCCCACCCGCGCGTGCACGTCGGCGATGGCGATGCGCACGCGGAGGACGTCCCCGGGGAGGACCTCGACGAGCTCGGCCTGGTCGAGGTCTCGCGAGTCACGGTTGTCGATCGACGACCACGGCAGTGCGCGCAGGTCGGGGATCCCGCGATGGTCGTCCGGGGGCGCCTCCCCCTGCGCGGCCGCTTCCTGCACGGCCTCCGGAGAGAAGTCGGCCGCGAACCCGTTCTCCGTCATCACCTGGCGGGCGACCGCCAGCAGGTCCACGATCTCGGAGCTCGTCATCTCCCGAGCTTACTCGCGGGCGATGATCTCGAAGTCCGTCCGGCGGTTCTTCGCCCGGCCGGTGTCGCTCGCGTTGTCCGCCAACGGCTTGTCCGGACCGTTGCCGACGACCTGGAACTTGTCGGTGTCGAACCCCTTGCTGACGAGGAACTGCGCCACCGCGTCGGCGCGTGCCCTGGACAGCCGCATGTTCGCCTCACGGCTGCCCGCGTTGTCGGTGTTGCCGGAGATGCGGAGGTACGCGTTGCCGAAGGTCGCGGCGAGATCGACGACCTGGGACTCGAGCACTCCCTTGGCGTTCTCGTCCAGCACCGCCGACCCCGATGGGTAGTAGATGGAGACGGTCTTGGTCAGGATCGAAGGCGCGTCGCGCTTCGGCGCGGTCTTGAAGTCGAACTCGTCCGGCTTCGCCGTGCCGGACTGGGGGAAGAACTCGGCTGCCGCGTCGAGGAACCGCGTGTCCACCGTCTGCTGCGCGGGGTTCACGGACGAGATCTTGCCGATCTTGCGCCAGATGTTCTGGGCCGTCTGGTAGATCGTGTAGTAGTTCACGAGCGATCCGCGCTGGTCGAAGAAGGCGCGGTTCTCCGCGTAGCTCGGCAGCTTGACGTCGGCGAGCATCCCTCGCGCGTCGTCGAGCGTGTTCACGCCGGTGAGGCTCTTCTGCAGCAGCACGGCCGTCTTCTCGGGGTTCTTCTGCACCATCTCGACCCCCTTCAGCCACCCGGCGACGAAGCGTCGCGCGTCCTCGGGGTGGTTTTGCAGGAAGTCGCCGCGGGCCACGAAGATGTCGGCGATGAGGTTGCTGGCCTCCTTGGTGGAGGCCAGGATGTGGCCGCCCTCGCGCTCGCGCGCGGCCACGTAGACGTCGGGCGACCACGAGACGGCGGCATCCACCTTGCCCGCCTTGAACACGTTCGCCGCGTCCACCGCCGAGGCGGTGAAGACCCAATCGACATCGCGGTTCGTCAGGCCGCCCTGCGTCAGCACATACAGGCCGAAATAATGCGACGGAGTCGCCTCCGCCACGGCGAGCCGCTTGCCCTTCAGGTCCGCGACCGCGCGGATGGATTTGTCCACCGCGATCGCGTCGCCGCCGCGGCTCCAGTCGTACTGCAGGATCGCTTTGGGGGCGAGGCGGCTCAGCCCGCCGTACTCGAGCGCGTAGGCGTCCACCGTCGACCACATGATGTCGACGCCGCCCTTGTCGCCGCCGGCCCGGAACGCGTCGCGCGATTTCTCGAAGTCGTCGATCTGCAGCAGCTCGACCTCGATCCCAAGCTCCTTGGTGAAGACACTGTCCCGGTTTGGCGTCATGCCGCCGTTGGCCATGATCCCGCCCGCGTAACCGCCCCAGAGGACGATCGCGACCTTGATCGGGCGCGTCAGCCGCGAGCCCCCGGCGGGACGTAGACCCCCGGGACCGCCGGCCGGCGCCGGGGACGAGGAATCGCCCCCGCTCGCGTCCATCCCCCCGAAGTCGTCCCTGGAGACCGTCCCCTCCGCGCGTTTCTCCGGCGCCACCATGCCGCCGAGACTCGCCAGGACGCCGTATTTGTACAGGGCGTACGCGACGAGGGAGAGGCCGGCCACGACGAACAGGACCCGGCCCAGCGGTGTCAGTTGGCGCGCCATGACTCAGTACCTCTTAATTTAAACGGGGGGTCCTTCGGACCCCCGCTCGGCGCTGCGCCGCGCCTCGCATGACCCGGGGGGTCCTTTGGACCCCGGCCTGGCGCTCCGAAGCGCCTTGCATCAACCCTGGGGCGCCTTGGGGCTTCCGGCCGCGGCCGGGCCCGTGCTGATGGGGTTCGCCCCTTCGACGAAGTGGGCGACGACGTCGTGCAGCCGCGCCTCTTCCTGCCGCTTGCGGATCTGGAGCGCGGCAAAGGCGGACTCCGCCTGCTGTGATTCCTGCTTCAACTTCTCGATCTCGGTGTTGATCTTGCGCAGCAGCTCGTCGAGGTCCTTGCGCAGCGATTGGATGCGGGTCTCGTTGGCGGCCTTGCGCTCGGCGAGCTCCCGCTCCTTGGCGGCTTCAAAGGCGTCGAGCGCCTTGTCCCTCCGGACGCCGTCCTCGATGACGTCCTGGACGTCGACCCGCGCCGCTTCGAGCGCCGCCATCACCGCGGTGGCGCGCACCTCGCGGCTGAGCGTCGCGAGCCTCTTCCCGGAGAGCATCTCCGCGACACGGTCCACGCCGTAGCCGTGAGGCGGCAACGTGATGCCCGACTCCTTGTAGACGGCGGTGAAGTCGGCGACGTCGGCGGCGACATCCGACTTCGAGACGCGGTTGGGCGGCGTCACGTCCGCCACCTCCGGGGCGAGCTGCCGTCCGCGTGCCCGGCCGACCGGTGGCGTCATGCTCGGGACCACCGCGCTCGGAGCACCCGCGGTGGGACGCGGGGGTGGCGGCGGCGACGGCATGCGGGCCTCGGGCTCCGGGGCGGCGTCGGGATCGACCACGATGAGCCGGACACCCCGGCTCACGAGCTCGCTCAGCTTGCTCATCGCGCCATGGGTTTAGCAATCCGCCCCCGGCCTGTCAAGGTGAGAGGTGGAGGCGTTGTACCATCGGCGCCCGCGGGAGGCCCTCCATGCTCCAAGTCACGAAGACCGACCTCGAGCCGGTGCTCGCCGCCCATCGCGGCACCGAGGGACTGCGGCAGGCCATCGAAGCCTCCGCTTCGCCGGGCGCGCTGCTGTCGGTGGTCGGACGCTACGTGCAGTTCAACTCCGCCTTCGGTCCCGGCCTCGCCAACCTCGCGGGGGAGATCGCCGCCCGCCAGGGGCTGTTCCGCGATCCCGACGAGCCGTTGCGCCTGGTGGCGGACCGCGCGGCCGAGGTGGCGTCCGACTTCTTCTACGCCGCCGTCGACGAGTTCGACGACCGGCTGACGCCGTGGCGGGACACCCACCGCACGCTCGCGCAGGCCACGCTCAAGGCGATGGGCGCGCACTTCGGATACACGCCCCATCAGCTGAACGACGTCATCCGCATCAACGCCGAGACCGAAGCCTCCGTCGCCCGTGTCGCCGATGGTTACGGCATCGGGATGGCCCTCGACGATCCACGGTTGTTCCGAGCCATGGGCTTCCACACCGGCAGCGAAGTGCTCGCGGACGCGGAGTTCAACGTGCTCGACCAGGGCCTGCGGAAGGCGAACCCGGAGATGGTCGCGGCGCTGGAGACGGCGCGCATCGCCATCTCCGGCCAGGAGCACGACGCCTACTACTGGGTGCGCATCCACACCAGCGTCGAAGCCGATCACTTCGACGCCGCACTGAAGGGCGTGAACAACGCCGGCCGGTACTACGCCGGCGGGGCCGATCCCGCGACGGTCAAGGGCTGGGTGCTCGAGGGGTTCCGCGAGTTCGCCGACGTGCAGGGCGCGTTCATGGCCGCCCTCGCGGAACCTTGATCGCTACCAACGGGACACAGAGAGCACGGAGCAGGGCACAGAGAGCACAGAGAAACGGAAAGGGAAAGGAACGGAGGGAGCGGTCAGAACAGGAATCGACAGGAAGAGGGGCCCGAGCGATCTCTTTTCTCTGTGTTCTCTGTGGGTTCCTCTGTGTCCTCTGTGTCCCGTTCGTTTCGCGCGGTGATCAGTCCCGGGTGACGTCGTTGGACAGCTCGTTCACGTCGCGCGCGACACCCTCGCGAGGGAAGTAGCGGGCAAGGGCGTTCCCCGCCTCGTGAACCCCCTTCACGATCCCTTCCGTGAAGCGGCCGGCGCGGAAGTCCTCCTGCATGGCGGTCGCGATATCCGACCAGAAGGCCGCGCCGCAACGCTCGTGGATGCCGGCGTCGCCGATGACGGCGAACGTCTGGCTCACCTGGGCGACGTAGATCAACACGCCGTTGCGCAGGTCCGTCTTCGTCATCTCCAGCTTCTCGAACTGCGCGCGCGCCGCCGCCTCGACCTCGGCCGGGGCCTGGTTGGTGACGTGGACCCGGATCTCCCCGCGCGAGCGATTTTCCGCGCCTTGGATCGCGGCCACGATCCGGTCGTTATCCAGGGCGTGCAAGAAGGCGTTGGTCTGCATTGTCTACCAGCTCCCGGAAGCGCCGCCCCCGCCGAAGGAGCCGCCTCCACCTGAAAATCCTCCGCCGCCGAAGCCTCCGCCCCCGCCCCAGCCGCCGCCACCGCCGCCCCACCCCATCGGGATCGGGATGAAGCCGCCGCCGCGGTAGCCGCGCCGTCCGTATGTTCGCCCGCCACGTCCGCCGCCGCCTCCCCTGAACATGATGATGAGGAAGATGATGAAGAGGAAGATCATCCAGACGTTGTCGCCGCCGCCCGACACGCGCGTGGCCGGACGCGGCTCCGCCCTGTACTCGCCCCTGGTGGCGGCGATGATCGCGCTCACCCCCGCCTCGAGGCCGCCCGGGTAATCCCCTCCACGGAAGGCCGGGGTGATCTGCTCCTCGATGATGCGGTGCGCGGTGATGTCGGGCAGCGCGCCCTCGAGGCCGTAGCCGACCTCGATGCGGACCTTGCGGTCCTGCACGAAGACGAAAAGGATGACGCCGTTGTCGAGCTTGCCGCGTCCGGCGCGCCACGCGGTCGCGGTGCGCACGGTGAAGTCCTCGAGCGCCGCGCCCTGCGGCAGCGACGGGAAGATCGCGACGAGGACCTGGTTCGAGGTCTCGTCGTCGAACTGCTTCAGCCGCGCGTTCAGCCGCGCTTCCGCGTCGGCGGGAAGGATGTCCGCCTGGTCGCTGACGAACTGGCGCGGGACGGGCGGCGGAGACTGCGCCGCCGCCGCCGTGGCCAGCAGAAGCCACGGCAGGGCGGCGAGCGCCCGCGGAATCATCGGCCGAACCTACGGGACCGACGGCGCGGCGGTCGGGGCGGCCGGCGCCGGGGAGCGCCCGAAGTCGAAGTTCACGCTCGGGGCCTGCTCGGAGCCGGGGGCGGAGCGGAAGTACGCCTTCTCCTTGAAGCCGAGCAGGTTCGCGGCCAGCACGGCGGGGAAGCGCTGGCGCGTGGTGTTGTAGGCCTGCGCGGCTTCGTTGTAGCGGTTCCGCTCGACGTTGATGCGGTTCTCGGTGCCCTCGAGCTGCGCCTGCAGGTCGCGGAAGTTCGCGTTGGCCTTGAGGTCGGGATACCGCTCGACCACGACCATGAGGCGGGACAAGGCGCCGGACAGCTGGTCCTGGCTCGCCTGCCACTTTGCGAACGCGGCGGGGTCGTTGGTGATGGCGGGTCCCGCCTGCACCTGGCCGACGCTCGCGCGCGCCTGCGTTACCGCCTCGAGGGTCGACTTCTCGAAGTTGGCCGCGCCTTCGACGGTCTTGACGAGGTTCGGGATCAGGTCGGCGCGCCGCTGGTACGCGCTCTCGACGTTCGCCCACTGCGCGTCCGTCGCCTGGGAGAGACCCACCAGGTTGTTGTAGGTGCCCATCATGGTGAGGGCCAGGATGATCACGACGACCACGATCACCGCGAGGCAGCCCAATCCCTTTGTCATCGAACCTCCTGAGTTCGTTTCGATATTACCAGCGGGAAACGAGCGAGGACCGGGCGAGGTCCTCGAAAGGCGCGTCGAGGATCGGGTATTCCTGCCAGGCTGCGTAGTCGAAGTGCCACCACTCGGAGGGATAGATGAGGAATCCCTCCGCGAGCATCGCGTCGCGCAGGATCCGGCGATGCGCGGATTGCGCCGGCGTCGCGCCGGCGTAGTCCTGCGCCGCCTTCTCGGTGAAGTCGTCGTACGCCGTCGGCATCTCCAACTCGCGGCCGGTGGCGAGATCGAACAGGGTCAGGTCCACCGCGCAGCCGCGATTGTGCCGCGAGCCCTTGCGCGGATCGGCCACGAACTCCTTCAGGTGGGGGGGTGTCACCTGCCAGAACAGGCGCGTGACCGACCACGGCCGATACCCGTCGAAGACGAGAAGGCCGTAACCCTTCGACGCAAGGGCACGATGGGCGCGGGCCACCGCCTCCGCCGCCGGACGTTGCAGGAACACGCGGGGTTGCCGGTACACCGGCCGCCCGACGAAGTTGTTGGCGGTCGCGTAGCGAACGTCGAGGCGGATGGAAGGCTCGACGCGGACGAGCTCGACGAGGTCGGCGGCGCGGAACGCTCCCGCCTCGCGCGGAGGACGGTCGGGAAGCGCGGCGCAGGTGAATTGAACGGCGGCGAGCGCGACGAGCGGAGCGGTGACGATCATCGCCGCGGTTGCCCTTCGCATCGCCAGAGCCTAACCCGAATCGACATTGCCTCCGCCCCAACGCCAGGGCCGCGTGTGATCATCGAAAAAGGGGGTCGCTCATGGAGTTCCTGGAAGCTCATCCGGAAGACGTCAACGTGGGAACGGCCGAGCGCGGCGTGTCCGTGGCGCTGGGGGCGGCGCTCATCGCCTTTGCCGCGGCGCGGCGGCGACCGGTCTCCTCGCTGTTGCTCGCCGCGGCAGGCGCATTCCTCGCGCATCGCGGCGTCACCGGCCGCTGCGCGGTGTACGAGCAGCTCGACATGGGGACGGCGGAAGCAGGCGGCGAGGAGCGCCTCGCCCCGGGCGCCCATGAGGATCACTCCGTCGAGGTCGCGATCACCATCGCGCGCTCCGCGGACGAGGTGTACGCGTTCTGGCGCCGCGTGGAGAATTTTTCGCTCTTCATGGAGAACATCGTCTCCGTCACCGAGAGCGGCGGCGGCCGATCGCACTGGGTGGCCCGCGGTCCGGCGGGCGAGACGTGGGAGTGGGACTCCGAGATCATCGAGGACCAGCCCGGGGAGCTGCTGGTCTGGAGATCGCTGCCCGGATCCGAGATCCACCACCACGGCGCCGTCCGCTTCCTCGCCGCTCCGGCGGGGCGGGGGACGGAAGCGCGGGTTGGAATCGAGTTCCTGTCCCCGGGAGGGCTCGCGGGCCGCGCGATCGCGCGCCTGGCCCGCCGCGTTCCGCAGCACGAGATCGCGGAGGACCTCCGTCGCATGAAGCAGATCCTCGAAGCGGGCGAGACCCCGATCGCCGGATTCCCACGCGGCCCCGAGGACGAAGACGGCGACGACGCCGCGACCGGGGCCGAAGCGTGAGGGCGCTTTGCTGGTACGGGCAGCACGACGTCCGGGTGAAGACGGTGGACGACCCCCAGCTGCTGAACCCGCGCGACGCGATCGTGCGCGTCACCGCGACCACGATCTGCGGGTCCGACCTCCATCTCTACGACGGCCACATGCCGTCGATGGAAGAGGGCGACATCCTCGGCCACGAGTTCGTGGGCGAGATCGCCGCTCTCGGCTCCGCCGTGACGACGCTCAAGGTCGGCGACCGCGTGGCCGTCCCGTTCGCGATTGCCTGCGGCGGCTGCTTCTACTGCAAGGCGAGCCTCACGTCGCTCTGCGACAACTCCAATCCCAACGCGGCAGCGGCCGAGGCGCTGTACGGGTTCTCGGGGTCGGGGCTGTTCGGTTATTCCCATCTCTTCGGCGGCTATGCGGGCGGACAGGCCGAATACGTGCGTGTTCCCTTCGCGGATTTCGGGCCGGTCAAGATCCCCGCGAAGCTGACCGACGAGCAGGTGCTCTTTCTCACCGACATCTTCCCGACCGGGTACATGGCCGCGGAGAACTGCGGGATCCAGCCCGGCGCCACCGTCGCGGTGTGGGGATGCGGTCCGGTCGGACAGTTCGCGATCAAGAGCGCGTTGCACCTCGGGGCGGCGCGCGTGATCGCCATCGACCGCGTCCGACCCCGCCTGGCCATGGCCTCGGGCATCGGCGCGGAGGTGATCGACTTCTCGGCCGAGAACGTGACGCGCCGGCTGTCGGAGATGACCGCCGGCCGCGGCCCCGACGCCTGCATCGACGCCGTGGGCCTCGAGGCCTACGGAAAGAGCTTCGACGCCCTGTACGACCGGCTGAAGACGACGGTGATGCTGGCCATGGACCGCCCGACCGTCCTGCGCCAGGCGATCCAGGCCTGCCGCAAGGGCGGCACGGTCTCGATCCCCGGCGTGTACGGCGGACTGCTGGACAAGATCCCGATCGGGGCCGCGTTTGCCAAGGGGCTGACGCTGCGCATGGGACAGACCCATGTCCACCGCTACATGAAGCCGCTGATGGATCTCGTCGCGAAGGGCGTCATCGACCCGACCTTCGTGATCACGCACATCCTCTCGCTCGAGGACGCGCCCGATGCGTACGAGCTGTTCAAGAGGAAGGAAGACGGCTGCGTGAAGGTGGTCCTGAAGCCCTAGCGTTGGCGGGACCGCCCCAGCGCGCCGTCGCTCGGCGCGCCGGGACCGGTCGTCCTGGTTTACTGCGGGCGGGTCGTGCCGCGGATCTCTCCGCCGCCGAACTGCACGGTGTGGACGTTCACATACGCACCGTTGGA
>Ga0136617_10005845_pt1 | contig 11022 bp, 4 predicted proteins | sample AntDrymUQ3222106_2_FD_129672 | JGI IMG/M metagenome (GOLD analysis project Ga0136617, IMG submission 129672) | Polar desert sand microbial communities from Dry Valleys, Antarctica - metaG UQ322 (21.06) | ecosystem: Environmental > Terrestrial > Soil > Desert | place: Antarctica: Dry Valley...
CGCAGGTCCGGCATTTTGTGTATTAATGGATTGATCGATCCCATAAAGGCGCGCTGGAAGTACCAGAGAAAATAGGCGGCCGTTAGAAAAGTCCCGACACTCGCGGCTATCGCCATGTACCAGTGTTGCTCGTAGGTGCCGAGCATGATCAGGTGTTCTCCGTTGAACCCATTCGTACCGGGCAAGCCAACGCCGGCCAGAGCGAGAATCAGAAATGTCGCAGTGAGCAGCGGAACGTTATGCACCAGTCCGCCCAGCGACGAGGTGTCTGGTGGTCCAACCCGGGTGTGCAGAAAACCTGCAAAAAAGAAGAGGCCGGCGCCCGTGATTCCCAGATTGATCATCTGCAGTAGCCCGCCCTGAAAGCCGTAAAAATTTAGGGAAAAGATCCCCAGCATCACTACTCCCATGTGGCTCAGGCTGCTGAAAGCCACCATGCGACGCAGGTTGGTCTGAATGAGCGCGATCAGCGCGCCGTAAACGACGCCGATGCCGCCGAGCAAGGCCATCAGCCAAAACCACTTTTTTGCGGCTTCCGGCAGAAGGGGAATGACTAAGCGAATGAAGCCGTAGGTGCCCAGCTTGATGCCGACCAGGAAGACGCTCATGCCGACGATCGGCCCTTCTTCAAGCACCTTCGGCATCCAGGTATGAAAGGGGAATATCGGCGCTTTGACCGCAAGCCCGAAGAAGATGAGAAAAAAGATCAGAGTCTGCAGCTTCTCTGGCACCGGCACAGCAAGAAGGTGCAGAAAATCGAACGAGTAGCCGGACCCCTGACCCGAAGCCAGCAAAACGTTGTGATAGTTAACCCCCAGCATCGCGATTCCCACCAGCATGAGCGCCGATCCGGTGATCATGAAGACGACATATTCACGCGCCGCGCGCTGGCGCTGCGCGCCGGTCCCCCAACGCGTAATCAGGAAATAGCTCGGCACCAGCTCAAGCACGAAAAAGAGCCAGAAGAGCACCATGTCGAGAGAGACGAACGCACCGATCATCGTTGCTTCGAGCCCCAGTGTGGCCATCGCGTAATGCCGGGCATCGGATTTCGCTGCGTATTCGGCGTAAAGTATGACCATGACCGTGAGCAGAGCCGTCACCGGAACAAACAACACACTCACACCGTCCACGCCGAGGTGATAACCGACGCCCAGGTAAGGAATGCGGAAGCCGCGCTCCATGAACTGCATGTCCGGAATCTCCGGGATAAAGACGAAGGCCATGACGCCGGCGAGGAGCAGTTCGATCAAGGCGCCTGCCAGCCCAACCTGGTAGGCCAGATGATCGTCTCGGATAAAATTCAGCACCACGACGACGATAAGTGGAAGAAAGAGCAGAACGCTGAGGATAGGAAACCCGACCTGCTGCGATGCGAAGATTTCGTTTAGGATCATAAGGCTCCTACCAGCAGCGCGATAATGGAAAAGAGAAATATCAATCCAATGACCAGCGGATGACCAAGCAGCTCTTCGGTTCGTGTCAGAACACGTCCGAGCAATTGTCCGGCGATGGGAATGCCCCCCTGGACGCCTTTTTGAAAGACGAGGTTTTCCACGCCCGCAGAGACTGCTGCGGCCAGCTCCGTCAGGCTGCCGAACAGATTCTCCACGCGGCCGATGACCTGTTTCTCAAACCAGCCGGAGACGCCGGCGGCCAGGTCCATCAGCTTGCCGAACAGACTCTCGGTGCTTCCGATGACCTGTTTCTCAAACCGGTCCGAGACTCCGGAGATCATCCCGACTGTCCCGCCGGCGAGTCCACCGGCGGCTCGGCGGAGGACTGTTGTCTCTATCCAGTTCGAGGTGACGGAGCCGCGGGCGGCCAGCCTTCCGAGCAGAGTCGAGGGAACTTCATCGAGCGCTGCCCGCTCATCGCTCTCCTCCCAACGGATAGCCGCGTCACGCTTCGTTCCCGCCGATGCAGCGGCTTGCGCCGACTGCATTGCCATGAACTGCTCTTGCCACGTCTGCCCGGCAACGCGGATTCGTGGCGCTGGGACGGGCACGCCTGTTGTCCGGTCGAGCACCTCCCGGTCGAATCGATCCAGCAGGAGTGCGAGCTTGCTCATGGGACTGACGATGGCCACATCGTAGAGCTCGTCTAACCAGAACCGATTAAGAGTCAGATTATAGACACGCCGCATAAGAGGAGAGACCGAGCCAGCGGGTTCTTCGAGTCTGAACCTGTCGAAGTAGAGTGGTGTCAGCCATCCGGTCGCCACCAGCAGAATCATCAGTATCAACAGGACAATTGCCAGCAGCGGGCTGCCCGCGGGCACGCCGATATTCGCAGAGACAACCGGGGAAAGAAGCTGCTGAAACCAGGTTCCATTAATGCCGCCGGGCAGCATCCCAAAGGCTATGCCGATCAGTGCGAGCACTGCGATCACGGCCATGATGAGCATTGGTTTACCGAATCGCAGCCCCGACCTCTGGTGCGGATCACTCGCGTGCCCGTTGTGTCCCACTTCAGCAAAGGCCACGCCGACCAGTCGTGCCGAGTTGAACGCGGCGGAGAAGGCGGCGATTACGCCGAGCGCGATCAGCACAAGAAAACCTTGTATGACGCCGCCTGCGAATTTCGATGCCGGCAGCAATCCGGCAAGGAATGGAGAAATTACCAGCGCGAGTGCGCCCGCGAGCAACAGCCACGAGATCACCGACACTTTCTCTCTGCTGCTCGTTTTAGTTACATCCGGTCCGCCGTGCAGCAGGTGCAAAATGGAGGGCGCCGTGACGAACTGGTAGCATTTGAGATAAGCATGAGCCGTCAGGTGGAACACGGCTACCGGATAGGCGCCGAGACCGCAGGCCAGAAACATCAAACCGAGCTGCGCGTTGGTCGTTGCGACTAGCATGTTCTTGATGTCTGTCTGCACGAGGCTGACCATACCGGCAAAGAGCGCTGTGGCTGCTCCCACAATTGCCACTAGCAACAGAACGTTAGGCGCGCGGTCATAGAAGACGTGGCTGCGCACGATCAAGTAAACACCTGCCGTCACCATCACCGAGCCGTAGAAGAGCGCGCTCGATGGTGTTGGCCCTTCCATTGCTCGCGGCAGCCAGGTGCCAAGCGGAAGCTGTCCCGACTTCGCCACTGCCGCGAGCAACAGACAGAGCGTGATGGCAGCGACCGTGCCCGGGCCAATCTCGCCGGCCCTGGAGAAGACCTCCGTGAAGTTGGCCGTGCCGAAGTTTGCGAAGAGTAGAAAGATTGCCATCAGGAGTCCGGCGTCGCCGATGCGGTTCATGACGAAAGCCCTGGTGCCCGCCTGCGCCGCGTTTGGTCGTTCGCAATAGAAGGCAATCAGCAAGTAAGAGCACATGCCGACCAGTTCCCAGCCAAGAAATACCACAACATAGTTGTTGGCCATGACGAGCAAGAGCATGGCAAACAGAAACAACGACATCACGGTGAAGAAGCGCGAGAAGCCCCTTTCGTTGTGCATGTAGTTAACCGAAAAGAAGGTCATGACAAACGTGATGCTCGTCGTGAGCAACATCATCACGACGGAGAGCGAGTCGATCAGGAATGCTATATTCACGTTCAGCTCGCCGCTAAACAGCCAACGGTAAACTGTGACTTCACGAGGTGTGGGATCTATCAGCAGACGAACCAGCACATAGAGCGTTCCCAGGAAGGAGCCGAGCGCCGCGCCCCACGCCAGTCGCGTGATCACGGTTCTCGAATAGCGTTCGCCCAGAAGCGCGTTGACCCCGTTGGCGAGTGCCGCCAGCAGAGGCAATCCAGGAATGAGGACAACGATCAGGTCAAACACGCTGCACCTCCGGTGGGGTAGTTTGTTCGCCGTTCTGGACGATCATGGCCGGTGTGAGGTAATCGGTCTTGCTCTTGTACCACTCGAATGACGACCTAACGATAGGAAGTGGCGTGATAGGTTTGTCCCAGAGGATGAACTCGCCGCGCGGGTGGAAGAGGTTGAACTCGCCGGTGTCCGGGTCAATGGCAATCAGGTGGACCCAGGCATTGCCGAGCAGTTCCTGGATAGATTTCTGACGTCCGTAGATCTCGCCCAGGGTTTCGAGCTTAGCTTCGACCATTAACTGCAGTCGCATCGGCTCATGAATCTCCACCATCTGCTTCGGCAAACCGGTGCGCAGATCGCTCATGGCGCCCTCCATCACACCTATAAGGCCCATGACATTGTGGGGAACTTTGGTGTCACAGCCGTACTTAATATTGTCGACCGTAGAGAAGTAGTATTCCAGATTGATACCGGCGCCGACGGGACCGACCGCCAGCAGAATTCTTTCCAGAATCTTGCCGTCTGGGTCCTGAGTGGGATCGTAGGAGATGATAAAGGGCCGGCGATCGAGAAACACCCCATAGGTAATGGAGCGACGACCGACCACGCCGATAGCATTTGTCGCATGACCCCATTCCGGGCGTACTTGTGAGAGGTCCATCGAGCGTTCTTCGACATGCCGCAGCGAGCGCCGGGGCGAGACATCTTTCGGCGCTGAAGCGAAGCGGCGGCAGCGTTCCTGCGCCGAGCGCGCCCGCGCTTCGTCGAGATCGGCGACCAGCCGGCGCCAATCTTCTCTGTGCGTCGCCGGGATGTCTTCAACATCGTAAAAGGTGTAGAGATCGGAGGCGGTGTTGTGCTGCGCGCCGACAAACCAGGTGTCGTCAGGGATGTCTATCCCGCGCTCGCGCAGCACGGCGCGCACCGCCGGGCGGTTGACCATCGCGGCGAAGGCACGCCCGTTCGGCCCGCCATGCTTGCCGCCACAGGCGCCGCAATCGTGCGCCGACTCATGTGGATTGTTGACACTGACTGAGCCGTGTCCGGTGAAGACGGCTAAGCGCGCGAAGTTATAGGTCATGCCGAGGTTGCGAAGCATTGCCTCCACCCGGTCCGCCTGCTCCGCGTTGGTAAATCCGAGATGCTCCTCCTTGGGCGCATTGGGCGCATCGGACTTGGCCGGCGCGTCAACGGTCAAGCTGGTGCGCACCGGCGGAATCAAGTGCCGGCGCAAATTTTCCATGAAAGAGGTATAGCGATGCGGCGAGAATATTCTTCCAAAGAGTGGGAGCACATGGAAGAAGCCGAGCAGGTCCAGGAGGAAGTAGGCCGAAATGGAGTTACGCTTAAGTTCCCAATCGGTATTGTGAAACACTTCATTCCATTGGTGGCGGCGCTTGTGCCTTAGCAGGCTATCAAGATCGTCTGGCCTTGAAACCTCATCGACATGATGCGCTGGCGTAATCACCGGGGGACAGAGCGGTGTCGTATGATGATCGTCCAAGGCGGAATAGTTCATCGCGACGCCGAAGAATCCCGCGGCGCCCAAAGTCTCGTAGCCGGGACTGAGTTCTTCCAGATGGCGGTGGATGGCCTCTTCACGCTCGTCGATACAGAAGACAACCTGAGCCAGTGGCCGCGTCTTGCGCGTTTTCCAGCGCCCCTTGCCGCGATTGTTGGCCAGGGCATTGAGAATCTGGTCCCGGTAGTGGAACTCATAGGCAGTGAGCCAGACAGGCCCGTGCGCGGAAGAAGGGAAGGCATCCAGGGTGGCCAGGAGCCGCTCACGATCAGTCGCGGAGAGCGCGCGCAGATCATCTCCGGAGAGGCCGAGAAACTGCGACAGCTGAAACAAACGCCACGCGCTTCGGTAAACCGTGGGTCCCGCCTTGTCTTTGGAGAGGCTGCTCTGGCGATGCATCCAGATCATGTCAGCCAGGGTTTCCAGCGCGCCGTTCTCAACCGGTGATTTGGACAACAAGGCCCGAACTTTTACAGCCAGATAGTCAGGCTGCTTCCCAGCGTGCAATTCTTGCCGCACGAAAAACTCATACTGGTGGTTTTGGAAAAAGTGCCGAAGGCTTGCCAGGTCCGCCTCAACGTTCCAGTTTTCTTTGCAGACCTGTTGAACCAGCAGCGTTTCCAGGAACAGGCGCACCGCGAGAAACTGAATCAGATCGATCGGCATCGCCTCCTGTCTCGGATAATGCGGCCGGCCGGAGCGCCAACTGATCATGCCGGCCCAGCCGGAAAGCTGTAGCAGTAGCCGGCCAAGGTATTCGCCCCAATCCGCTTCTTGAACACCGAGAGTTTGCAACTGCTGAATCACGGCATCTTCCGCTTTATCGGGGAGCCGCTGCAACGCGTCACCCCAGTCTGCAAGGTCTGCAAAATCGAGCGACCAGTCGGGTGCGGTCATCCTTCTCCAGGCGTCGTAGAAACCAAGCGTGCGATCGGGCATCCGCCAGGCCGACTGCCCTTCATCGAGAAAAGCCGCGCAGCGCTTGATCAGGTAACGATTGATGCGCTCGGAAAGATGTTCGCCAGTCATCCCCCGCAGGAATTCGCTATGTGACAGATCGCGGCCGAGGCGAGTCATCACCGCGTCAAGCGTCTCCTGTGCGAACGCCATCATTTGCCGGCGCGGATCACGGGTGTGGAGTTTCTCCAGCAGGTTTTGATTTTCAGTTTGCCCGGCGCGGTCAGAGAGGAGCTCTTCCAACGCATCGATCCCTCTCCGGTTTAACTCGTTAGTCTCCAGATCGTGGAGAACGAATTGGAGGAAAAGTGACACTTCAACTGCCGAGGCGCCGCTCTTCTCTAATTGACCCAGCTCGCGATCGACGAACGCCTGAACGTCCGCACGAAGATCGGGACTAAGCAGGATCGGAGGGCCTCCCCAGCGCTCCAGATGCCAGAATCGCTCATGCAACAATTCAGCCGTCGCATCCGCGTTCTGCTGCTGCAGGTGAATGGGGTTGGTGGGTGCGAGTGGGTCGTGAAGTCCATGGACAGCCAGACATGCGTTCCAGAGAGAGCTAAGAGCATAGGTCTCCGGCTGGTTGCTGAAGTGGCTGGCGATCGCGTTGTAAGTGCCGTGGCAACCGAAATGAAGTCGCGCCAGCTTCTTCAGGAAGTCGGTCTCCGTGCGTAGCCAAAGCCGGCGAAGTTGTTCATTTCCCATGCCCGCTTCGCGCGCGATCCCCTCAGCATGACGATCGATACACTGGAGATAACCTTCTCTTCGCTCCTTCGGAATCTGAAGCTTGCGTAACCAATGCTCCACCGCTGGACCGCTGAGTGGAGTGGCAGGTTTGCCTTCATGCCGCAGGTTCTGGCCGCTACCTTGGTTATCGTCGTGATGACCATGGTTCGCTTGGATCGCGCTCTTGACCGCCTCCCGCAGTCCGTCGATTAAGTCCAGGTTCGTATGCGACTGCATCCAATCCGCCAGCGTCCAATCGCGCCCGATGCGATCGAGGCTGCGGGCGAGGTCCGTTTTAGCCTTGGACAAGAGAACGGCGCGCGCATCTTTCGGCACGTCGCTGCGAAAGCGACGACAGGCCTCGCGCTCACACGCTTCGAAGCGCCATTGAGCGGGCTCGATGGCGTCGATGCCATAGAGCAGGTGAGTTCTGAAAACCTCCCCTGAGGTGATGAGACGCTCGCCAATTGTTGCGATGACTTCTGTTCCGGCGAGAGCTGGACGCGCCTCCAGCGCCGCTTCGATGTCCTCGTCCCCAATTCGACCGCGACGATAGAAAGCGCGATACTCTTCATTCGACAGGTAACCGCGTCCGCCCAGAATGCGCGTGGCCTCGGCAATCGCCTCTTCAAACGGAAGATGTTGCAGGCCGTGCAGGGTGTTGTGATGGATGAACGTGGTCATCGGCCCCTGGCTGGAAAGCAGGTGGCTGAAATGTTCCACCTCATGTTCGAGGTGATGGCGCATCTCGTCGGTGATCGTAAGTGTCATATCAATTCAGGGCTACGGAAAAAGAGCTGACATCTGCGTCAGCGTCGTGTGCATCAATCTTAGGAGCAGGCTGGGGAAAAGCCCCAGCCCGACCATCAAAACTGCGAGCGGTATCGTTGCCGCAAGCTCAAGCGCATTCAAGTCTGCAAGGTTGGACCATCTGGGATTGAAAGTTCCCATAAACATTCTCGCAATCGTGCGCAGCGAATAGGCCGCGCTCACCAGGATGCCGATGCTGGCAATGACAACATAGAGCCCCCAGCGCTGAAAAGCGCCGACCAGCACGTGAAACTCGCCCACAAACTGTGCCAGTCCCGGCATCCCCATCGAAGCCAGCAGCGCCAGCGACATCAACGCTGAATAGATGGGGATGCGCGTTGCCAGTCCGCCAAAATCTGATACTTCGCGGGTATGCGAGCGCTCATAAATGATGCCCACCAGCAGGAAGAGCGCGCCCGTGATGATGCCGTGCGTCACCATCTGAAACAGTGCGCCGGAAAACCCGGTGACATTGAGGGCAGCAATGCCGATGAGCACAAAGCCCATATGACTGATCGAAGAAAAGGCCACCATCGCCTTAAGGTCCGTTTGACGCCACGACAGGACCGCGCCGTAGATAATGTTGACCATCCCAAGCGCCAGCAGAAATGGTGAAAACCATTCCAGCCCCTGGGGCAACAATCCGCTCACGCGCAGCACGCCGTAAGCGCCCATTTTCAGGAGCAGCCCGGAAAGAATGATGCTGACCGGCGCTGGGGCTTCTACGTGGGCAAGCGGCAACCAGCCGTGCAGCGGAAACACCGGGACTTTAACCGCAAACCCGATGAAAAAAGCGATGAATGGACCAAGCTGAAATGCCCGAGTCCAACCTTCGCGCGCTTTCATCAGCGCCAACATGTCAAAGGTATGTGGATCGGCATTCAAATAGACGGCAATGATCCCGAGCAGCATGAAGATCGATCCTGCCAGGGTGTAGAGGAAGAAGGTCATCGTGGCTGTCGCTCTGTTTTCGCCGCCCCATAACCCGATCAGGAAGAACATCGGCACCAGACCGATCTCCCAAAAGACGTAGAAGAGAAACCAGTCCTGCGACATGAAGACTCCGAGCATCGAAAATTCCAGTAGGAAAATCCATGCGTAGTAACCTTTGACTCGCTCACTGATGCTGACCGAGGCGATCACTGCGACCAGGGTCAAGAGCGTCGTCAGCAGCACCAGTGGAAAGGAGAGGCCATCGACGCCGAGCACGTAGGTCATCCCCAGTTCCGGAATCCATGGCCGCCGTTCGACAAACTGCAGTTCGGCGGTGTTCAGGCTAAACCTAAAAAGCAGTTGCCAGGAGACGGCAAAGACAACCGTGGCCCACCCGATTGCAACCCCACGGATCAGCCACACTTTGTTCTTGGGCAAAACCAGGCTAATTACAAGACCGACGAGTGGCAGGGCAACAATGATGCTCAAGATACCCATGGCGAATCCTCCCGAGAGCTACAATCGTTTTAGAAACGATCTAGCAAGTTGCTGAAAAATCCCAGGGATGGGGAGAGGGCCTGCGGGCGCCAAAACAGCAAAAAATATTTACTAAACCACTCGCCTCAAACCCGCTCCCCGGCCCTCTCCAGGAGAGGGAGTTTTTACCACCTTAATTCATCTCGCCTTCTCCTCTGCACGCTTTAACAGGGTTCTCTCGGCAAATGCATGTTCGGTCTCACCGCGCAGATGATCTGTGCCGCGACGCTGCACTTGTCCCCCGGCGTCTTTGTACTCGACCTCGAAGTCGTATATTCGTTCCATTGCCGTCGGATCGGCCAAACGGACTCCGCTGAAGTCGAGCACCACGTTCTTTCCTTTCGGCAGCGCATCGAGCTTGCTGCGGATGCCCACGAAGTTGTGAAAGCCCAGCGTCCTGCGAAAGCGGATCGTGATCGTGTCGCCTTGTTCTATGACCTCCATGTCGGGTTTGAACAGGTTACCAATCGAAGTCCCTCTGACTATAGCCACGATCAATCCCAATACGATGCCCAGGCCAACGCCCATGAGTAGATCGGTGAACAGGACCGTAAGAGCCGTGATGAGCATTAGAGCGAACGCGACTTTCCCGATATGCAACGCGTGCAGGAAGTCTTTCGGGTGCGCGAGTTTGAAGCCGATCACCAGCAGCACACCGGCCAGCGATGCCAGCGGGATCATCTGCAACACGCCCGGCAGCAATAAGACAAACGCGAGCAGGAAAAATCCGTGAAAAAAGTTTGACCAGCGGGTTCGCGCGCCCTGCAGGATGTTCGCCTTGCTGCGGACCACCTCGGCGATCATCGGCAGACCGCCGACGAGGCTTGAGAGCAGGTTGCCTGCGCCCTTGCCCATCAGCTCACGATTCATATTTGAGCGCCGTTTCCACGGGTCGAGCTTGTCCACGGCTTCTGCCGTCAACAACGACTCAAGACTGGCCACAAAAACGTAGAGCACGATCCACTTGATCGACGTGACCGACATGATTTGTGAGAAGTCCGGAGTGCTAAATCCGCCGAGGAAGCTGTCGGGCAGCTTAACGAGTGGTCCTGCCCCGGTGAGCGCGGCGATGATCGTTCCGATGACCACTGCGATAAGAGGGGCGGGGATGACTTTTGCGATCCCGAGCTTAATCATCGGCCAGAGGATCATAATAATGACGCTCGTGAGACCGATCAGCGCGGGAATCGGGACCAGGTTGGCGAAGCTGGGTGGAATCGCCGTCAGGATGTGGAAGCCATGCGCGCGCGGATTCTGCAATCCCAGCGCGATGTGAATCTGGCCGGACATAATGATCAGCCCGATGCCCGCCAACATTCCGTGCACCACCGAAAGCGGGAAGAATGCCGTCATCTTGCCGGCGCGCAGCAAACCCAGGACGATCTGAATTGCTCCGGCGATTACTCCCACGGCCAGAGCGAGGCGAAAGCCTCTCACCGGATCGCCTGCGCCGAGCTCGGTGACCGCGCCGAGGACGATCACGATCATGCCCGCCGCAGGACCGTTGATTGTCACGTATGACCCGCTTAATAGCGACGCGAGCATTCCGGCGATGAAGCCGGAGATGATCCCTGCAATCGGCGGAGCGCCTGAGGCAAGGGCGATCCCGAGGCACAATGGCAGGGCGATCAGAAAAATAATGAAACCCGAGACAACGTCGTTCTTCCCGTTTTCGATTAATCCCGGAATCCAGTCTTTCGGCACGGCAGTTCTCTCAGTAGTCTTGTCGATAGCGGCTTCATGAGTGTCCATTTTCATCCTCTCCTTC
>Ga0136617_10005846_pt1 | contig 11021 bp, 13 predicted proteins | sample AntDrymUQ3222106_2_FD_129672 | JGI IMG/M metagenome (GOLD analysis project Ga0136617, IMG submission 129672) | Polar desert sand microbial communities from Dry Valleys, Antarctica - metaG UQ322 (21.06) | ecosystem: Environmental > Terrestrial > Soil > Desert | place: Antarctica: Dry Valley...
CGGCCTCAACTGATCCCTGGCGGTCGCTTCAGTCTGGCCGACCCGCCATCGAAATGTCCATGAAAGCGTCCAAATCAATGCTATTTATCCGTAATCTTATTATTTGTCAATTAGATATACCTCGTATAGACTGGCCTCACCAGTGTCCAAAATAGCGTCCAGATTAAATGGCCGACTTAGGGCAATTTCAGCCGCTATACCCCGAGGAGCGGGTGCTCGCCCCGCGTCTTGAGCAAGCGGCTGTGCTCGTGGCGGAATGCCATCGTCTCGGGGGCCAGACGGGAGCCTCCATTATCCAAGCATTGCGGCCACGGTTGCGGGCAATGAACTCGTATTACACGAACAAGATCGAGGGGCAGCAGACCAGGCCGGCGGACATCGAGCGGGCGCTGCGCCGGGAGTTCGACGCCGACGCCAACTTGGCGAAGAAGCAACGTCTCGCCATTGCACACATGGACGTCGAGGAACGGCTCGAACAAGCGGTCGCCGCGAATCCGCCCCGAGAGCTCTTCGCCTCCAAGCTGGTCTGCGAGATTCACCACTTGTTGTACGGCAAGCTACCAAAGGGCGACCGCGTTACCGACGACGGCAAGGCGATCGTTCCAGGTGAGTATCGACGCAATGACGTAACCGTCGGTCGGCACCTCGCCCCGTCGTGGAAGGACATTGAAGGACTCGTCGACGGTTGGGCAGCACGATACCGGACGCTGGCGGGAACTGAAGCGTTAGTCGTCGGAACTGCTTGCTCTCATCACCGACTCGCGTGGATTCACCCATTCAGCGACGGCAACGGACGCGTCGCGCGGCTGCATTCGCATCTTGTGTTCCATGCGATGGGGCTTTCCACGGGTTTGTGGTCTCCCATGCGTGGCCTCGCTCGAACGCACGAACAGTACTATGCGAGGCTCAACAACGCAGACTTACCGAGAAGAAATGATCTTGATGGCCGGGGTCAGCTTTCGCAAGAAGAGCTCGTCGCGTTTGCCGGCTATTTCCTTGATGTCTGCTTGGACCAAGTCCGCTTCATGCGCGAGCGCCTCGGTTTCGAAGCGCTGAAGGATCGCGTGCGAGCGCTATTGCTGCACCTACAGCAGACCCCCTGGCGAATTGGTAGCGAAAAATCGGTCATTAAGCTCGAAGCGGTCGAAGCTCTTCACTATGTCGCGATGGTCGGACCGATCGAGCGCTCTCGCTTTGTTGCTATGACGGGACTGGGAGAGCGAACTGGCCGCCGCGTCCTGACTAGTCTGCTCGACTACGGCGTGCTGTCAGCGGAGTCGCCGAGAGGGCCAGTCGCGTTTGCGCTGCCACTCTCGTCACTTGCATACCTTTTTCCGAACCTGTGGCCAGAGGTGGAGACCGAGTAGGGTGTGATTCGCTGATCAGTGGTAACGATTTGGCTACGTTGCAGAAGGAACAGGGGTCATCGGAAGATGCTAAGCCCTTGTAATTCGTGGCTCCCCGACCAGGGCTCGAACCTGGGACCTGCGGATTAACAGTCCGTCGCTCTACCAGCTGAGCTATCGGGGAATGCAACGGTTAATTATATCGTTTCGGCGCGACCACCGCTGAAGAGTTGACGGGTCAAATCGATCCGTTCACACGGTCGCGACCAGCGACACGTCCGCCTGCGGTGAAAGCCAACCAGCCGATCGATTCGCAATGAAATCGGTGACGCGACTGATTGAGATTCTGGGGACTGACATTGCTCGCCAGCGGCATCGTCGGTCATCCGGCTGGCGCCCGGATCACCCGGAACGTCCCGACGCAGCGCGTACACAACCGCCCGGCCGCGTCTCGGACGTCGCTCTCAGCGAACGCAACGCCGCGCCCGATGCGAACGACTCGACCCTCGGCAACCACCGTGCGCTCCGCCCGCAGGAGCTCGATGTAGTCGATGTGCAGCGTGATCGTCGCGAGCGCGTCGGCTTCCGGCAGCAGGAGCGTGCGGATCGCTGCGCCTTGCACGATATCGTGCATGTACGAGAGGATCGCGCCATTGACCGCATCCGTTCCGGCACCTCCGCGGTGATGCGGCTCGATCGTCAGCTCGAGGCGGCTCTTGCCATCGTGCACTTCGATCATCCGCATGCCGGCCCACTGCATGAATAACTTGTCGTTCCAGTGCTCGGTGGTCCAGCTCATTTGCGCTCCTCCCAGGCTTCGCAATTTAACCTATCCCTGAGCTTTCGGTCCCGACACCAAGGATGAGATGCGAAGCTGCAACAAACGCGACGGAGCCGCCACCGACGATTCGGCCACGCGACAGCGAGAAATTTCTATCGGCTCGACGGACTCCTTGTGCAATACGAATTCGATGCGCCGACGCGTAACGCTTACCGCGCGAGCGATCCGAAAAATCGGCCTTCTCGAGTTCTTGGGGTCGAACTGTCATGACGTTGGTCGGTCGTTGACGCAGAAACGTCACCGCCCGACCATCGCTAGCACATCGGCCTTCAAAAAGCGCTCGACCACCAGCATGAAGCCGATCGAGGGTACCAACAACAGCAACGCCGTGATCGACGCGATCTGGTAGTTGCCGCCCATGCTCGCGTTGAACAGGAGCAGCGGCAACGTCGTCACATCGGGCACGCCGACGAAGTAGGTGCCGGTGAATTCGTCGAGCGATTCCAAGAACACGAAGATCGCGCTCGCGATAAGCCCAGGAGCCGCCAGCGGCAACGTCACTGTGCGGAAACACGTCCACGCCGACGCCCCCATATTGCGGGACGCTTCCTCCAGCGAAACGTCGACCGACGCGAAGGCCGCGGATGCGATCCACACGGCGAGCACGAGCCCGTGCGCCGCGTGCACCAGCACCACACCGAGGACAGTCCCGTTCAAGCCGATCTCGTAGAAAACGCGTGCGATGTTCACGTAGACGGGAAGATTTGGCACGGCCTGCGGCAGCAGAAACGCCAGCAAAATGAGGCCGCGCCACCGCAAGTCCAATCGCGCCAGCGCGTAGCCCGCGGGAATCGCCACGGCGAGACTCGACACGACCGTTAAGAGCGCGATCCAAATGCTGGTTCCAAGCGAAGCCAGCGCGTTGCCGCGTGGGGCAAACACGCGCCCCCAGAATGTCAAGCCGAATTCCTGCGGCAGCTTGTGCGGAAAGTACCAGCGCTCCGCGAATGCCCACAGAAACAGGTTGAGGAGCGGACCGAAGATGACGAAGGCGAGGAGCCCGAGCAGCACCGCGCGCGTGAAGATGGCCGGCCACCGTGACGCCGCACTGGCGTATACCTGTCGTCCGCTCATCGGATAAATCGAGTCACAATGGCCTCGACTGAATCCAGGCGCGAATCGCTACGACGCCTCTTATAGGGTGTTCCCCCGTGCGTCGCTTCGCGCCGTTCCCCCTGAGGGGGCGAGCACCATGGGACGGCCCGGCGCCGCTCATTTCTGCCTGACCTGCCCGCTAACTTGCCTCAAGTAGAACCACGCGCCGGTCGCCGCGATCAGCAGCGACATGAGACAGAGCGCATTGGCCACGGCGTAATCGCCATGCGTGTTAATCCGATATGCGACATCGACCGTGATCATCGTCGGCGAGTTGGGATTGATCATCAACGGTACCGATAGCACCGAGAGCATCGTGACGAACGAGAGGACGAGTCCGACCAACAACGTGCCGCGGACCTGAGGCAAGACGATGTCGTACAACACGCGCAGGCGCCGCGCGCCGAGATTGCGCGCTGCCTCGATGTGCTGCGATTCGATCGAAGCCATCGCGCCCGCCAGCAGCAAGGTCACGAACGGCGCCTGCTTCCAGACGAAGGCGATGACGATGCCGCGCCAGTCGAGAAGGCTTTGCGCCGCCAGCGGGTCGATAATGCCCGAGCCAATCAACACGTGATTCAACATACCGTTCTTGGCGAGAAACGTGCGCATCACCTGCCCCGTGACAATGAACGGAATGAACAGGGGCCAACGGTAAAGCCAACGCAGGATCGCCACCGTTCGCGGGTTTTCTCCAAGCGTGAGGTAACCGGCGATGGCGATCGCGACGAGTCCGATCAGCACGGTGGATAACAGCGTAATCCCGACTGTGAATATGAGATCGGTGCTGTAGAAATCCCACGCCTTGGCGAAATGCTCGAGCGTGAGACCGCCGTCCTTACCGCGAAATGCGAGGACGGCGGACATCACGAGCGGCAGCACGAAAAACGCGCCAATGATGAGCAACGCCGGCGCGACGAACAGGTACGCGCGCCAGCGCCCCGGCTTCCGTGCCGCTAGGGCCATAGCCGCCTTTGTCCCGGGAACGCGGCGGCTATGAACCGCCCATCACTTAAGGACGACGCGCTCGTACCCTTCGACGATGTCGGTGAAGTATTCCGACAGCGGGAACGGCCGGCCATATCGCGCAAGATCCGACGGCGAGATGTCGGTGAAGAGCTTGTTCCACGCCGCCGGTTCGAGCTTCGCCTGCACGTGCTGCGGATCGATACCCGGATACCAGTTGAACTTCTTGACGATCCCCTCGGCCTGCACTTCCGGGCTCTCGGCGAAGTCGACGAACTTCTTAGCGAGCGTGGCATTCGCGGCTTTTGCCGGGATCACGTAATACATGGGCTGGCCGGGTAACCCGGGCGACGGCAGCGAGAGCTTGACCTTCGGACTCATCTTGCCATCCGCCTGCCAGGTGTAGAACATGTCCACCCAAACCGGGCCCATCGCGATCTCGCCACGGTTCAGCATGTCGAGCGTCCCCGCGTTGCCCGGCGTCAGCACGACGTTTTGATTGAAGTCCTTCAAGCTCGCGAGCGACTTGTCGATCGCGGCCTTTTGAGCGGGGTCGTACGGTCCCTTCTCGAGCTTGTCGCCGAGGCCCGCGTTGGCGCCGACCCAGCCCATGACAAACCCGACGCCGGACATTCCGCCCTTCACGCCGTTGTAGCCAAACTGCTTCGGATTCTTCTTCACCCATTCGGCGAGCTCGGCAAACGATTTCGGCGGCGCTTTCACGACGTCCGGGTTATAGGCGAATGCGATCTGGCTGTGGAACATGGGGAGAACATATCCGTCGACATTAGCGCCCAGCGCGTTCGTTGCGGTATCGCGCGTCACGAGCTTGCCTGCAGCGATGTCTTTGCGATACGCCATCAGCAGGTTCTCCTTGACCATCGTTGCCGCGCCGCGCTGGTGCACGACCGCGACATCGGTATCCCACGCGGCGTTGCCCGCCTTCTGCTGCGCGGAGAGCTTTTCGTAGATTTTCTGGGAACCGGAGTCGCCAGGTCCAGTGCCGACGGCGCGCACCTTGACCCCCGGATTCATTTTCTCGAACCTCGGCGCGAGGAAGTCGTTCACGTAATCAACCATATTCTGGTCGCCGGCAGTGACGACGTTGAGAATCGTCTGTGCTGCAGCGTTGCCTGCGGCGAGTGACGCCGCGACGGCCACGGCGGCAACGAACGGTATGTAGCGTTTCATCATTCCTCCTTAGGGACTGCGTGGTCGGACATCACCTGGAAACAACAACAGCGCGTCACGCGGGACCAAGACACACGCCCTGGACCCCTCGGCGAATCGTTCCGGTGCATTAACCCAGACGTCTGCGCCATCGGTGCGTACGCGGTAGCGGTACCCATGACCAACATACACCGATTGTGTGACGACGCCATTTAACACCAATGCATCTCGGTGACCCTCGCTCCCGCCGGCAGTAAGCCGGACCGCATCGCTGCGAAAGTGCGCACGCAGTCGCTCGGCGTCGGGTGTGCCCGCGACCGCAGGCGAGAGCGCACCGTCGCTCGCATGCACGACGTCGAGCGCGTTATCGGCGCCCATGAAGCCTGCGACGAACGCGCTCTCTGGCCGGTGAAAGATCTCCTCCGGTGCGCCGATCTGCACGATACGGCCGGCGTCGATCACCGCGATGCGATCAGCCAGCGTCAAGGCTTCCTCGCGATCGTGCGTCACGTACACCGCGGTGATGCCGATGCGTCGCTGCAATGCACGCAGCTCATGCCGGAGCTCGAGGCGCACCTTGTAATCGAGGTTGGACATGGGCTCGTCGAGCAAGAGCAATCGCGGATCGACGGCAAGCGAGCGCCCGAGCGCTACTCGCTGTCGTTGCCCCCCGGAGAGCTGCGTGACCGCCCGCCCACCGTAGCCTTCGAGCTGCAAGAGCTGCAGCATGGCATCGACGCGTGCGGCGATCGCATCCTTCTTCCAGCCGCGCATCCGCAATCCGTAACCGATGTTGGCGGCGACATTCATGTGCGGCCACAGTGCGTACGACTGGAACATCATCGCGGTTTCGCGCTTTTCCGGAGGCAGGTGGGTCAAGTCCTCGCCGCCAACGCGAATGGTCCCCTCATCCGGCATGACGAACCCCGCGATTGCGCGCAAGAGCGTTGTCTTGCCGCATCCCGAGCTGCCGAGCAGCGCGATCATCTCACCCCGCTCGACGGCGAGGCTCACACGTTCAAGTACGCGTACGCCGCCGTACGAAACCGAGAGCTCATCGATCGCAAGATAGGGCGTCATTTGCGAATTACTCAAGACTCATTTAAGACTAAAGCTTCCCGTGCCGAACAATCCGAGCAAGCCAATGACGATTAAGTAGATTGCCACGATGTAATTCAACAAGCGCGGCACGATGAGAATCAGAATGCCGGCGATCAGCGAGATGAGCGGGCCGACGCTTAAGGTGAGGTTCATTCGAGGCTCCGATGGCAAGGTTTAACGATCAGGGAACGGGCGGTAAGGGCGTACCTTAACGCGACCATGGTCGTGCTGCAACGCGGCGGGCGCGATGCGAACCCAGCGAGCGCTAGCGCGGCATTGGAACTCTCGATTGCCAATGCCACCGCCGACCGTCATGGCATGGATCCATACAGGCATCCGATGGGAACAATCGGCGGCGTGAGTAGCGCTACGGTGACTTCGCCACTCCTCGTTGCGCGAAAGACTCGATGGTCATCGTCGAGCTTTCGAAAGCACGTTTTCTTCGCTCGCAGATTCGGCTCGATGCGCCGTAGAATCAGGCGATACCTGCGCACGCGCTCGGCCTCTCGAAACGACCCACCGAAGAGTACGCACCCACGCAGACGATGGCTGCAATTTTGGCGCGTGACCGAGCGAGACTTCGGCTGCGGCGAGCGAGTCTTCGATCAAGGCATCGTGCATCGGCCGAAAGACCCACAGCCAAGCAGCAACGGCTCGGCCGCGAGTGTGCATCTCCAGCGTATGGCGGAGCGCCCATGTCTTTTCATCGGAGGAGATGACCTCGTACCGGTGGTGGCCATCGAAACCGATGGGCTCGGTGAAGCGAAATTGGACGGCGCGGCCGGGCGCATACGCTTCGACGCAGTAGCGAATCGGGCCATGCCCACCGGCGGCGCCAACGCTCAACGGGCGATCGAGCTCCATCCGCGGCCAAGAATGTTTCGGCCACAAGGCGTCTTCGCGTGACGACAGCGAGTCGATGAGAGCCCCGACCCGCGCGGCCGATTCTGGCAGCTCGCGTTCGTGAATGTTAAGAACCTTCACCGGGTATCTCTACGGCTGACGTTCCCGATCGGAGCTTTCGTATTCGCAACCCGGGATCGAGTTGGCACGATGCCATTGCCAAGCGTCGTCCAAGACGGAATCGGCCCATCATCGGGCACAACTCAGAACGGGTCGAAGTCGGCGTTGCGGCGCGGCAACATGCCCCACAATCGCCATACCCAGCGCGCGATAAGCGACGCAACCACCGCCAGCAGAGCAATAATCATCCACATCACCGTCTCCTTTTTCGCACAGTCGTGCTAAATTAAGCGTAACGTCGTCCTGCAGGTCACAACGGAATCTCGTTAAGCAGGTGTCCCGCGTGAAGCGTTGTCCACCGGCATTGACGAACGGATCAGCCGGTTATAGGCGTTGAGCGTGCGCTCGGCAGCCTTGGGATCGCGCAAAAAGCGCGCGTCGCGCATCAGCGCAATGAATAGCCCGTCCAACTCGTAGACGAGTTGAACAGGGTCGCAATCAAAATGCAGATGGCCTGCGTCAATCGCCTGGACGACGGTGCGCTTCAACGCAGCGCGCCAGCGCATCACACCGGCGAGCAGCAACTCACGCAGCGGGCCCTCGCGATCGTCGAGCTCGAACGCGCCGGCGCAATAGATGCAGCCCTGACGCAGCTCGACCCGCATGGCACGGTCGAGCCAGAGCCGCACGATCGCGTTCAGCCGCGGCAAGCCGCGCGGCTCGCGCATGGCCGGGATGAACACGTCGGCGATGAATCGCCGGTCATACTCCTCGATCACAGCGCGCTGCAAGGCTTCACGCGACCCGACGCGCGAGAACACCCCGCTCTTCGATAGACCTAGCCGCTTCGCGACCTCGCCGATCGTCAAACTCTCGAGCCCGTCCGCGGCCGCCATCGCGATGGCAGTATCGAGAATGGTGGTCAGCGTCAGCTCGCTGCGCTTGGTACGCGTTTCCATGTTTGGCAGTTTAGCACGGTCGTGCGAAACATGCAAACAGGTACATCCGAGCTCAGGCAGTCACTGCCGGTACCATCCACGCTTACACGTGGGTTATGGCGCTTCCTGCGGTAACTCCGGCAGCCAGATCAGGTCAGTGACGCCCGGATCGAGACCGCGTTGCGCCAGCAAGGTCGTCAACTGACCGCGATGGTGCGTCTGATGATTGAAGAAATGCGTAACCGCGAACCAGAACGGGTAGCGGCGAGGCTTGGGATTCACGACGCTTGTGTATGTAAGCTCGCGCGTGAAGTCCTCCGTCGTCAGCGCGCGAGCCCAGCCAACCGTAGCGGCGTCGGTCAAAGTACGCTCGCTCCGCAGCTCGCTGAAATCCGAATAAAGCTCTTGGGCGAGTGACGTGATGGCAAATGGCTTGCCGGTAAAGCGGCCAAGCCAAATCCGGTCGCCGAGGAGCAAGTGGTTCAGCGTACCGTGAATGGACTTGAAGAAAGCGCCAACATCTCGCTTACGCTCGTCGTCGGATAGCCGCGCGCAGCACTCATAGAGGCGCTCGTTCATCCACTGGCTATATCGCGCCATCGTCTGTGCAGTCAGCGGGTTCATAGTTAGGCTTGAGAGGCTCCGCTGTCTAACCGCTTCTCGTTCAACGCGAGCGTGCGGCTGGTGATTCCCTGGGTGTCACCTCGAGTGTCAGCACGCGGTCACGTCGCACGACCACGAGCGGTAGCGTGCGCGCGATAGCATCGGCTGCGAGCAATCGTAGCAGCGTATCGATATCGGGAGTCGGCGTATTGTCCAGCGACACGATCACGTCGCCTTGCGCAACACCGGCGTCGGCCGCCGCCGATCCACGCTCAATGGTTTGGACACGCCTGACTCCCGGGGCAAGTCGAAGTGCCGGACGATGCGGCGCGGAAGAGGCAGCATCTGCCCTCCCACTCCGAGATAGGCGCGGCGCACGCGGCCATCGCGAATCAACGCCGCGGCGACGCGCTCGGCGGTCGAGGCCGCGATCGCAAAGCAGATCCCTTGCGCTGGGAGAATCACCGCGGTATTGACGCCGATCACGTCGCCTTGCGCATTGATGAGCGGGCCGCCCGAATTGCCTGGGTTCAGCGACGCGTCGGTCTGCAGCACATTGTCGAGCAACCGACCCGTCTGCGCGCGCATGGAGCGGCCAAGCGCACTGACAATACCAGCGGTCACCGTGTGCTGGAATCCGTAAGGACTTCCGATCGCAATCGCAATCTGCCGACCTGTAACGTAGTCGAATCGCCAAATCGGCTCCACGGAAGATTGCCGGCAGCGACCTTCAATACGGCAAGGTCCGAATCTGGATCGTCGCCAACGATGTGCGCGCCGATGGCCCGCCCGTCGGATAACGTGATCTCGATCGTGCTGGCGCCGCTCGCAACATGACTGTTAGTGACAAGGTAGCCGTCAGGCGTAATCAGAAACCCGGAGCCGGCCCCGGCCACTGCACCTGGGGTCGCGCGCGCGCGTTCGACCTTAACGTGGGCGACGGCTGGCGCAACGTGCGCCACCGCCGCTGTCACCGCACGAGAATAGGCGTCGAGGAGGCCCGCGTCGGAATCCGCGGATGGCTCAGCGGATGGCGAACGAGGTAAATCAAGCGGCATGCCCCGCACATGGAGATGGCACGCGACGACTTCAAGAGCTCAGTGATATCCCATCCCGAGCTTGACCTTACCGCGAAACACCCAGTACGCCCAGCCGGTGTACATGAGGATGATGGGCAACAGGAGCAAAGTACCAATCAGCAGAAATGCTTGCGATTGGGCCGCGGCGGCCGCCTCCCATAAGGTGATCGTCGGAGGCACGATGTAGGGGAAAAGACTGATCGCGAGACCGAGGTAGCACATCGCGAACAAGCCCAGTGCGGCGATAAATGGAGCGACATCACTTCCGCGGCGAAGCGACGTCCAGAGCCACCAGGCAATCGCTGCCGTCGCGATGGGTACCGGCGCGAAGTAGGCGAGGTTGGGCCAAGCAAACCAGCGCGCGGCAATCCGATCATCGAGGAGCGGCGTCCACAGGCTCACCATTGCGATGAACGCAAGCACGCCGATGAGCGCCATGCGCGCCTTCGCACGCGCCCAGTCCTGCAGCGGGCCCTCGGTCTTCATCACCAGCCACGTTGCTCCGAGCATCAGGTAACCGAAGACAAGCCCGACGCCCACCGCGATGACGAAGGGGTGCAGCCAATCCCAACTCGACCCCACGTAGTGTCGTCCGTCGACCTCGAACCCCAATACGAATTTGCCGAGCACGCAGCCTTGCGCGAAGGTGGCAACAAGCGAGCCTCCGAAAAATGACCACCCCCAAAGCTTGCTTCCTTTGCCGGCGCTCGCCCGAAATTCGAACGCGATGCCGCGGAAGATCAAACCCAGCACCATGGCGACAATCGGGAAATAGACCGCGGGAAGGATGATCGCAAAGGCCAGCGGGAACGCAGCGAAAAGCGCGAGTCCGCCAAGAACGAGCCAAGTTTCGTTGCCGTCCCAAATCGGCGCGACCGTCGCCATCATGACATCGCGCGCATCGTCGTCCCGTGCGAAA
>Ga0136617_10005847_pt1 | contig 11020 bp, 7 predicted proteins | sample AntDrymUQ3222106_2_FD_129672 | JGI IMG/M metagenome (GOLD analysis project Ga0136617, IMG submission 129672) | Polar desert sand microbial communities from Dry Valleys, Antarctica - metaG UQ322 (21.06) | ecosystem: Environmental > Terrestrial > Soil > Desert | place: Antarctica: Dry Valley...
GTTGCGGAACCGTCTCTCGGCATGAACCTGCGCGGCGAATGTTTTGATTCGCTGCTTTGTCTCGGTGATATTACGCCGCAACTCTTCGTTAGGCGCGAGTTCCGGCGCACGCAGCCAATAATGTCCGACCATGCGCTCCTCGTCCGGATTGGCTAGGGCTCCGGCTTCCAGCTGATCCATTGCTGCGAAGGCGCGCTCGATGGCTGGTTGCATTTTCTCGAGGAGATCAGAGGCGAAATTCACCCGGCTGATGTCGATCGAGAACCCGAGATCCTCATAGCGCAAGAAGTACTGCTGGAACCGTTGCCACATGGAGGGACGACCGCCGTGTCGTCCCTTATCATCGGACGGGACTGCGCCCGTCCCTCCAAGATCACCACCGCAATTCATGCATCTCTCCCGCGTAGGGCCACTCCTCTGCGCGCCTGACCAGCCCGGCGCGCACCGGGTTTTCCAAAACATACTGCCATTTCTGAGTGTAGTTTTCGTCGCGGCGCAATTGTGTGTCCCAGAAATGGCGTTGCCAAACCGGCGCGTCGTCCGGGTTCGGCCAATTGCGCGCGGCCTGCGATTTCCAATAGCTCACCCACCGGAGCAACGGTTGTGGGTGGATCTCCACAGGTGCGCAAAACAGATGCACGTGGTCGGGCATAATTACATACCGCCCTACAAGCCAGGATTCCGCGGCGTGCCACGCTGCCACGAGCGTCTGGTGTGCGGCCTCAGTAGCCAAAATCGGTTTCCGCATCTTCGCGCAAACAGTAACGAACACAATCACCGGCGTGCCGAACCGCTCGTGAACCGGCTGATGAATCGGATGCTTGCGCCAGGTGTCCATGGAGGGACGACCGCCGTGTCGTCCAAGATAAGGGACGGGACAGCGCCCGTCCCTCCAGTGTCTCTACATATGCTCGATGATGTTCTGACCGAACTCGGAGCACTTAATCTCCGTCGCGCCTTCCATCAGGCGCGCGAAATCGTATGTCACTCGCTTACTGCTAATTGCACCGTTCAGACCCTTGACGATCAAATCCGCCGCTTCGTTCCAACCCATGTAGCGGAACATCATCTCGCCGGAGAGAACGACCGACCCAGGATTCACTTTGTCCTGATTCGCATACTTGGGCGCGGTGCCGTGCGTCGCTTCGAAAACCGCGTGCCCGGTGATGTAATTAATGTTCCCACCCGGCGCGATTCCGATCCCGCCGACCTGCGCCGCCAGCGCGTCGCTCAAATAATCGCCGTTTAAATTAAGCGTCGCGATCACGTCGAAATCCTCCGGGCGGGTCAGCACCTGCTGCAGCGTGATGTCGGCGATTGCATCCTTGATCACGATGCCGCCGCCTGGTTTGCCCATCGGGATTCGACACCACGGCCCGCCATCGATCTCTTCCGCGCCGAAGTACTGCTTCGCGATTTCGTAACCCCAATCGCGGAAGGCACCTTCGGTATACTTCATGATGTTCCCTTTATGCACGATCGTGACACTCTTGCGCTGATTCTTGATCGCGTAACCGATCGCGCTGTGGATCAAACGCACGCTGCCCGCGCGGCTAACGGGTTTGATCCCGATGCCCACCATGACATCACTGCCTTCGGGCGCTCCGACCATCTTCCAAAATTCAGCCGCCTTCTCTTTCGTCCCAAAGCGAATCTTCTCGAAGCCTTTCGGAAACTCCTTCTGTAAGAACGCGAGAATCTTCGTCGACTCCTCGCTGCCCGCGGCGTAATCGATCCCCGCGTAAATGTCCTCCGTGTTCTCGCGGAAGATGATCATGTCTACTTTCTCCGGCCGTTTCACAGGGGAGGGGACACCTTGGAAATACTGCACCGGCCGCAAACAAACGAAGAGATCGAGCATCTGGCGCAAAGCCACGTTGAGGGAGCGAATCCCGCCGCCCACCGGCGTGGTTAGCGGACCCTTGATCCCAACGAGATATTCGCGAAACGCCTCCACCGTGTCTTCCGGAAGCCATTCGTCGAATCGATCCTTCGCCGCCTGACCGGCGAAGACTTCGAACCACGAGATCTTCTTTTGGCCGCCATACGCCTTCTCGACCGCCGCATCGAAAACCAGCTCACTGGCCGCCCAAATATCTGGCCCGGTCCCATCTCCGCGGATAAAGGGAATCACCGGCCGATCCGGCACAGTAAGTTTTCCTTGAGCGATGGAAATCTTGTCGCCCGCGGGCGGAGTGATGTCTTTGTAAGGCATAGGCCGGGAGTCTAGGGGAGGCGCCTGTCAGCCGCAATCTCGGAGCGGCAGGGCAGGGGATGGATAGACATCCGCGATTCTAGATTGGTGCTGCGGAGCTTTGGCCAAACTACTAGATATTCATAGGGGAAACCCCTAGGTGGCATGTGAACGGCTATGTAGGTCGTCGCAGTGATCTCCCGCAAGCCAATTGGATCTGGCTGTGTCACCGCGTCGAAACGCTATCGCTTCGTCGTGCTCACAGCCATGTTCTGTCTTTACGCCAGTCGCCTTCCGGCGGCGACGCTTATCTGGACCGGCGCCGCCGGGAACGGTCTCATCGGGACCGGCGGAAACTGGAATCTGGGTCTTGCTCCGGCCCCCGGCGATTTGCTCGTCTTCGGCGGCATCACCAGTCTGGGACCGCAACTCGCCTCAGGCCTGACGGTCGGATCGCTCAGTTTCGCCACGGGCGCCGGCGCGTTTACTCTCGGCGGCGCCGGCACCTACACGATCAACACCAGCGCCGGGGTGACGAACAACAGCACCAGCACCCAGACAATCAATAACGCGCTCACCCTGGGCAGCGCGCAAACCTGGAGCGCGAGCGCCGGTAATTTGATTTTTGGCGGTAACCTTGCCAACGCGGGCTTCGGGCTAACGATCGCTGGAGGATTCAACACCAGTATTGCTGGCGTGGTAAGCGGTGCTGGCGGATTGACCGAAACCGGCACCGGCACGCTGACTTTGAGCGGGGCCAATACCTACAGCGGGCTCACGACCGTGAGCGCCGGGGCCCTCAGAATTTCGCACTCCAGCGCCCTCGGCACGACCGCGGGCGGCACGACAGTGGGCAGCGGCGCGGCGCTCGAATTGTCGGGTAACATCGCGGTCGGCGCGGAAACGATCACGTCGTTGAATGGAAGCGGCATCGCGAATGGCGGCGCTTTGCGCAACATCAGCGGCAACAACAGCTGGGCAGGGAACATCTCGCTGGAAAACGTCGCAGTCATCCGCATCAACTCCGATGCCGGCACGCTTACCCTCAACGGCAATATTTCCGAAATCGGCGGCAGCACGAAGGTTCTGACCTTCGGCGGCGCCGGCAACGTGACGGTGAATGGCACCATTGTTGCCGTCGGGGGCGACCTCGGACTGTCCAAAGACGGGACCGGGACGCTCACGCTGGCCAACGCCAACAGTTATAACCAAGCCACAACTTTGAGCGGAGGCATATTGCTGCTCACTCACGCTACCGCCCTTCCCGGCGGCATCGGGACCGCGGGAGGCAACACCGCTCTCACCATCAGTGGCGGCGGCATCATTGGCCTGGGCGCGGGAGATTTCAGTCGCGGATTGGGAACGGGCAGTTCGCAGGTGCAGTTCACCGGCAGCGGCGGCTTTGCTGCTTTCGGCGCCGATCGCAATGTCAACCTGGGGGGCGCTTCGACGCAGGTTACCTGGGGAACCGGCAGCTTCGTCCCAACCGGCTCGGACCTCATTCTTGGCGCCGCCGGCGCGGACCGGACCGTGTTTTTTCAGAACCCCATCGCCTTGGGCGCCGTCACGCGAACCGTGCAGGTGAATAACGGCTCCGCTGGGGTTGACGCTTACCTAACCGGTGTGCTCAGTGGGACCGGCGGCCTCACGAAAACAGGGACCGGCACGCTCACCCTCTCGGGCGTCAACACTTACTCCGGCGGAACCACGCTCAACGCCGGCACCCTCGCGGTGAACAGTGCCGCCAGCCTGGGCGTGAGCAGCGGCTCCCTCATCCTCAACGCCGGCACGCTGGAGGTCACCACCGGCCATAGCACCTCGCGCACGATCTCGCTCGGCAACGCCGCCAGCACCTTTCAGATCGATCCCTCCCAGACCTTCACCGTCACGAGTGCGATCGGCGGAAGCGGCGCGCTGAACAAGACCGGGACGGGAACAATGTTGCTCACCGCTGCGAACACCTACTCCGGCGGCACCGTGATCAGCAGCGGCACCTTGGCTCTGGGGAGCGACAGCGGCGGAAACCAAAACGCCGGCTCGCTCGGTTCGGGCGCGGTCACCATCGCTGGCGGCCAACTGCGGCTCGGCGGCACCGGCGGCGCGATCGTCACTTACAACATCGCCAACAACATTACCTTGAATAACGGCACCATCGTCGTCGTTGACGGCGCTCAGCATCTTCTCGGGAGCCTGACTGTGAACAGCGGCGGCGGCTATCTCATCACCAATTTCAACCACAAAGATCTCTTCCTCGACGGCGGCGTCAGTGGCTCCGGGGCGCTCGTGATCGATAACCTCGCCCCGCCGAGTTTCGGGGACGGCCAGGTGCATTTCAGTGGAACGAACAGCTACTCCGGAACCATGACGATCAACGCCAGTTCGCCCGGTTACAATGGCGGACGCATTTCCGTCGATAGCAACAACGCCTTGCAGAACGCCGCCGTCGTCATGAACGGCACCCGCGGCATGGGGCTCACGGCCACCGCCCCGGTCTTCGGCTCACTCTCGGGCACCGGCGCGATCGCGCTGCCCTCCGGGGTAAACCTGCGCGTCGGCAACAGCACCAGCTCGACCTATTCCGGCGCGCTCACCGGCGCGGGCAGTCTCACGAAAAGCGGCACCGGAACATGGACGTTGACCGGCGCGAACGCCTTCGCCGGTACTACCACCATCACCGCCGGCACAGTCACCGCCGCGGCGAGCACGGGCGGCGCGCTCGCTTCCACCAGCGCGATCACAGTCAATTCCGGCGGCACACTCCTCCTCGGTGCCAGCAATCAGATCAACAACACCGCGGGATTGACCCTGGCCGGTGGCACCTTCGCCAAAGGCAACTTTAGCGAAGGAACAATCGCTGCCGCAGGCCTCGGTGCCCTGACCTTGACCGCCAGCGGCTCGCATCTCGATTTCGGGAGCGGCACCTTCGGCGTCCTAAGCTTTGTCAGCTTCACTCCGGGAGTGAACACGCTCGCGATCGACAACTGGACCGGCACCGCCAACACCGTCGGCAGCGCAGCCACCGATCGGTTGATTTTCGACACCAGCCAAAGTGCTGGCAATCTGACGAGCTTCAGCTTTACCGGCTATCAACCCGGCGCGATGCAATTCGATCTGGGCAACGGCTTCTACGAAGTGACGCCGGTGACGCCGGTTCCCGAGCCAGCAACATATTTCGCTGGCGCCCTCGCGCTCTTCGCGCTCGGCTATCATCAGCGTCGTACGCTCCGGCGATTGCGGAAACCCTTCTGAGGTCCCAAGCAGCGCTGGTGGTAACGGCTCGGTAAGTCTCGGCAACAATGAACGCGATCGGCACCGGCGGGGTGGACATTCGTTCTGGCGATGCCCTCACCCTGCTTGCTTCAAACCAAATTGCCGACACCGCCTCTGTCATCGTTAACGGCGCCTTCGGGCTTGGCGCTTTCTCCGAGACCGTCGCCGCCCTGACCGGCAGCGGCACCTTCACGACCGCCGCGGGTAGCACTCTGACGATCGGCGCCACCAATAATCTGGACTCCGAGTTCAACGGAGTGATCAGCGGCACTGGCACCCTGGCCAAATCGGGCAGCGGAACGCTCACGCTTACCGGCGCGAACACCTTCGGCGGACCTGGTCAGACCGTGACTATCAATGCCGGCAGCTTGAGCGTCGGTTCGGATGGCAACCTCGGAAATGCCGCTAACAGCATCACTTTGAACAGCGGATCACTCTTGTTCACGACTGGCTTCGCCACCGGGCGCGGCTTTGTTCTAAATGGCAATGGCATCATCAATACGGAAAGCGTCGCGGTCACCTTAAGCGGAAGCATGAGCGGCGCCGGCAGCCTAACGAAAGCTGGCGCGGGCACGCTCACCCTCTCCGGCACGAATACCTACGCCGGCGGCACTTTCATCACCGGCGGGAACAGCAGCGCGCTCAGCATTTCGAGCGCTTCGAATCTCGGGAGCGGCGCGATCACGCTTAGCGGAGGCTCGGCTTTGATCTCAACTGCCGATCTCAGCCTCTCCCACAACTTCACGCTTGGTTCGCCCGGTGGCGGCAATCAGGGCGATGGCCAGCCCGTCTCGGGAATTTCAATGTCGCCGGCAGCACCACGCTTATCCAAACATCCAGTAGCGTGATCAGCGGAGGTCGGTTGATGAAAATCGGGACCGGCGTGCTCGATCTCCGCGGCAACAACACTTACAACGGCGGGACTTATCTGCACGAGGGCACGCTCGTGATCAACAGCGGGACGTCTTTCGGCGAGCGTCCCAGTGCAGGCGGCGATCCGTTCTTTAACCCCTTGACGATCGACAATGGAGCAACCTTGCGCGCCGGTGACACCCTCGTGGCTGTTCCCGGACGTGGACTTCTCATCGGGACCGGCGGCGCGATGATCGAGACCGCCGCCGCCGTGACCTACTTTCGAAATGGCCCGATGGCGAACGTCATTGGCCAGAGTGGCGGACTCTCGAAAATTGGCCTTGGCACCCAGGGTCTCGGCGGCACCAATACCTTCACGGGAAATGTGCAGGTCACGAGTGGCGTCTTGAGCATCAGCCGCGGTGCAAACCTCGGAGCCGCTTCCAACCAGGTGTTCTTGTCAGGCGGCACCAGCCTTCGCATCGAAGACGGGCTGGATAATTACGGCGCGACGCCGTCCGTTCCGGTGCTGGCTACCTTTAACACTAATCGGCAAATGAATCTCCTCGCCGGCAACGTTACCTTCGAAGTGAAAAACTACGCCGATACCAACCCCAGCTTCGGCGCGATCGCCGCGCCCGCTTCGCATCTGAATACGCTTACGATCGATGGAATGCTCACCGGCGCGGGCGCTCTGGTGAAAAGCGGCGACGGCGCGCTCGTGCTGAACAATGGCGCGAACAATTACGCGGGTGGCACAATCATCAATAACGGCACCCTCAGCATCGCTAACGCCAGCGCGCTCGGCGCTGCAACATCCGGCATGGCGATTAACAACAACGCGATATTTCGAACCACAGGCACCTTCGATACCGCGCGTCTCGTCACGCTCGGCGGAACGGGCGGCCCGGCAGGCGTGGGAGGCGGCATTTTTGAGGTCAGCAGCGGGATCAACCAAACACGTCGCGGGGTCATTAGCGGGGACGGCAGCTTGAGTAAGAACGGCAGCGGAACATTGAACCTCCTCGCAGATAACACCTATACCGGTGGCTCTTTCATCAACGCCGGCATCGTCGCGATCGACCGCAATACCAGCCTCGGAAGCATCGGCAGCACCGCCACCATCGGCAACGCCACGCTCGAAGTGCTGAACGACGTCGTGAGCACGCGCAATCTTACTTTGGGCCACGCCAGTAGCGCGGTTCAGGTCGATGAAGGCGCCACCTACACGGTCGGGGGGATTCTCAGTGGTGGCGGCGCGCTCAATAAGACCGGCGCCGGAACTCTCGCTCTCACCGGCACTAACACCTATGCTGGCGGGACGTTCATTAACGGAGGGACAATCGCCATCAACAACGCCGGGAACCTCGGCGCGGCCGGCAATTCTCTGACCGTAAACGCCGGAATCCTGCGCGTGAACACAGGCTACACCACCGCGCGAAATATTACGTTCGGCCATGCCGCGAGCACAATCGAAGTCGATCCGGCGCAGACTCACACCCTCACCGGAGTCTTGAGCGGTAGCGGGGCGCTCAATAAAACCGGCAGCGGCGCGCTGACTTTGAGCGGCGCCAACACATTCGCCGGTGAAACCGTTGTAGACGAGGGCACCCTCACCCTGGCGGCCGCTTCCGGCAGCGCGCTCGCCAGCACCGCCGCCATCACCGTGAACAACGGCGGCACCCTTCTCCTCGGCGCGAGCAATCAGATCAGAGACGTCGCACCGGTCACGCTGGCAGGTGGCACCTTCGCAAAAGGGAACTTCAGCGAAGGCGCCGCGAACAGCGCGGGCCTGGGCGCTCTCACCCTCACCAACACAGGCTCTCGCCTCGATTTCGGCAGCGGCACCGTTGGCATACTGAGCTTCGCCAGCTTTAGCGCGGGCATCGACCCGGACTTCGAGTCGCTCATCATCGACAACTGGACCGGTACCGCCAACATCATCGGCAACGCATCCACCGACCGCCTCATCTTCAACGCCAGCCAATCCGCAAACCTGGCCTATTTCAGCTTTACCGGTTACGCCGACGGCGCGACCCAGTTCTCGTTAGGCAACGGCTTTTACGAAGTCACGCCTTTCACGCCCGTGCCCGAGCCAAGCACCTATCTGGCGGGCGCATTAACCTTGGCCGCTACAATCCTCCATCAGCGCCGCCGGTTCCGCCGCCGCTCATTTGTAGCCACGTCTCTATGAGACGTTCAATAACCTGCTCTTCCCCCTGCGTGAATTGGTGCCTTAGCCGAGGCGGCTATGCCGCTCGAAGAGGTCCCGCTGCGACCAATTCCTTCTTTCTGGAGTCGACCATCAAAGATAATCCTTCGAGGGTTCGAGCGGCGAGTAGCGTCATATCGCCAGGTTGCGCGAAAACGACTTCATCGATCGTAAACGATTTGTTGACTCGGATGATGGCAAAACCCACTCTGCGCGTGATTCGCTCTCCGTTCGCCATCGTGAAGGCCAGGTCCTTTTTCTCGACCTCGGTACCAATCTTCTGCAGCGTCTTTTCTGGAATCCAAGTGTACTCGCTTCCGGTATCGACAAGGGCGCGAGCAACCGTTGCCGCCTGGCTTCGGTCAACGTGATTCTCGACTCTGCACCCGACTTGAAACGTACCCATGTATGCTATCGATAAGCCGCCCAGACGCAACGCGACACCGATGCAAGGGCGTTCTTCAGTCCAATGGTCCGAAGAGAAATGCCAAAAGCTGAGAGCAATCCCATCTGCCAAACTCGGGAGTCGCAATAGCCAGGTCTGACGTCGTTTGCTTTTTATAAGATCTGCGGCCCGACCGCGATTCGTAGCGCGATTACGGCCGGAGCGTGCATGGGCATCGAATACTGAACACAAAGCACAATGAGATTCTTTATTTACATGATCGGTTTCCTGATCTTGATCGGCGGGCTGGCTTGGGCAGCGATCACCGCCGGAGCCCCCCAGCTTTACGTTCTGATTGGCGCGGTCATCCTGCTCGGGCTCGGCATAGTGACAGGAGTTTCGCGCAGCAGCTATCGGTCTGGCGGCGACGTCACCGTCGTCCGCGATAACGATCGACCGTAGCCGACCCGCTGTCCACCGCTCGCCACACCGCTCGCCATAGCAGGGCGTCGGACTCAGCGGAAAGGAGCGGAAAGGGGTCAGTCCTCACTTTTGACACTCGACACCCTCAAGAGATTTGAAACGTGCGTCCAGGTGCCCATTCCTAAGCGGACCGCAATCCATTTCAGACTCACTGCCGTCTCCGCCCGCAGCTGTCGCGCAAGCGCTACTTTTCTCGGATCGCTTTTTCGCCTCCTCGCCAGTTCCTCCTCTCGCCAGCACAGTTTGCTTAAAGCTCTCTGGATGATTCGTTCAGCCTTCTGCTCTTCGGTCTCAGCTCGCTCGACCGCGCGATGGTGGGGACCGGCCTCCGCCTCTAGCCGATCGAGTAAGCGAGCGGCAAAGTCCTCCGCGCCAAAAAGCCACCCGCGCCGGATGCGATCATCAACCATGAGCGCTTCCTCTCGGCGCGCCTCCAGGCGGCGCGCGAATTCCAACCGATGTCGCCGACTCTCCTTCAAGCCATGCTCGCCCAGGACCCGGTCGCAACGAAGCCACCGTGGCCGGGTAGAAGGTTGCAGATAAGCCGCGTAGCTACTCCAGCGGTAAGTCTGCAGGGCTTGACCCGCTCCGGTTAACCCAGCGCGCACTGGATTCAAATGCACATAGTCGCAGGCGGCGCGCAGGTAATCCGAAGAACTGCCATCGAGCAGGAGCGATTTATAACGGCCGGCGAACAAATGGCCTGTGAGACTGTGGCGGCGATTGAAGCGCATCGTATAGGTGCCCAGGAACCATTTCATCCCGCTGACCAGGTTGGCTCGCGGCGTCTCCACCACCAGATGAAAATGATTGCTCATCAGACAATAAGCGTGCACCTGCCAGCCGGTCTTAGCGCAGGTCGCGCCGAGCATTTCGAGAAAACTAAGACGATCCTTCTCGTCGCGGAAAATCTCTTCGCGTCGATCGCCGCGATTGATCAGGTGATAAATCGCACCTTCGTACACCAGGCGGAGTTGCCGCGGCATCGCGCAGCTATTAAACCAGCGGAGTCTTTGTGTCAATAGTGAGGACTGACCCCTTTGATTCCTCCTGGCGCGCCTTGGGATCGCCAGGCGCCTGCGGCGCCGCCGATTGAAGAGTATCGTGTACGTGCCGAGCAACCATTTCATGTTGCTGACCAGGTTGGACCGGGGCATCTCCACCACCAGGTGAAAATGATTGCTCGGAGAAGTAGCCGAAAGGGGTCAGTCTGGGGTTGCCCTGATTAGACGGACAGTGGGCGAAGGGTCAAGAACCCGAGGGACCCACATGAAGACACAGTTAAGCAAACCTGCTCGGAGCAAGGCGAGCAATACCGAGCAGTACAAAAGAGCTCAAAGGGGTCATGTCTCTCAAAGGGGTCATGTCTTTATTCTTGCCATACCTGCAGGTCGGCTGATGCTCGGGCGATGGCGCGAATGGCGCGGGTGGAGTTTGAAGGAGCGCTCTATCATTTGATCTGCCGCGTACGGCGAGTCGGTGCGTCGCCGTCCGCGGTGGTTGGAAGTGACGACGGTGCTGGGGGAATTGGGATGGGCCGATACCGCAGCCGATCGGCGTGAGTACCTGAAGCGAATGGAAAAGCGCGCGCGCGAAGGAGGCGCGGAGGAGGAGTTATATCCGA
>Ga0136617_10005848_pt1 | contig 11020 bp, 10 predicted proteins | sample AntDrymUQ3222106_2_FD_129672 | JGI IMG/M metagenome (GOLD analysis project Ga0136617, IMG submission 129672) | Polar desert sand microbial communities from Dry Valleys, Antarctica - metaG UQ322 (21.06) | ecosystem: Environmental > Terrestrial > Soil > Desert | place: Antarctica: Dry Valley...
CGGGGTAGGGGGCGGCGAAGCCTTGGGCGTGCCAGCCGTCCTCGACGCGGACGCTGCGCAGCACGTGGGGTTTGTCTCCCCACACGACGACCACACGCACCTCGGGTCCGGGTTCGGGGTCGCGGTGGGGCCACCAGTGCTGGCCCTCGGGTGGGGTCAGGGGTCGGCGGCAGCGGCAGGTCTGAGTCATGTCACGTCCTTGGCGTGTCGTCGGTTTCACCTCGGTACCGAGGGCCAGCTCCGGAGCCGAGTCCGCCCCGCGGTATCCTGATGATGTCAGCGTAATGGCGCATGAAGCTACACTCATGCTGAATGGTGCGCAAGTGTGGGTGACGTAGCTCGACAACCAGCCGAAAGGAGATGCCCGTGGCGAAGCCCCGACCCCGCCCGCAAGCTCGGGCGCTGGCCGCCGGACTCCGGGACGCGCGTGCCAAGGCCACGCTGCCGATGCAGTGGGTGGCCGACCAGCTCGGCTGGTCGCAGTCCACGATCAGCCGGATGGAGGCCGGCAAGCGACCGGTGACACCCGAGGAGGTCGCCACGCTGCTCGCCACCTACCGGGTCACCGGCGAGGCGCGGGACCGGCTGATCGCGATGGCCCGCGACGCCGACCGCCCGAGCTGGCTGGAGTCAGCACGCAGCGAGGGACTTCCGCCGCAGGCCATCATGCTCGCCCAGTACGAGGCCGAGGCGACCCGGCTGGTGTACTTCGACCTGCTGGTCACCGGACTGCTCCAGACCCGCGCCTACACCAACGCCGTGATGCGCGCCGGTGTGGTGGCACCGAGCGACATCGAGCCCCGGGTCAATCTGCGGATGCAACGCCAGCGGATCCTCGACGGCCCGAACGCGCCGCAGCTGGTGTCGATCCTGGACGAGGCGGCGCTGCGCCGGATGATGGGCGGCCCGCGGGTGATGGCCGAGCAGCTCGACCACCTGGTGGAGATGGCCGGGCGCCCCAACGTGGAGCTGCGGGTGATCCCGTTCGACCACGGCGGTCATGCAGGGGCCACGACCTCGTTCGGGCTGCTGGAGTTCGGTGCCGCCAACCCGTTGGTGCATATCGAGAATTCCGGCGCGTCCGGTTTCCTCGACCAGCCGGACCACGTGCAGCCCTTCATCGAGTTCTACGCTAGTATGCAGGCCGTCGCTCTGGAGCCCGAGGCGTCGGTCCGTTTCGTGTCCGACGTAGTGGCGGAGTACCGAGGACGGTGAGACCGATGCCCACGACACCTCCGGCCTGGCGCAAGTCCAGCTTCAGCGGTCACCAAAGCAACTGCGTCGAGGTCACAGCGCTCGACGACGGCTGTGTCGCGGTGCGCAACAGCAAGCGACCCGACCAGGCGACCGTCGTCGTCGCCCCCGCCCAGATGGCCGCCTGGGTCCGGGGAGTCAAGGCCGGCGAGTTTGACGACCTCTGCTGAACGTCCACCGTTGTCCAGCTTCGCAAGCCAGCACCCCCAGGCGTCGTAGGTTTAGATCAACTAGCGACCAGTTGGACAATGTGGACGTGAGTCGTGACGATTCGATTGGTCAGCGTTGAGGCGAGTGTTGAGCCAAGTCTTCTTGCAACAAGAATTTCGTACCGAAGGATCTCGTGGGACGAGTGGCTGGCGGGTACGGCTAGTGACGCCGACATCGTGGTGTGGAACAACAACCTGGTGATGCCAGCTGACGCCTCGGATCGCGCACCCAATGCGAGACTAGTGGTGAATTGGGGTACCGGTGACGCCAACATCGAGCAGCCATGGCAGTGGAGTAATGCCCGGTTGGTGACTACGGCCGGTTACTGCACCAACACGGTTCGAGATTTTGTGGTGTCCTGCATCGGCAACAACACCAGTCTCAATTATGGCGCGCTTGTTGGTATTGTTGGCATGGGTCGGATAGGCTATTCGGTAGCGGTTGCTCTGGAGCTCGTTGTTGGAGCGAAGAGTGTACTTTACACATCAAGATGGCCACGGCAAGGGTTGCGATTCGTGCCGGTAGCGGCAAGCGAGCTATTAGAGCGGGCCGATGTGATTGTTTTCGCGCTTAACTCGCGTGAGCCGCTTGATCTTACAGGCCTGGCGAAGAACCAGCGGTGCCCGTTTCTTCTCACAATCTCTCCTGAGCCGGTTCTACCTGCCTCGCAGATCGCACCCTTGGTGAATTCCGGTATTGTCAGCGCAATGGTAAGCGACAATCCAGTTCCGGCTCACCGGTCCGACCTGGCTCGGTTCTATACCGGCAAGGTTGCCTATCGCTCGGAGCGAGCCAAGATCCACAAACATTGGATTCTCGACAAAGAGCTGTTGACGGTGCGGGCAAGCACGGGGGCTGATCCGATGATCTATATAGCCCGTCACGGCGAAACGGAATGGAACACAATTGGACGACGCCAAGGGCGGCTCGACTCGGCGTTGACAGCCGATGGGATCGCACAGGCTTGGCGCCTTGCCCGGTTCGCTCAGCTCAGGAATATCGATCGGGTGTACAGCTCTCCGTTGGGTCGAGCCCGCCGCACCGCTACCATCGTGACCGACTACCTTGACGTCGAGATTGAGGTCGTGGATTGTTTCACCGAGATGGATTTTGGGCTGTTACAGGGCCAGCTCGTGGATCGAGAGCACGCGTTCCCGACGTTCAAGATCAAGCGGGCTATCGATCGGCTGCACACCTCTTACCCGGGTGGGGAGTCGTACTTTGATCTCGCGTTGCGTGTCCAGCCCGGCATTGACCGGATCGCCAGCGCCGGTCGCACTGCTCTGATCGTTGCGCATAACAGCGTGAACCGGATGCTGCGACCATTCCTGACGAGCCAGGGAATCGAGGAAGCCGCTGGCCTACACCAAGCAAACGATGTCGTGATAGGGGTGAACCTGGTGACCCTCATTGAATCGCACTACTCGATCGGTGGTTGATTTGCGTGAAAGACAGATTCAAACACGGCGACCCGGCGGCAGTAATGGTAATCGGAGGCGGACACCCGCAGCTTTGCCTGATTGAAGCGTTTAAGCAGATCGGCTGTCATGTGACCTTGATTGATAATCGAGATCAGGTCCCAGGTCGGCGTCTGGCCGACAATATCATTAAGATCAACCGCTACGATCTCGACACTATCCTCGATCACGCCCGGGCCAACCCGCCCGACCACATAGCCTCCGGTGGGAGCGATAAAGCGGTCTACGTAGCGGCCCAGATCGCTGAGTCGTTTGGCCTGCCGACATACGTCTCATCCAAGGTGGCCGCTCTTCCAATGCAGAAGGCTGCTTGTCAGGAGCTTCTTGCCGCTGCCGGAGTTCCATGCCCCTGCGCCGTCTATGGCACCTCGATCCACACCTTTGAGCAGCTCGACTGGAGCAGGTTCAGATTTCCTGTAGTTGTCAAGCCGGATAGGGGAATCGGCCAGACCGGTGTCGATCGAGCCGAGAACCTCGATCAAGCCCTTACAAGCATCGCCGCCGCATTCGCGATCACCGAGAACGATACAGTTGTAGTCCAAGAACTCGTCGACGGCAACGAAATCGGGATCAATGGCATCGTGTTGGACGGCGCTTTCCACCTCCTTACCACCAGCTACCGGCGATCGTCACGTCGACGAGGTGGCGCGTTTGGAGTAGCTATGGAGAAGGTCTTCCCTGCCATCACCGCACCAGCTCAACTCCATCAATTGACTGAGATCATTCAGCAAGCTTGCGCTGCCCTGAACATAATCAGTGGACCGATCTACGCACAAGCCATCGTGACTGCGGACCATGCCCCCGAACTGTCATTCAGCATCATCGAGATCATGCCGCGCCTTGGTGGCGGCGAAGACCCCCGTCTGGTCGTGGCAGCAACCGGGTTCGACCTCGCCAGAGCTACCGCCCTGTTGTGGCTCGGCCGTCCCGTCGATCCCCCCACGCTCAACGATGTCCCTGTAGATCGCGCAGCCGTGCTGCGATTCCTTGCGGCCGACCCCGGTCGCGTCACAACTATTCACGGCCTCGAGACGGCGCGGACCGCACATGGCGTCGTGAATGCCGAGGTGTTCGTTCACGCCGGGCAACTGCTTGAACCACTAGCATCATCACGAGAACGAGCTGGCTACGTTCTCACGATCGGTCCAGACACTACGACCGCCGCTAACACCGCCCACGCTGCGGCCAACAGCATCACCATTACCACGACTTAATCCAGCGGCTCGCGACGCAGATGATGTCGCGGTGGGTCAAGCATCTACAGCTCGACGAGCGACGTGATCCCGTTTGACCACGGCGGTCATGCAGGGGCCACGATCCCGTTCGGGTTGCTGAATTCCGGTGTTGCCAACCCGCTGGTGTACATCGACCACTTCGACGCTGCCCACGACGCTTCCGGCATGGCGCAAGTCCAGCTTCAGCGGTGACGAAAGCAACTGCGTCGAGGTCGCGGCACTCGACGACGACGGCGGCGTCGCGGTGTGCAACAACAAGCGACCCGACCAGGCGACCGTCGTCGTCACTCGCGCCCAGATGGCCGCCTGGGTCCGGGGAGTCAAGGCCAGCGAGTTCGATTACCTCTGTTGAGCGTCCGCTGCGATCCCCGGACCGCGCCGCGATCACCCGGCGTCTGAAGAAGGAACGTATCGGTGGCGGCTGCCCGACACTCCTTCCCGTAGAGAAACGACCGTGGCCCGCTGGTGACACCCACACGCCGCTTCGGCAACTGATCAACGGGGGAAGCCATGACCACCTCGGTCTACATCGGAACACCGACCGGCGAGCAACTGGTGCGGGTCATGGTTGACGACTTCGACCCGTACCTGACGCTGACCGTCGGCGACCGCACCGTCGCGTTGACCCGCGATGAGGCCCGCCGGATCAGCGATGCCCTGCGTGCTGCGGCGCTCACCATCGACGGCTGACACGTGTTGCACTGCAGACGAGCAGGGCAACACGCGCGGTATGCCCATCACACGAAGCCGAGGTGTTGGTTGTCCCGGTGCGGATCGGGCGCCTACGCGCTTCTGCCACGTCTGTCTGCCGCTGTGTCGCTGTCCGCGTCAAAGACGAACAGGATGCGGATCTCGCTCGACGTGGCTTGAATCCGTCCGCCGCAGTGTGCCGGTTAGAGTTCGATCTCGCTTAGGGTAGTCACGAAGCGGTCGGCTTGCTCCGCCGCCGCTCCGAACACGTCGGGGTTGGTTCGGGCCAACTCGTGGTAATGCGCAGCGGCCTCACGCGCGAGTACGAGAGCCTGCTCGCGCTGGCCCGTCTCGGCCAGATCGATGGCGAGGTTGTTCACCGACGTCGCCAGGTCCGCGAGGTAGGCGTCGCGGTACAGCTGCACCAACTCCCGGCGCAGCTGTACGGCCTCCTGTGCTGCGGTCAGGCCCTCGGCCAGCTGGCCCGTCTCGGCCAGATCGATGGCGAGGTTGTTCACCGACGTCGCCAGGTCCGCGAGGTAGGCGTCGCGGTACAGCTGCACCAACTCCCGGTACAGCTGTACGGCCTCTTGTGCTGCGGTCAGGCCCTCGGCCCGCCGGCCCGTCTCGGCCAACGGGAGGGCGAGGTTGTTCACCGACGTCGCCAGGTCCGGGAGGTAGGCGTCGCGGTTGAGCTGCACCAACTCCCGGCGCAGCTGTACGGCCTCCTGTGCTGCGGTCAGGCCCTCGGCCCGCCGGCCCGTCCCGGCCAACGGGAGGGCGAGGTTGTTCACCGACATCGCCAGGCCTGGGAGGTAGGCGTCGCGGTTGAGCTGCACCAACTCCCGGCGCAGCTGTACGGCCTCCTGTGCTGCGGTCAGACTCTCGGCCCACCGGCCCGTCCCGGCCAACCGGAGGGCGAGGTTGTTCACCGACATCGCCAGGCCTGGGAGGTAGGCGTCGCGGTTGAGTTCCACCAACTCCCGGTACAGCTGTACGGCCTCCTGTGCTGCGGTCAGGCCCTCGGCCCACCGGCCCGTCCCGGCCAACCGGAGGGCGAGGTTGTTCACCGACATCGCCAGGTCCGGTAGGTAGGCGTCCCGGTTGGACTCGGCGGCCTCGCGGAGGAGCGCGACGAGGGTGGCGGCGGCGTTCAGGATGGTGGGTGCCAGCAGCAGGCTATAGCGGGGCAGGGTGTCGTTGAGCGCACGCAGGGTCGGTAGGTCCGCGGTCGCGATGAGCTGCTCCAGCGCGTTGAGCAGGGGCTGGGGCTGTTCCAGGCGGGCAGCGACTGCGATCGCCGCTGCCCCGCCGGCCACACCGGCGCCGAGCACGGCCTCGGAGATACTCCCGTCGAGGTGCGGGTGCTGGGGTCGAGCCCGCCCGAGCAGGGTCATGCCGTGCTCGAGCTGCCCGGCCGTCACCGCGTCGACCGTGTCGGCGACCAGGGTGGGGCAGCGACCGTCGGCGTCGAGGACGGTTCCGATGAGGTGTTCGGCCAGCGGGTCGGGCTGCAGACCCGACCAGTACCGCCCGCCGTCCTGGTACAGGGTGACCAGCCAATTCGCGGTGTTGGACAGGGCGTCCGGGTCCGCCGTGGGCAGGACCGTGGCGAGCACCCGCCGGGCGTCCTGTGCGTCGGCGGCACCCCACAGCGTCGCCATCGCGACCAGGCACCGTCGGGTGGTTGGGTTCAGGGTGATCCCGAACCGGTCGGCGACCCGGGACCAGTACCGGCTCTCGTGCTCCTGCAACACCGTCCACGGCCCGCCATCCCGGTCGACCTGGACGGGGTCGCTGGCCTGAAGCAGTGCGGCCAGGGCGTGCATCTGAACGGCCAGGATGGTGCGGTAGCGCTGGCCGTCCAGCTGCGGCACGGCCAGCTGCCCAGCCAGGGTCGGCCACGCGATGTCCTGGTAGCCGTCGAGACCCGTCAGTTGCGATGCCAGCGCGACGACCGCCTCCTGCCAGGCCTGCCCTCGACCCTCGGGCGTGGGCTCGACCGGGCCGAGGTCGAGCACGATGCGCTCGTCCGCCAGCCGCGCCAGATGCGGTGCGGGAACGACCCGGTCGGTGCGCCACGCCCCCGCCGTACGGGCGAGCAGCAGCAGCCGCACCCTCGCCTCCGCCCGGTCCATCTCTCGGATCACCGCGTCGAGTTGGTGGGTGCGGCCCTCGGCGTAGTCGACGACCACCAGGGTCGGCGCCGTCACCACACCGAGTACCGCGACGTCGTCGGGTCCGGCGCTCTCGGCCAGCACCACACCGGCCCACCCGTCGCCGGCCAGCTGCGCGGCCAGGTGCCGGGCCAGGCGGGTCTTGCCCTGCCCGCCCGCACCGACCACCAGCCGGGTCGCCGCCCACGCCGGTCCGTGGCACCAATCGTACAGCTGGGCCAGCTCGGGGCGGGGCCGGAAGGGGGTCGTGGCCGCGTCGGCGCGCAGCAACCCCGCCGGTGAGTTCGGTGCGGTCATCGGCTCGCTCAATCGGGCCAGCTCCACCGGCTCCACGATCGGGGCGGCGCCGGTGTGCTCGGCTACCAGGGCGACGAACCCCGGCTCGGTGGTCACCGCGGTGATCGGCCCGGTGACCAGTCGGCGGCTGCCGAAACCCGCCGGATCGCGGGTCACGACCCCGACCAGCAGGCCCTCGCACAGCAGCGCCGCTCCCGACATGCCCGCCCACCACGACCCACCCCGGCCGGACCTCGCCGGCGGGTTGGTCACCTCCACCGCGTACAGCCCGGCCTTGACCAGCGAATCCGGGTTGATCACTCCGACGGCCTCGTGGCTGTCGCGGTGCTGCGGCTGGGCCACGACCGCCGGGAACCCGGTCGCCGTACACCGCTGCCCCGTCCGGGTGGTGACCAGCCACCCCCACCGCACCGGGTGCCGCCACACCGGCTCGGACCACGCCGGATCGGTCACCACCAGCAACGCCATATCGACGTCACCCTCGTAGCGGTGCCAGGCCACCGTGGCTGCCACCAACCCGGACTCGGTCCGCACCTGCACCGTCGCCAGTTTCTGGCCCGCCGGGCACACCACGTGCGCTGCGGTCAGGACCAGCCGCCCACCCAGCAGATAGCCCGACCCGCACGTCCACCGGGCCCGGTCCGCCGGATGATCCGGCCACTGCGCGTAGACCTCGACCTGCCGCCGCACGCCGACCCGCCGCCGCGCTAGTTCGGCGGCGGGGCGTCGACATCGTCGGCGACGATGAACGAGTCCCCCTCCGCGGTCTGCGGGATCAGCTCGACGGTCACCCGGTGCACGGCACCCGTCGACCGCTGTGTCCCGGCCTCCGCAGTGACCACACAGAACCTCACGCCACCCCCGACCCCGCCGACGTTCGTCACCTCTCCGCTGAACTCGATCGACACCTTCCCCACCGCGAAGGTCAACACCTGCCCCGCCACCACCCGCCTGCGCAGCGATCAGCTGCTCCCGGACGACCTCGATCGCGTCCGCCAGCTCCACCAGCCCGTCCTCACCCACCGCCCGACCCCCTCCGCCTCATCTGCTCCGATCGTCGTCGCCACGTACAGGTGCACTGTTACACCACGTAGCCTCATCGACACAGCCGACCTGTTGGCATGTCCAGGGTGCGTGACCGGCCGAGCCGGGGTTGGTCAAGTCGTCTACGACGGTCACGCTGGCCCGGGCGGTGTTGGCGTGACGGTGTACAACGTCGGCTACAGGCCCAGTCGGGCTTTCGTGCGCGCCAGCGGTTCGTCGGGGACGTCACCGGCGGTGAGACGGCCGGCGGCGCGGCGGTACATCCTCCGGTGCGCATCGGGGCCGTTCGCCGTGGTCAGCCAGGCAACGTGGCGCCACGACTCCAGCGTTGCCAGCACCTCGGTGAGGTCGAGTGTCTCGGTGGCGCTGGTCATCATCTCGCGCCATTGGCGGTCGAACTCCGCCGCCTCCTCGGGGATCAACGCGGCGTCTCGAGCACCAACCAAGATGACTGCCTGGGTTCGGGGAGTCAAGGCCGGCGAGTTCGACGACCTCTGCTGAACGTCCGCTGAAGTTCAGCTTCGCAGGCCTGCACCACCAGGCGTCGTAGATCCAGGACCGCGCGATCACCCGGCTTCCCTGCCTGCCGCGGGTGGCGACGCTCGAAGCTGGCGCAGAAGGAACGTATCGGTGGCGGCTGCCCGACACTCCTTCCCGTAGCGAGACAACCGTGGCCCGGTGGTGACCCCCACACGTTTGCTGCGGCAACTGACAAATGGGGGAGCCATGACCGCCTCGGTCTACATCGGAACACCGACCGGCGAGCAACTGGTGCAGGTCGTGGCTGGCGACTGCGACCCGTACCTGACACTGACCGTCGGCGACTACACCGTCGCGTTGACCCGCGATGAGGCCCGCCGGATCAGCGATGCCCTGCGCGCTGCGGCGCTCACCATAGACAGCTGCGATCATTGACGAGCGGTTCCGCTCGGCCCGGGTCCGGCCAGGGCGTCTTCGGCCGCATCGTCGCGCGGTATGTACTGACTTGTACTCTTCGCGGGTGCGCTGGTCGGCGACATTAGACGCGTGGACTCGCCGCGAGGCCGTGCTGTTGGGGTGTTTGGTTGCTGCTGCGGCGCTGTTCGGGCTGTCGGAGCCGCTCGGGGTTCCGTGGCTGGCCTTCGCTGGCGTGATCGTCGCCGCTGCGGGTGGGCCCGCGCTCCTAGTGATCGTCCTGCAGCGGGTTCGTCTGGAGGGTCGGCGCGAACGGGCGGAGGCTGATCGTCGGCTACGGGTTCCGGTAGGCCCGGTCCTCGGGGTGGATCCGACGTTGATCGGTGTGGATCGGGCCGCGCAAACGGCGTTGGCCGGCGCTGAGGTGCCTGACTACGTTGGACGTGAGGTGGACACGGCGCTGCGTGAGGCGGTCGCTTCAGCGTTGGAGGGTCGGGGACCCTGGCTGGTGGTCGTGATGGGCGGTTCGAAGGTCGGCAAGTCTCGCGCGCTGTTCGAGGCGTTGCGCCGGTGTGATCGGGCCGGGGAGTTGGAGCTGATCGCCCCGGTGGACCGCGATGCGCTGCGGTCGTTGCTCAACCCTGGGCAGGGTGTGAGAGCGCAAGCCGCACATGCCGTGCTGTGGCTGGATGATCTCGAGCCGTTCCTCAACCAAGGCGTGACGTTGCAGACGCTGCGTGAGTGGCAGGCCAGCCGGGCAGGTCGGTTCGTCGTGGCGACCTACGGTGGAAAGGGCAGCGAGCTGATCGCGGGTTCGAGCACCGGTGGGCTGGCCACGATCGCCGCCGATGTGCTGCAACACGCCCGAGAGATCCCGATGTGGCCGACGACCGGGGATGAGCTCAGTCCGCTTCGCACCTGGTTCTCGGACACGGAGTTCGAAGCGGTGCAGCGGCATGGGCTAGCTGCGTACCTGGTTGCTGGGCCGGCGCTGGAGCGCAAGCTCACTACGGGCCGGCACGAACCCGGTGCTGAGTGGTGCCAGGAAGGCATCGCGGTGGTGGATGCCGCGATCGACTGGGCCCGATGCGGTCGCACGGACCCGATCAGCGATGAGACTCTGCGCCAGCTGTGGCCAACCTACCTAGCCGCGGGAAGGTCCAACACCGACGACGGCTTCGCCACGGGCCTTAAATGGGCGCTGCGGCCGGTCGCCGCGACGATCGCGCTGCTTCAGCGCGCGGGCAGCTATCAGGCCTACGACTACGTCATCCGGTTGGTGCGCGACAAGCCCGGTGCTGAACCTCCGCGCGACCCGGCCTGGGTCTCCGCCATCGAGACCGCCACCGCCGCGGAGGCCTCCGCGGTCGCGCTCGCGGCATACGAGTTCTCTCGCCTCGAAGACGTGGCCACCTCATTCACTCGTGCGCGCGAGTCATCCGTCGATGAGGTCTCCGCAATCGCCGGATACAACCTCGGCGTCGTGCTCGGCGAACTCGGTCGTTCCGTGGAGGCGGTGGCGGCGTATGAGCAAATGGTGGGCCGGTACGGCGATGACCCGGCCCCCGCGCTGCGTGAGCTGGTCGCCAAAGCGCTGTACAACAAGGGTGTCCGGCTGGGGGTGTTGGGTCGTTCCGTGGAGGAGGTGGCGGCGTATGAGCAGGTGGTGGGCTGGTACGGCGATGACCCGGCCCCCGCGCTGCGCGAGCTGGTCGCCAAAGCGCTGGTCAACAAGGGTGTC
>Ga0136617_10005849_pt1 | contig 11019 bp, 8 predicted proteins | sample AntDrymUQ3222106_2_FD_129672 | JGI IMG/M metagenome (GOLD analysis project Ga0136617, IMG submission 129672) | Polar desert sand microbial communities from Dry Valleys, Antarctica - metaG UQ322 (21.06) | ecosystem: Environmental > Terrestrial > Soil > Desert | place: Antarctica: Dry Valley...
CATCCGCACGTCGTTGTATTCGTAGTGGCTGCCCGGCGCGTGAATGGCGCGTGCCTTCATCTGGGCGCGGCCGAAGGCCTCGACCCCGATGAAGTTCGCATTCTTACCCCACATCTCGCCTTCCCACTCGGATTCCTGCTGAAGGTGATTGCGCCATGTGACCATGCTGTTCTGGGGCGAGTCATAGCCGCCGTCCCTGATCACGCCGCCGACTGGCTGATCGAGGGCGGGAAGGAGACCGCGCTCGAGCGCGATGCCCGCGAGGGTGGACACCATGCTTTTCGCCACGCTGTATGTGGGATCGGCCCGCTGCGTGTCGCCGAAGTCCGCGACGATGTAGCCGCTGCGGATGATCAAGCCGTTGGTGGCGGCGCGTTCGGTCGGCATCGACGCGAGAAGCCTGCCGTTGACGATCTCCTGGTCGGAAAAATCGCGTGCCGGCGAAGCCGTCTCGTGCGCCTTCATGAACTCGACCGCCTCATTCAGCTTGGCGGCGTCCATTCCGACGGCGAGCGGGGTTTTTCGCGCCCATTCCCCGGGAGGCGGGTAATACGCGGCCTGGCCGGCGGGCATCGCGACACCGATGAAAAACACGGCAAAACTGATGAGCCCTTTGCGCATCCAACCTCCTCACATCCGGCTGCGGAGCGGTAATTCTACCCTCCGTTCGCGCCGATAAGCCAGCCATGCACTGCCCCGCCATCTTTATTGGGATCATGTGCGCCGCAGGCACGTCGGCCTTCGCCGCCGATCTGACAGGATCCGTGCAGGCGGCGGGCAAGCCTGTGCGGAACGCCGTGGTGTGGCTCGAGGTCGATCCGCCGCCGCCCTTCAGACAGACGAGCAAAGTCCTTCTGGACCAGCGGAACCTGAGCTTCGCGCCCCAGGTTCTGGTGGTCCGGGTCGGCACCACGGTCGATTTCCCCAACAACGACAAGGTCTTTCACAACGTGTTCTCCTTTCGCGACGGCAAGAAGTTCGACCTTGGCATGTACCCGATGGGCACAACAAAGCGCATCGTGTTCGATCGCCCGGGCCTCGCGAGACTGTTCTGCAATATCCACCCGAACATGGCGGCCTACGTGATGGCGATCGACACGCCGTTTTTTGCGGTCTCGAGTACCGAGGGGGTATTTACGATCACCGGCGTTCCCCCGGGCAGGTATACCTATCACGCGTGGCGGCCCGGAGGCCAACCGCTCACCGGATCAGTCAGCGTTGATGCGCTGCAGCGACTTGACATCCAGTGGTGACACGAAAACGCGCGTGTACCTGCGTGCTCCTGATCGCCTTCTCCGGCGTGCAGCTGCACGCGCAGGCAATTTCTTCCGAACTGGATCTGACCGCCGGTTATTCCGGCGAAGAGATCGGCGCTGCAGCGTCGCAAATCAGGTTGTTCGGCGAAGCGCCGGCACGCGTCGTCTTTTTTGTCGAGGCCGCGTGGGGCGACCGCAGAGCGGGCGATGCTCCGGTCCTCGGCGAACGGCTCTCCGGGGTTGACCCGATCGGCACCGATGTGTTCGGAGCGGCGCATCCCTACAGCGGCCGCGTTGTTGTGATGGAAGCGTTTGCGGAGAAGTATTTCAAGCCGGGGGGCGCGCTGCTCGGCGTGCGCGCCGGGCGATTCCGCACGCCGTTCGGCATTTATCATCGCACCGACCACGGCTACTCCGGCTTCCTCCGGCCGCCTTTGATCAGATACGACGGGTACTTCGGTCTCTCGAATAACTGGCTCGAGGAAGGCGTCACGTTGACGGTGGGTATGCCGCAACTCTTCATCGAAGGCAGCGTGAGCCGGCCCCATGACGTCGGCTTTGCAAAACGGCGCAACGGCACCGACGGATCCATCCGCCTGCAGGGCTATCGCGGGGCGTTCGTCGCGGGCGTCAGTTACGCGCGCAGCAACCCGTATCTGTCGCCGAGATTCGCCGTGGGCCGCCAGGCGTTCGCCGGCGCGGATGTTCGTTGGGCGCATAGCTCCGGTGTTCAGGCACGCGGCGAGCTGCTCAAGGGGCACTCGTATGAAGGCGTGTCGACGACCGGTTGGTACGTCGATGGATTCCTTCATCGCCCGGGGATGGGTCCGTTTACTGTGGCCGTGCGAGGCGAATCGCTCGTCTATACGGCCCCGTCTCCGCGGGCCCGGTCCGCGAACCGTCTGACGCTGGGGACGCGCGTCCGATGGCCGGGACCGGTCACGCTCCAGCTGAACTATCTACGCCAGCATGGCGATCTGCCGCACATCAAGAAACACGCGCTCGACTTCAGCGCAACGTATTCAATCAGGCTGGATCACCAGTTCACGAGCTCACGAGTTCACTAGTTCACGAGATGGTACAAATCAGGTGGCACAACCGCATGGAAGCCCGCGTGGCCGCGGGTGTCGTTCTCCTGGTGACGCTGTCGCTCTTTGCAGTGATTGTCACAGCGACCCGTGTCACGACGCGCACCGCTGTCGGCCGCGCATCGGATAACCTCGAGGACGCGCGGTCCGCCTTCTCCAGGCTCGTCGACGATCGCGCGTCGTTCGCGGCACAGCAGACGCGTCTGATCGTGGCGCTTCCCGTCTTCCGCTCGGTCATGTTCAATCCGGCCGTTGCGGGCGACGTGGCGACCCTCACCCAGGTGGCCGACAGCTACAGGCAGGATGTCCGCGCGCAGTTCTCGATCATCACCGATCCGGGCGGAAGGCCCACGGCGACCCCGGGATGGCCGGACAACGTCCCGCTTCCCCCCGGACTGCAGGCCGCTATACGCGCCGCGGCGGCCGGCGAATCGCGCCGCGACATCGTCCCGGTGGACGCAAAGCTGTTTCTCGTGACCTCGGAGCCGGCGAAGTTCGGCGACACCGAAGTGATTGCCACCGTCACGTTCGGGTTTCTGCTTGACGACCGCGTCGCGCACGAGCTCGCGCAGATCACTCGGGCCGAGGTCAATCTCGTGTGGGGCGACAGGATCGCGGGCAGCAGCTTGAGCCAGCGCGAACAGGCGCACCTGGCCGCGGTGCTGGCCGCCGGCGGCCTGACCGAAGTGAAGGGCGTTTCGGCCGAGCGTCGCACGTTCGGCGACCGCGATTTCATCGAAGGCACCTATCCTCTGTTCCGCGATCGCCGCTCGACCGACGTTGGTCATCTGGTGCTGCTCCAGGACTGGGCTCCGACGCAGGCGTTTGTCGACGAGCTGCGGCACGCGCTGCTGATGGCCGGCATTGGCGGCTTCGCGCTGGCGCTGGCAGGCGGGCTCGTCTTCAGCCACCACACGAGCAAGCCCTTGAGGGACATGGCCGCCGCCGCGCGCGCGATCGCCGGGGGGGACTGGACCCGCGTCCTGCCGGCACGCGGCAGCGCCGAAGCCACCACGATGGCGATGGCCTTCAACGACATGACGCGCAGTCTGCGTGATCAAGCCGAACGGTTGAAGGCGTCCTACCAGCGCTTCTCCACCGTCACGCAGTCGGCGCGCGATGCAATAGTCTCGACGGACGAGGACGGCAGGATTACCTTCTGGAATCGCAGCGCGGAAGCGACGTTCGGGTATCCGGAGAGCGAAGCGCTCGGCAAACCTGTGACGATGCTCATCGCGGAGTCCCATCGCGCCGCATACACCGCGGCACTGCCCACGCCCAATGCCGACGACCTCACGTTCGGGCGGATCATCGAGGTCATGAGCGTTCGCAAGGACGGCGGAAAGTTTCCGAGCGAATTCTCGCTGGCGGCCCTCCATGGCTCCAACGGCACCATGTTCACCGCCGTCATCCGCGACGTCATGGAGCGCAAGCAGTCGCAGGACACCATCCGCCAGCGCGACGAACAACTCCGCCAGGCGCAGAAGATGGAAGCGATCGGCCGGCTCGCCGGCGGTGTGGCGCACGACTTCAACAATCTGCTGATGGCCATTCATGGGTACGCGGAAATGCTCGTCCAGAACCTCGACGAGGGTGACGAGCGGCGGACGGATGCGGAGGAAATCGTGAAGGCCGCGGACCGCGCCGCAGGGCTCACCCGGCAGCTGCTCGCTTTCAGCCGCCGGCAGGTGTTCACGCAGCAGGCGGTCGCCCTCGATCAGCTCGTCGAGGGCATGCGGAAAATGCTGCAGCGGATGATCGGATCGGATATTCAGATTGCGACCCAGATTTGGCCGGACCTGACGCCGGTGCTGGCCGACAGCACGCAGCTCGAGCAGATTCTCGTGAACCTCATCATCAACGCGCGCGATGCGATGCCCGGTGGCGGCACAGTCAGGATTGAGTTGCGCAACGTCGAGCTCGACAAGATCGGCGTCGCCGCGCATCCCGGGCTACACCCGGGCGATTACGTCGAGATGGTGATCAGCGACACGGGCAGCGGTATGGACGCGGAGACGGCGTCCAGGATCTTCGAACCGTTCTTCACGACAAAGGAGGGCGGCAAAGGCACCGGCCTGGGCCTCGCGACCGTCTACGGCATCGTCCAGCAGAGCAACGGGGCAATCGAAGTGCAGAGCCGCCTGGGGCACGGCACGACGTTCTGCATTTACCTGCCGCGTGCGATCGATCTCGGCAAGCCGGCGCCGATCAAACCGGCAACCTGGACCGCCGGATCGGAGACGGTCCTCCTGGTTGAAGACGACGATCGCGTGCGCGCGCTGGTGGCCAACATGCTCAAGAAGAACGGCTACACCGTGCTGCTGGCATCGGCAGGAGATCAGGCGCTCGAGATCGCGTCGCGGCATCGCGGCCGCATCCACCTGCTCCTGACCGATGTGGTGATGCCCGGCATCAGCGGGCGCATGCTCGCGGAGCGGCTCACCGTCGCGCGTCCCGACACGCGGGTGCTCTACATGTCGGGTTACCCGGACGATGCGATCCTGCGACACGGGGTGAAGAGGGCTGCCGCGCACTTCATTCAGAAGCCGTTCTCGATCGATGCCCTCGCACACAAAGTCCGTGAGACGCTTGCCGATCCGTCGAACGTCCCTGCGCCCAACTAACGTCGACGCAGCTACGGAAGACCGAGCGCGACAATCTCTGCCGTCGTCGTGCGCGATCCGCAGCGAAATCATGTGGTAGCCGCGCGTGATTGTGTCAGCATGCAGGTCATGATATGACCTGCATCGTTGCTACTGGCGGCCGGCGCTTACCAGTGCGGGAACACGAACACCGCCTGAAGCACTCACCGCCGGGACCGCGAGACGGAAGCAGGCCCCTTTCTCCGTCGGCACCAACGTCAACGAGCCGCCGTGCGCTTCGGCGATGCCCAAAGCAATGGACAGCCCGAGGCCCGTGCCTTCGCCAACGTCCTTCGTCGAGAAGAACGGCTCGAACACGCGTCCGGCGAGCGCCGTTGGCACACCGGGGCCATCATCCTGGATCTCAATCGTCACCATCTCGTCGACGACGTTCGTGGTAACGGTGAGCGTTCCGCTCCGGCGCGCCCCGCGCATCGCCTGTTCCGCGTTCAGAATGAGATTGAGGATGACCTGCTGAATTTCTTCAGGGTTGACGATCACCGGCGGCAGGTCCTCGGCATAACTTTCGAACAGCCGGATGTTCGCCGTGCCGAACTCGTAGGAACGCAGCGAGATCGTCGTCTTGACAATGTCGTTGACGCTCGCCGTCATGCGTTCGGATGACGACCGTCGGACGAACGCGAGCAGGTTCCGCACGATCTTGCCCGCCCGAATGGCTTCCGAGCGCACCTGCTCGAGGTCGCGCCGCAGCTCCGGGCGCTCTTCGGCGTCAATCAGGAGCTCGGTGAACCCGAGAATCGACTGCAGCGGATTGTTCAGCTCATGGGCGACGCCCGACACGAGCTGTCCCACTGCGGAGAGCCGCTCGCTGTGAATCAACTGACTGCGCAGGCGAAGTTCCTCTGTGATGTCGCGCTCCATGTGCACGAAGTGTGTGACCTGACCCTGTGCGTTGGTGAGCGGGACGACCGCGCACGCGGCCTGAAACGTCGTGCCGTCGCGCCGGCAATGGACGAGCAAGCCGTTCCACGCCTGACCTTCCGTCACTTTCTTCACCTCTTCGAGCTTCGCCAGTGATTCCTCGGCGACGATCGACGCACGGGGCTTGTCGAGCAGATCGACGAGCTCGTAACTCACGGCGCGGCAGAACGCCCGGTTCGCGTGGCGGATGAAGCCGTCGCGCGAGACGATGACAATCAGCTCGTTCGCCTCTTCAACTGCCGCGCCCATGAGGCGCAGCTTCGCGTCGACCTGCCGGAGCTCTGCGCGCTCGACGGCGAGCCGCGCCATCAGCAGCGGGAGCACCGACACGATCGCAACGGCCATCGACAGATCCTGAAACGTGTCGTGCGGGCCAGCGGGGGCCGCGCGCCGGAGCCCGTAGTCAATCAGCGGCAGGAGCGCCAGACCGCCGAAGATGACCCACGGCCGGGACGTCGCAGGGGTGGCTTCGTCGGCTTCGATCGCGGAGATGGCCGACCGCGGCCCGTCGGACGCCGCCCACGGATAAAAGGCGAATGGCAGAATCCACATCACATCGCCGAGTGAAGCCGCCTGGTAAAAGCCCTGCCAGATCTCGGCGTTGCCGAGCGTCAGCGTGATCAGCGAAATGGATAACCCGATGGCAAGACGCCGATACACCTGCTTCCAGCCCGGATCCGTCGCAACGATCGCGGCGATGGTCATGCCGATGCAGACAAGGAACTGCTGGAGCTCGGAAAGCAGGAGGAGCGAGGCTGATGCCGCGCGATCGGCGGCCCCGGGATCGAATGGGACGGCGAAGTGCGAATACAGGAAGCCGGTTAACACGGCGATGCCGGCGATGTCGACGGCGATCGTGGCGGTGACCTTTTCTCGGACGCCCTGATGCGGCTGCGCCAGTAGTGCGAGCAGCGGCGCGACGCCGCCGAACAGCGCGAACACCGCGTGCCACCCGAGCCACGAGGTGCTGGCGCCGAGCAGCATTTCGTCGACCGACCAGCCCACCACCACGATCCCGGACATGAGCACGCCGAGCGCGAGCGTCGCCCAGAACAGCCACTGGCATCCGGCCCCTGCATGCCGGCGCCGGACGATCACGCCCACGCCTGCGAGCGGCGGCAGGAGCAGGGCGAACACGCGGAACCAGGGAAGGACCTCTGGGAACGGCCTTAAATAAGCACCGACGACAGCATAAAGAATCGAATACGCAACGCCGAGCGCAAGCCAGCCCATCTACATTCCATTTTCGGCCGAAGTGGCTCTGGCCCGTAGGGTTCGTCGCTTTTCTGTGCACCCTGGAACAAATATCGAAACGGTATACTTCTGCGCAGAATGGCGCGGGTCCTGATCGTGGAAGACGATGGCGATATCGCGGCGCTCATCGCCCACTACGTCGAAAAGACTGGATACGCCGTCGAAAGGGTGTCTGATGGCGTTCAGGCCCTGACGCGCGCGCGGGAAACTGCGCCGGACCTGGTCATCCTTGATCTCATGCTGCCCGGCCTCAACGGGCTGGAAGTGTGCAAGGCGCTGCGCGCGGACAATCGGACCGCCGCCCTGCCGATCCTCATGCTCACGGCACGCGGCGAAGAATCGGAGCGCATCCTCGGGCTCGACGTGGGCGCAGACGACTATGTGGTGAAGCCGTTCAGCCCCAACGAGCTGATGGCGAGGGTGCGTGCGCTGCTGCGGCGCACCGTGCAGGCCAACGTCAAGGAACGCGTGCTCCGCTGCGGACCGATCAGCGTCGACATCGAGCGCCATACGGTGTCGGATTCGGGAGAGAACGTCCGTCTTACCGCGAAGGAGTTTCTCCTGCTGCAATACCTGATGGAGCACCGCGGGCGTGTGCTTTCCCGTGATCGACTGCTCTCCGACGTCTGGGACTATCAATATCCCGGAGCCACGCGTACGGTCGATGTCCACGTCAGGCGTCTGAGAGAAAAGCTGCCCTTCCTCGAGCAGGCGCTCGTCACGGTGCAGCAGTTCGGCTACAAGCTGATCGAACCGTAGCAAGATGTCGAACGAGCTCGTGACCGTCCTGCTGATGTCTGCCGCGGCGCTCGCCGGCGTGTGGGCCGGATCGGCCATAAACGGGCGCCGCGTGCGGGAAGCCGACACACGCTCGGCCACCGCAGCGAATCAGGCGACGGCGCGCCTGCAGGAGCTCGAAACCGAGCGGGCCCGCATGGCCGCGATCCTCTCGGGCATGGTCGAGGGGGTGCTCGTCGTCGACGGCGACGGCCGACTGCGCCTGGTCAACGAGGCAGCGCGTCAGATGCTGAACCTCGAGCACGACCTGCTGGGACGCCATTATGTCGAGGCCGTGCGCCAGCCCGGCGTCGTGCAGCAGGTGGGCGCCGCGCTCACGGGTGAACTCCGGCCTCCCATCGAGGTACCGCTCGACTCGCGAACCGGCGACACAGGCGGGCCGCGGATTTTTCGAGCGCAGGCGACGCCGGCGATCGCCGACGGCGGGGGCGCCGTGCTCGTGCTCCACGACATCAGCGATCTCCGCCGCGTGGATCGCGTGCGGCGCGATTTCGTCGCGAACGTGTCGCACGAGCTGAGGACGCCCTTGACCGCCGTGCGCGGCTACGTCGAGGCGCTGATGGAGGAATCCGCAGACGCCGCGCAGCGGAAGGAATTTCTCGCGGTGATCGAGCGCCACACAGGGCGCATGGAGCGCCTCGTTCGCGATCTGCTCAGGCTTGCGCGTCTGGATGCGCACCAGGACGTCGCCGATCCCCGCCCGCTCGAGGTGCAGGCATTGTTTCGAACCGTCTCGGCAGACCTGGCGGAGCGGATTGGAAAACGACAGGTCCGGATCGAGGTGAGCATCGAGCCGGCGGCCTCGGTCATCTCAGCCGATCCCGCAAAGATGCAGGACGCCCTGCGTAACCTGATCGAGAACGCGGTGAACTACTCCGACGATGGCGGAGCGATCGAGCTCGGCGCGCGCGTCGAGGACGGCCGTGTGATGCTGACGGTTGGCGATACCGGCCCCGGATTACCCGAGGCCGATCTTGGCCGCGTCTTCGAGCGCTTCTACCGGGTCGACAAATCGCGCACGAGCGATCCGGGCGGCACGGGTCTCGGCCTCTCGATTGTGCGCCATCTGGTCGAATTACAAGGCGGCCGCGTCCGAGCCGAGAATCGCCGCAACGGCACCGGGGCGATCTTCACCATTTCTCTGCCGCACTGATCGGACTCGTTTCCATAGGTGCGAGAGGTGCGAGGGTGCGACAGGTGCGACGGGTGCCGCACCCCGCCCCTTTCGCACCTTTCACACCTACCGCACCCTCGCACCTGTCGCACCCGTCGCACCCATCGCACCATCCGCGTTACACCCATCCGCGCGCGCGGTAGTACAGCGTCGCCGCCAGGTCGTACATCATGGAGGTGCTCGCCTCGAGCGCCGCTTCCGACGGGAGAAACCGCCAGAGCCGCTTGGCCGGGCCGACAAAAAATTGGGGGCTCGAGGGGACCGGATCGAATCCGGCCGCCCGGAATGCCCGCAGCGACCGATTCATGTGCTGGCGTGACGTCACGAGCACAAACTGCTTGACGCCGCGCGCCGCGAGCAGCGGTGGAACGTGCACCGTATGGTCGTGCGTGTTCCGCGACTTTCCCTCCGGGACGACCCGATCTTCGGGCACGCCGAGCAGCTTCAGCGACGTGGTCATGTGCAAGGCTTCGCCGTCCTGCTCGTGTGCGAGGCTGCCGGTAACGACGATCCACGGCCGATCCAGCACGTGGTAGACGCGAGCGGCTTCGATCGCGCGCAGCGAATGCTCCCTGCTGCCCGCGTATACCGTCGCTCCACGCGAGCGATAGGTGTCCACGCCGCCCCCCAGCACGACGATCGCCGTCGCGCCGCGCGCGTCAGTCGAGACCTCGACTGGCGGATAATCCGACGAGAGCGCCCGGACGAGTGGTACCGCCGCCGCCGGCGTACTGAGAATCCAGTAGAGCAGCACCAGTGCGGTGAGCACCAGACGTCCGGCGCGCCCGTTGTTTTTCTTTCTGTACAGCAGAAGGGTTCCGGCGGTCGCGGCCAGAAGGAAGAAGAAGACGGTTCCGGGGACGAACAAATCCTTCAGGACTGAGGGGACCCTTCAGCCTGCAGCTCGCGAGCTCGCTCGTACAGGGAGGAGCGGTCGGGATACAGCTCGCGAAGGACGACCTCTTGGTCGCCGTCCCGCGCGCGCACGATCTGGAGCTCCGCGCCTTCGCAGCAGCTGACCATCACGCACGCGGTTGTCGTCTCCGCGTTCGAGACTTCCCAGAGGACGCGATGGTCGGCGTTCATGGCGAGTACCTGGCCATGGCCATGCCGACGATCTCTTCGATCAGCTGAGCGTACGTGCGCCCGGCTTTGCGCGCGGCCTGCGCGAGCTCTGCTCGCGAGGCGAGCCACGGATTCGGATTCACTTCGATGACGACGACTGTGCCGTCCGGCTTCAACCGCATGTCCACGCGCCCGTAGTCGCGCAGCTCGAGCGCCTGGTACGCGGAGATCGCCGTCGACTGCAGCAGCGCCGCCGTTTCGTCGCTCAGATCGGTCGCGATGATCGACTTGGTGTCACGGTACGCCTTGGTGCCTTTTCCCCACTTCACTTCGGCCGCGGCGATTCTGGGCATGCCTTCCGGCAGCTTGGACAGATCCAGCTCGATGACCGGCAGCGCCTCGGGCGTCTCGGTGCCGAGCACGCCGACATACATTTCGCGCCCCTCGACGTACTCCTCGATCAGAATCGGCGAGTCGAACTGCTCGTGCAGCCAGTCGATGCGCTCCATCAGCTCCTTGATCGAGGACACGACGGCGTTGAACTCGATCCCGATCGAGCCGTCCTCGCGCATCGGTTTCACGATCACCGGAAAGTGGAGCTCGTGCGAGAAGGCCAGGCGCCCGCGGAACGAGCGCGCGAAGACCGGCGTCGCGATCCCGTGAAACGCGAAGATCTTCTTGGCGACGCTTTTGTCCTGCGCCAGCATCAGCCCATGGCTGCCGGTGCCGGTAAAGCGTCTGCCCACGAGCTCGAGATAGGCCGCGATGTTGTAATCGGCGGTGTCGTTGCCGCCGAACGA
>Ga0136617_10005850_pt1 | contig 11018 bp, 9 predicted proteins | sample AntDrymUQ3222106_2_FD_129672 | JGI IMG/M metagenome (GOLD analysis project Ga0136617, IMG submission 129672) | Polar desert sand microbial communities from Dry Valleys, Antarctica - metaG UQ322 (21.06) | ecosystem: Environmental > Terrestrial > Soil > Desert | place: Antarctica: Dry Valley...
GAACCGAGGCGCATCGTCCCGCCAAATTCTTCCACCCCGACCAGGTCGCGCAGTTTGAAGATGACCGGATAGGGCGTCGCCGGGTCAAACTCGGTCGAATCAGCGTTCGAGAGTCCGCACATCGCGCGCGCGTATTCGATGACGGCGGTTTGCATGCCGAGGCAGATGCCGAAATAAGGCGTGCGGCTGCGGCGCGCGTAAGAGATCGCGCGGATCATTCCGGCCACGCCGCGCGGCCCGAAACCTCCGGGCACAAGGATCGCGTCATAGTCCCGCAGATGCTCTTCAAAATTCGCCTCCATCAACTTTTCCGACTCGACCCAGCGCACGCCCACGCGCACGTTATTGGCGACGCCGCCATGCGTCAGCGCTTCGCGCAGAGACTTGTAGGAATCTTCCAACTCGACATATTTGCCGACGATGCCGATAGTGACTTTGCCCGCCGACGGCTCGCGGATCGTCGCGACGAGTTCGCGCCAATGTGAGAGATCTGTGTTCGCGGCGCGCACTTGGAGGCCGAGCGTGTCAACGATCAACTCGTCGAGTCCTTGTTCGTGAAACGCGAGCGGCACATCATAGATCGTGTCAACGTCTTCGGCAGCGATGACGGCGCGCTCCCTGACATTACAAAAAAGCGCGATCTTGGAACGCAAGTCGCGCGACAGATTCCGGTCGGAGCGGCAGAGGAGAACGTCTGCGGCGATGCCGATCTCGCGCAGTTCGCGGACGGAATGCTGCGTCGGTTTCGTTTTGAGTTCGCCGGAGGCGGCGATGTAGGGCACGAGCGTGAGATGGACGAAGATCGCGCCGCGCTGGCCGTCTCTGGTTTCTTCGTTGCCCATCTGGCGAATCGCTTCAAGAAACGGCAGCGATTCGATGTCGCCGACCGTGCCGCCGATTTCGACGATCACGGCATCCACTTTGTCTTTCTCCGCGACCGCGCGCACGGCCTTTTTGATCTCGTCGGTGATGTGCGGAATAACTTGAATTGTCTTGCCGAGATAATCGCCGCGCCGCTCTTTTTCGATGACGGAGAGATAGATGCGCCCAGTCGTCCAGTTGTTGGCGCGTGTCAGGCGGGCGTGGGTGAAGCGTTCGTAGTGGCCGAGGTCGAGGTCTGTCTCCGCGCCGTCGTCGGTGACGAACACTTCACCATGTTGGAAGGGCGACATCGTGCCGGGGTCAACATTGATGTAGGGGTCGAGTTTCATCAGTGTCACGGTCAGGCCGCGTGCTTCGAGCAAGCATCCGATGCTTGATGCCGCGAGACCTTTCCCCAGACTCGAAACCACGCCGCCCGTGACGAAAATATATTTAGGCATCTTTCTCCTCGGTGTCGGATGAACTCAACTCATCTTTATCGGCTTCGGCCTCATCGCCGTCGCCTGGAATCTTTTTCTTGTTATAGTACCCGTGTCTCAAATCCTGCTGGACCTCGATAGCCTTCGCCCCCTTCGGGTTCAACCACTGCTGCAAGGCGAACATCGCTGCCTTCGTAGACGCGCCTTCCTTAACGCGCCTGTCAAACTCCTCTTGCGAAATCTTTTCCGGCGGCGAACCGAGCCGCGCCGCCGCGAAGAGACCGCCCAAGATAATCAAGAGAATAACTGCTAATCCGATCCAATCGCTCATAAGTCTCACAAGCCGTCGTTGATCAAGACTAGAGTTTCACGAAAGACAGATACATCATGCTGAACCGTTGCCACCTGTGATGTTGCGTTCGACCGTCGCCGCCAATCGATCAAGCCGCTCATCTGTCTGGGCGTTCATCGCCGCCATCCGATCTAGCCGCTCATCCGTTTTATTCACCCGCTCGTATGTCCGGGCGATGGAGGTGCGCAGTGACGCGTTGATCTCTGCTTGGGCTTCCAAGGTACGCGTTACGATTTTAATGAACTCGGTCTGGGTTTCGGCGTACACCTGCATCTGCCTGTTGGTATCGGCGATCTGCTGATTGGTTTGCTCAAGCCGGGCGTCGAAAGAAACCTGATTTTTTCACTAAGAACTCAAGCGCACCTTCCATCTCTTCGTTAGTCATGTCTCAATATCTTTCTTCTCAACAAACATCGCTCGAACGTGTTCGAGATCTGCCAACGTGTCCACGCCGATTGACGTTTCATCGGTTTCAACCACGCGAATCTTCACGCCGTGTTCGAGCATGCGCAGTTGTTCGAGCGATTCGGCGCGTTCGAGCGCGGACTGGGGCCAACGCGCGTATTCTAACAAAAAGGCGCGGCGGTAGACATAAAGCCCTGTGTGCTTGCGAAAAAGGGAGAGCAGCGCGGGATCAACTTCCAGCGCGGCGGCGAGCGAGCCCGTTTTGCGCGCCGCCTCGCGCGGATATGGAATCGGCGAACGTGAGAAATAGAGCGCGTGCCCGTGATGATCAGAGATAACTTTAACCACGTCGGGACTCAGTAAGTCGCTCGCTTTCCCGATGGCCTCACAGACGGTCGCGCAGGCAGCGTCCGCGTCCGTCTGCAAAGCTGCGACGGCCTGTTCGATAGTGCGCGGAGAAATTTGCGGCTCGTCGCCCTGCACGTTGACGATGATGTCGCAACTTTCGTCAAGCGCAGCGGCGGCTTCGGCGAGACGGTCGCTCCCGCTCCGGTGCTCCGCGCTCGTCAACATCGCCTCGTAACCGGCGGCGCGCACGGCATCGCGGATGCGCTCATCGTCGGTTGCCACCAACACGCGCGCGACATTCTTCGCCGCGAGCGCGCGTTCGCAGACACGCACGATCATCGGTCGTCCACAGATGTCGAGCAGGGGCTTACCCGGAAGTCGCGTCGAGTGGAAGCGTGCGGGGATGATGGCGATGGCGGAAATTTGAGTTGGCGAGTCCGTGTGGTTCACGGGATTGCACGATAGCTTGCGGGGCGGGCGGGTGTCAATGAAAAGCGATTGGGAAAATGGGAAAGGATAAAGGGGAAAGTGGGAATGCGACATAAAGAAAACCTCGCCCGTCTTTCTCCTTTCTCCTTTACCCTTCTCCCTTTCCCTTTCCTCAGGCCGTTGAGCCGTTTGACACAGCACTTTCGGCGGGCTACGATGCGAAAAGTTTTCCGCTCAGATTTCGGACGAAAAATGAGGCTTGTGCGAACGCTCGCTTGAGTTATTACTATACCGACGATTCATTATTTGCCGTTCATTCTTTTCTAATTTATGGGATTTCAAACGACAGCCATTCATGCGGGGCAGGAACCTGATGCGACGACGGGCGCGGTCTCCGTCCCGATCTATCAAACGTCAACTTATGCGCAGGAAGGACTCGGCAAGCACAAGGGCTTCGAGTATGCACGCACGCAGAATCCGACGCGCCTCGCCCTCGAACGTAACATCGCCGCCCTCGAAGGGGCACGCTTCGGCTACGCTTTCGCCTCCGGCATGGCGGCCATTGATGCGACGCTCCGCCTCGTCAAAGCGGGCGATCACGTCATAGTCTCGGACAACACTTACGGCGGCACGTTTCGCTTGTTCTCCCGCGTGCTCTCGAACTACGGAATCGAGTTCACTTACGTTGACACGTCCGATGCCTCAAACCTCGAGGCCGCGATGCGCGACAACACGCGCATAGTCTTCGTCGAAACGCCGACGAACCCTGTGATGATGGTGACGGACTTGCAGGCCGTCTCCGACATCGCGCACGCGCGCGGCGCACGGGTGATATGCGACAACACCTTTCTCTCGCCCTATCTGCAACGTCCTCTGGAGTTTGGCGTGGATATCGTCCTGCACTCGACGACGAAATATCTGAACGGCCATTCGGACAGCGTCGGCGGCGTGGTCGTCTTGAACGACGAACAGGATGCCGAGTGGATCAAGTTTATTCAGAACAGCGTGGGCGCGATCCTCTCGCCCTTCGATTCGTGGCTCATCATGCGCGGCACGAAGACGCTCGCGCTCAGGATGGAGCAGCACGACCGGAACGGGCGCGCCGTAGCCGCCTTTCTCGAAGAGCACCCGAAGGTACAACAGCTCTACTATCCGGGTTCTGTCTCGCACCGCCAGTACGATCTGGCGAAACGGCAACAACGCGGTTTTGGCGGCATGGCCTCCTTCGATGTCGGCTCGCTCGACAATGCGCGCACCGTTCTCGAAGGCGTTAAACTCTGCACACTCGCCGAAAGTCTCGGCGCGGTGGAAACTCTGATCTCGCACCCGGCGACAATGACGCACGCTTCCGTGCTCCCGGAAACGCGCGCGCGCCTCGGCATCACCGACGGCCTCGTGCGCATCTCCGTCGGCCTCGAAGACGTGGATGACATCATCGCCGATCTCGATCAAGCGCTGGGGAAAATTTAGTGACAGGTGACAGGTGACAGGTGACAGGTTAAACTCTTGCTTGTCTTATCACCTGTCACCTGTCACCTGTCACTTGCTTATGTTCGTCGAGCTACACGCACAAACTGACATTGGCCGCATCCGGCAAGGCAATGAGGACAATTTCCTCGTGCTCGATCTCGCGTCGGCAGAGAGTTGGAGCGGCTCGGACCATAAAAAAGAGCTGCCCCAACATTTCCGGCGCATCGAAGTGGGCGATGAGGGATTGGTGCTCATCGTCTCGGATGGAATGGGCGGCGCGCTCGCGGGCGATGTGGCGAGCCGGATGGCCGTCGAGAGCGTGCGCGAGATGCTTACCGAAGACGACGCACACAAGACGGACGGACAAGGCGCGCAGGTCTCACTCGTGGAATGCCTGCGCAACGCCACGGGCTATGCCAACTATGCCATCCATCGCAAGAGCATCGAAGACCCGCGTTGCAGCGGCATGGGCGCGACGCTCACCGCCGCCGCCATCGCGGGACAGGCGATGGACTTCGTGCAAGTCGGGGACAGCCGCGCCTATGTCATTCGCGGCGAAGAGATCAAAATGGCGACTAAAGATCAGTCGCTCGTGCAGCAACTCGTGGATGTCGGCCAGATCACCGAAGAAGACGCCGAGACCCACATGTTTCGCAACGTCATCCTGCAAGCGCTCGGCGCGCAGAGCGACCTCAATCCCGTTCTCTCGCGCGTCCGTCTGCAACGCGGCGACATCATGCTGCTCTGTAGCGACGGGCTTTCCGGCAAGATGCGCGCCGAAGAGATGCTCCAGATCGTCGCCGAAAGCAAAGGCGATCTCGCCGCGGCCTGCGACGCACTCGTCAAAGAGGCAAACAAACGCGGCGGCGAAGATAACATCACAGTCATCCTCGCACGCTTCGACGGCGACGATCTTCCGGCCTCCGTCCCCGACCCGATCACAGTTGAACTCGCCGCCCTCGAAGACGACAAAACCCTCCCCGGCACGGATGATGACACCTCTCCGATCCCTTGAGTTAAGGCCGGGCTGAACATCGAAACAGGCAAAAGTTTAAGCCCGAAAGCATACAAACGCTTTCGGGCTTAAACTTCATTGGCTTGCGCACAATTTTGCTGATGACGAATGAGACCTTACGGTGATATCCCATCAATCACGGGCTGCCACAGAATCAACGAAATATCATATTTGAAACAAGAAGGTGAAGACAGTACAGTTATTTTGTCCCGTTGGGAAACATAACTCGGAGAGTCGCACAATGACATTAGGGATTGGTCAATTCATATCTTCTGACCAATAACCTATTTCGGGACTCCTGATTTCAATCTCTTTATTTCACGCCGAAACTGAATGCACCCCAGAAACTTTCCCAGTCTGCCTCGTTGCAATCCATCGTGCATCTTCGCATAAAAACAAGCCGCACCAACCATAATCCACTTCGGTCAATTTTCATTGTGACTTTCCCTTCACGGTCGGTCGATATTTTTTGCGTCGCGCCGTTTCGATTGTCTGCAAAAACGGTTTTGCTGGCGAGCGGTTTGCCGTCGAACAAAACTTGAAACTTCAGTTTGTCGCCGACTGTTTTTGAGTATGGATTTTCGAGCGGCGTGATTTCGAGTTTCAAACCAGTCGATTTCTTATAAGTGTCATCACGCTCGTCGCCAACCTGCAAAAGCGATTTGATAAAACGTGCATAACGCTCGCGCCCTTCCTTCGCGCTTTCGCCTAACTTCCGGCGCTCGTCGATAATGTATTCCATTCCATCTTCGCGCAGATAGTCTTCAAATTTCTGCGGTTCGAGTTTGATGTACGACCAATTTCGTTCTATCGCCAGCAGATAATTCCCGGCACGGTCGGTGGAGAAGTTATAAATCGGCAAAGCTTCATCAACCAGCGAGCTTTTCAAATCCCAAGTGTTGGAAGTTGAAAAAAGCTGGAACGTCGTCGTTTTGGCAAGTTGGAACGGCCTTTCTTCACGGTCTTTGATTAAACCGTCGCCGACGTAGAGACGTACCACCGTTTTCTGGCCCGGCGCGGGGAAGAATGTTTCCGGCTCGAACCAATATTCATGGGCAAAGGCGGTAGCCGAAAGAAGGGTTGCGAAGATAATCGTAGATAAAATTTTGCTTCTCATAGTGCTGCTCTGATGAAACTTGAAATCCCTCAATTGAATGCTATGCACGCAATCAGTGGAGGCAGGGGGCAAGAGCGCGGATGTTAACCTGTTCTTACCCCTGCCTCAGTCCGTTCTAACGCTCTCAGGTGGAAACCGCCGCTATTTTTCCCCAAGTCTGAAAGTTAGGCCGACGGTGACGCCGAACGGGTAGCCGGGCGTCGCGTGGATTCTCTCTACGGGATCGTCGCCGGGGCGCAAGCGCGACTCGAAGAAGTTCTGCGTCTCGAAGTAGCGTTTGTTGAAAAGATTATCGACCGCGAAATTGACATCGACGAAGCGGCGCAGCCGCTTGCTGACGTAGAGGTCAACCACGTCCAGTCCCGCCGCGCGGATGCGGGCGTCGAGCGGGTCGAGGCGGTAGTTGCCGGTGTGCCGGTAGCGGAGCGACCCGGCGAAGCCGCGATAGTCCGAGAGGGTCAGGCTGGCGTTTGCGACCGTGTGCGGCGCGCTGTCCACGTACTCGCGCGGGGAGGTGCCCCGGAAGAAGGCGTTCATCACCTGCGTGATGCCGCCGTTGAAGGACAGGCGGCGCGTCAGAGCGACGGAGTTCTTGATCTCGAAGCCGTAGGAACGGCTCGGCCCGGCGAACTCGATTGAGCCGTCGTCGGGGACATAGACCTGCTGGTTCGAGGTGTCGATCAGGAAGACGTCTGTGGTCAAGGAGAACCGCTTGTAGTTGTGCGACGTGCCGAGTTGATAGAAGTCCGTCGTCGCCACTTTCGGGCTGTCGGGTCGCTGGACGACGCCGCGCGCGTCCTGACTGGAGATGCCGCGCCCGTAGTTGAAGTGAAACGTCGCGGGGAAAGAGTCCGACGGCATGAAGGCGACGCTGAACTTCGGCTGCAATCGCCCGTCGCCCTGTGTGCCGGAGAAGACGGGTCTGATCTGATCATCCACGCTGAAGCGAAAATGGTCGTAGCGCAGTCCGCCCTCCAGATGCAGATGGCCGCCTAAGAGGTCAATCGCCTGCTGAGCGTACACCGCAGTATTAGTCACGCGCGCATCCGCGCTGGTGAGAAGGAAGCACGGGCTGTTGAACCGGTCGGGTAGACCGGGCTGGCCGGGGTTGTCATTGAAGGGGCAGTCCGCGAGATTCGCGCGCGTCACTTCCGCCCGGTTCGGGTTGCGACCGATTGACGGGTAGAGGCCGACGTTGGTCTGGAAGGCTTGCAAATTTCCGCCCACTGTCAGGAGTCCACGCCCGCCGGAGAAAGAGTAAGGACGGATGTATTGAGCGTTCGCGCCCTCCTGCAAGCGCGAATCGTGCTGCTGAATCTCGTCGCCGAACTCCGGGTCGGCGAGGAAGAAGGTGAAGTTCGACCACAGATCGAAGAGCGAGCGAGTCAGGTAGCCGTCAACCTTGAAAAGACTCCCGCCGCCGAGTTCGCGCCGGTAGTAGACGCCCCCCGTCCCGCTCCGCACGCGCCCCCCGTTGTCGGGGTCGATGAAGCCGAAGCGGTCGAGGCGGCCCGCCGCCACTTCATCAAGGGGAATCTGTCCCGATGAGAAGAAGTCGTTGCGCCCGAAGTTGAACTTAAAGCCGAACGCCGACCTCTCATCCAGCGTCCGCGTGTAGTTGCCGGTCAGGTTGTCGCGTTTATAACGAAGGGGGCTGATGAACGGCCCGTCCGTGCGCGACGCTTCGTAGGCGACGAAGCCGTCCGCCTGCTTGAACTTCGGGCTGTAGGCGAAGAAGCCCCGGAAGGTGTCGAACGAGCCGCCCTGAACTCGCGCGGTGAACTCGTTTGGGAGAGATTCTTTAGTGCGGATGTGGACGACGCCGAGACCGGAGAAGTCGCCGTACTCGGCGCTAAAGGGACCGTTCAAGATGTCAACACCGGCGACGAGTTCGGGGGTGAGGCTCTTCAACTGTCCGAGGTAGCCTTGCCCGTGCCCCTGCGTCCCGAAGTTCTGCTGCACGTCGTCAACCAAGACTTTCAGCCCGCCGTTCAAGCCGCCATGATCCATGTTGAACCCGAAGCGGCGAATCTCCAGAGACTTGCCGCCGCCCTCGTGTTGACCGGCGTTGATACCCGCGTCGAGCGTGTGGAATATCTGATCGTCGCGCAGGAACAGCCCATCGCGGTAGACCGTATCGTTACGCCGCTCGATGCTCGGATCAACGACTGACGAAACGATGACGACGGATTCATGGACAGGCGGGATGACGAACGTAACGCTGATTTGCAGGTCTTCCGCGCGCTCGCCAGCTTCGAGCGTTTTCGAGACGAGCGCGATGCTTCGGCCAAAGAATCTGAGCGTCACGACTCCGGCAGGTATTGACAGGCGGAATTTGCCTTCGGCATCACTTGTCGTCGTCGCCTGCTCGCCGGAAGCGGAGCGCGCGGTGACAGTCACCCCCGCGACCAATTCGTTCTGCGGCGAGAGGATCACGCCTGAGACGGTACGCATATTGTTCGATTGTTGTGAGCGGGTGAAGGGCGCGGGATTCCACACAGGGACGGTTGACTCACTGACTAATGTTTGCGCACTTACCGCGTGAGAGGTGACGAGTAGCATTAAACCTAAAGCGAATCCGACGGCTGACTTGTTCATAATTTAATCCCCTTAGTAAAGAAATTCTTTCGTAAATCGGGAGCGGCACGTGGTAACAAGAAATCAAGAAACGTAGCACGATTGGATAGAGGTGTGCTACGCAGACTGGTTTCCATCGTGCCTAGTGCGACTGACCTGCGACTCACCCGTAGCCGTGTGCAGTCTGCTTCGAGTGAGTGTGCGGGTGTTTATGTTTGCGGGATGCGGGCGCTCTCCCGGTGATGGCGTGAGACGGAAGCGTGACGAAGAGTTTTCCGTGCTTGACGCCTTTCAGGGTCAATAGTGCGTCGGCGAGCGACCTCACTTCGTCGGCCCTGCCGCGCAGCGCAATCAACTCCATGCAATCGTCATGGTTGATGTGGACGTGGAGCACGGACACCACGAGTCCGTCGTGATGATGCTGCAACTCGGTCATCTGGCTGGTCAGGTCGCTCGCGTGATGGTCATAGACGAGTGTGAGGCTGCCAAGCACCTCGACTGCCTCATCCTGCGGCGCTTCGAGCCGGGACTGGACGAGGGCGTCACGAATCAGATCGCGGATGGCTTCGGAGCGGCTGTCATAACCCCGGTCGGTGTTCAGCTTATCGAAGCTCTCCAACAAGTCGTCTTCGATGCTCACCCCGATGCGCGAGACGTTGTCCATAAAGGCGTCCTTTAATCCCAACAAGATTAGTTTGGTAGCACAATTGGGAAATTAGTAGCACCCAATATACGGACTCGTCAATGTTTTGGATTGTAGCTATGGCTAGACCTACCTTTTCCTTATTGCACAAGACAATTCAAAGGTGGAACTCTGTTATTAGTCAGAATGACTATTGCGACTAATAAACATTCCCGTCTTGTCCAATTCTTTAGTTTTTTAGATCTCACCAGCTACAAAGTTCAACTGTAAAGTCCAATCCGAAAAGTTTTCTCAGGATAGTAGAGAGGAATAGCTGTCATCCGTCCGGTCTTTAATGTCGCATGGTATAATGAACGGGACAAAAGAACTCAAGTGTCCCGTTCATGCAAACCCGACAAGGTGTGTCATTAAAATCGCTGGAGAAGCTGTTTAACTCTCTTCCTTCCCTTCCGACAACACATTTTGTCGCCAGCCAGGTTCGGTCGTCGCGCGGCGCACATAAATCGACGCGCCGCGCACGCTCTCGACGACGACGCGCGCGCCCGCCTCCAGAGGTTCTTCGCCTTCTGCCGGATAAGCCGTCCACGTCGAGCCGTAAACCTTCACCGCGCCCTCGGAGAGCGCGCCCTGACTCGAAACGACGACCGTCCCCACCTGACCCGGCAGCGAGTCGGCTCCGGATTTATACCCGCCACCGTCCTCTAGTTGACGCGTGAGGTATTTGGTGAAGATCGTCCGCGAAGCCGCGGTCAAGGCTATGGAAACGATGAAGAAAAGTAAGAACTGCAACGTGTAGCCGAAGCCCGCAAGCGCGGCGAGCGCGGCCACAACGGCTCCGATGCCGAACCAGAGCAACACGAAGCCCAACGTAAAAATTTCGGCGGCGATCAGGACGACGCCGAGCAACAGCCACAGTATCCAAGCGAAGTCGCTCATCTATTATTCACTTCACCCCTTCAACATATTTTTCAAAACGAACCAGACGTTGGCCGGACGCTCCGCCAGACGCCGCATGAAATAAGGATACCAGTGTTTGCCGTAGGGCACGTAGACGCGCATGTGATACCCGTCGCGCGCGAGTTGTAATTGGAGGTCGCGCCTCACGCCGTAGAGCATCTGGAACTCGAACGCATCCTTGCCGATGCCCTCTTTCGCGGCGTGGGCGATGGTCGCTTCGATCATGGCCGGGTCGTGCGTCGCGATGCCATGATAGACGCCGCTCGACAGCAGCACGCGCATCACGCGGATGTAGTTCTCGTCAACGTCCTTCTTATTGGGGAACGCCACTTCGGGCGGCTCATTGTACGCGCCCTTGCAGATGCGGATGCGCGCCGGAATCTTTAAGAGGTCTTGCACGTCCC
>Ga0136617_10005851_pt1 | contig 11018 bp, 10 predicted proteins | sample AntDrymUQ3222106_2_FD_129672 | JGI IMG/M metagenome (GOLD analysis project Ga0136617, IMG submission 129672) | Polar desert sand microbial communities from Dry Valleys, Antarctica - metaG UQ322 (21.06) | ecosystem: Environmental > Terrestrial > Soil > Desert | place: Antarctica: Dry Valley...
CACCTGAGGCAGCAGGCGACGCGCTTCATCGCGACAGGCAGGTGGTGGCCACGAACCGGCCGGGCGCGCCGCTGCGCTCGAGCGGAAAGGCCAGCTCGCCATTGACCGCCCACAGCTCGGTGTAGCGGTCGTTCACCGCCCAAGCCGGTGGCCAGCGACTGACGTCGGCGTCGCTGAGGGCCGCGATCAGCGCCTCCGCCACCGCCTCGGTGCCGCGCTCGCGCACGGGCCGGCGTTGGCGAAAGCGGACCACGCAGTGGTGGGAGGGCACGACCTCCCGAACCTCAGGATGGTCCAGATGGGCTACGCGCTGCATCGTGCAGAACAATGACGCTCATGGAACAAGTTGAGATCACCACGCGTCCCGACGGGCCCTACAAGATCACCGGACCGGTGAAGGTCATCGATGCCGACGGCAACGAGTTCGACCTGTCGGAGCGAGGAGAGACGATCGCGCTGTGCCGTTGCGGCGGCTCGACGACGAAGCCCTTCTGCGACGGCACCCACTCGAAGATCGGCTTCGACGCGGCCGAGCGGGCCGTTCGGGAGGAGGACGGCGGCTAAGCGGCCGCAGCGTGGGACTCGGTAAACGAAAGCAGCGCCCGCTCGGCCGGCGGCGGCTCGAGAGCCAGCTCGGGCGGCTCGTGCTCGGCCACCCAGCCGGCGACGATCCGAACCTCGTCGACCTCGTTCGCCGGCACCACGGTCCGCCCCGGGGGGTAATCGAGCGCGCGCTCGGTGCGTTGCACCAGCTCCGATGGCCCCGGCAGCGGCCCCCAGTCGATCAGTCGCCCCCGCACCAGCCAGAAGGCGTCGAAGCGCTCCTTGACCGGGTGACTCGCGAGCACGAGCCGGGGCGCCGAGTGAGTGGCGCGCAGCACTCCCTCCAAGCGCTCGATCACCCAGGCCAGGCGGCCGCGCCGGCGCAGCAGGGCGGCCGCGCGCTCGTAGCGCTTCTCGGCCGAGGCCTCGGCGATCCGCCGGTCGACCTCTTCGATCAGCGCTTCGCCGGCCCCCGGCCGCTCGAAGTGCGAGAGGGCCAGGTCGAGCTGGCGACGGTAGGCGTTGGGGTCGAGGTCGCCCAGGCAGGGCGACACACAGCGGCCCATCTGCCCGTAGGCCGAGGGGTTCTCGCGCAGCTTGAGCTTGCGCCCGCAGTGGCGCAGGCGGTAGAGCGACGTGAGCTGGTCGGCGAGCTCGCCGGCCAGGGTGCGTGAGCCGAGCGGTCCCACGTTGACCGCGTTCCCAGGCGCCGGTTCGGCTGCCACCTCGAGAACGGGGTAGGGGATGTCGAGACGACAGCGCAGATAGCAGTAACGGTCGGTGCGCTTGAGCTTGACGTTGCCCGTCGGCTTCCATGTCTTGATCAGCCGGTTCTCGAGCACGAGCGCGCCGAGCTCAGAGTTCGTCGGCCGGTAGTCGACGATCTCGGCCTTCTCGGTCCAGCCCGCCGGCGCGCAGAAGTGGGCGCGGGCGCGGCTGCGCAGCGACACCGACTTGCCTACATAGAGCGGGCGCCCCCGCTCGTTGCGGAAGATGTAGACGCCGGGGTCGTCCGGCAGCGTCGAGAGGTCGGGGCGCTCGCTGGCGGGAATCCGCTCGGCGGGCTCGGTCTTACGCGCGCGCCGATGTGAGCGCAGCAGGGTGAGTGCCTCGCCCACCGTGGCCGAGTTCGCGCACAGACGCGGGAAGAGAGCGCAGAACACGCGCGCGCAGGTGAGCGCGTCGGGTAGCGCGCGGTGCACCTCGTCGACGTCGATGCCCAGCGACCCGGCGAGCGGCGCGAGCGCACGCTTGGGCACGAGCGGGGCGAAGCGGCGGGCCAGCTGCACCGTGCACAGCGCGGGCGGGGCGGGCCAGTCAAGCCCGCAGCGCTCGAAGGCTCCGCGCAGCACGCGTGTGTCGAAGCGCGCCGAATGGGCCACCATCACCCGGCCGGTGAGCAGATCGCCTAGCTCCTCGAGCACCTCACGCGGCTCCGGCGCGCTGTCGAGCATCGCCTGAGAGATGCCGGTGAAGCGCTGAATCCCTCGTGAGAGAGGGCGTTCCGTCCGCACCAGCGAGTCGAATGTGTCGTGCAGCTCCCCGCCGCCCACGAGCACGGCCCCCACCTCGGTCAGCTCGCACAGGTCGCCGGCGAGCCCGTTGGTCTCCGTGTCGACCGCAAGGAATTCGGCGCGCGAGATTGGTTGGGCGAGCAAATTCACGAACGACCGATGCAACTCCTCGGCTCGGACGGATCGCAGGATTGCAGCCGGGGGCTCCCGCCCCCGGACCCCCGCTGATTTCTGGCCGGTGGATGGCTACCCACGGGAGCGCCCCCGGACCTCGCTGATTCCTGGCCGGTGGATGGCTAGCCACGGGAGCGCCCCCGGACCCCCGCAGATTCAAAAAGGCCGAACTCCGCGGGGGCGAAGTCGTCCGCCCGCCTCCTTAGGTTCGACGCCATGGCTCGCTCGGGCACCGTCTACAGCTGCTCGACCTGCGGGCACGAGAGCCCCAAGTGGCACGGGCGCTGCCCGGGCTGTGGGGAGTGGAACTCGCTCGTGGAGGAGGCGCGTGTCGTGCCGGCAGCCCGTGTCGCTGCAGCGGCGGGGCAATACGACGCGCGCGTGGGAGCCAAAGCGCTGCGTCCAGTGGCCCTGCGCGACGTGGAGGCGCCGGAGGTGGCGCGGCTCGGTACCGGCATCGGCGAGTTCGACCGCGTCCTGGGCGGCGGCCTCGTGCCCGGCTCGCTCGTGCTCATCGGTGGCTCGCCGGGCATCGGCAAGTCGACGCTGACCTCGGGCGCGCTCGGCAACCTCGCGGCGGCGGGACACAAGGTGCTCTACGTGTCGGGCGAGGAGTCGGCGGCACAGGTCAAGCTGCGCGCCGAGCGCCTCGGCCCGGGAGCGCTGAGCGTGCCGATTGTGACCGAGACCGATCTCGATGCGGTGCTGGCCACGCTCGAATCCGAGCGCCCCGAGGTTTGCGTCATCGACTCCGTGCAGGTGCTCTACGACTCCGCGCTCAGCGGAGCTCCGGGCTCGGTCGGTCAGGTGCGCGAAGTGGCCGGCCGGGTGATGAGGGTGGCCAAGGAACGCGGGATCGCCACGCTGCTGGTGGGCCACGTGACCAAGGAGGGCTCGCTCGCCGGCCCTCGCGTGCTCGAGCACCTGGTCGACTGCGTGCTCTCCTTCGAGGGCGAGCGCGAGCGCACGTACCGCACGCTGCGGGCGCTCAAGAACCGCTTTGGCTCCACCAACGAGGTCGGCGTGTTCGAGATGGCCTCCAGCGGGCTGGTCGAGGTCAAGGACGCGAGCGCGCGCTTCGTGAGCGAGGCCACGAAGGCCCCGGGCTCGGTGGTGCTGTGCGCCATGGAGGGCTCGCGCCCGCTGCTCGTGGAAGTGCAGGCGCTCGTGGCGCCGAGCGAGCTGGTGCCGCCGCGGCGGGTGGCCAACGGAGTCGACCGCAACCGCCTCGCGCTGGTCCTGGCCGTGCTGGCCCGCCACGCCGGTGTGTCGCTGGGGGCAAGCGACGTGTTCGTGTCGGTGGCCGGAGGGGTGCGTGTGGACGAGCCGGGCGCCGACCTGGCGATCGCGCTGGCGCTGGCCTCGGCCGCACAGGGCAGCGAGCTCGGCAAGGAGGGCAGGCCGCTCGCGGCTTTCGGCGAGCTCGGGCTGACCGGCGAGCTGCGCCACGTGGCCCATCCCGACCGCCGCGTGGCCGAGGCCCGCAAATTCGGGTTGACCGAGGTGGTGCGCCCGGGCGAGGGCGTGGACACGCTGCGCCGAGCGCTGGGTGGGTCGGGCCGCCGGGCTCGGGCCCAAGCCGCTTAGGCACCGCCGCCGCAAGTACTCAACTGGGGGGTTGGTCGACTTATCGACCCGTAGGGGTCCGAACAGCGACCAGCCCCCCGAGCGGCCGCGGTCTCGGCGGCACCGGCGGCCTGTGTGATGCTCGTCTCTGAGTGCTCGAGCCGCGCCGCTAGCTTGCTTTTGCATGCGCTCGCGCCGGCTGCCGATCGTCCTCTTCGCCCTCGCCCTGCTGGTGGGTACGGCGGGCATCTGGGTCGTGCGCGCCGCGCTCGAGCCCGACCCCGGCGAACCCGTCGAGGCCTTTCTCGCCGATTGGGAGGCCGGACGCGACCGCCGGGCGGCCGCGCAGACGGACGCCCCCAGAGCCGCGGCATCCGCGCTCAAGGCCAACCGGCTCGGCCTGGACGGTGCCCGCCTCGACGCCAAGACGCTCGAGCTCTCCAAGAGCGGCGATCGCGCTGAAGCGGGCGTGCGCCTGCGCTGGACCGTTCCGGGTCTAGGGCCGTTCACCTACGAGAGCCGCATCCCGGTGCGCAAGGAAGAGGGCGAGTGGAGGCTGCACTGGACGCCCAAGCTCGTCCACCCCAAGCTCGAGCGCGACACCCGGCTGGGCACTACCCGCTTGGCCTTTGAGCGCGCGCCGATTCTCGACCGTGACGGCGTGCCGATCGTCCGGGCGCGGCCGGTGGTGCGCGTCGGCGCCGTGGTCGGAGACGTATCCGACCCGCGCGCCACGGCCACCGGCCTCGCCGGCGCGCTCGGAGTCGACCGCGGTTCGATCATGCGGCAACTGCGTAATGGCGGTCCCGAGCAGTTCGTGGAGGCCCTTGTGCTGCGGCGCCCCGACTACGCGGCCGTGCAGGCCGAGGTTGAGGCGGTTCCGGACGCGGCGGCCTTCGACGACACCGCGCCGCTGGCACCCACGCGCGAGTTCGCCCGCGGGCTGCTCGGGACGGTCGCCCCCGTGACGGCTGAGCAGCTCGAGCGCCTCGGGGAGGGCTACGCGCCGGGCGACCAGGTGGGCCAGGCCGGACTGCAGGCCCGCTTCGAGCGGCGCCTGGCCGGAACGCCCACTCGACGCGTGCTCCTGCGAACGATCGACGGCGGCCGCCCGCTGCAGACCCTCATCGAGCGCAGGGGCCACGCCGGCAGCGCGCTGGAGACCACGCTCAGCACCCGGGCCCAGAACGCGGCCGAGGCCGCGCTCGGAGCGCGCGACGACGCGGCCGTCGTGGTGGCCCTGAAGGCGTCCAGCGGCGATCTGCTGGCGGTGGCCGAGCGGCCGGTCGACTCGGGCTTTCACCGCGCGCTCGAGGGCCGCTACCCGCCGGGTTCCACGTTCAAGGTCGTTACCACGGCGGCGCTGCTGCGCGCCGGGTTGAAGGTAGGCGAGACGGTGAGCTGCCCGCCCACGATCAGCGTCGGCGGCCGGGGGTTTCGCAACTTCGAGGGCGGTGCCGCGGGCTCGGTGCCGTTCAGCCAGGACTTCGCCCAGTCGTGCAACACGGCCTTTGTGAGCCTGGCCGGCCGGCTATCCGCGGACGCGCTCACCCGCACGGCGCGCGACTACGGTCTCGGCCGCCGCCTCGACCTGCCGCTCGGCGCCGCCCGGGCCAACGTGCCCCCCGGCGAAAGCTCGGTCGAGCAAGCCGCGGCGATGATCGGCCAGCATGAGATCCTGGCCAGCCCGCTGTCGATGGCCGGCGTGGCGGGCACCGTGGCCGCCGGGCGCTGGCACGCCCCGCGCCTGGTGGACTCCGATCCCCGCCGCGCGGGCCGGGCGCTGCCCCGGGGCGAGCGGGACACGCTCGCCGCGCTGATGCGCTCGGTCGTCACTACGGGGACCGGTCAGCCGCTGTCGGCGGTGGGGGGCGAGCCGGCCGGCAAGAGCGGCACAGCCGAGTTCGGCGGCGCCGATCCGCCTCGCACACATGCCTGGTTCATCGCCTTCCGCGGAGACGTCGCAATGGCCGTGCTGGTGGAGAACGGACGCTCCGGCGGGTCGGTTGCCGCGCCCCTCGCCGCTGCCTTTTTTGGTGCTCTCGACCCGGGAACCTGACCCTCCTTTTGGCTCTGTGAGCGGGAAAGGGCTGCATAGCGCGGAAAACAATTCAAACTCAAACCTTTTCCCGTAGAATTGAGCGTCATGCCGTATGCCGGGGATGACGTTGCCGAACTCGAAGCCCGGCAGGAACCAAGGCTCGTAAGAGCCCTGGAGATGGTGGCTCCCGGCACGGCCGTGCGGGAAGGCCTCGACAACATCGTCCAGGGCCGAACCGGCGCTCTGATCTGCATCGGAGAGTCGGAGGAGCTGAACTTCCTGCTGTCGGGCGGCGTCAAGCTGGACGTGGATTACACGCCCGCGATGGTCTACCAGCTGGCGAAGATGGACGGCGCGATCGTGCTCGCCTCCAACGGCACCAAGATCCTCTGGGCCAACGTGCAGCTCATGCCCGACCCGACCATTCTCTCGCTCGAGACGGGCACCCGCCACCGCACCGGAGAGCGCGTTTCGAAGCAGACCGACGCGCTTGTGATCGCGATCTCCGCCAGCCGCAGCGTGGTCTCGCTCTACCTCGACGGCGCGAAGTACCTGCTCGAGGACATTCCTGTCGTGCTGGCCAAGGCCAACCAGGCGCTGGCCACCCTCGACAAGTACCGCAGCCGTCTCGACCAGGTCTCGACCCGCCTGACCGCCCTCGAGTTCGAGGGCGGCGTGACCCTTCACGACGTGCTCACCGTTCTCCAGCGCGTCGAGCTCGTCACGCGCATGGCCGTCGAGATCGAGCGCTACATAGTGGAGCTGGGCGCCGAGGGGCGCCTGATCGAGATGCAGCTCGAGGAGACGATGGTCGGCGTGGCGGCCGACAAGTCCGCACTTGTGCGCGACTACATCGTCGAGGCTTCCGAGGAGGGCTTCGCGATGGTGCTCGACTCGCTCGCCCGGCTGCCCCATCAAGATCTTCTGGACTTCGGTCGACTCGCCGAGATGCTCGGCCACGACCGGAAGCTGAACACCCTCGACCATCCCGCCTCGCCGCGCGGCTACCGCATCTTGGGACGCATTCCGCGTCTGCCGAAGATGGTGGTGCAGTTCATCGTGAGCGAGTTCAAGGGGCTGGACGAGATTCTCGCCGCCACCGACCCGGAGCTCGAATCCGTGGAGGGCGTGGGCGACATGAGGGCGAAGGACATCCGCGAGGGGCTTCGCCGCCTTCAGGAGATCAATCTCGTGGACCGTTACTTACAAACCTGATCGAGAACGGCGCACCAGGCGCGCCGCAAGCGTAGGAGGGAACACCATTAGCGACGCATTGTTGGAGTCCGAACTCGTAGACGAAGATCTCGAGATCGATCGCGAGCCGATCAACTATGAGATCGGCGACCAGGTCGTATACCCACATCACGGGGCCGGGTTGGTCCTCAAGAAGGAGATGAAGGAGGTACTGGGCGAGAAGCGCGAGTACCTCACCATCAAGATCCTTCATAACGACATGACCGTCATGGTCCCGTGCTGCAACGCCGACAAGGCCGGCCTCAGGCGCGTGATCGGGGAGGACGACGTCAAGAAGGTCTTGGCCATCCTTCGCGACGACGTGAGCCAGATGCCGAAGAACTGGAACCGGCGCTTCAAGCACAACCGCGAGAAGATCAAGACCGGCGATGTCTTCGAGCTGGCCGAGGTGGTTCGCAACCTCGCGATCCGCGAGCAGGAGAAGGGACTCTCCACCGGCGAGAAGCAGATGTACACGCGGGCCAAGAAAATCCTTGCTTCCGAGCTCATGTACGTGCTCGACATGGAAGAGGACGAGGCCGAGGGGCACCTCGAAGGTCTGATCGTCGACGCTCACACGGCACGCGACGACGAAGGCGCAACCGTCTGATCGGAACAGACTGAAGTGGCCGTGGTGGGGATCGTCCCCGCCGGCGGCAGCGGCGAACGCCTTGGTGCCGACCGGCCCAAGGCGTTCGCCGTTTGTGCCGGCCGGCCGCTGGTCGAGTGGAGCGTCGAGGTGCTGGCCGCGGTCTGTGACCGGGTGATCGTGGCCGGCCCCGCCGGGCATCTGCTTCCCGGTTGGGTGGAGGGCGGACCCTCGCGCTCGGCCTCTGTACGCAATGCCCTGGCCGCAGCCCCCGAAGCGCGAACGGTGGTCGTGCACGACGCGGCGCGTCCGATGCTGACCAAGGAGTTGGTGGAGCGCTGCCTGGCGTCGCTCATGGGCGTGGACGGAGCGATCGCGGCGGCACCCGTGACCGACACGATCAAGAAGGCCTACCCCGACGGGACGGTCGAGCGGACGCTCGATCGCTCGCGCCTGTGGGCCATCCAGACGCCGCAGGTGTTCCGTGCCGAGACGCTGAGGCGCGCACTGGCCGTGGACGATGAGGTGCTGGCCGGCGCTACCGACGACGCCAGCTTGGTCGAGGCCGTGGGGGGTAGCGTGCGCGTGGTCGAAGCCTCGCCCGAGAACTTCAAGGTCACTTCGGCCGCAGACCTGGCGCGAGCCGAGAGGCTTCTGTGCTGACCGACTACCACGTTCACCTGCGCCCCGACGAGGACGACTCGACCGCCGAGCGCTACTTCACCCAGGAGAACGCTGGGCGCTATCGAGAGGCGGCCAAGGAGCGCGGGATCGACGAGCTGGGAGTGGCCGAGCACATCCACCGCTTCGTGCAGTCGCTCGACATCTGGTCGCATCCCTGGTATCGCCACTGGGCGCATGACGACGTGGACGAGTACACCGAGTTCCTACGCTCGGCCGGGCTGAAGGTGGGGATCGAGGCAGACTTCCTCCCGGGGCGCGAGGACCGCACGGCGAACTTCCTCGAGGGCCGAGATTGGGACTACGTGGTCGGCTCAGTGCACTTCCTTCACAACGATGCGGTCGACGTGCACGGCGAGGCCGACTGGGGGGCCTGGGACATCTGGCGCAGCGCGGATCCCGACAAGGTGTGGGCCCGTTACTTCGACACGCTGGGCGAGGCGGCGCGCTCGGGAATGTTCGACATCCTGGCCCACCCCGACCTCGTGAAGGTCTTCGGCGGCCGGGTGCCCGAACCCGAGGGCGACCTGCGGCGCTTCTACGAGCGCGCGATGGACGGGATCGCCGGCTCCGACGTGGCGGTGGAGGTGTCGACGGCCGGGTTGCGCAAGCCGGTTGGCGAGATCTACCCCACCTCGGCACTGCTCGAGATGTGCCTCGAGGCTGGACGTCCCGTCGCGCTGTCGAGCGACGCCCACCGCCCCGAGCAGCTCGGCCATGAGTACGAGCGCGCGGTGGAGCTGCTGCGCGGCCTGGGCGTGGATGAGATCGCCGTCTTCGAACGGCGCGAGCGCCGCATGGAGAAGCTGGGATGAGCCGGGCGGGCATCGGCTGGGACTCCCATCGCCTCGAGCCGGGACGGCGGCTGATCCTCGGCGGCGTGGAGATTGCCGGTGCGCGAAAGGGGCTTGCCGGACACTCGGACGCGGACGTGCTCACGCACGCGGTGATCGACGCCCTTCTGGGGGCGGCTGGACTGGGCGACATCGGCCGGCACTTTCCCGACACCGATGAGCGCTGGCGCGACGCCGACTCGATCGACCTGCTGCGGGCCGTGCTCGAGCTGTTGCGGGAAGCCGGCCTGGCGCCGCTCAACGTGGACGCGACGGTGGCCTGTGAGGCGCCGAAGCTGGGTCCGCGCCGCGAGGACATGCGCTCGCGCCTCGCCGAGGCGCTGGAGCTCGATCCCGGTGCGGTGAACGTGAAGTTCACCACCGGTGAGCGAATGGGCTTCGTCGGCCGGGGCGAGGGGATCGCCGCCCTTGCCATTGCGACGCTCCGGTGACGCTTGCGGGCGCGGGTAGCCTTCGCGCGCATGAACGCTGACCCCGACGCCCTGGCCTTCGCCGGCGCCGCTCGCCAGGCGGACATGGTCCGGCGCGGCGAGATTTCGTCGCGCGAGCTCGTCGAGCTCTACCTGAAGCGGATCGAGCGCTTCGAGCCCGAGCTCAACGCCTTTCGCCGCGTCATGGCCGACCGTGCTTTGACCGACGCGGGGCAGGCCGACGGCCGGCGCGGCGCAGGGGATGAGCGGCCGCTGCTCGGCGTGCCGATCGCGGTCAAGGACACAGAGGACGTGGCGGGGGAGCCCACGGCCTGGGGAACGGCCGCGCGCGGCGGCCCTGCCGAGCGCGACAACGACTTCGTCGCCCGCCTGCGCTCGGCCGGCGCGGTGATCATCGGCAAGACCAACCTGCCCGAGCTGGCCATCATGGGCGATACCGAAGGGCCCGCCTTCGGTGTCACGCGCAATCCGTGGGACGGCCAACGCAGTGCCGGCGGCTCGAGCGGGGGTAGCGCCGCCGCGGTCGCGGCCGGGCTGTGCGCGGCGGCCACTGCGTCCGACGGCGCCGGGTCGATTCGCATCCCCGCATCGTGCTGTGGTCTGGTGGGACTCAAGCCCCAGCGCGATCGCATATCGCTCGCGCCCGCGAGCGAACACTGGTACGGGCTCAGCGCCGTGGGCTTCAACACACGCACCGTGGCCGACACGGCGTTGCTGTTGGACGCCACCGCTCAAGGCACAGGCTCCTACGCGCAGGCCGCGAGCCAGGCACCCGGGCGGCTGCGCGTCGCGCTCTCGCTCAAGCCGCCGATGCCCGCGAGGGTGGACGCCCAGGTCAAGGATTCCGTGCGCCGCGTGGCGGATGCGCTGCGCGGGCTCGGACACCAGGTGAGCGAGCACAACCCCGCCTACGGACGCGCCTCCGACCCGGCGACCGTTCGCTACCTCAGCGGCATTGCGCAGGAAGCCGCCCGCTGCGAGCGGCCCGAGCGACTACAAAGGCGCACACGGGGTTTTGCGCGCCTGGGCCGGGCAACCCAGGGCCTCACCGGGTGGGCCCGGCGCGTCGAGGCCGCCCACACGGCACGCATCAACGAGTTGTTTCGCGACCACGACGTCCTGCTCACGCCCACCAACGCCCGTCCGCCGGTGAGGGCGGGGCAGTGGGAAGGACTCAGCGCCCCTCGTACCCTGGCGAGCATGGCCATGGTCTATCCCTTCACCGGGGTGTGGAACCTGACCGGCCAGCCGGCTATCTCGGTTCCCGGCCCGCCGTCCGGCGACGGCCTCCCCATCGGCGCGCAGCTCATCGGCCCCCCCGACTCCGAGGGCCCCCTGCTGTCACTGGCCGGCCAGCTGGAGGCCGAGCTCCGCTGGCCCGAGCGCCGGCCA
>Ga0136617_10005853_pt1 | contig 11017 bp, 15 predicted proteins | sample AntDrymUQ3222106_2_FD_129672 | JGI IMG/M metagenome (GOLD analysis project Ga0136617, IMG submission 129672) | Polar desert sand microbial communities from Dry Valleys, Antarctica - metaG UQ322 (21.06) | ecosystem: Environmental > Terrestrial > Soil > Desert | place: Antarctica: Dry Valley...
AGGGAGTTTTGCGATGGGCTTTATGTACATCGCAAAACCCTTCCGCTCGTCATCTTCGTAGGCTCAGGCGCTCTTTTTGAGGGCCGGGTAGCGCTTGGCCCGACCCGAGAGCCGGCCTTTGGGCCTCCCGGGCGATCTACCGCAGGGTTTCGGTGGCTTTGCGGGCGTACCGAGATGCACCAAAAGCGCCGAAACGGCACGGCGGACCCGGATCGGCGTCAGTCGACCCGCTTCGTATCGGCGCTCCCAGGGCAGCCTCAGGTCCGCGACGCACGCGCGGGCCAGCCGGAGCTGGGCGAAGGCGGCCACCACCAGCCACGTCCACCGGTCGGCCTGCTCGGGGTGGCGCACCCTCGGCGTCGTCCATCCCATGCCCTGCTTGAGGAAGCGGAAGGTGTGCTCCAGGTCGAAACGCCTCACGTACGAGCGCCAGACGAGCTCCAGGTCCGGCGCCATCCCCTCAAGGCCGTGCCACCACAGCCACAAAACCCTCGGCTCGCGACGCCTCTCGCCGCGAGGCAACTTCTCGACCTCCACCAGGATGAGCGTCCCGACCGCTACGGGCAAAGGTCCGCGGCTGCCACGCCCCTCGTGGTTCTGGACCTTCGGGTGCATCTTAGCCCAGGAGCGCACGCGCACCGATCCGTAGCCCGCGTCCTCGCATGCGTGTTCGGCGGAGGGCTCGGGCCAGGTGATCGGATCGTTGCACTTCATCTTCGGCCCGTGGCGGCGAGGGCGTCCGACGTGCGCGGGCGGATCGCAGAGGCTGGGGTCGCCATAGAAGCGACGCCCCGCCCGCAAGCGGACGAGGATCTGGCATGGGCTTCCCTCCAATCCCTGCTGCAGCTTCACGGGGTCGTAGCCGGCATCGAAGACGAACAAGGGTACGCCGTCTCTCATTGGGGAGCGCCTGAGCAGCCTTTCGATCTGCTCCGCGGCGATCGCATTCGCTTCCTGGGCCGGACGGACGCGCTCCACGTCCACCGGGGCGGTCCAACTCTCGCGCACGAAGTTGAGCCGGGCTACGAACTGGTAGGCCCATCCGGCGACGATGGGCTGGCCGGCGGAGTGGCGGGACGGATGGTAGTAGTAGCCACGATCGGGGCTACACTCCGCGTCGCAGCGGGGCCACACGCTAACGTCCACGGCGTAGACGGGCGTCGTCGCACCGCTCCCGGCGAGCGGATAGTGGGCGAGCAGCTCTCGCAGGGCTTCGGCGTCGACCCTTCCTCGCCGGAGCGCAGCGTAGAGGCTGCCCCAGCCGCGACGATGCGATGCCTGGAGGCTCAGATGAACGGGTGAAGGTACGGCGTCTGCGGTTAGGATGGCGTCGGTGAGTTCGAAGAGGGCGTCGGCCCTGCGGTGGAGACATCCGTAGAGCGAGTGGCGGAAGGCGTGGAGAGCATCGGAAGATTCCATGATGCGCCCATCATGCGCTCGCCGACAACTTTCCGCACTCCTCACCCGACACGGGGTTAAAACGCAAGCTAAGTATGAGGTCTGGTCGGCGGCCCAAATACACAACAAGCTGCGCCCGCGCCCGGACATCGTCTCCACCTACCTCCAGCCCGCAGAGCACTGGGTTCGGGTCATATGCGGCACGATCTTGCCTGCGACGAACCCGGCGCCCGCAGTGCAATTTCCGGCGGTGGCCGTAGTAAACGCGGCGCTTCTGGATCGTCTAGAACGTCGGGAGTCCGAGGAGGCAGAGAGGCGCCTGGAGGACATGCGCGAAGCTTGGCATGAGGGCAGGCGGAGGGAAGCCGTCTCGCTGCTCGACGCACTGAAGACTGACACCGGGACGTGGGAAGCCGTCTCGGCGGGAACCAAAGCCAAGGTGCTGCGCTTCGAGGCCGGCGCGAGGCTGCATCTCTCGGATGACCTCGACCGAGCCAAACGGTTGGCGGACGAGGGCCGCGCCCTTTCCCCCTCGGACGACGAAACCAGGGTCCGGGCCCTGATAGCCAGTGCAGAGACCGGGGCTGATGCGGCCGCGGAGGTCCTCGCGGGAAGGCAGGACGCGGACTCGGTGAACCTCAGGGCCTCGCTCCTGCTCGAGCAGGGGGACTTTGAGGGGTCCCGCCGACAGGGCGTGCTCCTCGCCATCCATAGCGACCACGCCCGAGCCCGCCAACCCGACGAACAGCACGTCCACCTCGTCGTTGACGTGCCCCCCGACGCCGCGCCCGACAGGGAACCGCACCAGGTTCGCGTTGAGGTCTCCGCCGTGCCCCAACGCCCACATTCTTCCATTTGCTCCCCGGCCAGGTCCACGCCTCCCCCATGCAACAAGAGTAGCCCCTTTCCGCTATCGTCCTGGCGCTCCTTCACGGGAAGCCTTGCACGCCTGCCTCCTCCGTGCGAGTATATTATTACTATTTTAGTAATAACAGTGTAGTTCGTCCGTGTACGGAGAGGAGAATAGGGTGTTATCGATTGACACGACCGTGGGGCAGCTCGTTACCGAGCGTCCGAGCCGCTCGCGGGTCTTCGAGGCCTTGGGGGTCAACTACTGCTGTGGCGGCAAACGCTCGCTGGGGGAGGTCTGCGCCGAGAAGGGGCTCGACGCTACCACGGTCTTGCGGATGCTCGAGGCCTACGAGCTGCCCGGCGCGGGGTCCGAGGACGGTAAGGACTGGTCCGAGGCTCCCATGACGGAGCTCGTCGGGCACATCGTCGAGGTTCACCACGGCTACCTCAAGGAGGCGCTGCCGCGCCTGGAGCGTCTGGTGGGCAGGGTCGCGACCGTCCACGGGGAGGGGCACCCGGAGATCCTGGAGCTGCGGGAGACCTTCGGCACGCTCAAGCCGGAGCTTGAGGCGCACCTCCTCAAGGAGGAGGAGGTCCTGTTCCCGATGTGCCGCGAGCTGGAGGAGGCCGAGGTGCGGCCGGAGTTCCACCGCCGGTCGGTGGAGAACCCGATCAGGACGCTGGTGGCCGAGCATGAGGAGGTGGGGGGCGTCCTGCTCAGGATGCGCGAGCTCACGGGGGGCTACGAGCCACCCGAGGGCGCCTGCAACACCTACCGGGCAATGCTCGACGGACTGGAGGAGCTGGAGAGGGACGTGCATCTTCACGTGCATAAGGAGAACAACGTCCTCTTCCCGAAGGCCAGCGCCGCCGAGGCCGCCCTGCCGGCGAGCACGTGATCGGGGCGTGGTCCAAGAAGGGCGAGTTCTTGGGACCGGTGAAGCATCTCGGCGGCGAGGCCGGCGGGGGGGAGGTGGGTGGTGACACCTTCCTCTCGATCCGCCGGGGTTCCGAAGAGCGCGGGATAGCCTTCACGCTGCACTCTTTCCGCGGAGGCTACAGGGGCTACAGGATCCTCGCGGAGGAGTGGAGGCTAGGAGAGGGGGAGCACAGGGAGCTCTGGCTGGCTCCTGTGGAAGAGGAAGAGGAATCGTACATCGGCCTCTTCTCCGAGGAGGAGGCCCGCGCGGCGTTCCCGTACCTCTTCGCGGCCCTTGAGGCGCCGACGGCCATAGAGGTTGGTTGAGACCTTGCGATCTGTGATGTGCAGCCAGAAGGCTCTCCGAGCCGGACCGTCCGGGGCGCCGTTCTATCCCCGGCACTCCACCGAGGGTGCTCGAGGATCCCGTTCGGGAGGTTCCTAGGATGGGAGACCCGAAGGGTTTCCTGAAGATCGGGCGCAAGCCCGTCCCAAAGCGGCCGGTGGCGGAGAGGCTCAAGGACTACCGGTGGGTCTACGAGCCGATGCCTGAGAAGGAGCTCCGGGGCCAGGCTTCGCGCGGCATGGATTGCGGCGTGCCGTTCTGCAACGTCGGGTGCCCGGTCAACAACCTCATCCCCGACTGGAACCACCTCGTTTACAAGGACCGTTGGCGGCAGGCCATAGACCGCCTCCACAAGACCAACAACTTCCCCGAGTTCACCGGGATACTGTGTCCGGCGCCGTGCGAGGCATCTTGCGTGCTCTCCATAAACGACAAGCCGGTGACCATAAAGGAGATAGAGCGCTCGATCATCGAGCGGGCCTTCGAGGAGGGCTGGGTGGTCCCTAGGCCACCGCCGCCGGAAGCAAGGACCGGCAAGAGGGTGGCGGTCGCGGGGAGCGGGCCGGCGGGCCTCGCCGCGGCCCAACAGCTCAACCGGGCCGGGCACGGGGTAGTCGTCTTCGAGAAGGACGACCGTATCGGGGGTCTGCTGCGCTACGGCATCCCGGACTACAAGATGGAGAAGCTGGTGGTGGATCGGCGCCTCGCGCAGCTCGAGGAGGAGGGGATCGAGTTCCGCACGAACGCCTGCATAGGCTATGACCCGACCACCGAGGAACTCCGGCAGGAGTTCAGCGCGATCGTCCTGGCCGTCGGCGCGCTACAGGGCGTCGACCTCGACCTGCCGGGCCGCGAGCTCAAGGGCGTACACCTCGCGATGGACTACCTCGTGCAGCAGAACCGGCGGGTGGCCGGGCTGCCGGTGGAGAGAGAGCCCATCACGGCTGGGGGCAAGCGGGTCGTCGTGCTCGGTGGCGGCGACACCAGCGCCGACTGCCTGGGCAATGCGAACCGGGAGGGGGCCGAGTCGGTCCGGGTCCTCACGCACGGCGCGAAGCCGCCCGAGAGTGCGGACCCCCTGAGGTGGCCGGACTGGCCGTTCGTCTTGCACACCTACCCGGTACACGAGGAGGGCGGTGAGCGCCGCTGGAACGTGACTGTGACGGGCTTCTCCGGCAGAGACGGGCGCGTGGAGAAGATGCACGCGGCGGAGGTAGAGAGGGGACCCGACGGTCGGCCCCGGCGCCTGCCGGGCACCGAGTTCGAGGTGGACACGGACCTCGTCTTGCTCGCCATCGGTTTCGCGGGTCCGGTGCGCGACCGTCTCCTGGAAGAGCTGAAGCTGGGGTTCGGCGAGAAGGGGGGAATCGCCTCGGACGAGCGCTACGGGACCGGCGCGTCCGGGATCTTCGTGGCCGGGGATGCCAGGAGGGGGGCGTCCCTGATCGTCTGGGCCATCGCCGAGGGCCGCAAGGCCGCAAGGCAGGCCGACCTCTACCTGATGGGCGAGAGTCGGCTCCCGCCCTAGTCTCCGCCTCAGTCCCAGTCTCTGCCACGAACGTCCCCTAAGGAGAGTGAGGCCCCATGTTAGCCGAACAACAGGTGTCCACGATGCTCGAAGCCCGGTGCCCCGGTTGCCGGAGCACGTACCCTGCGGCGATCCTACCCTTCCTGTACACTGACGAGCTCGGCCCCCGCTGTCCCGGCTGCGGGCACGTCCTCATCGTGGGGAGCCGTGACGGCCGGAGAGAGGCCTCCAGCCCCTGCCGCCTCGTGCTCTCCGAGGGATTGGAGGGCTCGGGGCTGCAGGGGATGCTGGCCGAGCTGGCCGAAGGAGGGGAGGGGTTGCGGGTGCTGGTGGACCGCACGGGCTGGACGCGGACCGTTCGCCCGATATCCTCGGCCCCGACGAAAGGGTGCGGCTTTGCGATGGGAGACGGAACACGTTGACCCAACACGGAGGGGAGGAAAAGTGTTGACCGAGGAGCGCGTGAGGGATCAGTTAAGGACCGTCGTGGACCCGGAAATCGGATTGGACCTCGTGGAGTTGGGGCTTATCTACGACGTCGGCGTCCACGACGAGGGGCGCCACGTGGACGTGGTCTTCTCGCTGACGAGCCCGATGTGCCCGGTCGGCGACCAGATCCAGGCGCAGATCGAGACGGAAACCCTCTCCATCGAGGGTGTCGAGACCGTCAATACCCAGCTCTCCTTCGATCCGATGTGGAGCCCGGAGATGATGAGCCCCGCCGCCAAGCTGTTCTTCGGTCGGTAGCCGAGCGTCGCGAGGCCCGGCAGACGGAAGAAAGAGAACCAGTTGCCCGAAGTAAAAGCCTACGCGCCCGGTATCTACGCCCGCTCGGAGGAGCTCGTGCGGGCGACCCGCGACCTCGACCGTGGCCGTACCTCGGAGGAGGCGGTCGAGAAGCAGCGGGCGGAGGACCTGCGCCGCTTCATCGATGCCCAAAGAGAAGTCGGGCTCGATTACCTCTCCGACGGCCTCCTGGACTGGCAGGACATCTTCCGGCCGTTCGGCGAGGGCGCCGAGGGCCTCGAGCCGGGGCCGTTGACGCGCTTTTTGGCGACCAATACCTTCTTTCGGACGCCGGCGGTGACGGCGGAGGCGCCGAGGCTTCGAGAGCCGCTAGGGGAGCCGTTCTTCCGCATCGGGGAGCTGCCGCGTAATGGGTGGGTGGCGACATTGCCCTCGCCGCACGCCATGGCGGTGTGGGCCGCCGGGGAGGTCGATCCGAAGGCACTCGCGGAGGGCGTGATCGGGCCTCAGATAAGATGGCTCGCGGGGAACGGTTGCGCGATGGTCGTGCTGCAAGAGACGGCGCTGTTCGGCGGCGGGATGGACGTTCGCCCCATACGTGATGCGATACGCGCTCTGAAGAGTCCGTTGCCGCTCGCCCTCCAGCTCCCGTTCGGCGACGCGGGCGACGTGCTCGGCGAGCTCGTGGAGATCGAGGTGGACGCCATCGGCGTGGACTTCTATGCGACGGACCCGAAGGCGCTGCCGCGCCCGTTCCCAAAGACCCTGCTCGCGGGGGTGGTGGACGCTCAGAACTCGCTTCTAGAGGATCCCGAAGAGTTGAAGCGGTTCGGGCGAAAGATCCTGGAGGGGCTCGGCGGCAAACTCCACCTCGTCCCCAACGGCGACCTGCAATTCGTGCCGGAGGTCATCGCCAGGAAGAAGATATTGCGCCTCGGGGAAGCCGCCCGGGCCTTACGGGAGGGCTAACATGACCGAGAGAGTGAATTTTACGACCCGCGAGATCGGGAGCCTCGCCAAGCCAGTCTGGCTCGTAAAGGCGACGAACGGCCGCCCCCTCGAAAAGGGCGACGTCGAGCACGCCCAGAAGTGGGGCGGGAAGCTCGGCGTGGAGAACTACGACGAACTTATGGACGTTCTTCAGAAACCCGAGGGCTTTACCAGCCCGGAGAAGGCGCGAATACAGGACTACGCAGCCCTCTACGGCATACGGCTCCTGGAGCGTACGGGCCTCGATGTGGTCTACGACGGCGAGCAACGCCGCAGCGAGATGTACGACCACTCCGTGAGGCACGCCAAAGGCTTCGAGACCCGAGGCACGGTACGCGCTTTCGACAACAAGTACTACACCAAGGCCGCCGTCACCGAAAAGCCACTCGTGGAGGGCGCCTACGACGTCGAGGAGTACCGATTCGTCCGCATGCACACCGACCGCGTCGTCAAGGTGCCCTTCACAGGGGCTTACACCATCGTGGATTGGTCTTACGACGAGCACTACGCCAAGGACGGCGCGCTCTTCGGCGCCGCGCAAAAGAGGGCCGAGTCCCGACGCGCCTTCGGCGCGGATGCCGCACGCGACGTGGTGCGGCCGAATGTAGCAGGCGTCGTGGAGGCCGGCGCCCGGTGGGTGCAAGTAGACGAGCCCGCCGCCACCACCCGCCCGGAGGAGGTCCCGCTCGTGGTGGAGACCTTCAACGCGACGCGCGAAGGCATAGACGCCCGCTTCTCCATGCATATCTGCTTCTCGGACTACTCCTGCCTCTTCCCGCACGTCGAGGGGTTGGACGACTGCTACGAGCTCCAGCTCGAGTTCTCCAACCGTGACCTTAAGGACGTCGGCAGAAGAGCCGAGGACCGACCCGGCTACGGCGTGCTGGAGAAGTTCGCGAAGAGCTCTTGGGACGGCAAGGTCGGCCTCGGAGTGGTGGACATCCACACTGACTTCGTCGAGCCGCCGGAGTTGGTGCGCGACCGCATCCTCTACGCTTCCGAAGTGCTCGGCCCCGAACGCGTCGAGGTCAACACCGACTGCGGCCTCCGCACCCGCACCTGGGAGGTCTCCTTCGAGAAGCTCAGGAACATGGTCGAGGGCACCCGACTCGCCGAGGCGGCGCTCAACGGTTCCTAGACGAGCGAGGACAACAGGCTATGCGCTCGCGCCCTACTGGTCGACCGGCGCAGGTTCGTTCCTCAGGTCCTGACTGCGGAGTGTCCTGGCTCGAACATTGCCAAGGACGTTCGCGTGCTCCGGGTGCTTATCGCTCCTGCGGACCAGCGGGGACCCAACCTCGCGCGCCGAAGAGGAGGCGGACGAGCCGACCCTCGTACGAACGGCTCCGGATCACGAGTGGCCGTGACTCCGGTCACGAACGGTTGTAAGGATCCGCCGAGCAGGGTACAGTGTTTATTACTGAATTAGTAATATTTAGGGAGCGTACCGGAAGGAGGAAGCGGATGACCTACGTTATCACCGAGCCGTGCATCGGCACGAAGGACCAGTCCTGCGTCGAGGTTTGCCCGGTCGACTGCATCTACGACACCGGGGATCAGTTCATGATCAACCCCGAGGAGTGCATCGACTGCGGCGCCTGCGAGCCAGAGTGTCCGGTCGAGGCGATCTACCCGGAGGATGAGGTCCCCGAGGAGATGCAGAGCTACATCACCAAGGCGACGCAGCACTTCGGGGTGGAGTAGAGAGTAACGTCGTGGGGGGGCAAGTAAGCCGATCGGTGAGGGGCCCCACGACCTACTCGGGGCTCCACGCCTTCGGGCCCTTCTCGAAGACGTGGTAGGGAGGCGGCGAAGAGCGGCGTGACGGTCGAGCGTGGTTGCCGAGGACGGCCCCGAGAATGCGTCCTGCCGTCTCCCAAGAGGCGCCTGAGGGGGGCTCTCTCGCGCGTCGGCAGCGTTGGCACGCCCCCCCTCCCCGACGCGGTGTGCTGTACGTGAAAGGAGGGCGAGTTTGCGATGAGTACGACGAAGGCCGTGGACGTGCGACGGCTCTCGCCGCCAGAGCGGCATCCGTTGGTCTTTGGGACCTTCGAGGCGTTGCAAACGCTGCCGAGGCGCTCGCGCTGAACAACGATCACGATGCCACGCCTCTTTACTTCCAGTTCTCCGACAAGCAGGAGGGGAAGTTCACCCGGGAGTACCTGGAGCAAGGCCCGGAGGTCCGGCGGGTGCGCATCGGTAAGGCAGCCGGCTGAGAGGTTCATCGGAGCGGGGAGCAAACACCATATGGTCGGCACGATTCTGGCGTCGTGAGGGCTAGTTTCCTCCCGTCCTGGTAGCTGACGTGGGCTACCCCGCGGCAGTGCTCGTGGCGGTTCCGTTCGCCTAATGGTCTTCGAGGGCTCTCCAGTGTGCCATCGGAGACTGCCATCTTCGTCGGAGTAGGGGCCGCCTCCTCGAAGGACGGAGCCCAAAAGGGAAGAAGTAGGCGACTACGTAATCGCAGGGCAGGACACCGACCGCGGGTCCCACGAGCCAGAGTGCCCGGTCGGAGCGACTCCGAGGACGAGATTCCCTGGGGGGTATGGGGCTACATCACCGGGCGCGAGGGTCCTTGGAGCAGGGACAACACGGATTTTGAGATTCCACTGTGCGGAGGAAGCGTGGCAAAGACACACAAGGTGAACTTCACGAAGAGCGGCCTCACTATCGAGTGCGCCGAGGACGAGTACATCCTGGAGAAGGCCGAGGAGGCCGGACTCAATCTACCTTACGACTGCCGCAGCGGCACCTGCACCACCTGCATTCAGAGGTGTTTGGAGGGCGAGGTGGACCAGGACATGGCCTTTGCCATCGGCGACGAAGAACTGGAGCAGGGCCTGCGCCTGATCTGCATCGGTAGCCCACTCTCCGACGTGACCCTGGATGCCTAAGAAACGACGGCACCGGAACGCGCAGCCACCTACGTGAGGACCAACTCCGAGGGTCGGCTACTCCCTGCCGAGGAGCAGCGGACGGCGCTTGAGGCTTACGCGCGCGAGAAGGGGTACGCGATGGTCGCCCACTACGAGGACCTCGTGGCCCCGGGGGTGCTGCTCTATCGCCGGCCCGGCCTCAAAGAGGCCATGAACATCAAAGAGGAGGAGGGCTAGGAGCTGCTCTTGGTAGCTGATCCTCGCTGCGTCTCGGGTAACTCGCCTTCCTCGTAAGAGGGGTACGGACGCTTGCTGCGCTGTTTTGGCTGACGTTGTTTCATGGCGGCGTTCTACCTAATGCCAGAGCGAGGTAAAATTACTAGGCCGAACCTCAAAGGGAGGCGAAAACGTTGAACATGATGGATATGAACAACACGATGGAACAATGCATGAACACAATGGGTAGCGGCTCAATGATGGGCGGCCTGTTATTCGCGGTTTTGGGCGTGCTGCTCCTTGTCTGGCTGATCGGTTTGGCAGCGATAGGCGGTTTGGGTTTCTGGGTGTACAGTAGACTCAGAACACACTAAGCGTAATCGTTAGTAAAGAGCATCTTCTCAGGAGCCGGGGCATACAAGCCTTGACCTTTCCCTTTAGCACCCGGTACGTGCTGTAAGAGGATAGTTGCTTGTCAATCGGGGGCGCGGCACACCCATATCCGCCACTCCTCGTCCCCGACCCGTTCGGCGAACCACTCGAGGTCTCCCATCCGGCTCCATACGTCGTAGAAGGGTTGCGGCTCCCAACGGTGCTTGACGAGCAGCACCTCCCCGGGAGCAAGCGCCTTCACCGCCCGCATTACGGGGGGCATGGGATCGCCGTCTAGAGCCTCGTCGAGGGGCAGGAGGTCTACGGTCGACGCGCCCTGGGAAGCCGCGTCGGCAACCCACGGCGGTGCCTCCTTCGGCGACTGAGGCACCGGCCGCTCCGGGTGCCCGGTTTCCATCCCGACACCGCCCAACGCCGCGATGCGTTCGAGCAACTCTTCTTGCGATACCCCGGCCATCGCCGCCACCCTCGAGAGCGTGATTCGGGGTGCCATGAGCCGGCGCATGAGGGGGTTGCGCAGGCGCTCGAAGTCGTGCGGGTTGAGGGAGATCACGTAGCCCACCACCCGCGGGTCGAGGTCCAGCGCCTCCTTCAGCCGCATCCCCGGTCCTACGGTCTTCCGCATAAGGTTGCCTCCGTACCCTACTCCGATGTCGTCGACGGCGGCGGACGACTGTACCGCATCCATCCGTCATGCCTTAATATTACCAAAATGGTGGTAAAGAACGGACAGCCGGAAGCGCTCGCCCGTC
>Ga0136617_10005854_pt1 | contig 11015 bp, 10 predicted proteins | sample AntDrymUQ3222106_2_FD_129672 | JGI IMG/M metagenome (GOLD analysis project Ga0136617, IMG submission 129672) | Polar desert sand microbial communities from Dry Valleys, Antarctica - metaG UQ322 (21.06) | ecosystem: Environmental > Terrestrial > Soil > Desert | place: Antarctica: Dry Valley...
AACGTACTAAACAGTTGAACGGTTAATTGTAAAAGAAGTTAATAGGAGAATTTCACTATGTCGATGCAAGTTGGCGGAGAGGATGAGTATAATTCGGCTATCAATGTAACCCCGATGGTTGATGTAATGTTGGTGTTGTTGATTATCTTTATGATTGTTACGCCACTGCTTCAGCAAGGCGTCTCGGTTAATCTTCCACGCGATATGATAAGTCCCGATGAGGATGCGGATATTGCTAAAGATACATCGGTGATAGTTGCGATTCCCGATAATAATAACTTTTATATTGGCAAAGAACAGTTTCCACTAACCGCTTTGGGAGAAAAAATCAAGCGATTGATGGAAAATAAAACTCCTGAAAAGCGGATTGTCTATATTAAAAGCGGTGTTGACGTGGAATACGGAAAAGTCGTCGAAGCTATTGATACTATTCGCAAACAGGATATAGATAAAATTGGTCTGGTTGCTGATAAAAAGAAAGACATAAAGGCAGCAAATTAACTTAATAATCTGAGTGATTTTCAGATTCGGGGGAAAGAATATATGTCAATGTCAACAGGCTCTTCCAAAGGAGGAGCAGTACCGGAAATCAACGTCACACCTTTGATTGACGTTTTGCTGGTGCTTATCATTATCTTTATGGTAATTACGCCTTTGAAGCCGAGCCGCTTCGAGGCAAAAGTTCCGGCGGAACCAAAACCGGAAGATGAACAAATTGTTCCGAAACCAAATCCTTTGACTCTTGTCGTTGCAATTAACAAAGCCGACAGAAAGATTACATTGAACAACGAAGCTATGGGAGATGTTTCGGATCCAAGTGCGTTAACAAATAAACTTTCAGCAGTTTTTAAAGATAGAGAAGCCAGCGGAGCTTTCCGTGAGGGAACCAACGAAGTGGAAAAAACTTTGTTTATTAAATCACCTCGTTCGGTAAGATACGGCGATGTGGTGAAAGTAATTGACGCTGCGAAACAGGCAGGCGCACAACCGATTGGGTTGCAGATTGATGATTTAGAACAATAATTTCGGTTTAACAGTCAACGGAAACTAAAGTGCAAAACTTTAGTTTCTGTTGCTTTAAGCTATAAATGGAGTCGAACAAATGAGAATCTCTCGTCTAGGGATATTTGTCTTAATTTTATTCGCGGTTATAACCGGAGCAAATTGCTCATATTATGATCGAATTATCACACAGAAAAATCTGGTTGACGGTGCAAAGGCATATAAAGACCGGAAATTTCAAGAAGCAGAACAGTTGTTCCGTGATGCAGTAGCCCGCGACCCGCAAGGGGAAACCAAGCAAGGCTCAACGGCTCAATTGTTTTTAGCCAGAACGCTGCACTCGATCTATATCGGAAATCGTTCAAATCCAGATAAAGCAAATGAGGCGATTCAAGAATATAAGAAGGCTTTGGTAACAGACATTGCCGACCAGAGTTCTTTCAATGCCGTTGCCAATCTTCTGGAAAATTTGAATAGAAATGACGAATGGCTCAAATGGGTAACCGACCGCGCCGATAACGAAAAGGTTCCGCCTATTCAGCGAGCCGAAGCATTAACAAAACTCGCTGCTAAAAAGTATTCGTGTGCCAACGACATCAGCGATGCCGAAGCAGTCAAGAAAACCGTTACCAAAGACGGCAAACCGACGTTTGTATTTACCAAGCCGCAAAGTCCCGAAGATTTTGAAACGTTGAAAAAGTGTACGGCTGAAGGCACTGAAATCATAAACAAGGCGGAAAAACTGGACACAAACAATGACGCTGTTTGGTCTTACAAAGCAAATATGCTCATTCAGCAAATGCGTATCGCCGAAATGGAAGGTAATACCGCTGAAGAGGAAAGATTAAAAGCAGAAGCCGAAACAGCTAAAGATAGATTTACCGAACTGGCAAAGGTAAAGAAAGATAAGGAAGACGCGGCAGCGGCTGCACTAAAAGCCAAAGAAGAAGCCGCAAACAAAAAGTAGTTTTTCAAAATTAGCTTTTAAGAAGGGTGATACTCAATTACAATAAAAATTGAGTGTCGCCCTTTCATTTACCATCTAACATTTATCATTTTACAGAAAGTTAAAAATTCCGATAAATATTAAGCGTTGAATTTTTATGATTCGTATCGAAGATGTAATTGAGAAAGTAGAAAGCAACCGTCCTGATTCAAATATAGAATTGATTCGGCGGGCATATCTTTTTTCTGCTTTGCATCATCGCGGGCAAAAACGGGCTTCGGGCGAGCCGTATCTTGTTCATCCGTTGGAAGTCGCGGATATTCTGGCGGAGATGCGGCTTGACGAGACCAGCGTTTCGACCGGACTGCTGCACGATGTCGTCGAAGATACGCTCGTTGACCTGGAAACCATCCGCGAGTATTTCGGTGATGAAATCACGCGTCTCGTTGACGGTCTGACAAAAATCGCTCATATCAGCGATTTATCGAAGGAAAAACAGCAAGCCGAAAACGTCCGAAAAATGGTTTTGGCAATGATAACCGACGTGCGCGTCGTGCTTATCAAACTCGCCGACCGACTGCACAATATGCGGACGATGCAGTTTCTAAAACCCGAAAAACGTGCCCGCATTTCCCAGGAAACTCTCGATATTTACGCGCCGATTGCACATCGTCTGGGAATGGGAAAAGTCCGCAGCGAACTCGAAGATTTATCTTTTCAAAATCTCTATCCCGAAGAATATAAAAAATTATCCGGCGAAATCGAAGCTCGCCGTCCCGAACTTGAAGCCGCGCTTGAGAAAATAACGAATACAATCAAAGAGAATCTTGCAGAAAACGATGTTCCTTTTGTCGAAATTCAAGGGCGCGTCAAACGTCTCTATTCACTTTGGAAAAAATTGAAAAAGCGAAAACTGACGATTGAAGATGTTTATGATTTGATCGCCGCCCGCATCATCACGCCGAATGACAAGAAAAATTGTTATCTTGCTCTCAGCGTCATTCACGATATTTGGACACCCGTCCCTGAACGCTTCAAGGATTGGATTGGAACACCGCGAGACAACCTTTACCAATCACTCCATACATCGGTTATCGGCGACAACGGACAGTCTTTTGAAGTTCAGATTCGCACCGAAGAAATGCACCACGTTGCCGAAGAAGGTGTGGCGGCGCATTGGAAATACAAGGAAAGCAAACTCGGCAAACGTGAAGAAGATGAAGCCCTCGACGAATTGCGAAAAACCGTCGAAAAGCTGCTTCTCCCGCTTGTGGAAACAACTAATGAAACCGAGGATTCCGAAGATTTCATCGAATCTTTAAAGTTAGACCTTTATCCAAAGGACGTTTATGCTTTTACACCGATGGGCAAAGTCATTCAGCTTCCGCGCGGCGCAACGCCGATTGATTTTGCTTACGCAATTCACTCTGAAGTCGGCGACACCTGCACCGGCGCGAAGATAAAAGGTCGCATCGTGCCGCTCAGAACCGAACTGCAAAACGGCGATGTCGTCGAAATTTTGACCACGCCGAATTCAAAGCCGTCGCGCGATTGGTTGAGTAGTGTGGTAACTTCCAAAGCCAGAAATCAAGTGCGCCACTGGATTTCAGAACAGCAGCGTGTGGAATCTATAGACATCGGACGAAAATTGTTAGAAAAGGAAGCGGACAAATTTCGTGTTTCGCAGAAAAAATTACTTGACACCGAAGAATTAAAGCGCATCGCCAACGAATACGGTCTCGGCAGAGGCGAAGATTTACTGGCTTCAATCGGCTACGGAAAAACCTTGCCGCGAAATGTGCTGGCAAAGTTTCTCGGTGCGGAAAAATTCGCCGAACTCGACCCTGAAAAGAAAAAGGAAACGCGGCTCGAGAGCGGTATGAAAGCCGTCAAGAAATTCATCGGTTTGGGCGAAGATGCCATCATCGTCAAAGGCGTTGACAATTTGCTGACCAACCGCGCACGCTGCTGTAATCCGCTGACCGGCGAAAACATCATCGGTTATATTTCGCTCGGAAAAGGAATTGTCGTTCATAATAAAAACTGTAAAAACGTTCAGCAGTTAATGATCAATAAAGATCGTATCGTTGAAGTGGAATGGGCAAAAAACGATCAGAAACACATTCAATCCGTGCGGCTTCTGGTGACGACTGAGAATCGAACGGGAATGCTGGCGGGAATCACCAACGCGATAGCTGAAATCAAAACCGGAATCCGCGACGCGCGCGCCAACGTTTCTAAAGATGACCGAGGTTTAATCGAAGTAACTATCGAGGTTTTCGACAAAAAACACCTTGATAAAGTTGTCAGTTCGATAGAAAAAGTGCCGGACGTGATTGCCGTCGAAAGAGTGAATTCTTAAAAGATTTAAGATTCAGAATTCAAAATTCAGGATTTAATATTCAGATTCCAATTCTAAATCCTGAATCCTGAATCCTGAATCCTGAATTCTGAATTTATAGCCTGAACTTTCCTTTTCGTCTTTTATCTGTTAAGATTCGCCTTTTGCTTGAGTATTAAAGAAGTAAACAGAGGCGAAGCTATTTGTGAGAGAAACTATTTCGACTGAAAATGCACCGGGTGCAATCGGACCTTATTCGCAGGCTGTCAGAGCCGGAAATTTAGTTTTTTGTTCGGGACAAATTCCGCTTGACCCGCAAACCGGCGAATTTGTATCGGATGATATTGCCGAGCAAACCCGACAAGTTCTGAAAAATCTGAGCGCGGTTTTGGAGGCGGCTGGAACGAGTTTGAACAATGTCGTCAAAACAACCGTATTTTTATCGGATATGAATGACTTCGTTAAGATGAATGAGATTTACGCCGAGTTTTTCGGCGAAAATAAACCGGCGCGGGCGACCGTCCAAGCGGCTCGATTGCCGCGGGATGCGAAAGTCGAAATTGAGTGCATCGCTTTGGTTTAAGAAGTTATAGCCGCAAAAAAAGCACAAAAATCACAAATTAAAATCTTTTGTGTTTCTTGCATTTTTTTGCGGCTAACAAAAAAGCCAAACGACGAAACTGAATCGCACGTTTGGCAATTAAAGTTTTGAGACGAATCTCAAGTAAGTTTACGCTGCTTTGACAATTTTGCCGCCTTTAATACAACGAGTGCAAACTTTTTGTCGTCCGTTTCCGCCTGCGGGAAGTTGAACGCGAACTGATTGCAGATTCGGGTTAAAGCGACGGCGAGTTTTATTGTTCGCGTGTGAAACATTGTTACCGAATTGCGGTCCTTTGCCGCAGACATCGCATCGTTTTGCCATAATTATAAAGCCTCCAAAATAAAATAACGAGGTGTTGAGAAAAGAGTTTGGTTGCAAACTCAAAAACAAGATTTATAACAAATTAGTTCGAGATAAGCAAGTAATGAAAGATATTGTTAATTTTCAAGGAGCAAAATCCATAGTGCATAAATTTAATACAAAGATTTTTACGATTGCCATTTTAGCAGTTGCCGCATTCGCCTTAAACGCTTGCCAAAGCGGAGCTACAGGCAACACGACCGGCGGCGGTGATGCCGCTTCGAATGAAACTGCCGCGACCGTCAATGGCAAAGCAATCAAATTTGAAGAAGTCGAGCGTGCCGTCAAGCAGCAGGCACAGGGACAGGAAGCCAAACTTTCACCGCTTGAGCTCGCGCAGGCGCGTCTACAGGTTTTAGAGAGCCTGATTCAAGAGGAAGTAATGTTTCAAAAGGCGGAAAAGGAAACTGTTGTTCCGAAGGACGAAGATGTTACGTTGGAACTCAATAAACAAAAAACGTCAAGCGGTATGTCAGCCGAAGAATTTGATAAGGGATTGAAAGAAGCCGGTGAAACTGAAGCATCGTTGCGTGAAAAAATCAAAAGAAAAATGGCTATCGAAAGTTTAGTTAATAAAGTTACAGCCAAAATCGAGCCGCCGAGAAACAGCGAGATTGACGCATTTTATAATGGCAACAAAGAAGCGTTTGTCAAGAAAAAAGGCGTCAAACTGGCAGCCATCGTAGTTGACCCGGCTAATAACGGCGAGGGCGACACAACGACGAATGAACTCGAAGCCGTACAGAGAGGCAATGAAATCATCAATCAAATCAGACAAGGCGGAGATTTTGCCTCCATTGCCCGTGAAAAGAGTGAAGACCAAACCCGAATGCAGGGCGGAGATTTGGGATACGTTTCGGAAGAAGAATTGAAACAAAATTTTACTCCGCAGGTTGCCGCCAATTTAATGGATCCGAAGTTTCCTATCGGACAGGTTACCGGAGCGCAGATGCAGGGCAAATATTATATTCTCAAACTGCAGGAACGCAGCGACAAGGACGAAAATATAACGCTCGAAACTCCGGGAATCCGCCAGCAAGTTACCGATTCGCTTGTTAAAGCCCGCAAACAATTGCTCGCCGCTTCTTATCAGGCAATTGCGATGAACGAAGCGAAAATCGAGAATTATTTAGCGAAAAAGGTAGTAGAGAATCCAAATAATTTAAGCGGCGCGCGTCCGGCGAGCGCGGAAACCCCGATTGCAAATACAAATACAAACGTCAATGCAGCAGCCAACGCGAATGCAAACAGCAACACAAAGACAAATACTAATGCAAATGTGAAGGCTGAAACAAATTCGGCGGCAAATGCCAACAGAACAAGATAGTTGGTTTGGTGAAAGTGGTTATAGAGTGGTCAGAGGTTAGAGGTTAGAGGTTAGTAGAAAATCAATTACTAACCACTAACCACTAACCACTAACCACTATTTTTATGTTATTCAGACTTGCGGACATTTATAAATCATACGGCGGAGCGGAAATTTTGCGCGGCGTTTCGTTCCAGATAAATCCTGACGAAAAAATCGGACTTGTCGGACGAAACGGCGCGGGTAAAACAACCGTCTTTCGTTTAATCACCGGAGCAGAAACGCCTGATTCAGGCGACGTTATAAAAACAAACAATCTGAAAATCGGGCTTCTCGAACAGCACGTTGATTTTACGATGAGCGAAACCGTTCACACCGCCGCGCTTTCCGCGTTTCAAAGACTTCACGACATTGAAGCGGAGATGCGCCGACTTGAAACGGTCATGGCGCACGACGCTTCGGAAGAAATTCTCAACCAATACGCCGAACTGCAAACCGAGTTTGAACACGAAGAAGGTTTTACCTACACGGCACGCGCCGAGGCGATACTTTTAGGTTTAGGTTTTGCGCGGGAAACCTGGGATTCGGAAACAAAAAATCTTTCGGGCGGACAAAAAAACCGTCTCGGAATGGCGCGGCTTCTGCTTTCCAACCCGGACGTTTTGCTGCTCGACGAACCGACGAATCATCTCGACGTGAACGCGGTCGAATGGCTCGAAAACTTTCTGCAAACTTACGAAAAGTCCTACGTTATCATCAGTCACGACCGCTATTTTCTCGATAGAACCTGCCGCAAAATTATCGAAATCGAACAGGGAAAAGCCGTTTCATATGTTGGAAATTACTCAAAATTTATAATCGAGAGAGAAATAAGACGCGAGCAGCAGCAGCGTGAATTTGAAAATCAGCAAGCGTATATCAACAAAACCGAAGAATTTATCCGCAAAAATCTCGCCGGACAAAAAACCAAACAAGCCAAATCGCGCCGCACGATGCTTGGAAATATGGAGCGTTTCGAAGCCGCGACAGTCGAAAAATCGAGCGGGAATTTCAACCTCAAAGCGGTAGAACGTGCAGGCGTAAATGTTTTGATGGCTGAAGATTTGGTAGTCGGTTACAGCGAAAATGTTCTGGCGCGAAATATAAATTTTACTTTGCACAGAGGCGAATGTCTGGGGATTATCGGCGGAAACGGCACGGGAAAAACTACATTTTTGAAAACGATTCTGGGCAAACACCGCGAGCTTGCCGGCAAAATAATTTGGGGAGCGAAAACCGACATCGGTTATTATTCGCAGCAGCTTGAGGATTTAGACAACCGCAACGAAATTATTACCGAACTTCGCCGTGTCGCGCCGCTCGCCGAAAACGGCGCGTTGCGTTCATTTCTGGCAAGATTCTTGTTTGTCGGCGAAGATGTTTTCAAAAAGGTTGCCGATCTATCAGGCGGCGAAAAGGGAAGACTCGCGCTGGCAAAACTTATTTATTCACAAAAAAACGTTCTGGTTTTGGACGAACCGACCAACCATCTTGACATTCCTTCGCGCGAAGCATTGGAAAGTGCCTTGCAAAGTTATCAAGGCACAATTTTAGCCGTCAGCCACGACCGGTTTTTTCTCGACCAGATTTCGACACAGATTTTTTCGTTTGAAGACGATGGAAGAGTAGAAATTTTCAACGGAAATTATTCTGAATTTCACGACTGGCGCGAAGTCCAAAGTCTAAAGTCCAAAGCCCAAAGTCAATCCGCATCTCAAATTTCAGATTCTAAATTTCAAATCGAAGACCAAAAACCGAAAACAGAAGACCAACCTTCAAAAAATCAACTGTTAAAAATTGAGCGGCGAATCAAAGAAATTGAAACGGAAATTCCGCGTCTTGAAGAAAAATTATCAAAGTTGACTTTGCAAATGAGTGCGTCCGAAACTGTTTCCAGTCACGGAAAGCTGCAAGAAGTTTCGGGGAAATATGAACAGACCGAAAGGCAGATAAAGTCGCTTTACGCCGAATGGGAAAACTTGCTGACCTCTTAGCCACTTATGACAACAATCTATCTTCGACAATTATCTCCTAAACTGTTTGATGTATTTCTTATAAAAAAGTAGGCAACTTCAAAGATAAAATTTTCTTCAAACGAATCAATACTATTGCGTTTGAATTTTGTTTAAAAAGTCTTGTTTTCTCAGAAACTTTTTATGAGAGAGATATTTCAAAGAGCGATTTTCACAGAAAAATATCTTTCTCATAACTCAAAAAATCATAATCCAGCACTATTTTTGAGTGCTAAATATTATCGTAAATAAGTTTGCTTTTCATTCGCTCTAAAATTCAGATTTGCGATACTTTGAACCCAACGGAACTTCTATAAATTAAATTTGAGGAAACCAAAATGATAAAACACAAGAATATCTTTAGCATAACAATTGGTCTTGCGCTATGTCTTCTCCTTGTTGGATTTTTTACAGTATTTGTTGTAAAAAGCCAAACAGGTCAGAATAACAATCAATCACTTAAAATTATGAGGAAGGCAATCGCTAATAGTGTACCTCCTGCGAGAATAACACCAACCGATAAAGAACTTGATGATGCCGCAACACCCATTATTGAGTATAGCGAGAGTTTTAATAATCAATCTGCACGTCAAGAAAAGAATGCTCGATACAATAATTATAATCTCGTTTTAAGTGAGCCTGGGGGAAATGTTTCAGAAATATCGACCGATGAAATTAATCCTTCCGATCTGCCATATGCGAGCAGTGACGCAGTTTTGGAGGGAGTAGTCGTTGAGTCAAGAGCATACCTTTCAGCCGATAAAAAAGCTGTTTACTCAGAATATACTGTGAATGTTAAAGATATTCACAAGAATACCAATGATAACAGAATTAAAAAACATGAAAGCCTTGTTGTTGATCGTTTTGGTGGGCGAGTTCGATACCCCAACGGTCAAATCGTCCGTTATAAAGTATTTGGACAAGGTTCTCCTTTAGTTGACGGCAAATATTTGCTTTTTCTTAAAATGAATACCGCTGGCGATTACAGAATTGTCACAGGATATCAAATGCAGGGTAATAAAGTTTTAACTTTGGACGGCTCACGAATTAACCGACGCGGATTAGGAAAATCGCCTGTTGATAAGCATAACGGCAAAGATATTCAGAAGTTCAAAGAAGATTTTGAAGAAGCCAAAGAAAAGCCAGCTTCGGACGAGCCAATTGAAAGGGAGGGATAATAATGTATAATTATAAATTATTTAAAAAATCGCTCTTTTCATTAACACTTACTTTCCTCCTTCTTTTTTCCCTTATATCAAATGCTTTTGGTCAAACTTGCAGTGGTTACGCGGTAGCTGCTAGAAGTGGATGGCAATCTGGATCAAATGTGAGCGTTTATATTCCGCAGACTTTTCAAGGGGAAGCCAGAAACGCTGTGATACAGGCATTTACAAATTGGAATACAGCTAACGCGGAAAATGGTTCTAGGGTCCATTATAACTTTGTGGACACTCCACCGCCTGCCGGAACAGGAATTACTGTTGAATACGTTAGTATAATCCCAGATGCTGACGGGAATAATCGGACAAGAGCCACTGTTGCTACTAGCGTGGACAATGATGGTTACACGACTAGCGCACGTATTCAAATTCATAATTCCATGACGAATCCAGCAGCTTTGCTTGAAACAACTTCACATGAAATCGGACATCCTGCCGGTTTTGGGCATTGTGGTTGCGGAATGACGGAATCTATTATGGCTACAGTTAGATATGATCCTACAGATCCAACATCTATGAATAGAGCATATGGAAGATCAACCAGTCCGACTGGTTGCGACAACGCAAACCTCCGAGATAATATTTATGGTGTGTGCAGCATTCATGCCGAGCAAAATTGTACTAATAATGGAGGGACATTTAGTATACCGGGAGGTAGTGGTGGGTGCACCTGCAATTACTCCGGCGGCGGTGGTGGTGGCAGCGGCGGATACGGTGGTGGTGGAGGTAATCAGGACGGCGGATACGGTAGTGGTGGATATAGCTACCGATGTTATGATATTTACGAACCTCGTGATTATATAGTTTGTACTGATACTTGTGAAACTCAAACCTATTATGAGTATTCATATACTGATTGCAGTTACTAAAATAGTCAATCAGAATTAAATTATATTAAAAAGAAGCACTCGAATAAAATCGGGTGCTTTTTGCTCATTGCGAGCGGTAGTTTAGGGCGAGAAACCTCAAGAGTCAAAATAGACGTTTCACTTTGTGCTTTAACAACCATTAATTGTTTTTGCTGAAGCTAGATGATTGCTACGCAAGTATCAAAAATTCCAATCAAAGGGGGCTGTAAGAAATTTTGTGTAATTCCGAATTTAATAAATAAGGAGAATTACACAAATGACAATACGAAAAGAAGTTTTAGATGAACTAATCAAGGATTACAAGAATCCTGAAGAT
>Ga0136617_10005855_pt1 | contig 11015 bp, 8 predicted proteins | sample AntDrymUQ3222106_2_FD_129672 | JGI IMG/M metagenome (GOLD analysis project Ga0136617, IMG submission 129672) | Polar desert sand microbial communities from Dry Valleys, Antarctica - metaG UQ322 (21.06) | ecosystem: Environmental > Terrestrial > Soil > Desert | place: Antarctica: Dry Valley...
AGAGGCAGCTGGAGGCCGACCGCCGCGCGATAGCCCGGCGGCAGGCACGCTCTGGACGTGGCCTGAAGGGCTGCTCTACGTCGAGCAGCTGCTCATGGCCGGAGCCCGGCTTGCCCGGGCGGGAGGCCAAGCCGCTGCCACGGAACAGCACTCTGTGAAGGAGGGGGCCCGTGGGGGAACCATGGGTTCCCCTGCGCTCGGGCTCGTGGGGGGAAACCGCAGGTTTCCACCCGCGCTCAGTAGGCTCCGCGCCTCCTCAACACCGCCGGGATCGTGCGCGCCAGAATCGAGATGTCGAGCCAGATCGACCAGTTCTCGAGGTAATAGAAGTCGAGGCGCACGAGATCGTCGAAGCCGAGCGACGAGCGCCCGGAGATCTGCCAGAGCCCCGTCATCCCCGGCAGGACGAGGTAGCGCTTGCGATGCCACGCGTCGAGCTGCGCGAAGTCGCGCAGCGGCAGCGGGCGCGGGCCCACGAGGCTCATCTCGCCCCTGACGACGTTCAGCAGGTTCGGGATCTCGTCCAGCGAGAGCCTCCGCAGTGCCGCGCCCACCCCGGTCACGCGCGGGTCGTCGCGGATCTTGAAGAGGGCGCCGTCTGCCTCGTTGCGCTCCTCGAGCACCTCCTGGCGCTCGTCCGCGCCGGCCACCATGGTCCTGAACTTGACCATGCCGAACTCGTGCTCGTGCAGCCCGACGCGCCTGCTGCTGTAGAGGACGGGTCCCGGCGAGCTCAGCTTGATCGCCGCCGCGATCAGCAACCAGAGCGGCAGGCCGATCGCAAGCACGAGCGCGCTCACGACGACGTCGAAGCTCCGCTTCGCCAGCCAGTCGAGCCCGGCGAAGACGGGCGGCCGCAACTCGAAGAGCGGGATCCCCTGGCCGGGGACGTAGTCGGCCCGATCGGTCAGGAGCTCCGTGACCCTCGGGGCGATGCGCACCTTGACCCCGCGCCGGTGCGCCTCCTCGACGAGCTCGAGCAGCGCCGAGGTATCGGCGCCCGAGTCGGCCATGATCACCTCGTCGACGCGAAAGGCGTCGAGAATCCCCGGCAGGGATCGCAGGTCGCCGAGCACGGGCAGGCGGATGCCGGTCTGGGATGGCGCGATCGCGCCGACGAAGTCGTAGTCGATGCCCCCGCGCACCGAGCCGAGCGTGCGGTGCAGCTCATCCAGGTGCTCGCCCTCCCCCACGACCAGGGCCCGCCGCCGCACGCCCGCCAGACGGAGCGCGTCACGCGTGATCGACTCGTAGGCGGCGCGGAAGGAGCCGATCAGGAGCATGCTCAGAACGAGGGCGGTGGGCGCGAAGCCAAAGGTGTTGAAGTCGTGGCCGGAGGTGACGGCGAAGCCGACGGCGAGGACCGCCACGAGCACGAGCGAGGAGATGATGCGTCCGGCCCCGGCCCGGCGCTCGCGCTCGGCATAGAGCCCCGCGCGCGAGAAGACGAGCACCGTCACGAGCACGAGAAACGGCAGCCAGCGCCGCTCCGGCTCCCAGAGCAGGCCCCAGAGCGGCGTCTTGCCGTAGTACACCTCGCGCAGCGCCAGCGCCGCGTAGAGCCCGAGCGCAAGGCCGGCGATGTCGAGCAGGACGAGCGCCGTGACGCTTGCAGTGCGCCGCGCGAAGGCCCGGATCGGGCTTCCGGCGGGGACGCGGGCACGCGGAGCGCGAATGTCGGCCAGCGGGAGCCGCGGCGGGTGGAGATCCGGCCGCGTGGCCGGGGTGCGCACGCTCACAGCCGGTTTGCGGCTCACGGAGCCCGATCCTACCGGCGGTCGGGAACGGCGCCCCGGCCCGGGACTCGTCGCTCCCCGGGGGCGAGGCCCCTGATCACGCGCACGACGCCGTCCGCCCAGGTCTCGGTCGAGTGACCTCGCTCGACCCGTGCCCGCAGCTCACGGCCGGTGGCAGTGCGAGCATCCACGTCGCTCGCGGCGAAGCGCCCGAGCGTGCGCGCGAGGTCGTCCGCGTCATCGCTGCGGAAGCGGAGGTCGAGCGGCAGTCCGCCGAGGAACTGGCCGAAGTGCGGGTTGCAGGTCGCCACCGGAACGCCGCAGGCGGCCGACTCGTAGACGACCTTGTCGAGCGCGGCCCCGTGCGCCTGGCCGCGCGTGGGGTTGACGACGAGGTCGAAGCGGCGCAGCAGCTCCGGCACACGCGGCCGGGCGGCCGGCGGCTCGAGCGCGACACGCCCGCGCAGGGGCGGGCGCTCGATCCGACGTTCGAGCTCGGCGCGGTGGGCATGCTCCTCCGCGGTCGTCGACGGCCCGCGCAGCTCGAGCGTCGCGTCCACGCCCTGCTCCACGGCCCGCTCGAGCCCCTCGAGCAACGTCGTGAAACCCTTGGACGGCGAGGTGCGGCCGAGCGCGAGCAGACGGAGGGTGCCGCCGGCTGCCGGAGCCTCGCGCCGCTCCGCGAACTGCGCCACGTCGATCCCGTGCCCCAGCGCGTGGACCTTGGGGGAGTCGAGCGGGTAGGAGCTGCGCTCGACGCTGAGCGCCGCGTCGCAGAGCCGGGTCGCCAGGCTCAGCGTGCGGTCGATCTTCCAGTGGGTGTACCAGAGCGCGAGCGGGACTCCGAGCGCCTTCGCGAGCGGCGCCGCCAGGACGAGGTAGATCGGACACATGTGCGCGATCAGGCCGTCGGGGCGCCCGGCGAGCACCGGCGCCAGCACACGCTCGTAGCGCAGGCCGCGGCGCAGGCGAGACGGTGCGCCGAACGTCCGCACGGTGACGTTCGCGGGCAGGTCGTGCGCGCCGGTCCCGAGCGAGAGGACGACGAGCTCGTCGCAGCGCTCGGCGAGCGCGCGCAGCTTCGCCACGGTCGCCCCGAGGATGGGATCGTCCGCATCGACCTGCTGCGTTACGAAGACGAGGCGCACGACTCAGCGGGTCGACGACGCAAGCGTCCGGTCGACGAGGGTGCGGACGCGGGCCGCGTAGTCGTCGGGCGTCCAGCGCAGCTCGCGCGAGAACTCGAGCGCCGCCGCCCCGAGGCGCGACGCGAGCTCGCGATCAGCGAGCAGCCGGATCATCGCCGCCGCGAGCGCCTCCGCGTCGCCGTTCTGGACCAGCAGCCCGGTCACCTCGTCGCGCACGAGATCGGGGATGCCGCCGACGCGCGTGGCGACGACCGGCCGGCCGCGGGCGAAGCTCTCGATGATCACCCTGCCGAGGCCCTCGCTGCGCGACGGCACCACAAGGCACCGCGAGGCGTCGAGCTGTTCAGCGATCCCGCTCGGCAGCAGCTCGGGGATGTGCACCACACGATCGGGATAGTCGTCGCGCAACCGCTCGACGAGTTCGACGAGCGCGCCACGGCCGACCACGACGAGCCGCGCTTCGGGAACCTCGCGCGCGACGAGCGGCCAGGCGCGGGTCAGCAGGCCGATGTCCTTCGAGCGCTCGAGCATCCCGACGAAGAGCGCCCCGGGCGCCTCCGGCAGCGGCAGCGCCGGCCGCTCGACGAAGGCAGCGAGATCGATGTAGCCGGGAAACGACTCCACGGGTGGCACGCCCGCGGCGCGCTCGGCGAGCGCGGCGGTGAAGGGCGAGACGGTGCGCAGCGCATCGGCACGGCGAAGCGCGTGGCGCGCCGCCCAGTCGGCGAGGGGCGCCACCAGGAGCCGCGCGCGCGAACCGCCGAGCCGCGTCGCGGTGCGCCAGTCACTGTAGGTCTCGACAACGAGCCGCGGCCGCCCGCGGCGCCGCAGGGCGAGCCCTGCGAGGACGAGAAAGCCGAGATACGGGCTCTCCGCGACGACGACAGCAGGGCGGAAGCGGCGGACGAGCCCCGCCACCCTGAAGGGCAGCACGCCGTAGGTGAGCAGCGCGTCGAGCCCGCCGGGCCAGCGCCGCAGCAGGTGCGCCGAGGCCGGCCCGACTGCCTGCCGGCCCCCGCTCGAGCCGCGCTCGGCACGGGCGAGCAGGACGAGGTCGACCTCTTCTCCGAGCGCACGGAGCGTCGCCGCGGTCGCGCCCTCGAGCGGCAGCGAGTGCGCTGCGTCGCCGACGATGAGGACGCGCGGCTTCGCGCCGGGAACGCCGCCCGCCTCCCGCAGGCATGCGTCGACCAGCTCGCGCACGCGCGCAGCGTACTCCGACGGCGTCGTGTGCCACTCCGCGTACCGGGACAGCGCGGCTGCGCCCAGGCGCTCGGCCAGCGGCCTGTCGGAGAGGACGCGCACGAGCGCCTCGACCAGCTCGTCGTGGTTCTCCGGCTCCACGAGAAGCCCCTCGACGCCGTCGGTGACGAGATCCGGAATGCCGCCGACGCCGCTCGCGACGACGCCGCGCCCGCGCGCGAACGCCTCGATCACGACCCGCCCAAGCCCCTCCGAGCGGGAGGGCAGCACGAGCACCGTGCCCTCGTCGAGACGCTCGGCGACCTCGTGGGGCGCCAGCTCGGGCACATGGGTCACCTGGGCGGGGAGATCGGCGACGAGCTCGTCGATCACCTCTCGGCGGGCGCCCTGGCCGATCAGGACGAGCTGCGCGTCGGGCAGCCGCCGCGCGACCTCGCGCCACGCCCGCGCCAGTCCGTCGATGTTCTTATAAGCCTCGAGCATGCCCACGAAGACGGCGGTCGGCCGGTCGGGCAGCGGCGCCACCGGTCGGGCGGTGAAGGCGGTCAGGTCGGTGTAGGTGGGGAAGGACGCCGTCACGGGCACGCCGCGTACCTCCTCGACCAGGCTCTCCGTGTATCGGGAGAGGGCACGCACCGCGTCCCCGCGGCGCACGACGACGCGGCTGAGCCAGTCCGCGAGCGGGGACAGCGCCGAGCGTGCGGGCGAGCCGTACATGCGCGTCGCCGTCCGCCAGTCACCGTGCACCTCGACCACCACGCGTGGCCGGATGCCACCGATCAGGCTGCGTCCGACGAGGGCAGCGGCGCCGGTGTACGGGCTCTCCGCGACGATCGCCTCGGGCCGGAACTCCTTGATCTGCCGGCGGACCGCAAAGGGGGCGCGCAGATAGAAGAGGACGCCGTCGAGGGACCGCGCCCGCGACGGGGGCAGCAGACGGAAACGCTCGTCGGAGGTCGGATCCGAGCGCGAGGCGGCCGACGCGAGCACGCGGTAGTCGAGCTGGCGCTCGAGCGCGACGAACTTGCGCGCGAGCCAGTCGGGCAGGGGCAGCCGGTACCGCGTGCGCCCGACGAAGAGCACGCGGGGTTTCGGCGGCGTCCCGTTCGATGCGCTCACCGGGACACGGCCTGCTGGAGGATGCTCTCGAGACGCTCGTACACGTCCTCCCGCCCGATCGACGCGACCGAGGGCCGGGCGCCCGCCGCGAGGCGGTCCCGCAGCTCGGGCTCGGCGAGCAGCCGCCCGAGCGCGGCGGCGAGGGCCTCGGGCGAGCCGGCCGGAACGAGCAGCCCGTTGACCCCGTCGTGCACCACCTCGGGCACCCCGCCGACCGCCGTCGCGACCACGGGCGTGCCGACCGCGAGCGCCTCCAGGGCGGCGTGGGGCATGTTCTCCCAATCGCTCGAGAGCACGGCGGCGTAGGCCCCTGCCAGGGCGGCGAGAACCTCCGCGCGCGGGCGAGCGCCCATGAAGACGACGCGCCCGTTCAGACCCGCCAGGCGGGCATGCTCCTCGAGCCGCGCGCGCTCGGGCCCGTCGCCGACGAGGTGCAGGCGGGCGCCGGGCACGCTGGCGACCGCGTCGAGGGCGGTCCCGAGCGCCTTCTGCGCTGTCAGCCGCCCAGCGAAGACGAACGTCCCCGGCTCGACCGCCTGCTTCGGCACCCCCTCGACCTGCGGCGCCGGATTCGGCACGACGAGCACCCTGTCGGTGTCGATCCACCAGCTCCGCGCGATCCCGGCAAGGTACTCGCTGGGAACGACGATCACGCGGGCGGCCGAGAGCGCCACGGTGCGCGCGCGCCTCAGCGCCGCGACGGGGGCTCCCGCCGCCGAGCCGAAGTCCTCGAGCGAGCCGGTGAAGAGCCCGAGGCGGTAGGCACGCTCGTAGGCGGGGTCGGAGACCAGCTTGACGACGAGCGGACGCCGGGCAAACGTGGCCGCGGCGGCCGCGGCGGCGTAGGTGGCGGAGGCGTAGACGAGGTCGGAGAGGCGGGCTGCGCGCGCGCCCTTCGCCGCCACGAGCCCGTAGCGGATCGGGAACGGGCGGCTGCGCATGACCGTCTCCACCGGACAGGGCAGCTCGGTGGGCGGCCTGTCCCCCATCGTCACGACGCGAACCGCGTGCCCGCGCCCGCAGAGGAAGCGCGCGAGATCCGGTCCGTGGGTCGCCGGTCCGCCGACGTCGGGCGGCCAGATACCGGAGAGGAGGACGATGCGCATGGCGCTGGCGGGACGACGCAGGCAGGGAAGGGCGTCGGCCGACCGCCCTATCATAGGTAACGCGATGGCCCGCGCCCGGCAAATGGAGCTGTGGCGCCCGGGCCGCGACGTTCCCTTCCTCGTGCTCTGCGCCGCCGTAGCGCTGAGCATGCTGCGCTCCACCGACCAGCCGAGCATCGACGTCCCGCTCGCGGGCACGGAGCTGGCGTTGGTGCCCGCCGATCTGGCGCTGGCGGCCCTCGGTGCGCTCGCGGCGGTCCGCCTGCTCGGCCGCGGAGCGCTGCCGCGACCGGCCCGCCGGATCACGCTCGCCGCCGCCGCCTTCTCGGGCTGGCTGCTCCTCTCGTCGGCGTCGAACGGTGCCGACGCCGTCGTCGGGGCCGCCAAGTTCCTCGAGTTCGGACTGCTCGCGCTCGGCGTCGTCCTTTTCGTCCGCCGCCGCATCCAGCTCTGGCTGCTCGTGGGTGTGCTCGTGGCGCTCACCGTCGCTGCGCTCGCGTATGCGTTGGTGGGGTTCGTCGAGCGCCCCGGCCGGCGTCAGCCCTCCTTCCTGGGGGAGCACGACTTCGCAGCCCTGGCGACGATGTCGCTCACGCTCGCGCTCGCGAGCCTCTACGTCCGCGAGTGCCGCTTCCGGCGGCTTGCGCTCGTCGCCGGCGTCGCGGGCGCGCTCGGAGTCGTACTGGCAGCGGCCCTCGCGGGCCTGCTGGGGCTCTACCTCGCGATCGCCGCGATCGTCGGAATCGCAGCCCTCCGCGGCACCGTGACGAGGCGCGCCCTCGCCGTGACACTCCTCACGGCCGTCGCCGTCACCGCGGGCTCGGTCTCCCTGCGCTCGGGCGACCTCGGCTTCCTCAACCAGTGGTTCGCGGCCGAGGAGGACGCCGCGCCCGGCCGCTACGCCGCCGGCTGGAGCCAGCGCCTCGTCTACTCATACGTCGGCGGGCGGATCTTCCTCGACAACCCCGTGCTCGGCACCGGCTGGCACGGCGAGCTACCCCCCTCCGAGTTCGCGCGCTACCTCCCCGACGCGCGCAGGCGCTTCCCCGACCAGCCGTCGAACTACTTTCCCCCGACCGACCGCGACTTCATTCCGCAGCAGACCTACGACCAGGTGCTCTACGAGCTGGGTCTGGTGGGCGCGCTGCTCTTCCTCGTCCTCGCCGCTGTGACGGTGCGCACGGTCGTGGGAGTTGCCCGCCGCTGGCCCCGGGACGGGCCCGACGAGGCCGCCGCGTTCGTCGGCGTCGCCTGGGTGGCCTCGCTCGCGGGCGCGCTCGCGGGAGCCGCGCTCTTCGGCGGCATCCCGCTGGCCGCCATCTTCTGGCTCACCCTCGGCGTCGCGGCGCTGCTGCCGTCGCTCGTCCCGCCGGAGCCGGTGCCGCCGCGCGCCGCGGAGCCCCGGCCGCTCGCCGCCGCGGCGAGATGACCTGGGGCAGCGGGAGCCCCCTGACGATCCTCCACGCAATCGCCCGACTCAACGTGGGCGGCGCTGCCCTGCACGTGCTCGAGCTCGCCGCGGCGCAGCAGGGGCACGGGCACCGGGTGCTCGTCGCGGCGGGGACGCTCGCGCCGGGGGAGGAGTCGATGGAGTACCTCGCCTCCGAGCTCGGGGTGCCACTTCGGCACGTACCCTCGCTCGGGCGCGAGCTCTCGCTACGGCGGGATGGCACGGCGGTGCGCGAGCTGCTGAGCCTGATCCGCCGTGAGCGGCCCGACGTCGTCCACACCCACACTGCGAAGGCAGGCGCCACCGGCAGAATCGCGGCTCTGGTCGCCCGGCGCGGCCGGCGCAGCGGGCTCGTCCACACCTTTCACGGCCATGTCCTGCGCGGCTACTTCGACCCGCGCCGGGAGCGGGTCTTCCGCACGGCGGAGCGCCTGCTGGCACTCCGGACCGCGGTGCTCGTCGCCGTCAGCGTGCAAGTGCGCGACGAGCTCGTGGAGCTCGGCGTCGCCCCTCGCGAGCGCTTCCGCGTGATTCCCTACGGCTTCGACCTCACGGCGCGCAGCGACCCGACGGCGGCCGCGCGCTCACGGCTTCGCCTGGGGCTCGGCCTCGCGGACGAGGCCTTCCTGGTCGGCTGGGCCGGCCGGCTGACGGCGATCAAGCGACCGCTCGATCTCATCCGGACGCTCGGGGCGCTGCGCGCGCTCGGCGTCGACGCGGCGCTCTGTCTCGTCGGGGACGGCCCCGAGCGCTCCGAGGTCGAGGCGCTCGCACGCACGCTCGGGATCGCCGAGCACTGCCACCTCGTCGGCTACCGGCGTGACGTGCGGGACTGGTACGGCGCCTTCGACGCGTTCTGCCTGACCTCGGCGAACGAAGGGACGCCGGTCGCGGCGATCGAGGCGCTCGCGGCGCGGCGGCCCGTCGTCGCGACCCGCGTCGGGGGCATGCCCGCGGTGGTGGACGAGGGGGAGACGGGCTTCCTTGCCGCACCGGGCGACACCGAGGGGCTCGCCTCGCGGCTCGCCGAGCTCGCGCGGGATCCCGAGCTGCGCCGGGCCTTCGGGACACTGGGCGCGAGCCGCATGCAGGAGCGCTACTCCTCCGGACGGATGCTCGCCGAGCTGGAAGCGCTCTACCGAGAGGCGCTCGCGTAGTGGCTGAGGTGGCCGGCTATTGGCTGGTGGGGGTGGCCGCGATCCACATCCTGGGCAGTCTGGCGTGGGCGGAGCGCGCCGGTTGGCGGAGAAGGGTCTCGCCGCCGTGGAGGGGCGAGAGCATGCGGCTTCAGCGGGACTTCTGGCTCGGCATCGTGCCAGCGGTGCTGCTGATCCTCGACGGGGCGGCCTGAGCAGTGAAAGTCCTCCACGTGCACAAGATCACGGGCATCGGCGGCTCGGAGCGCCACCTGCTCACGCTCCTGCCGGCGCTGCGTGAGCGCGGCGTCGACGCGCACTTCCTCGGCCTCGAGGTGGCGGGTACCGACGCGCCGCGCTTCTCCCGGGAGCTCGACGCGGCGTGCGTGCCCCGGGAAGCGGTTCCGTGCACGCTCGACGTGAACCCCCTGATGGCGGCGCGGGTGATCGAGCGCGTGCGCGCGGCACGCCCCGACCTGCTGCACACGCACCTCGTGCACGCCGACCTGTACGGCGCGCTAGCAGCCCGCGTGACGGGTGTCCCGTTCGTGTCCTCCCGGCACAACGACGACCGCTACCTGCTCGGTCCCTTCCGCCACGTCGACCGCGCCTTCGCCTCGGGCGCGCGCCGGCTCGTCGCGATCTCGCACGCAGTGCGCCGCTTTCTCGCCGCGGCGGGCCTGCCCGAGGAGAAGCTGCTGACGATCCACTACGGCCTCGACCGCCTGCCCGGCGCCCCGTCGGAGCTCTCGCCCGCCGAGGCCGGCGTCCCCGACGGCGTCCCCCTCCTGCTCGCGATCGGCCGCCTGACCCCTCAGAAGGATCACACCACGCTCCTGGAGGCGTTCGCCACGGTGCGGGGCCGGCACCCGGACGCCGTGCTCGCCATCCTCGGAATCGGCCCGCTCGCGGCAGCGACGCGCTCGCACGCCCGGTCGCTCGGCATCGGGGAGGCGGTCGTCCTGCCGGGCCGGCTCGAGATCCGGGACTGGCTCGAGCGTGCTGACGTCTTCGTCCACACCTCGCGCTGGGAGGGCTTCGGCCTCGTTCTGCTCGAGGCGATGCTCGCCGCCCTGCCGGTCGTCGCCACCCGCGTGAGCGCCGTGCCGGAGATCGTCGCCGAGGGCGAGACCGGTCTGCTCGTCGCACCCGGTGACGCCGAGAGGCTCGCGCGCGCGCTCGGCTCGCTGCTCGACGAGCCCGAGCGCGCCCGCGCGCTCGGCGCGGCGGGCAGGGTTCGCGCCTCGCAGCGGTTCTCCGTCGCCCGCATGGCCGAGCGGACCGTCGCGCTCTACGAGAGCCTGTAGAGGTGCTCCGCGCCGCCTATGTCTACGCCAACCCACGCGGGGCGCTGGCCGAGGCCGTGGTGCGCGGGGACGCTCCGGACACGGGTCTCCTCGGGCAGAACCACCTCGGGGAGCTCGGCATCGACGCGAGGATCCACGAGCCGGCCCTGAGGCGACGGGAGCGCGCCCGCGGCCTCCGTCACCGGCTGACCTGGAACGCGAGGGAGCTGACGCTGCCCTGGGAGCTCCGCGACGCGGACGTCGTGTGCACGCCGCTCGCGGGGCTGCTGCCGCTGGCGGCACGGCTCCGACGCCGGCCGAGGGTGGTGGTACTCAACATCTCCCTCTGCACGACCTTCGACCGCAGCTCGCGCGCGCGGCAGCGGCTGCTCTCCGCCTCGCTCCGCTCGGCCGCGCGCATCGTCTGCTTCGCGAGCGCGCAGCGAGAGCGCCTGCTCGAGCAGACCGGTCTACCCCCCGAGCGTGTCGAGACCGTCGTCCTCGGGCTGGACGAGCGCTTCTACCGACCCGCCGGCCCGCCGGCGGCGGACGGCTACGTGCTGGCGGTCGGTCGCGACCTCGCGCGCGACTACGCGACGTTCGCCAGGGCGGTGGACGGTCTCGGGCGCCGTACGGTGCTCGTCGCCAGCGCGCGCAACCTGGAGGGGCTCACGCTGCCGCGGAACGTCGAGACGCGGATCGACGTCGGCTACGGGGAGCTGCGCGAGCTGTACGCGGGCGCCGGCTGCGTGGTCGTGCCGACCCGGCGGGAGGACTTCCCGCTCGGCGCCGACTGCTCGGGCCAGACCGTACTCCTCGACGCGATGGCCA
>Ga0136617_10005856_pt1 | contig 11014 bp, 9 predicted proteins | sample AntDrymUQ3222106_2_FD_129672 | JGI IMG/M metagenome (GOLD analysis project Ga0136617, IMG submission 129672) | Polar desert sand microbial communities from Dry Valleys, Antarctica - metaG UQ322 (21.06) | ecosystem: Environmental > Terrestrial > Soil > Desert | place: Antarctica: Dry Valley...
ACGTACGTGGGTAAGGGCAAGCTCGACGAAGTCAAGCGCGCATATGCGGATGCGGACGCGGAAGTCCTGCTGGTCGACCACGAGCTCACGCCCGTCCAGCTCCGCCAGCTCGAGGACACTCTGTCCGCGCGCGTGGTCGACCGCACGCAGCTGATCCTGGACATTTTCGCGCAGCACGCGGTGAGTGCCGAAGGCAAGCTTCAGGTGGAAGTCGCGCAGCTCGACTACAACCTGCCTCGGATGCGGGGGATGTGGCAGCACCTCGAGCGCCTCGGCGGGGGTGTGGGCACACGGGGGCCGGGCGAATCGCAGCTCGAGACGGACAGAAGGATCGCTCGCCGGCGAATCTCACTGCTCAAGCGCCGTCTCCGCGACGTGTCGAAGCAACGCGAAACGCGCCGCAGGGAGCGCCTGCGCACCAGAACGCCGACCGTTGGCCTCGTCGGATACACGAACGTCGGCAAGTCCTCGCTCCTGAACGCGCTCACGGGCGGAACGGTTCGCGTGAACGACCGTCTCTTCGAGACGCTGGATCCAACGACGCGGAGCTTCGAGCACCAGGGCCGCCGGTACCTCCTTACCGACACCGTCGGTTTCATCCGCAGGCTCCCGACCCAGCTCGTGGAAGGGTTTGCGGCCACGCTCGAGGAGACGCTTGCCGCCGACCTCGTCCTGCATGTCGTCGATGCCGCGGCTCCGGACGATCGTCAGGACGAGATGCGCGATGCAGTCGAGGCCCTTCTGTCCGAGATCGGCGCCGATGACCTTCCCCGCGAGCTGGTTCTGAGCAAGATCGACCGGGTCGACCCACTGGGCCGCCGGCGGCTCGCAAACCGCTTCCCCGATGCGCTGCACGTGTCGGCGCTGACCGGGGAAGGGCTCGACGAGCTCCGCGCGCGGCTGGCCGCCCGCTTCGCCGACCGTTTCGAACAGGTGCAGCTACTGCTGCCGTACCAGGAGGGGGCGGCGCTCGCCGAGCTCTACGCGTCGGGCGCTCCGATCGACGAGCGGGTCGACGGGCCGGACGGCGTGCTCGTTCGGGCGCGGCTCGCGCGGGCGGACCTGGCTCGGTTCGCCCGCTATCTCGTGGCGGAGTCGCGAAGCGCACCTGCCCGTTCGCTCCGGTGATCGAGCTTCCGGTCCGGCGTCTTCGGGAGAACGCGGTGCTGCCCGACCGCGCCTACGACGGCGACGCCGGCCTCGATCTCGCCGCGTGCGACTACCTCGTGCTCAACCCTGGCGAGCGGGCGGTGGTGGGCACGGGACTAGCCGTCGCGATTCCCGACGGATGCGCCGGCTTCGTCCAGCCGCGTTCGGGGCTTGCCGCGCTGCACGGGATCACCATCGTCAACTCGCCGGGACTGGTGGATTCGGGCTACCGCGGCGAAGTGAAGGTCGTCCTGCTCAATACCGACCGCGAGCGGTCGTTCACCATCGAGCCCGGTATGCGGATCGCGCAGCTCGTCGTCGTGCCCGTGCCCGCGGTCGGCCTGGTCGAGGTCGACGAGCTGCCGGTGAGCGACCGCGGGGTCCGCGGGCACGGGTCTTCCGGCAGCTGATGGGGGCGGAGCCGCGGATCCGTGTCTCCGCGATCCTGCGCTGGCGCGGCGGTGTCCTCCTCTGTCGGCACGAAAAGGGCGGGAAGGATCACTGGCTCCTGCCCGGCGGCGGCGTCAACTCCGGGGAGAGCCTCCTCGACGCGCTTCAGCGCGAGCTGGCCGAGGAAATCGGGATCGTCGGCGTCCGTGACGAGCTCCCGGTCGAAGGGCCCGTGGCGATCGTGGATTCGATCTCCCCCGAGCGGAGCTTCGCGGCGAAGCACGTCGTCCACATCATCTTCGCCGGGGACCTCTCAGGCCAATCGCTCGAGCGGGTCACCTCGCACGACGCGGCAGTCCGCGGCCATCGACTCTTCAGCGTCAGCGATCTGGACGGCGTCGTCGTCCATCCGCCGATTCAGCGCTTTCTGAGCCGATGGCAGCCGGGCGACCCCTTCGCGTACCTGGGTGCGCTCTGGGTGCCCTAGGAGCGTGGGTCTGAAAGCGTCCTTTCGCTCCACCGGTCGATGAAGACGGACGCGCGGACTTCCTCAGCGGCGCTCGACGTCGGTGCAGACGGGGGCCCGATCAGCGCCGGCCGCCGCGGTTATGTGCCCGCTCTGCCGCGACCGTGTGAGCCTGCCTCTCTAACTCGTCCGGCAGCGGCTCGAGGCGCGGCGTCTCACCCAGCCGATGACTCAGGGCCTGTGCGAGCAGCCAGTCGGCGAGCCAGGGGTTCCGCGGCAGCAGCGGCCCGTGCAGGTAGGTGCCGATCGCTCGCCCGACGCGGCAGCCCTCGTGGCCGCTTTCACCGTCGTTGCCGAAGCCCGCGATCACCCGTCCAAGCGGCGTTGCGTCCCGATCGAGCCGAGTGCGACCGGCATGGTTCTCGAACCCGGCAAGGGTTCGGCGGAAGCCGGGCTCGATCTCGCACTCGAGGAGGATGTCGCCGATCATCCGGCTTGCGCCCGCCACCGTCTCGTGCGGAAACAGGCCGACGCCAGGCTGCTCGACTCCTCGCTGGTCGCGGTAGAAGCGACCGAGCAACTGATAGCCGCCGCACACCGCCAGCAGAGCGACGCCGTCGGCGACTGCGCCGGTCAAATCCTTACCCTTCGCAGCCAGATCGGGCGCGATCAGCGCCTGCTCGCGGTCTTGACCGCCGCCGATGTAGACGAGGTCGTACGCGCCGACCTCGATCGCCTCGCCGACGCCGATCGCTCGCACGTCGAGGCTGTGTCCGCGCCAGGCTGCCCGGCGCGTGAGGACAGCAATATTGCCGCGGTCGGCGTAGATGTTCAGGTAGTCCGGATAGAGGTGGGCCACGCAGATCCTCGTCATTGCTCGGCCCAGTACGGACGGACGAAGCCGCGCTCCGCGATGATCTTGCGGAGGGCGAGCATGGCGGTGTAGGTCGTGAGCAGGATCAGTTCGCCGCCCTTCGGAGTGAGCTCGAGTCCTCGATCCAGCGCTCGCTCGAGCGGCGGAACGACCTCGATCGCGGCTTCGCCCAACCCGCCGTATTTGAACCGCAGCGAGAGCTCGGCGGCTCGAGTACCAGTCGCGATCAGCCGCTCGAGCCCATCGAGCAGCGGCTCGAAATCGACGTCCCAGATCCACGACACGTCCTGTCCGTCTGCGATCCCGTCGTTGAGGGCGATCACGGCCAGGCGCGGCGCGCCTGCGGCGACGAGCGTCCGAACTGCCTCGTTCGCACCGGCAGGATTCTTGACCAGCAGGACGAGCACTCGCCGATCGCCGATCGCGATTCGCTCGAAGCGGCCGAAGGCGGCGCGGAACCGCTCGAGCCCAGTCCCGATCTCCTCGAGGGTCGCTCCGAGCTCACGGGCGAGCGCGGCTGCTGCGAGCGCGTTGTAGACGTTGTAGAGACCGGGGACGCGGAGCTCGACCCGCCGCGTACCGTCAGGAGTCTCGAGCTGGAAGACAGCGCGGTCGAGCCCGCCTAGCTCAATCGCTCGAGCGACGAGGTCGAGCGCGGGACGGCCGTGGCCGCAGGATTCGCAGTCGTACTGGCCGAGGTGTCCAACGTAGGAGGCGGCATACACGTAGGGCGTGCCGCAGCGCACGCAGTACTTCGAGTCCGCCGCGTGCTGGAGCCCGCTCGTCGAGTGGCGAGGGTCGTCGAGCCCGAACGTCACCGCACGGGCCGCGCTGCGCGCCAGCTCGCCGATCTGGGGATCGTCGGCGTTCACGATCACCACTGCACCGCTCCCGAGGTCTGCGACCGCCTGGCGCCAGCGTTCCGCGACGAGCTCGAGCTCGCCGTACCGATCGAGCTGGTCACGGAAGAGGTTGCCGAGGCAGACCGCCTTGGGGCGAATGCGGCGCGCAATCTCCGGAAACGCGCCCTCGTCGGCCTCGAAGACGCCGAGCTGGGCGTGGGAGGCGGCCAGCAGCGTCGAGGCGACCCCCGATACGAGGTTCGCACCAGAGCGGTTGTGGGCGAGGCGCACCCGCGGGGAGAGAATCTGCGCGACCATCGCGGCGGTGGTCGTCTTGCCGTTGGTCGCCGAAATCAGCGCCGAGCCGAGCGGGAGTCTCGCTGCGAGCCTGTCGATTGCCCCCGGATCCAGCTTCCAGAGCAGCTTGCCGGGAATCGTCGTGCCGCCGCCCGTTCCCGCGAGCCGTGAAAGGCGCGCAGCCGCTCTGGCAGCCGCAATCTCGAGCGTGAGCGCGAGCGAAAACATCCTCCGAGCCTATCCAGCCGTCTCGCCCGCAGGTCCGATCGTCGCTTCACTCGAACGAGGGAACTTCGGTCCCGGGGAGGGGCACTACCGCAAACGGGTGATGCTCTGGGCGGTGCGACCGTTCTACGGTGCGCTACGAAGGCGGCAAGCGGCGTCCTCCTCGGCGTCCCACCTTCTGCGGCCATTGCGAAACCGAACGACAACCGGAGCACCAATCACGATTCGGAGCCTGCGAGCGCCGCGATGACGCCTGATCCAGCACGTCTTCAAATCGCGGCCGAGCCGCAGCGCGCCGATCGACCGGCTCCCAGGCGGCTGCCACGGAGCGCGAGCCTCTACCTCGCTTGCGTGTTTCTGGTCACAGGGGCGGCGATCAGTCCCTTTGTCGCCAACCTGCTCGACGGCGAGCCGGTCAGCAAATGGATCACGTTCGCAGTCCTCGCTGCCGCGGCGGCGACGGCCCAGGTCTTCCCGGTGCTCTCGACGCGGAACCAGATGTACCACACCTCGACGCTCTTCCTGTTGGCCGCCGCGCTGCTCTTGCCGCCCGAGCTGCTCATTCTGATCAGCGTCGTCGTCTGCATCCCGGAGTGGCTCAAGGTGCGGTACCCCTGGTACATCCAGCTCTTCAACATGTGCAATTACATGTTGAACACGCTGGCGGCGTGGAGCGTGGCTCAGGTCGTTCGCAATGCGGACGCTCTGATCCCGAGCAGCAATGCTCGACTTGCGATCGGCGGCTTGGCGGGATGCGCTGTCTTCGTCGGGATCAACCACCTCTTGCTTGCGGTCATGCTGAAGCTCGGTCGCGGTCATTCGATCCGCGAGAGCGAGCTGTTCTCGCCCACGACCCTGTCCGTTGACCTGGTACTCACCTCACTCGGCGTCGCGCTCGCGACCTTCTGGACGACGAATCCCTGGTTGATCCCGATCGCGCTTGGTCCGCTGCTCGTGGTGCACCGCTCGCTGAGCGTTCCGCGCCTCCAGGAGGAGGCGCGCGTCGACGGCAAGACCGGCCTGTTCAACGCGCGATACCTCGCGACCGCACTGAAGGACGAGCTCGGGCGGGCACGGCGTCTTGGCCGGCCGATGTCACTGATGATGGCCGATCTGGACCTGCTTCGGGACATCAACAACACGTACGGGCATCTCGCCGGCGACGCCGTCCTGACCGGAATCTCTGAGGTCCTGCGAGAGCAGCTGCGTCACTACGACGTCCCGGCGCGGTTCGGCGGCGAGGAGTTCTGCGTTCTCCTGCCGGAGACGTCGCCGGAGCATGCGCTCGAGATCGCGGAGCGTATCCGGTGCGCCGTGGCCGACCGCCTGTTCGAGGTGGAGACGTCGTCCGAGCCGATCCGGGCGACTATTTCAATCGGGGTCGCGGCCTTTCCGAAGGACGCGGTCGACTCGAACGAGCTGATTCACCAGGCGGACCTGGCCGTCTACCGCGCCAAGCTCCAGGGCCGGAACCGCGTGCTTGGAACGAGCTCGGAGTCGCTGCTCGTCCCGACCGAGCGGAGTGCCCGCCTTGCGGCCGTCCCGGCGGAGAGCGAGCACGATACGCCGTTGTCGCGCGCTGTCCAGGCGAAGCCGCAAGAAGAGCGGCGTAGCCATCCTCGCCCGAACTCCCTCGAGGGGCCGCGCTTCCTCTCGCTCTCGGGACGGCTGAGCGCGCTCGTGGCGGTCGTCGGCATCCTCGGGGGTGCCGCGGGCCTGCTGGCCGCCGTCCTCGGCGGAAGCACCGACGTTCTCGGCCTGCTCGCGACGATCACGCTGGTCGGCATCGCGCAGGCGCTCGCGATTGAAGTCGCCGAGCAGGGCTCGCTGTCCGTGAGCGCGGTCGGCGCCCTTGCCGGCGCTGCGCTGTTCGGACCCCGTGCCGCACTCGCGATCGCGATCACGACATGCGCCGTTGAGTGGAGCGCCCGCCGGGGGCCGTTGCACCACAGCTTGTTCAACGTCGGCAACCTCTCGCTGTCGTCGCTAGCGGCCGCAGGCATTTTCGCCACCGTGCCTGAGCATCAGGCAGCTGCCGGCGTCGTGGCGGGCGGAGTGTACTTCACCGTCAACATCGGCCTGCTGACGATCGCTCTGGCACTGGAAGGGCGCACGAGCTGGCGGCAGGTCTTCCGGGACCGGTTCGCCTGGCTCTTTCCGTCGTACCTCGTCTTCGGCTTCGTCGGCGGCGTGATCGCGATCGGCTACAACGCGGCGGGCCTCTACGCGCTTGGGCTGTTTGTCGTCCCGCTTCTGCTGATGCGGAAGACGCAGGAGGCCTACCTTGCGCACACGGAGGCCAGCGCGCAGAAGCTCCGTCGAGCAGCCGAGACGATCCAGACCCAGAACGTCTCGCTCGAGCAGGCAAACAGGCTGCTCAAGGAGCGGTCAACCGCCGCGATGGAAAGCCTGTCCGCGACCGTCGACGCCCGCGACGCGTACACCGCCGGGCACTCGCGGCGCGTCCAGCAGCTGGCGCTCGCGATGGGGCGCGAGCTTCGCCTCTCGCAGGACGAGCTCGACCTGCTCGGCCACGCCGCGCTGTTCCACGACATCGGCAAGCTGGCGATTCCGGATGCGATCCTGCTCAAGCCGGCCGGGCTCTCGGGCGAGGAGTGGAGGCTTATGAAGCGTCACGCGGCCGAGGGTGCCCGCATCATCGACAGGCTCGGGTTCCTGATCGACGCCGTCCCCGCGATTCGCCACCATCACGAGCGCTGGGACGGCGCCGGGTACCCTGACGGGATCAGCGGTGAGGAGATTCCGCTCGGAGCCCGGATCATCCATGTCGCCGACGCCCTCGACTCGATGCTGACGACACGCATCTACTGCGCCGCTCGTCCGGTTACGGAGGCGCTCGCCGAGCTTCGCGGCGGCTTAGGCACGCAGTTCTGCCCGCGCTGCGTCACGGCTATCGAGCGCGTACTGCCGGTCGTGGGGATCGAGGAGCTCCCACACCCCGCCCCGGACAAGCTGCTCGCGGTCTCGTAGCCGATCCCGGGCTTGCACGCGCTCCAAAACGCTCTATCCTTCTTGGTATGGAGCGAAAGAAGCCTTACCGAGCGGTAAGGCGCATCGATCCGCAAGCACTGGCGTCGTTTCGAACCGGACTCAGGAAGCGGTACTCGGACGAGCGCATCCTCGCGGAGCTGCGCGAAGCTGCCGACCGCCTCGGGCGCTCTCCGACGATGCGTGAGTTCTCGGCAGACCCGGAGACGGTCGTCCATCCCCAGACGGTGATCGAGCACTTCGGCAGCTGGAACGCCGCGAAGCGGCAGGCCGGACTGGTTCCGCGCCGGTTCGCGACGCGAGCGGAGCTGCTGCAACTTCTTCGCGGCCTGGGGGACGAGCTCGGTCGCGTGCCGACCGCGAAGGACATCGAGGCGCGCCGAAGCTCGATGCCGTCGAAGTCGCTGTTCTGGCACACTTTTGGATCGCTCCAGAACGCACTGCGCGAGGCGGGCTTCGATCTACCGGTGGGGGAGGAGAGGCTCGAGCGCGCGATCGAGCAAGGTGCCGCGCTCGCGCTCAGACTCGGACGGCTGCCGAAGTTCGCCGACTGGTCGGAGGCGCGCCGCGCAGAGTCGGCGCTGCTGACGGAGTGGCAGGTGTACCGCCTCTTCGACGCCCGACGCGGGGCGTGGTCGACGTTCCAGTACCTGATCAGCGAGCGTCTTCAAGCGAGCGGCACAACGGTCTCGCCTGACGGCCGCGTCCGCTGACGGTTTCTCTCTAAAGCGTGGGTCTGAAAGGTCTGTTCGCTCGACTGGTCGTTCCGACGGACGAGCGGGCAGAGCCCGCCCGTCCTGAATCTACGCACCGCAAACGGTGCCTAGGCGGCGGAGGCGAGCGCGGCCAGGCGCTTGAGACAGAAATCGCCTTCGTGCGCCGCGCGTACGGCGGGCAGCGGTTCTTCCTTGTAGGAACGGTCCGGAGTGAAGCGCTGCGTCCCGGTAACTCGTCCGCTCTGCAGGACGACCAGGGAGCCCTCGTCAATCTCGCGCTTGGTGAGCGTCATCCGCATGTAGCGCTCGAGGACCTCGAGCGCCTCCCGCGTCGAGGCGAAGAACGCCTCGTGTTTCCCTCGGCCGAGCCAGAGGGGGCGGCCGACAGCGCGGGCAAGATAGAGGGTGTCCGCTCGTCGCTCGTCGAGCCAGGCAGTCGCCATTGTTCCGCGCAGCTCCTCGAACGGCTCCGCGCGCCCTGGCGACGCCTCGGCAAGGGCGAAGATTGCTTCCGAGTCGACCGTCATCTCCGGCTCCGCGCGCACGAACCCGTGGCGGGCTAAGAGCTCCTCGTCGTTGACGATGATCCCGTTATGGACGCCGACGACGCTTCCGTGGCGGATCGGGTGGTTGTTGCCGGCGATCCTCGGATGGCCCTTCGTGTAGTCGCGGACGTGAATCAGCACCTGCGTCGCCTCAATCGGAACCTCGATCTGGTCGAGCAGCGCGCTCGCGGCCGAGCGCTGCTTGAACACGGATACGTCCGAAGCGGCGCCGCGCCATGCGTAGCCGACCGCGTCCGCGCCTCGCTCGGCGATCGCAGCCAGGAGCGCCTGCGCCGCGAGCGTCCGCGGGACACGGCTGTCCGAGCTCAGGCTGTATCCGGCAATTCCACACACGTTCGCTAGACGACCCCCGGTTGCTTGTTTCTTTCTTCGGCTGCGCTTCGAAACGACGTGAGCACCCGTTCGGGGCGCTCCACCAACTAGGACGGGCCCACCTGAGACGAGGTTAGTAGAGGACAGGTCATCCTTAGAGATTCTTTGCAAATTCGGCACGTTTTCACCCTTTCGGGGGCAATCCCGGCCGCGTGCGAACGCCGATAGGACGGGTGATGGAAGGCCAGCCCCTGCTCGAGTCCGTGTTCGAGCCCCAGCATTTGGAGCCGAAGCTCGAGCTGCTGCCCGCGCTCGACGACGCCGAGGCCGAGGAGACGGAGGACGACGAGCCCGACGCGGGCGGAAACCGCGCGACAGCCGAAGCTCCTGCGCCGACTCAGGACCCGTTGAAGCTCTACGTCCGTCAGATCGGAGACGGACGCTTGCTCACGGTTACCGAGGAGCGCGAGCTCGCGCGCCGCAAAGACGACGGCGACGAGTGGGCGAAGCGCAAGTTGATCGAGTCGAACCTCCGGCTCGTGATGTCGATCACCCGCAACTACACGAAGGCGGGCGTGCCGCTGCTCGACCTGATCCAGGAGGGCAATCTCGGCCTGATCAGAGCCGTCGAGAAGTTTGACTACCGCATGGGGTACAAGCTCTCCACCTATGCCACTTGGTGGATCCGTCAGTCCGTCACGCGCGCTCTCGCCGATCAAGGTCGAACGATTCGTCTTCCCGTGCACGTCGCGGAGCAGGTGCGGCGCCTGATGCGTGCGCGGCGTGTGCTCACGCAGCAGCTCAGCCGTGACCCCACCGTCGACCAGCTCGCGAAGGAAAGCGGATTTCCGGCCAAGCGCGTCCAGGAGCTGCTCGACCTCGTCGAGGATCCCGTCAGCCTCGAGACGCCTGTCGGCGACGGCGAGAGCCTCTACGGCGACCTGATCGAGGACACGAAATGCGACCAGCCCGACGTGGCCACCGCGCTTCATCTCCGCTCGCGTGAGCTCGCAACTGCTCTGCTCCAGCTCAATCCCCGGCTACGTCAGGTGCTCGTCCTTCGCTTCGGTCTCGACTCGACACCGCCGCAAACCCTCGAGGAGGTCGGCGCAGCGCTGCAGATCACGCGCGAGCGCGTTCGCCAACTCGAGTCGCGCGCGCTGCGCGAGTTGCGGATGGTCGCGCCCGATCTCGAGCTTTACCTTCGGTCCTGAGGCACCGCTGGCGGTGCCGACCTTCAGGCGGCCGGGCACTTGCCCGACGTCCGTCTGCACCGACCGGTCGATCCGATCTCGAGCTCTAGCTTCGCTCTTCAGGTCCTACGAGGGTGCAGGCTACCCTCACTCGATGCCTGAGCCGTTCTTCGTCGACGTGCACAGCCACGTCGTCCCGTCCGGTGACGACGGTGCCCAGACCGTGGCGGAGGGAACAACACTCTGCCGCAGCGCCGGCGAGCACGGAACGCGCATCCTCTTTGCGACGCCTCACGTCTGGCCCCAGCTGACTCTGACCAAAGGGCGCGAAGCCGAAGTCCGCCGAGCCTTTAGCGCGGTCGCGAACGAGGCGGGGCTCGAGCTCAGGCTTGGCTTCGAGCTCACGCCCAGCCGTGCGCTCCTCACAGAAGACCTCCGTCGCTATCGACTCGACGGAACGAACGCCGTGTTGATGGAAGTCCCGTTCGTCGGGCCGGGGGATCCCATCTTCCGCCTCGCCGAGCATGCCGAGGCGTTGGGACTGACGCCTCTGATTGCCCACCCGGAGCGTGCAGAGGCGGTGCTCGCCGAGCCGCGCCTTGCGCTCGAGCTCGCGAGTCGCGGCTGGCCGCTGCAGCTGAACGGCACTTCGCTCCTGGGGCGGCACGGCTCGGCCTCTGAGGCTCTCGCTTGGGACCTGCTCGAGGAGGGCCTCGTGGCGATCGTGGCGTCCGACGGCCATGGCCCGGCCCGACCGCCACAACTCGACCGGGCGTTCGCCGCGGTGTGTGCCCGGCTCGGCGACGACCGCGCTGTGCCGCTTTTCGACGGCTCGGCTCTTGGCCTGAACCGTCCCTTGGCTCGATCGGTCGTGTCAGACGGACGAGCGGGCAAAGCCCGCCCATCCTGATTCTAGGAACCGCAACCGGCCGCTAGCTGTCCTGCCTACACAGGTTGTGAACGGCTGAGGGTTTC
>Ga0136617_10005857_pt1 | contig 11013 bp, 10 predicted proteins | sample AntDrymUQ3222106_2_FD_129672 | JGI IMG/M metagenome (GOLD analysis project Ga0136617, IMG submission 129672) | Polar desert sand microbial communities from Dry Valleys, Antarctica - metaG UQ322 (21.06) | ecosystem: Environmental > Terrestrial > Soil > Desert | place: Antarctica: Dry Valley...
CCTCATGGCGGCGATCGCGCCGCTGGAGGAGGCCGGGCGGCTGTCGTCGCTGCTGCTCCAGCTCTCGCCGTCGTTCGGCCCCGGGCGCCACGCCATCAGCGAGATCGCGCCGCTCGTTGAGCGCCTCGCCCCCCGCCGTGTGGCCGTCGAGCTGCGCCACCGCGGCTGGGTGGAGGGCCAGCACGCCGCCGAGACATTCGCGGCGCTGACGGACATGAACGCTGCCTTCGTGGGCGTCGACGCACCGCCGGGCGACCACATGACCCTCATGCCGCCGGTGGACGCCGTCACGCGCGACGACCTCGCCTACCTACGGCTGCATGGGCGCAACACGGAGGGCTATCTGACCGGGAAGTCCGTCGCCGAGCGCTTCGCCTACACCTACGACGAGTCGGAGCTGACCCAGCTCGCGGAGCGCATCGGGGCGCTTGCGGCGCAGGCCGCGGACACCCGGGTCATGTTCAACAACAACCGCGGCGCCGACGCGCCCACATCCGCGCGGCGGATGCGCGAGCTGCTCGGCCAGGACCCCGGCCCGCCGCCGGAGGACCCGCAGGGCCAGCTGCGGCTCTGAGACGAGCTTTCCTCAGGAGGTGGCGGGGATCTCGCGCCAGGTGTTCTGGATGATCCCGGCGTTGCCGTAGGAGACGATCCGGCTGAAGACGTTGGCGTCGTAGACGACGTTCACGCCGCTGGCGCCGGCGGAGAGTCCGCCGTTGCCGTCGATCGCGATCGCACCGAGGATCGCCACCGTGCCGCCGAGGTTGAGGATGTAGCTGCTCGAGTTCTGCTGGTTGGCCATGTAGACGACGCCGGAGAAGACGATGTTGCCGGTCATGGAGAGCGTGCCGTTGGCGATGATCAGCATGCCCGGCGCGGCCTGCGTGTTGCAGCACGTGCCGGCGCTGTTGTTGTACGAGCAGTTGCCGTTGGCGATGTAGACCAGGGCTCCGGAGGGGTTGGCCGGGCAGCCCGTCGCGTAGTAGGTCCCGTTGGCGATCGCCTTGTCGCGCAGCCGCTCCAGCGCGTCGGGGGAGAGCGCGTTGCCGCCGGTATAGCCGGTCTGGGTGGTGTCGGGAGAGACCTGGCCCTTGTTGGCCTCGTAGTCCAGGCAGGCGGAGGTCAGCACCAGGCAGCGCACGGCCAGCGGCGCCGCCTGCGCCGAGTTCCCCTTCGTGTCGACGATGACCTTCCTGCCCTGGTTGGACGTCTGGAACTTCCCGGCCGTGATCACGTTCTTGGGAAAGGCCTCGGTGACCTCCTCGACTTTCACCAGCCCCACGAGGGTGCGCCGGCGCCCGTCGATCGAAGCCTGGGCGCGCACCCAGAGCTTGCCGTCGGCGTTCGCGTCGTAGGTGGGCTGGGACGCGGTGATCGCGTCGGAGTAGAAGTTCGCCGCCGGGGAGCTGTTGTCGCGCACCCGCGTGCTCCAGGTGATGCCCTGTGCCACGTCGGGGCCGCCGAACGCGCCGGCGACGGCGGCAGCGTCGGGGCAGCGCACGCTCACCACGCCGGTGGTGCAGTTGGAGGGGTAGGCGTTGGCGGCGGTGCCCGGCCAGCCGCGCGAGAGGATGAAGACCTGAGCCCCGAGCAGCGACTCGGACAGGTTGAACGAGGTCTCCCGGATGCGCTCGGACGCCGACGACTGCTGCTGGGTGTCGACGTAGGCGAAGGCCGCCAGGGCCATGGTCATCATCAGACCCAGCATGATCATCGAGGTGGCCAGCACCGCGCCGCTCTCGTCGCGCCAGCGCCGCATCACAGCACCGTGACCGACTGCGTGGCCGAGACGCCCTCGAGGCCGGCCGAGTCGTAGACCTTGAGGGTGATCTGCCGCGCCCCGACCGCCGGCGCGGTGTAGTCGAACGTGATGCCCGCGCCCACCTCCGTGGCGCCGTCGAACCACTTGTAGGTCAGCGTCTCGCCCTCGGGGTCGGCCGAGGTGGACCCGTTGAGGAACAGGTGCAGGTGGGCGAGCGGGGAGGCGTTGAACGCCGCGGTCGGACGCTGGTTCTGGTTGCGCAGGAAGACCCGGGTCGCCAGCAGGGGCTGGGCGGGCTGGGGCCCTGCCGGCTTGGCGGAGGACCACAGGCTCAGGCCGACCGTGGTGATCTCGGTGTTCACCGCCGAGTTGAAGGAGAACACGGGCCGGTTGAGCCCGTCCTGGCGATTCGTCACCCCGCGCGCGGCCTCGCGCTGGTTGCCCCACGCCGCGCTCGGACAGGTGGTGGTGGACGGCATCGCCGGCACCGCGGCCGTCGTCCAGGTCTGGACCTGGCTCCACAGCCGCCCGTCGCCGGTGGTCGCCGCGTCGAGGCAGTAGCGCACCCGCCGCACGTTCGCGGAGTTCGCGCCGGTGTTCGGGCCCGCGGCGTCGACGGTCTGGAAGACGAGGTTGTAGTCGCTCGCCTGATCGATGGCCTGCGGCTGGGCGGCCGTCGGGCTCGCGAGGTTGCGCAGCTCGCGAGCGGCCTTGTCGAGCACCGCCCGGGTCCGCTGCTGGGACTCCCCGAGCTCCTGGTTGCGCTGTGCGGTGATGTTAAAGCCCGTGAAGGTGGTGAGCACCGCGCCGAGGATGACCAGGGAGAGGGTGGCCGCGATCAGCAGCTCGACCATGGTCATGCCCTGCTCGTCGGCGAGGCGGGTCACCTCGTGACCGGCCCCACGATGGTCGACTCGGCCAGCTGGGTGTCCACGGCGGTGATCCAGTAGGTGTGCTGGGTGCCGCCGGTGCGCCCGTCGGTGAACGACAGGTCGGTGCCGGCGCCCGTGCGGTCATACCGGTTGGCGATGGCGTTGCCGTCACGGTAGATGCGATAGAAGGAGATCGAGTCGAGGAGATCGGGGTCATCCGGGACCGGCGCGGCCCAGGAGAGGACCGTGGCGCCGTCGACCACCTGGGCCGTGAGGCCGGTGGGCGGGTTGGGCCGGGTGTTGAGCGAGGTCACGGTGACCGTGCTCGAGGGCAGCCCCTCGCGCAGTGTTCCCGCGTTGTCGTAGTCGAGGGCGACGACCTTGTAGACGAGCGTCAGGCCTGCGGGCGGCGACGGGTCCTGGCATTCCGTCGCGGTCGTGAACGAGCACACCTGGACCCAGCTCACCCCCTGCTGGCGATATGCGCGATAGCCGACGATGTCGCGCTCGGGGTTGGCGAGCCACTCGAGCTCGGCGACGCTGCCGTTGCGCCCGGCGGCCAGGCCGGAGGGCGGAAGCGGAAGGAAGCGGTTGAGCGTGACGGTCGCCGCCCGGGACGGACCGGAGCGGCCCAGGGAGTCGTAGGCGTGGGCCTCGACGAGGTAGGTCCCGTCGTAGAGCGAGGAGATGGGCCAGAGGAAGTTCCAGGCCGTGCCGGCGCCCGTCGCGTTGGCCTGTACGACGCCGTCCACCGACCAGGTGACCGCGGCGGGGGTGACGTTCACGCAGATCGAGAAGGCGGCGTTCGCCACGACGTTGGCAATCACGTTGTTGGTCGTGCCGTCGACCGACAGCGAGCAGATCCCGGGCCCGGCGGAGGAGCCGGGGTTGTTGACGAAAGCCTGCTCGTGGACGCTGCCGCGCCCGCTCGAGTTCGACCAGGTCACGTCGACGGTCACGCGCTTGTGGTCGTCTGGATTGCGGTCGGTCGTCCCGGCGGCGCTGCCGGCGCAGAACGAGGCGCCATCGTGAACGCCCCCGCTGTCCTTGGGGTCGTCGACCGTGCAGGCCGTCGCGGTGATCGTGTAGGTCGTGCCGCGGCGCTCCACCGTCCAGCCCGCTGCGCCGCTGGAGTCCTGGAGGCTCGGCACCGACTGAAGCTCGCCCGGGAGGGCGGTGTCGTTGATCTGCCGGTAGGGCATCGAGCGCGCGGCCTCGACGACCTCTCGAGTGAGCGCGGTGGCCGATTGGCGCGCGCGGTCGTTGACGGTGCGCGAGTTCGCGTTGTCGATCATCGCCATGGTCCCGGCCATGCCCAGGAGGAGCACGAAGGAGGCCACCAGCACCTCGATGAGCGTGAAGCCGCTCTCCCCGCCGGGATGGCGGCGGGAGGCGTGGACAAGGCCTGGGCACTGCATCGAGCTGCATCTCCTGGTGGGGGAAGGTTGCGCGTCGGAAACCCTTCAGCAAGGGCTGCTGAGGGTTCGTCGGCTCCGGGGCGGTCCAACGCGACTTCCACCCGAGGAGCCTGGACACGTATCGGCAGGCGTGGCGCATGCCTAAAAGCGATTGTTCGGAACAATGCTAGGCTGCGAGGGATGACCGAACGTACGCTGGTTTCCGAGCAGGTGTTCGCCACCCTCCTGGAGGCGCTGCTCTCGGGCCGTTATGCGCCCGGGGAGAAGCTCCCCACCCAGCGCGCGCTGGCCGCCGACCTCGACGTGACGATGGGCTCGCTGCGCGAGGCGCTCAAGCGCCTGGAGCAGATGGGCCTCATCGAGGTGCGCCACGGTGACGCCATGCGCGTGCGCGACTGGCGCGAGGCCGGCGGGCTCGACGTGATCGCCCACCTGCTGCTGCGCGGCGGTGCGGTGGACGCGAGCGTGCTGGGCGACGTCTTCGAGGCGCGCGGGCTCATGCTGCGCGAGCTGGCGGCACTCGCGGCCCGGCGCCGCGACGCGGCCCAGGCCGTGCGCCTGGAGCGGCTGGCCGCCGACATCGCCGGGGCCCCCGATGCCGCCACCGCCCAGCGCCTGGACTTCGCGTTCTTCACCGAGCTGGCCCAGGCCGCCGGCAACCTCGTCTTCGTGCTCATCATGAACTCGATCCGCGCGCTCTACTTCGAGCACGCCGGCCTGCTGCCGGTGACCGAGCGCCACGACGAGCTCGCGCCGCTCTACGCGCGCGCGGCGGCGGCGATCGCCCGCGGCGACGCCGGCGGCGCCCGGGCGGCGGTGGGGACGCTCGCCGACCGCCAGCGCGACCGCGTCGAGGCGGGCCTGGCGCCGTGAGCGGGCTGACGCGACGCGAGGCCGACATCTTCGCCTGCCTGGTCGAGACGATCTGTGCCCCGGGTGACGGCCGGCCATCCGCTGGGACGGCCCATCCGCGCACCGCGTTCGAGCGCGCGCTGGCGGCTGCTCCGCCGCTCAACCGGTTCGGCCTGCGCGCGCTGCTCTACGCGGCGGAGCTCGCGCCGCGGCTCCACGGGCAGGGCGCCCGCCTGCGCCGCCTTGGCGCCGCTGAGCGCCGGGCCGCCCTGGGGGCGCTCGCCGGAGGGCCGATCCGCGCGCCGCTGGAGGGCCTCACCGCGCTCGTGAAGATGTCCTACTGGTCCGAGCCCGCCCTCATGCGCTCGCTGGGCTATGACGCCGATGCCGTCGTCGTGCGCGGCCGCGAGCTGCGCCGACTCGAGGCGCGCTGGTGAGCGCGCTCCGCGACACGGGCGAGGCCGCCTATCACGACGGGACGGGCACCTTTCACCCCGCCGCGCACCGCATCGAGTCCGGCCACGAGCTGCGCGGGGAGCGCCGCGAGCGGGTGGACGTATGCGTCGTCGGCTCGGGCGCCGGCGGCGCCGTCGTGGCCAAGGAGCTCGCCGAGGGCGGGCTGCGCGTCGCGATCCTCGAGGAGGGTGAGTGGTGGGACACCGATCGCTTCACGGCGCGCCCCGCCGAGATGATTCCCCAGCTCTACCGGGACGCCGGCCAGACGGCGACCATCGGGACCCCGCCGATCATCATGCCGCTCGGGCAGGCGGTGGGGGGGACGACGCTCGTCAACTCGGGCACCTGCTTCCGCACGCCCGGCGCCGTGCTCGCGCGCTGGCGCCGCGAGGACGGGCTCGAGGACCTGACCGAGGCGGCGCTCGAGCCCTGCTTCCGGCGCGTCGAGCGCGCCCTGAACGTCTCGCAGGTCCCGGCCGAGCTCGCCGGTCGCAACGCCGATGTCGTGCGGCGCGCCACCGAGGCGCTGGGCTGGTCGGGCGACTTCCTCTACCGCAGCGCGAAGGGGTGCGTCGGCTCGGGCGTGTGCACCTTCGGCTGCCCGGCGGGCGCCAAGCAGCACGCCGGCATCACGTACGTCCCGCGTGCCTGGGAGGCCGGCGCGGTGACCTTCACCGGGGTGCGCGCCGAGCGGGTGCTCGTGGAGCGCGGACGGGCGCGCGGCGTCGTGGCCCGGGCGGCCGGCGGCGGGACCCTGCACGTCGCGGCCGAGCACGTCGTGGTGGCGGCGGGCACCATCCACACCCCGGGCCTGCTGGCGCGCAGCGGCCTGGGCGGTGGCTCGGGCCGGCTGGGGCGCAACCTCTCCGTCCACCCGGCGACGGCGATCCGGGCCCGCTTCGACGAGCCCATCGACATGGCCCGGGGCGTTCCGCAGTCCTACTACGTGGACGAGTTCGCCGGGGAGGGCATCCTGCTCGAGGGCGCAGCCGGGCCGCCCGACTACCTCGCGGCGGTCCTGCCCGGCATGGGGCCCGAGCACTCCGAGCTCATGGAGCGCTACCGCTTCCTCGGGCAGTTCGGCGTCATGGTCTCCGACACCTCGCGCGGAACCGTGCGCACCCGCGCGCAGCGCTTCGGGGGAGCGGCTCGCCGTCCCGAGATCCGCTACAGCCTCAACGCGCTCGACACGACCCGCTTCAAGCGCGGCCTCGAGGCCCTGGCGGAGATCTACTGGGCGGCGGGCGCGCGCGAGCTCTACCTCCCGCTACGCGGCCTGCCGCGCCTGCGCGACGGTGACTCCGGGCCCCTGCGCCGCCTCCACCTGCGCGCCCGCGACCTCGAGCTCATGGCCTTCCATCCGCTCGGGACGGCGCGGGCCGGCGCCGATCCCTCCGCCGCGGTGGTGGACCCGGACCTCCAGGTCCACGGCGTGCGGGGTGTGCACGTCGCCGACGGCAGCGCGGTCCCCTCGGCGCTCGGCGTCAACCCGCAGATCACGATCATGGCGCTGGCCACGCGGCTGGCCTTCCACCTGCGGGAGGAGTCGCCCCCGGCCGACGAGCCGGCGCCCGCGCACCTGCCGCGCCCGCCGGTCGCAGCGGCGGCGGTCGCGTAGCGTGTCGAGGACATGGACCTCGAGGAGGCGATCCGCTCACGGCGCACGATCAAGGCCTTCGGGGCCCAGCCCGTCGCGCCCGCGGTGCTGGACGAGCTCTTCGCCCTCGCTGCGTGGGCGCCCAACCATCACCTGACGGGACCGTGGCGCTTTCGGGTGCTTGGCCCGGAGTCCCGGCGAAGGCTCAAGGCGGCCGCCGGGGCCGAGCACGCCGCCAAGCTCGACCGTGCGCCCACGCTCGTCGTCGTCTCGGCGGTCCAGACCGGGAACCCCGTGCAGGACGAGGAGGACCTGCTGGCCACGGCGGTGGCCGCCTACATCGTCCTCCTGGCCGCCCACGGCCGCGGCCTGGCCGGCTACTGGCGCACGCCGGAAGTCCTGCGCACGGCCGCCGGGCTGGCCGCCTGCGGCGTCCCGGCGAACGAGCGCTTCGTCGGGCTCATCCACCTCGGGCACGGGCGCCAGGACAAGGAGGCCCCCGCGCGCCCGCCGCTGCAAGACTGCGTCGAGTACCTGGCCTAGAAGACTGAGAGCCATGATCCCCCGCGCCGACGCCATCACCGCCCTCACCGCCGATCGGTTCGACGTGGTCGTCATCGGCGGCGGCATCACGGGCGCCGGGGTGGCGCTGGACGCCGCCACGCGCGGCTACAGCGTCGCGCTGGTGGAGAAGGCCGACTACGCGTCGGGCACCTCGAGCCGGTCGAGCAAGCTCGTCCACGGCGGGCTGCGCTACCTCCAGCAGTTCGACCTCGGGCTCGTGCGCGAGGCGCTGCTCGAGCGCTCGATCAACACCGCGCTGGCGCCACACCTGGTCAAGCCGCTGCCGCTCGTCGTCGCCGCCTTCGACGGCGCTCGCCCGGACCGCCTCCTGGGAGTGGGGCTGAACATGTACGACGTCATGTCCATGGAGCGCCTGCGCCGGCCCGGACGCCGGCGCGCGCAGGACACCAACCTCGACGGCGAGCCCGACTGGAGCCCCGAGCGCCACCGGATCATCGACGGCGACGAGGTCGTCGAGCGCCTGCCGGCGCTGGCCGCCCGCGAGCCGACCGGGGGCTATCTCTTCTATGACTGCCAGACCGACGACTCCCGGCTCGTGCTCACCGTGCTGGGCGAGGCCGAGCGCTTCGGGGCTGTCTGCTGCAACTGGCTCGAGGTCACCGGCCTGGTCGAGCGCGACGGCCTGGCGCGCGGGGTGCTGGTCTGCGACGGCGCCTCCGAGCAGGAGTTCGAGGTCGAGGCCGACACGGTGGTCAACGCCACCGGAGTCTGGGCCGATCGCCTGCGGCCCTCCGAGCTGCACGACGAGGCCGAGGTCCCGGTCATCCGCCCCAGCCGCGGCACGCACATCACGCTGGACCCCTCCAAGGTGCCGCTCGTCTCGGGCGCGATCGTCCCGGCGGGGGAGGGCCGGACGATCTTCGCGCTGCCGTGGCTGGGCCGCACGCTGATCGGCACGACCGACAACAACTACGAGGGCGACGTCGACCACGTGCGCCCGGCCGACGACGACGTCGAGTACCTGCTCTGCGCGGTCAACGAGTACTTCGGCACCACGTTGGGCGGCGGCGACGTGACCGGGGCCTACGCCGGGGTGCGACCGCTCATCTCGACGGGCGATCCCAAGAAGTCCGTGGACATCTCGCGCAAGGCCGAGCTCTATGAGACGTCGAGCGGGATGATCACGATCACGGGCGGCAAGCTCACGACGTGGCGGCGTATGGCGAAGGACACCGTCGACCGGATCGTCGAGCGCGACGGGCGCGAGGCCCCCTGCCGCACCCACGAGATCCCGCTGGGCATGGCGATCGAGGCCTCCGATCTGCCGCGCGTGGAGGGCGTTCCCGAGGATTCCTACGAGATGCTCGCCGGCCGCTACGGTCACGCCGCCCACGACGTGCTGGCGATCGCCGCAGAGCGCGGCGAGCTCGCCCAGCCGATCGTCTCAGACCTGCCTGACCTGCTCGCCGAGGCCGTGTTCGCCGCCCGGCGCGAGCAGGTGCGCGGCGTCGCCGACGTGCTCCTGCGCCGCACGCGCCTCGGCCTGCTCGCCGCCCGTGACCTCTGCGCGCCGGGCTCTCCGGCGCCCGAGCAGGTGGCCCGGGCCATCGCGCCCGAGCTGGGCTGGGACGAGGCGCGTGTCGCCGAGGAGGCGGCGCGCTTCCGGGATACCGCCGAGGCCGAGGGCATCCTGCCCGCCGCCTCGGTCGCGCCGAGCTGATGGTCCCAGCCGCCGAGCTGCGCGTGGCCGGGCGCACGCTGGAGCTCGGTGGGGCGCCGTGGCTCATGGGCATCGTCAACGCCTCGCCGGAGTCCTTCTCCGACGGCGGCGACGTCGGCGACCTGGACACGCAGGTCGCTCGCGGCCAAGCCCTGCTGGAGGCCGGGGCCGACCTCATCGACGTCGGCGGGGAGTCCGGCGTGAGTGGTCAGCCGCCGCTGCCCCCCGAGGCCGAGGCCGAGCGCGTCGTCGGGCTGATCGAGCGCCTCGTGGCCGAGACCGGCGCGCTGATCTCCGTGGACACCTACAAGCCCGCGGTCGCCGCGGCGGCGGTCGCGGCCGGGGCCGCCATCGTCAACGACGTCTCGGGCCTGCGCGACCCCGGGCTGGCCGATGTCTGCGCGGACACGGGCGCGGGCCTCGTGATCACCCACACGCGCGCCGCGCCCAAGTCCAAGGTGCTCGACCATCCCTACGCGGACGTCTCGGCTGACGCGGTGACGTTCCTGACCGAGCGCCTCGCCCTCGCCGGCTCGCGTGGCGTGGCCCGGGAGCAGATCGTGCTCGACCCGGGCCCTGACTGCGCCAAGAACCCGGCCCAGACGATCGCGGTGCTGCGCGACCTCGCGCCGCTCCACGCCCTCGGGCGGCCGCTCCTGCTGGCCATCTCGCGCAAGGACTTCATCGGCGCGCTGACCGTGCGCGGCCCGCGGGAGCGTCTCGCCGGCACCCTGGCGGCCCTCGGCCACGCGGCCGACCAGGGGGCGCACATCGTGCGCGTCCACGACGTGGCCGAGGCCCGCGACTACCTGACGGTGCGGGCCGCGCTACGCGGCGAGGCCGACGTGCCGGCGCGGCTCGAGCTGCCCGAGGCGCTGCGACGCGTACCCTGGGTCTGACGCACGTTTGCCCGCCGGGCGCAGCGGCGAGACTCCTGCCATCACCCGACTCGACGAGAGGACGCACCCATGAGGCTGTTCATCGACACCGGATCCGTTGAAGAGGTGGAGGAGATCGCCGCCTGGGGAGTGCTCGCCGGCGCCACCACCAATCCGTCGCTCCTCGCCAAGGCCGAGGGCGATCCCGGCGACATCGTCCGGCGCATCTGCGACCTGGTCAACGGGCCGGTGTCGGCCGAGGTCGTCGCCGACGACCCGAAGGGCATGGTGGCCGAGGGCCGCGCCCTGCGCACGCTGCACGAGCACGTCGTCGTCAAGGTCCCCTTCTCCGCCGCCGGCCTGGAGGCCACGCGCGAGCTGACCAACGACGGCCACCCGGTCAACATGACGCTCGTCTTCTCGCCGACCCAGGCGGTCCTCACCGCCGAGGCGGGAGCGACGTACATCTCCTGCTTCATGGGCCGCCTGGACGACATCTCGATCGACTCCACCGAGGTCGTCGCGGGGATCGTGGACTGCCTGCGCCCGACCGGCGCCACCGCCCAGGTGCTCGCCGCGTCGATCCGCCATCCCGAGCACGTCGTCACCGCGGCCAAGCTGGGCTGCGAGGTCGCCACGATCCCGGGCAAGGTCTTCCACCAGATGCTCGCCCACCCGCTGACTGCCGCGGGGATCGAGACGTTCACGGATGACTGGAAGTCGCGGCCGGAGTTCGGCGAGTGGCTCAAGGGGCTCGTGGCCGAGCAGGGCGCGCGCACCTAGCAGCAGCACGGACCGGTAGGATCTGTGGCGCGCGCCGCGAAGACCCCGGCGCGGGTTCGCCGGACGCTGGCTCAACGCGTCCGGTCGCCCACCGAATCCAACCGAAGGGACCATCCATGTCCGTGCTCGACCGCTCCTCCCTCGAGGCCA
>Ga0136617_10005858_pt1 | contig 11012 bp, 13 predicted proteins | sample AntDrymUQ3222106_2_FD_129672 | JGI IMG/M metagenome (GOLD analysis project Ga0136617, IMG submission 129672) | Polar desert sand microbial communities from Dry Valleys, Antarctica - metaG UQ322 (21.06) | ecosystem: Environmental > Terrestrial > Soil > Desert | place: Antarctica: Dry Valley...
CCCGCGGCTGGATCGTGCCGGGGCTGGTCGACGCCCACTGTCATCTCGGCCTGGACGACGACGGCGCCGTGAGCGAGGAGGAGACCGAGGCCCAGGCGGTCGAGGACCGCGACGCGGGAGCGCTGCTGATCCGGGACGCGGGCTCGGCGGCCGACACGCGATGGGTCCACGAGCGCGAGGACCTGCCGCGGCTGATCCGGGCCGGGCGGCACATCGGGCGCACCAAGCGCTATGTGCGCAACTACGCCCATGAGGTCGAGCCCCACGAGCTCGCCGCCGCCACCGCCCGCGAGGCGCGAGCCGGGGACGGATGGGTCAAGCTGGTGGGCGACTGGATCTCGCGCGACGAGGGTGACCTCGCCCCGTCGTTCCCGCCCGAGGCCTTTGCCGCCGCGATCAGCGCGGCGCATGAGCACGGCGCCAGGGTGACGGCGCACTGCTTCGGTCACGCCGTGCTGCCGGGCCTCATCGAGGCTGGCATCGACTGCATCGAGCACGGCACCGGGCTGACCCCAGACCTCATCGACGCGATGGTGGCCCGCGGTGTCGCCCTCGTACCGACGGTCATGCAGATCGGCAAGTTCCCGGAGTTCGCCGCGGCCGGCGCGGAGCGCTTTCCGGCGTACGCCTCGACGATGACGGACCTCTACGAGCGCCGGCGCGGCACGATCATGTCCGCCTACGAGGCTGGTGTGGCCCTGTACGCCGGCTCCGACGGCGGCGGTATCAGCCGGCACGGCAACCTGGCCGGCGAGGTGCTCGCGATGGCGGCTTGGGGGATGCCCGCCGACTACGCGCTGGGCGCCGCGTCCTGGCGGGCGCGGGCGTGGCTCGGCTGGAACGCCACCCTGGACGAGGGAGCGCCGGCCGACTTCGTGGTCTACCCGACCGACCCGCTCGTCGACCTTGCCGTGCTGCGCACCCCCGAGCGGGTCGTCCTGCGTGGGCGGGTCGTGCGATGACCGGGCCGACGATCGCCCTCGGCACGGTCTGTCTGGACTGCCGCGACGCGCACGAGATGGCCCGGTTCTACAGTGCGCTGCTCGGCTGGGAGGCGACGGCCACCGAGCCCGACTGGGTGCTGATGCGCGACCCGGGTGGTGGGGCCGGGTTGTCGTTCCAGGCGGAGGTGACCTACACCGCCCCCGTCTGGCCCGAGGAGCCCGGGGCGCAGCAGAAGATGATCCATCTCGACGTCCGGGTCACGCCCGCGGATCCGGGGGCCGACCTCGACGGTGCGGCCGGCCAGGAGGCGCTGGACGCCGCCGCGGGCGTGGCCATCGCCGCGGGCGGCCGGCTCGCCGACCACCAACCGCGGGACGACCTGCGCATCCTGTTCGACCCGTCCGGCCACCCGCTCTGCCTCTTCCTCCACTGACTCGATCATCAACTCGCCGAGCGGGCGCCCGTTTCCGCCGGCGCGAGCTTTCCAGGTAGCGCCCCCATCTCGGCGCTTCGGCGCCCGCATGCGGGCGCAGAAGCAATCATCAGGGGGCGTTACCCGATGGCCTGGCGGGCGACCGCACCGGGAGAATGCGGCGATGACCACGATCGGTGACGTCCTGCCCATGCTCGGCCTGCGCATCGAGGCGGGACCGATAGAGCTCCGGGGCATCACGGACGCCGACCTGGTGACCCTCGGTGAGATCGCCGGACGCGGCGTACACGACCCCGGCCGGATGCCGTTCACCTACCCGTGGACCGACGCCGACCCGGCCGAACTCACGCTGAACTTCGCGCAGTACCACTGGCGCACCCGGGCCGAGTTCGGCCCGGACGAGTGGGTGCTCAACCTCGGGGTGTGGCACGAAGGCACGCTCGTGGGGGTGCAAGGGCTCGACACCAAGAAGTACGTCGTCACGCGCACGGGCGAGACCGGCTCCTGGCTGAGTCTCGAGCACCAGGGTCGCGGCCTCGGCACCGCGATGCGCCAGGTGATGTGCGCGTTCGTCTTCGACCACCTCGACGCTGTGGAGATCACCTCGGGAGCATTCACCGACAACCCCGCGTCGTTGGGGGTCTCCCGCAAAGTGGGCTACCGCGAGAACGGCGTCGTACGCCGCGAACGTCGTCCCGGCGAGCTCGCCACGACCGTGGAGCTCCTTCTCCGACCCGTGGATCTGGTCCGCGGCGAGCACCCGCTCGAGGTCGTCGGGGTCGCGGCGTTCCGGCGCTCGATCGGCCTGGACGCCGGGTAGCGGACCGCCGGATTGGGTCGCGGCCCGGCGTGTCTGGCAGAATCTCCCCTCGTGTCCTGTGCGACCGGACCCTCTCATCCGGTCGTCGCAGAGCCCACCGAGGAACCCGACCCGGTCCCCACCTGGTGACGGGGCTCCTCACTCGCACACAACTTCCAAGGAGACACCACAGACGTGGCCGTCAAGATCCGTTTGAAGCGCCTGGGCAAGATCCGGGTACCGCAGTACCGCATCGTCGTCGTCGACTCGCGCAAGAAGCGCGACGGTCGCGTGATCGAGGAGATCGGCAAGTACCACCCGAAGGAGGAGCCCTCCTTGATCGATGTGGTCTCCGATCGGGCGCAGTACTGGCTCGGGGTCGGCGCACAGCCGTCCGAGCCCGTCGCCGCGCTCCTCAAGATCACCGGCGACTGGCAGAAGTTCAAGGGCCTGCCGGGCGCCGAGGGCACCCTGCGGACCGCAGAGCAGAAGAGGTCCAAGCTGGACGTCTTCAACGAGGCACTGCAGGACGCCGCCAAGGAGCCCAAGGCCGAGGCCGTGACCAAGAAGCGTGCCGCCAAGAAGGCCGCTCCGGCCGAGAAGCCCGCCGCCGAGGCTGACGCTCCCGTCGCCGACGCGCCGGCCGCCGATGCTCCCGCCGCCGACGCGCCAGCTGCCCCGGCTGCGGAAACCCCGGCTGCGGAAACCCCCGCTGCCGCGACGCCTGCTCGGGTGGCGCCTCCCGCGGAGGCTCCCGCCGAGGTGCCCGCCGACGAGACGCCCGAGGGTGCCACCGTCGATGCGGAGGCCGCTGCCGACGCCGTCGAGGGTAAGGCTCCCTCCACCGCCGAGGCCGCCACGACCGAGGACACTTCGACCCAGGACACTTCGACCGAGGACAAGGCCTGATGCTGGGCGAGGCGCTCGAGCACCTCGTGCGGGGCGTCGTCGACAATCCCGACGACGTCAGCGTCAAGGACAAGCAGCTCCGCCGCGGGTCGATCCTCGAGGTGCGCGTGCACCCCGAGGACCTCGGCAAGGTGATCGGCCGCAACGGCCGCACCGCCACGGCTTTCCGCACGGTCATCTCGGCCCTGGCGGGCCGGGGCGACGCGCGTATCGACTTCGTGGACGTCGACCGCCGCCGCTGACCTGCTTCGGGGGTCGGGCCACGAGACCCGACCGGGCGTCATCCCTTCCGGGGTGGTGCCCGGTCGCGGCATTCCCACCGACTTGTCAGCGTTTCCTGGCACATGTCCGCCATCGCTTCGGCTGACAAGTGCTGGTTTACCCGGCCGACCGGGTAAACCACCAGCGCCACTACCCTGACCCGCATGGAGGGCACCGAGGGCATCGAAGTCGTCGTGGGCCGGATCGGCAGGCCGCACGGCCTCAAGGGTGAGTTGACCATCGATGTCCGCACCGACGAGCCGGAGCACCGGTTCGCGCCCGGAGCCACCCTGCGCGCCGAGCCTCCTGCGGGGTCGGCGAGCCGGCTGGCCGAGGTCGTCGTCGAGCGGTCGCGGTGGCATCAGCAGACCCTGCTGGTGACCTTCGAGGAGGTCGACGACCGCAACGCCGCCGAGGCGGCGCGCGGGATCGTGCTGCACGCGACGATCCCGGCCGAGGCCACCCCCGAGGATCCCGAGGAGTACTACGACCACCAGCTGGTCGGGCTCGCGGCGTACGACGAGCAGGGCACCCGTCTCGGTGAGCTCACGGCCGTCACTCACGGATCCGCCCAGGACCTGCTGACCATCCACACCCCCGACGGTCGCGACGCCCTGGTGCCGTTCGTCGGTGCGCTCGTGCCCGAGGTCGACCTCGAGGCCGGCCGAGTGGTGATCGCCGACCGCCCCGGCCTGGTCGCGCCGTACCCCGATCCTGATGCCACCGGCTGAGTCCCGTGCGCATCGACATCGTCTCGATCTTCCCCGCCTACCTCGAGCCGCTCGGCCTCTCGCTGGCCGGGAAGGCGCGCGACAAGGGTCTCCTCGACCTGCACGTGCACGACCTGCGCGACTGGACCCACGACCGGCACCGGACGGTCGACGACACCCCGGCGGGCGGCGGGGCCGGCATGGTGATGAAGCCCGAGCCCTGGGGGGAGGCGCTCGATGCGCTGCTCGCGGAGGACACGATCCTGATCGTGCCCACGCCGAGCGGCCGGCCTTTCACCCAGCGGCTGGCGCGCGAGCTGAGCGGGGCCGGGCACCTGGTCTTCGCGTGCGGTCGCTACGAGGGCATCGACCAGCGCGTGGTCGAGCACGCTCGCACCCGCGTGCGGGTCGAGGAGATCTCGATCGGCGACTACGTGCTCAACGGGGGAGAGGTGGTCGCGCTCGCGATCGTCGAGTCGGTGGCCCGGCTGATCCCCGGCTTCGTGGGCAACGCCGGCTCGCTGACGGTGGAGTCGTACGAGGACGGCCTTCTGGAAGGGCCCGCCTACACCAAGCCACCCGTCTGGCGCGGGCTCGAGGTGCCGGCGGTGCTTGCGTCGGGCGACCATGGCGCCGTCGCCCGGTGGCGCCACGAACAGTCGGTACGACGCACGGCCAGCCGCCGGCCCGACCTGCTCGCCCCCGCCACCGTCCCGGGACAGGGCGAGCTGCGACCCGCCGTACCCGCCGATGCCGGTGAGCTGCTCACCCTCCAGCTCGCGTGCTGGGTGCAGGAGGCGCGCGACAACCCCGGTGTGGCGATCCCGGCCCTGGGGGAGTCTCTCGACGACGTGCGCGCCTGGATGCGCGACTGGACGGTTCTCGTCCTACGACGGGAGGGCCGCCTGATCGGGGCCGCGCGGGCCCGTCGGCACGGCGAGGCGTGGGACGTGGGCCGGCTGATGGTCGCCCCGGACCTCCAGGGCCAAGGGCTCGGCCGGTTGCTGTTGGACCGGATCGAGGCGGCGGCACCGGCGGACGTGACGTCGTACGAGCTCTTCACCGGCGGCGGCAGCCTGCGCAACCAGCGGATGTACAAGAAGTCGGGCTACCGTCTCCGGGGCGAGATCGAGCCTGGAGTGGTGCGGATGACCAAGCCGCGATAGTCCGGCACACAATGGGTTGGGTCGGCGGCCTCGAACCAGCCATTTGCGCGGCGGACTATCCCGATTTAGTGAGCCTCGTCGTTCTCTGGCAGACTTGCTCCTCGGTCCACGTCGGCCGAAGGATCGCTCCCTGGCAGTCACCCGGAGGATCTGCGCAGGTTCTCGCCACAGGGGGAGCCGGTGCCGCCGGCCGCCACGACGAGGCCCACCGCCACCAGCCACACCCGAATCCGCGCCTGACCTGTGACACGCGTGAGGAGTCCGACATGAGCCACAACCTGATCGCCGATCTCGGCAATGCCTTCAAGCGCGACGACGTCCCGGCCTTCCGCGCCGGGGACAACGTCAAGGTCCACGTCAAGGTCGTGGAGGGCAACCGCGCCCGCGTCCAGATATTCCAGGGCGTGGTGATCCGGATCCACGGCTCCGGCATCGGCCGCACCTTCACCGTCCGCAAGGTGTCCTTCGGCGTAGGGGTCGAGCGGACCTTCCCGCTGAACTCCCCGATCTTCGAGACGATCGAGATCGTCACCCGCGGCGACGTACGCCGGGCGAAGCTCTACTACCTGCGCAACCTGCGGGGCAAGGCCGCCAAGATCAAGGAGCGCCGCGAGGCCTGAGCCGCAGCCAGACATTCGCTGGTTAGGCTCTCACGGTGACCACCGAGGACCGCGACACGACGTCGTCCGAACTGCCCGACGACTCGTCCCCGTCTTCGCATTCCGGCCAGGACGACGACGACAAGCACCTCCCGCTGTGGCAGGAGACCATCCTGCTGCTCGGAGTGGCGCTCGGCATGGCCGTGCTGATCAAGGCGTTGCTGGTGCAGGCGTTCTTCATCCCGTCCGAATCCATGGAGCCGGGCTTGGTCGTCAACGACCGGATCCTCGTGCAGAAGGTCTCCTACTGGGGCGCGGGCGCCCCCGACCGCGGCGACGTGGTGGTGTTCAAGGACCCCGGCGGCTGGCTCGGCCCCGCCGACGGCGCGGGCCCGACCTCGCTGGTGACCAAGGCGATGTCCAAGATCGGCCTCTATCCCTCTGGCGGACATCTGGTGAAGCGGGTGATCGGCATCGAGGGCGACGTCATCGAGTGCTGCGACGACCGCGGCCGGCTCTCGGTCAACGGCATGCCGCTCAACGAGGGCGCCTACATCAAGGCCGCCAAGACCAAGTGCAACGGCCCGATGACCGACACCTGCGACTGGACCGCTGGACCGATCCCCGAGGACAGCGTCTTCGTGATGGGCGACAACCGCGGTCGCTCGGCCGACTCCACCGTGCACATGTGCCGGGAGAAGGCCACCGACTGCGTGGAGGGCGAGGAGTTCGTGCCGGTCGACCTGGTGGTCGGCAAGGTGTTCGTGCTGCTCTGGCCGAGTGAGAACTTCCGTTGGGTCACCCGTCCAGACTCGTTTGCCGACGTGCCCGACGACCCGGACGAATGAGCGAGCTGCGCCGAGGTCTGACCGTACGCCGGGACGCCGGCCTCTATGGCTACGAGCGCGCCCTGCGGCGGGCCGGGATCGAGCCCATCGCCGGCGTCGACGAGGCGGGCCGCGGCGCCTGCGCCGGCCCGCTGGTGGCCGGCGCCGCGATCCTGCCGCCCGGCAAGACCGGCATCGTCCCCGGCTTGGCCGACTCCAAGCTGCTCACCGAGCCGGCCCGCGAGCGCTGCTACACCCACATCGTCGAGCGCGCGCTGGCCTGGTCGGTGGTGGTCATCGAGGCGGACGAGTGCGACCGGCTCGGCATGCACGTCGCCAATGTCGAGGCGCTGCGTCGGGCCGTCGCCCTGCTCGACCTGCGGCCGGCGTACGTCCTGACCGACGGCTTCCCCGTCGACGGCCTGGAGGTGCCCGGACTGGCGATGTGGAAGGGCGACCGGGTCGCGGCCTGCATCTCGGCGGCCTCGGTGCTGGCCAAGGTGACCCGGGACCGGATCATGACCGGCCTGCACGACGAGTGGCCGGCGTACGACTTCGCCGTCCACAAGGGCTACATCACCGACCTGCACGCGGCCCGGCTCACCGAGCACGGGCCGTCGCCGATCCATCGGATGCGCTTCGTGAACGTACGGCGGGCCGCGGGGCTCGAGCCGGAGCTGCCGGGGTCAGACCCGCTGGGGGAGTCCGAAGACGGTGCGTACGCCGGTCGAGAAGAGCACCGACTCCGGCGATGACCCCGCCAGGCCGGGGAGTCCGGCCGCGGCCATCAGCGAGTCCTCGACGACGGTCGCGCGCGCCGCGCGCAGCGGCCACGGGCCGTGGCTGTTCGGCACCCAGAAAGTGCGTCCCAGCACTGACGTGTGCAGCCCGAAGCGCGCGGTGAGGAAGTGGTCGAGCGGTGTCGGCTCGATCTCGCCGCCGACCTCCACCTCGAGCCGCCCACCCGGGCCGGGCCTGCCCCGGCGGCGGGCCCGGTAGGTGATCGTCCTTCCGTCGGGCTCCGGACCGAGGCCGACGGGATCGACCCAGAGCCGCGCCCAGCGGTAGGGCACGCCCAAGGACAGCCGGGCCGCGGCCACCACCGCCAGCCTGTCGGCGTCGAGCGACCGGAAGACCACACCACGCCTGCCGGCGTCGTCGGTGGAGTAGAGCCGGACATTGGTCTCCAAGAAGGTGCCCAGCCCCCGGATGGGGCGGCCGCGGCCGAGAGCCGCGTCGACCATCCGGAACGGGACCAGACCCACCCAGCTGCTCCCGTCGTACACGTCGGGGTGCACGCCGCGCGGCATCATCGGCGCGACGACCTCGGGCGCGACCCGCCAGTGCAGGAAGGCGATGTCGCGCCACCACTGGCTCATCACCTGCCGCGTCGGCAGCGACGGGCCCTGCGGGTCGAGCTCGGGACGTGCGGTCTGGTCCTCCATGCGTTCCACTGTGCCAGCGCGTCGGCAATCGTCCCGCGACGGCGGGGGCGCCGCGATCGTTGCCAGGCCACCGGGCAGAATGTGGAGACCGGCGACGTGAGGAGCGGCGATGAGTGCAGAGGATCTCGAGAAGTACGAGACCGAGATGGAGCTGACCCTCTACCGCGAGTACCGCGACGTGGTCTCGATCTTCAAGTACGTCGTGGAGACCGACCGCCGCTTCTACCTCTGCAACCAGGTCGACGTGAAGGCCCGCACCGAGGCCGGGGACGTGTTCTTCGAGGTGTCGATGACCGATGCCTGGGTGTGGGACATGTACCGCCCCGCCCGCTTCGCCAAGAACGTCAAGGTCCTCACCTTCAAGGATGTCAACGTCGAGGAGCTCGCCGCGCAGGACATCGACCCGCCCAAGTCCTGACAGGACTCGTGTCGCAGGGGGCACCGCCACGTCGACCCGCCAGTCGTCCACAGGGCTGCGACCGGGGCTGTTCGTCCACAGACATGCCTCGATCTCGGCCAGATCGTCCTGACCACTGGCGAGGCTGACCTCACAGGAGGTCAGACATGGCGAGGACGGCGACATCGACCGGGACGCACGGTCACCATCAATCGCTCGGGCGGTACGGCGAGTCTCTCGCCGCGCGGCACCTGGTCGAACGGGGCATGATCCTGCTCGACCAGAACTGGCGCTGCCCGGCCGGTGAGATCGACCTCGTGCTCCGCGACGGCGACGTGCTGGTCGTGTGCGAGGTCAAGACCCGGACCAGCCTCGACTACGGCACCCCGCACGAGGCGGTCACTCCACACAAGGTGCAGCGGATGCGTCGGCTGGCGGCCGCCTGGCTGGAGGCGCACGCGGCCGCGCCGACCGGCGTACGCCTCGACCTGGTGGCGGTGCTCCGGCCGCGACGTGGGTCGTCGGTCGTCGAGCACGTGCGGGGGCTGGGCTGATGCCGGTCGCCGGCACCCTCACCGTCTCCCTGGCCGGAGCGCTGGGGCACCTCATCGACGTCCAGGCCGATGTCTCCCAGGGCACGGTCGGCACCACGGTGGTCGGTCGGGCCGACGTCTCGCTCAACGAGGCGCGCGACCGCTGCCGGATGGCGGTCCAGAACAGCGGCTATCCCTGGCCGATGACCCGCCGGGTCACGATCCTCTTGTCGCCCGCGGACCTGCTCAAGAGCGGGACGCACTTCGACCTGGCCATCGCGACTGCCGTGCTCGCCGCGGCCGGCGAGGTGCCGCCAGAGGCTCTACACGACACCGTGTTCATCGGCGAGCTCACCCTGGCCGGCGGGCTGCGGTCCGTGCCGGGGGTGCTGCCCATGGTCCTGGCCGCCTCCGCACGCGGGTTCGGGCGCGTGTTCGTCCCCGAGCCACAGGCCCAGGAGGCCGCCATGGTCCCCGGCATGTGCGTCTTCGGCATGCGCTCGCTCGGCCAAGTGGTCGAGGAGCTCCGGGGCGCGGAGGTTCCGAATGCTCCTCCGGTGGCGCCGCTCTCGGCGCAGCGGCTGCTCACCTGGCGCGGCCAGGACCGGATGAGTGAGCTCGACCTCGCCGACCTGCACGGCCTTGCGGACGCGAAGCACGCGGTCGAGGTGGCCGCAGCCGGCGGTCATCACCTGATGTTGTCCGGCCCGAAGGGCTCCGGCAAGACCTCGCTGGCCGAGCGGATCAGCAGCATCCTGCCGGACCTGTCGGCCGAGGAGTCGCTCGAGCTCACCGCGATCCACTCGCTCGCCGGCCTGCTCGACCCCGGGCAGCCGATGATCGTCCGGCCGCCGTTCGCCGCGCCGCACCACGACGCCAGCAAGGCTGCGCTCATCGGCGGAGGCACCGGCCGCGTGCGGCCCGGCGAGCTCAGTCGCTCTCACGGCGGAGTGCTCTTCCTCGACGAGTTCCCGCTGCTGGCCGCCGACGTGGTCGAAGCACTGCGCCAGCCCCTCGAGAGCGGCGAGGTCACCATCGCCCGCGGCCAGGAGTCGGCGACCTTCCCGGCCCGCGGCATGGTGGTGCTCGCCTGCAACCCCTGTCCCTGCGGCGATTACCACGCCGACACGCGCATCAGCTCGTGCAAGTGCGGCGACGTGGTCCGCCGCCACTACCAACGCAAGATGAGCGCACCGATCACCGACCGCATCGACATCGTCCGACACCTGGTGCCGCTCCAGGGCTACGAGCGGGGCGACCCGCTCGCCCGGCGCGAGGCCAGTGCCGTGGTTCGCGAGCGGGTGCGCCGCGCCCGTGATCATCAGTCCAGGCGCTACGCCGGTCTCGGCTGGCGGCTCAACGCCCACGTGCCCGGTCCGCTGCTCAGCGAGGAGTGGCCGCTGACGGAGCCGGCGCGGCGTCAGCTCGACGCCGCGGTCTTCTCCGGTCGCCTCACCGCGCGTGGCGCCACCCGCGTGCACCGGCTGGCCTGGACCGTCGCCGACCTCGACGGGTCCGAGCATCCCGGGCTCGAGGAGATCGACGTCGCCCTGCGTCTGCGGCAGGGCGAACCCCTGCTCCTGTCCACACTGGAGCGGACCGGATGACCACGGTCGAGCGGGAGCGGCTGGCACGGGTCGCGCTCAGCCGACTCACCGAGCCCGGTGACCACCGCCTACTGTCGCTGGTCACCGAGCTCGATGCCGTCACCGTCTACGAGCACGTGCGCGCCGAGCGAGACCTGGGTGGCGTCGCCACCGACCTCGCCACCAGGCTCGGCAAGGTCGACGCGACCCAAGACCTCGCCCGGGCGGCCGCCGACTCGATCCGGTTCGTGATCCCGGCCGACGACGAGTGGCCGGCCCGGCTCGAGGACCTGTCGGACGTCGAGACGGTCCAAGAGCGCGGCGGGGTCCCGCTGGGACTCTGGGTCAAGGGACCAGTGCACCTCGCGGAGGCGACGGCGCGGTCGGTGTCCGTGGTGGGCG
>Ga0136617_10005859_pt1 | contig 11011 bp, 6 predicted proteins | sample AntDrymUQ3222106_2_FD_129672 | JGI IMG/M metagenome (GOLD analysis project Ga0136617, IMG submission 129672) | Polar desert sand microbial communities from Dry Valleys, Antarctica - metaG UQ322 (21.06) | ecosystem: Environmental > Terrestrial > Soil > Desert | place: Antarctica: Dry Valley...
ACTTCTTTGAAAACTTCGTGCCGCCCGTCTTTTTCCTGCCCGCGATTGTTAATTAAAATCGTGTTGTGGTCGCTCGTTTCTTTTCTGCCCGCATAACCCGTATCGCCGGTTAGATATTTGCCGTTTGCCCAGATAATAAAAGAGTTTGCGTCCGGGTGCGCATGTCCGGTGTTTTGTCGCCAATCGAAAATTTTCGCGGCGAGCCGAGCGGCGTGATGACCTTCAGGCGGCGCGGCGCGAAACGCAAAAGCGGTCGCGTTTTTGTCCCATGAACTGCGCCAAAAAACTGTATCGTTGTCATCGAAATAAACTTGCAGCGGAATTTGTGCGAGCGGAGCAAATTTTGATTTCGCATTGTGGTTGATAAACGCCCACATTGGTTCGCGTGTACCAAAGGTCGTTTCCCGGCGAATAAAATCAGCAATTGTCTGTGCTTCCGCATCTTGATAAACGCCGGCGAAGCGATACAAAATATCGTATTCACCGTAAAGCGATTCGCGTTTTGATTCCTTATTGCGATTGAGTGAACCGTCTCCAACATCGGCAAAATCGAAGACGTTTTCACGGTCAGGCAAAATCGAGTGCATCGCAAAATACTTCATGCGCTCGAATTTCTGTTTCATCGGCAAATAGAGATTTTCGCCTGTCGCTTGCAGATGCGCGTCGAAATAGCGAATCGTCCAGCGAAAAGCAAACCCGTAATAATGAAAACTTTCGTAGAAATATCCGTCCGTCCCGAACGTCAACATCATTCGATCAAAAACCGCCCGCGAAAGCTGCGCCCAATTTTTCGCTTCTTCGGTTTCATCCATCAAAGCGTAAGCCGCAACCGCCAATCCCGCCATCGGAATCCACGTGTGATTTTGGCTGTAAGTGTATTTTTTACCTGATTTATATTTGAAGTAATCATACATCAAACGCGCCTGCTTAATGAGTTTATCCTTGATTATTTCCCGTTCGCCTTTTGATAACTTGTCGAACAAAACGTCATAAGCAAAAGCAACGGCGTAAAGCAGATGCGCGGGCGGCAAATCAACATTCGGTTTATTATAGGTGTAACCCCAGAGCGGCATTTCGCAAGCGACGAGCGTCCATTTTTTAGCTGCTTCAAAATATTTTTCGTCTTGTTCAATCGCGTAAGCGTAACTCGTTTGAGCGATCTGAAAGGCAAATTCATACTGTGAGATACTTCCCGCTTTTCGTTTATCCAATCCGCTTTTGTAGAGGTCTTCGTCTTTCGGGTCGGGCGCGTTTCTTTTCAAAGTTGCAATATCTTCTAAAACCGTCTGCCACAATTCGCGGTCAACGCCTTTCGCCCGTTCGCGCATCTGCGGTAAATCGGCGGCGGTAAAGAAAAGTCTGGGATGAACATTCTTTAGTTCGGAACGCAAATTTACGGGATGCTTTAACAAATCGGAAAAACTTGTAATTGAATTCGTTTCTAATGGTTTTTGTGATGGTGATTGAGCATTGATGAAAGGAACTGCGAGATGCAACGCAATCAATAAACATAACAACCGTTTACCGAAAAATAAATATTTGATAAATGTGGTAACGATAACAGAACTTTTCATAATTTCTCAGCCTTCTCACTTCAGGCTTATTATTCGAAGTAAATTATTGTATTGAAACGGTTGATTCTCTGATGACCAGTTCGCAATTGAGAACGCTTTCCTCACGCTTTATCACTTCGTTGCTTTCAATTCTTCGAAGAAGCATTTCCGCGGCAAGCTGCCCTTGCAGACGCATCGGCTGGCGAACGGTAGTCAACGACGGCGAAGTGTGAACCGCAAGCGGAATGTCGTCAAAACCGACGATTGCCACGTCTTTTGGAATTTTCAATCCGGCTTCTTTAATCGCCGTCATTGCGCCGATTGCCGTGAAATCATTACGTGCAAAAACAGCCGTCGGGCGAACGGGCAGCGAAAGCAGACGCTTCATTCCCTCGTAGCCGACTTTTTCAGTCGAGTAACCAGGAATGTCCGAAGCCGCATCCCGACGACCGGTAATTAGTCTTTCGTCAACCGAAATTTTGTGCTGTTCGAGCGCACTCAAATATCCCTGCAATCTTTTCAAACGTGCGCCGCCGCTCAAATTTGAGCCGATAAAACCGATTCGTTTGTGTCCCAAATCAATTAAATGCCGGGTCGCTTCAAAACCGCCGCGCATATTGTCAGCCGACACATAATCAACTGATTCGTGTTGGAAATCTCGTCCGATGACAACGACAGGAACATTATTTTCAACTATGCTACGCAGATACACGTCTCCGGCTGGATTGGAGCGGGTCGCTACGATAATTCCGTCAACGCTGTGATTAACCAGCGATTCAAAAGCCGCAATGTCTTCTTTCGCACTGTGTTCGCTGATACAAATAAAAAGATTAAAACCGCGAACCGAAAGAGCCTCGCGCACGGCGTGCGCTAATTCCGTCGAATATGGATTTGAAATATCGCCTAAAACTAAACCAATTGTCTCGGTATATTGTCTTTTAAGGTTACGTGCCAGCCCGTTACGCCGGTAATTCATTTCCTTAACGACCTGCATTACTTTTTTGCGAGTTTCTTCGCTGACGTAACCGTTGCGATTAATGACCCTCGAGACCGTCATCGGCGCAACCCCGACGGTGGTGGCTATATCGCTGAGAGTGGCTTGTTTCTTCTTTAATTTCAACTTATTAAAAACTCCAACCGTTTATAAATTGGTATGGTAACGATAACAGCTATACATTTAACACAGAATTTATAACAAAACAAGCTGTCTGGAATTATATCTGAAATATATGTAAAAATAAGAAGTAATGTTGAAGAGCTTTAACAATATACCGAGAATTCATTTAGATTCATGGCTTGCATTGAATTTGGACGCTAAATAAATTCCATTTACTAATTCTTTCGCTCCGTCCGCCGGACTAGAAACATAAATCGCCGGTTCAATATTTGTTTGCCGCCGGTATTCGTACGAAATTCTTTCCGTAAAATTTTTTACGCTTTGCCGTCGCACTAGATTGACCGTCGAGCCGCCGAATCCGCCGCCGGTCATTCGACCCCCGCGAACGCCTTCGCACTGCGAAGCAATTTCGACCAGCAAATCCAATTCCCGGCAGCTAACTTCATAATCGTCGCGCAGACTCGCGTGCGAGAGCCACATCAACTGCCCGAACTCGGTCAAATCACTTTTCTTCAAGGCTTCGGCAGCGTTCAAAGTGCGCTCGTTTTCCGTGACGACGTGGCGGCAACGCTTTCTGATAATTTCCGGCAAACGCGCCGCGTATCGTTCAAAATCTTTAATGCTGACATTGCGCAACTGCGTAATTTTGGGCAGGAATTTCTGCAAAATCTCGACTCCTTTTTCGCATTCGGCACGGCGCGTGTTGTATTCGGAAGCGGCGAGTTTGTGTTTGACTTTTGAATCGCAAATCACAATCACCGCGTCGCTCATTGCAAAAGGAATTTGTTCAGCTTCCAAACTTCGGCAATCAATCAAAAGGGCGTGATTCTTTCGTCCCAAAGCAGAAACGTATTGATCCATAATGCCGACTTTCGCGCCGACAAATTCATGTTCGGCAGCTTGCCCGACAAGTGCTAATTGAACTTTGTCAACGGTGTTCCCAGAAATTTCGGTGAGTGCCAGCCCGACGGAAATCTCCAGCGCGGCGGACGAAGAAAGCCCCGCGCCGCTCGGCACGTCCGAATTAATCAGCAATTCCGCGCCGCGCAGGTTTATGTCTCGGCGTTCCAAAATTCGCGCCACGCCTTCTATGAAATCCAGCCACGAGCCGCGCCACATTTGTTCTGGCGCGTTTAAATCTATTTCGCCCGCTTCATTTAGATTTACGGAACGAATCAGAATTTTCCTATCTTCGCGTGCGGCAGCGGCAACCGTCGTTCCCCGCTCAATCGCCATCGGCAGCACGAAACCGCCGTTGTAATCGGTGTGTTCGCCGATTAAATTGACTCTGCCGGGAGCGCGGAAAAATCGCGGCTCGCGGTGGTAAATCTTTTGAAACTCGGCACGTAAATTTTCAAGGCTTGATAACATAAATCGGCATTACAAAAAAACTTCAAAGCGTGAAGAAAGTATAAACGGAATTTACAGGATTTGCAGAACAAAACAATAATCAATGCCCGATTCTATTTTTATCGTGTTATCCTGTCCGTCCCTGTAAATTTTTCTTTATGCCAATCGGCTTAATGGTTGGTCACCTACCAAATAACCGCTTCGATGTGTGAACGCAGTTCCGCCGCTTTTTCCTCCGGCAAAGTATCGTTGATAAACATTCCCGCACCGGCTTCGCTGCCCGCCAGAAATTTCAGTTTCATCGCCGTTCGCATCGGCGGGTAAAATTCGACGTGAAAGTCGAAAAAATCGTAATTCGCGCCGTCGGACGGGCGATTGTTCATCACCATAATATACGGAAAGCTGATCGTGAAAAGTTTGTCAAATGCCGTCAGAACTTGTTTGAAAATTGCCGCCAAATCGCGCAATTGTTTCGATGAAAAATCCGTTAGCCCTTCGGCATGGGCGTTCGGATAAATGTGCAGTTCATACGGGTAACGCGCGGAAAATGGAACGAGCGCGGTGAAAGATTCGTTTTCGGCGACGATTCTGCGCCCGTCTTTTCGCTCGTCTTCCAAAATATTCGCAATCAAATTCACGCCGGTTTTTTCCTTATGCTCGCGGCATTGTTTAGCCTTTTGCGCGAGACGCGGCGGCACGAACGGATAAGCGTAAATCTGCCCGTGCGGATGCGGCAGAGTCACGCCGACAGCTTCGCCTTTATTCTCAAAAATAAAAACGTATTTGACGAAATCGTGGTTGTTCAAATCATTAAATCGGTCTTGCCAAACCTGCATCAATTTATAAATCTGTGACGCTGGCTGCTGCGCCAGACTCGAATTATGTTCGGGCGTGTAAACGACGACTTCGCAAACGCCCTGCGCCGGACGCACCGGATAAAGTTCGCTTCCTTCGATGGCGAGCGTGGGCGGATTTGGCTGAAAACTCGGAAATTTGTTTTCAAAAACAACAATGTCGTAAGTCGGCTCGGGAACTTCGGTCGGGAAACCGCCCAGCTCGGTTGGGCAGAGCGGGCAGTAACCGGGCGGTGGAAAAAACGTGCGGTCCTGGCGATGCGTTGCCGTCACCGTCCATTCGCCAAGCAGCGGATTCCACCTGAGTTCAGACATTTTCGCTCACCTCTTTTTGCGACTCGATTTTTTCATCGCCGAATGTGTAATAAATAATATAACGTCGTCCGTCCGCCATCGGCTCGCGCCGTTTGTGCATTTCGCCGACTTTATTTTCCGGTTGTTTTTCTTCATTTTCCATTTGCTTTTCCGAACTAGGATTTGGTTCGATGAGCAAAGTAGTTTGTCGCTCTTCAACCGTTTGATCGTAAATATGCGGCGAGCCTTTCGGACCCGAACCGTAAAGGCTGTCGAGCGCAAACGATGGAATGCGAAAGTTCTCTATCATTTCCGGGTCAACCTGCTTCTCGAGGCTCGAAGTGATGTCGAGCGTCATGTCGTGATCGAGAAATTGTCCGAGAAACGTCATCCCTGCTGTCATGTCGATGTTGTCCGGGTTTTTGGCAGAAAGTGTCGGGTTAGTAATAAGATCACGCGGGTGCGCCGTTAGATCATCACTGGCATCCATAATATCGCCCTTTTCGCCGAGCTTCTTAATTGCCCTACGCAGCGACGGCGTATCAAGCGCGAGAGGCGGAAGGCTTGCAAACATACGCCCGAATTTTCCTTGGTCGTAAAACATTGAACTCGGAGGCGCGTCGTTGGAGCGATAAACTTTGCCGTGTCCAGCTATATTTTTGTGTCTCCTTCTAGCAATTGCAATTTTGAATCGGAAATAAACACCACAAAAATAAGCGAAAAAGGCGGGCAAGTCAAACTGCTCTGAAACAGGGAGAAATCAGTCAAGCGCGGATCAATTCGTCGAACGATTCGACTTGAAATAACCAGCGGTGTCGCCGATAATACACCGGGCGCGGCTCGTCTTTCGGAATCGGTGTTCCGCGATGCAGCCCACGCTCGTCCCGAATCGTTACGTCGCCCAAATTCATTAAATTTCGGCTGAAAAAATCCAACTGTTCTTTCAGAAAATTAGGCTACAATATCTTTCGAAACAACATATGAAAAGATTTCTAAATTTAGCTTTAATCGGTTATTACGGATTAATGGGGATTAGTCAAACGGAAGAAACAGGGACTGTAAAACTTTCGCTTGCTTTGAATTATTATAAATCAAATTTATCTTCGGTCTTTGCAACGAATAAACATACTTTTCAGAATAAAATTGTAGAATCAGACCCCAAATCAAATAAAATCAGTTTAATAAAATTGATGAAGGAGAAACCTAAAAAACAGTTCGCGCAACCAACAACATTTGACTTCAAACCGGAGATTTATATCCCAGCCGATAAGCGTCATCAAGGCTTAAGCCAGTTTGACTTGATACCTTTTACCGACCGCAGAAAAGGCGACCCCGATCGCTACCGCGCCATTAATCCGAAATATGTTAAAAGAGAAAACGGACGTTATTATTACGCTTTGCAGGTCAAAGCCGATACGCATTACTTTGATGAAAATCTTCGAGACAAAGGAGTTTTGCTCGAAACTAATGTCAATGTTGATTTGACGCAAACGAAGGCGACGGAGGTGAGTGACAATAAAGCGATAAAGTATTTTTACGTCAAATACAAGGGTTATATATTGTCTAGCGCACTGATGCAGACATCAAGCGAAATCAAAGCCGGGCGCTGGTTTAGCTTTCCGATTAAAGCTGGCGAACACAATCTTTACGACGGCACCGGCATTGTGCGCGGCAAACTTGCCGCCAATTCGGTTCGGTTAAATTATGGTTTGCAAAAGGAAATTAAAGGCGAAACTTATTACTACGCCTTTTCGACTAAATTAAAGATTAGTAATAAAACAGTCGGAGCTTCCGGCTGGATCAAAGCATCAGCGATCGAAGCGGGAAACGACCCGCAATTTGATACGAATTTTGTCAAGAAAATGCAGATGCCGACGGCGGCAAACGACACATTTACTGAATACGAAATCACGGGGGGAAACCCGCAGGAAATATCAGGAAAAGACGAAAACGGCGCAATCAAATACAAATTCGGTTACACCGATAAAAAAGGTAATTTCGTCGCTTACAAAGTCCTGCCGAAAATTCCGCTGGACGGCAACCAAAGTATTGCTTCGACCGATTATCTGAAACGCAGCGATGCGGTTATCAACTTGGGCTTCAACGTCGCAGGCGTGAGCAACGACACATTCAGAATTGACGGCGCAAATCGTCCGCTCATTTTTCACCGTTCGTCAGACAAGCACGCGACCGCTGTGATTGACCTTTATTATCCGAAAGATGCCGCTCACGACGGCGAAAAAATCGTTGAAAAAATGGTTTTCGTTTACGGCTACGTCGCCGTTGCAAACAACAAACGCTGGGGCTGGATCCCGCTCGACGCGCTGAAATTGAAGTCGAAAAAATCGCGTCTTGCGAATGTCGGCGGATTGATGGTCTCAAACTATTTTTTAACCTGCGGAATAAATCCCATTTCGATGAGCCACATTTCGCAGAGATTAGTCCACGTTTCAGTTGAGCCCGGGTTATTCCGTAAAGCAATTGAATGTCCGCCTTTCGGAAAAATGTGCAAACTCGCCGAAATATTCTTGTCCAGCAACGCGTCGTAAAACAGCAAACTGTTGCGCGGGCTGACTGCTTTATCGTCAGCCGCGTGGACGATAAACGCCGCCGGAGTCCTCGCCGTCACCTGCTTTTCGAGCGAATATTTTTCAATCAATTCTTTAGACGGATTCGCTCCTAAAAGATTTTTGCGGCTTCCCGCGTGTGTATTTTCGCCCATCGTGACGACGGGCGAAATAAGAATTATAAAGTTCGGATTAAACGATAATTTATCGAGTTCATCGCCGACTTTCGCCGCGTCTTCGGTCGCCGTTCCAAGATTAGCGGCAAGATGTCCGCCCGCCGACGTTCCCAAAACGCCGATTTTGTCCGCCTCTATCTGCCACTTCTCGGCGTTGGCGCGAATGATTTTGACGGCGCGCTGTGCGTCCTGAAGCGGCGCGATTTCTCTTTGCTTTAAATCCGGCGAATCCGGCAAACGGTAATTTAAAACAAACGCGCTGATACCGATTGAATTAAACCATTTTGCCAATTGTGTTCCCGAAATAACGTAGGCGAGACGCTCGTAACCGCCGCCCGGACAAATCAGAACCGCCGCGCCTTTGTTTTCCTGATTAGACGGGAAAAACGCATAAAATCCGGGTATTCCAACCTGATAAATGCGCTCGTTTCGAATCTCATCTTTTAACGCAATTCCCTTCGAGTTCGGCATTTTTCCGGTCGTCCAGAGAGGAATAAATTCCTGTGCGGTGGCGACAAACGGCATTAACAAGAGAAATAAAATCAGTTTTGAAAAAAGGCGAATCATTTGATTTTTCCGCACTGTTACTTCACCATGACTTTTTTTCCGGCTAGTATTTCCTCGTGCGTCGGCATTTTAATTAAATTTTTGGTTGAATTCGGATCAACCGCCGCATTAAGCAAGTTTTCCGCGAAAATCAGTGCCGCCGGGTCAACCGCGATTGATTCTTCCAAATCAAAATCACAGACCCAGACGCGCCCTTTGCCGAGCGGAATTTCAAACAGCACGGTCATATATTGTTCAGGCACTCGCTCTGCCGCAATATAGCCGTGCGATGGAATAAAGCGGATGAGTTCACGCGCCGCCCCGCCCGCTTTCAAACGATGTGCGCTGCTTGCAACGAACACGCGCCAATCTTTTTTGCGTCCCCACCATTTGATGTCCATTGCCTTTAATCCTTCAGTCAATTTTGTGTTGGCGGACGGTGCGTAATCGGCGTATTCGCCCATTACGTTTCTCACACTCAAAACATCGTTCGGAAACAAATCAACTGCGCTCTTGCCCGGCGAAAATAAAATTGCCGTCGCACCTTGGGCGATTAATTCACGCCCGCGTCCGCCCGATTGCAGAATCGTCAACGAATCTTCGCCGTTGATTAAAAGAACCGTACGTGAGGCTTCGGAGTTTGAAGGCATTTCTTCCAAAACTTTTTCAAAAATTCTGGCTTCGCCCACGAATTGCCGCAAATCATCGCCGAGCGAAAGCATCACGGCGCGGCTGCCCGCAAGCGGCGCGGTTGTGTTCGCGGGTTTTGCAAACGTCTCAATCTTGTCGATTGTGCGACTGATTTCGGTTTTGCCATCGCTCAATCGCAACACCAAATTCAACAGTTGCCGCGCTGCTTTCATTTGCGGGACGCGAAGGTTAACGGGCAGGCGAACGCCAGCGTAATACGGCAGGTTTTCAATCTTTGCAATATCAGTGGCGGCAATTTCTTTTTTTGTCTTTTCGTCAACAAAAGCCACGCGCAGAGTCAGCCCTCGAAAATCGCGGAACTGCTCGTCGTCGTTGGTAATAAAAACAGCGGTTTCAAATTGTTCGCCCGCGAAAAAACGTCGTCGTCCCGTCTCCAACGCCAGACCGACGGGCGACCACGCATCGCGCATCGCTTCATAAACCGGATACGGCTTAACCGTCTGCGCGTCGTAACTGTGCGCGAACCAGCACTCGGCGGAAAACAGTAAAAATCCGGCGGTGCGGTCACCGCGTTGAAAACGAAGTTGCTCGGCATATCGTTTGGTCATCGCGCGATGATGTTCGAGAAAAATTGCCGGGTCGCTTCCCGGATAAGAATCTTTCCCAACCCAAGCCTGCGGCGTGAGCAAATCGCGCGTGTAACGCAAGACCGGCAAGCCAGTATCCAAATCAGGATAGCCGGTAGAGATTTCCTGACCAATGAGCGGGCGATTCGGCGTTAAGTTTTTGATGTCGGCAATGGTATCAACGACAAACGGCGAATCGCCATACCATCCGCGATAACGATGAATGTCGTCAATGTCGCCGTCGTCAATATCGTTTGGTTTGAGCGTTTCGTTGTAAAAATCGGCTTCGCGCTGATAAGTCGAATCGGCGGCGACGGGACGAAAAGGGTCGAGGCGGCGCGTTTGTTTGACGACTTCGGAAAGTTGTTTCCATTTTTCCAAATTTTTGCCGTCACGAAGCAACATTTCGTTGCCGATTGTCCACAGCAAAATGCTCGGATGATTGCGCCCGCGTTTTACTACATCTTCATTTTCCATCAACCAATGCGCGAACATATCGGGCGGAGTCGCGCCGATTTTTCCCGCTAAACCCCACGGGCGAATGCCTTCGACGCTCACGCCCAAGCCGATTTCGTCAGCCGCGTCTAACCACGCTTCGTTCCAGGGCGTGGCGTGTGTCCGCGTAACGCGCTGATTACCGTCATGCATCAGTTTAATCAATTTTCGCGGCAGTGCCGTATCCCAAGAATTTTTTCCGTATGGAAGCTGATTTGCGCCACGCAACCAATACGGCTTGCCGTTCAAAAAGAATTTATTGCCGCGCACTTCAAATGTGCGAAAGCCAACTTTGTGCGTCCATTTATCCAGAATTTCGCCTGATTTTGATTCGAGCGTTACGTCTAAACGATAAAGATTCGGGTCGGCGGGTGTCCACAACTTCGGTTTGAGATTGCGGATAGTTAAATTCTGTGTTGTTGTATTTTCGCCGAGTTCGACGGCGATGGGTTCGGCGACGGCAAATATTTTATTTGTTTTCGCGTCCGTCCAACGCGCTTTCAAAACGGCGGATGCCTTGCCCGCCAAACTTCGCGTTTCGACTTGCACACGCGCACCGTCGAGTGCCGGAATAAACCACGCATCTTCAATCATCGCCGCGTCGCGCACGACTAATTTGACTGGCTGCCAGATGCCGTGAAGGTCGTAACTGCGATTGTCGGCATCTGGCGAGAGCGGTCCAAACATTCCTTTGCTCAAAGTTAAAATTTTTGAGGCAGTTAAATTCACCGTTACGGCTTGTCCGAGCGAAAGCGTCGAAGCCGGGATTTTTTCCATCGAAA
>Ga0136617_10005860_pt1 | contig 11009 bp, 10 predicted proteins | sample AntDrymUQ3222106_2_FD_129672 | JGI IMG/M metagenome (GOLD analysis project Ga0136617, IMG submission 129672) | Polar desert sand microbial communities from Dry Valleys, Antarctica - metaG UQ322 (21.06) | ecosystem: Environmental > Terrestrial > Soil > Desert | place: Antarctica: Dry Valley...
ACCGGACGTACCCCCAGCAACCAAAATGCCTGGGCCACTCCTTCACCTTGGGTCTTGATGTTATCCAGACCCCACAAGACCAACGCGATTGCTCGGGGATAGCGTCCGTTCTCAGCCAGGTAACGTTGGAGCAAATTCTCGGCAACCGCTTCGGCGCGGGCAAAAGCCATGGTCGAAGGAATGGTGTAAGGATTAACCGCGTGGGTGTTTCTTCCGGTGGGAAGGATTGCAGGGTTTTGAACGATGTCGGCGCCTGGACCGGGTTCGATGAACTCACCGCGCAGCGCGCGGAGCAAAGCTTCGACTTCGTTATTAGTTTCGAGCTGCTTCGAGATCTCCTCCAGCAGCGCGAACACCGGCAGCGAATCCTGACGCTTAGTATTCGAGGTACGCTCCAGCAAAGATACTGCGACCTCGGAACCGCCCTGGAGAAACTCCTTAATAGCCGCGGAGACTACGTTATCAATCCGCTCCCGGTCCGACAACCGCCCCTGGTCCAACGACGCGGACTTGAGCAGCGCGTCATAACTTCCGAGGCCGAGATTCTCGCTCACAAGATCGGGCAATGAGCGTACACCCACCTCGGGCCGGTCAAACGAAGCGATCATTTTGAGCACGTCCGCGCGCTCTGCGATTTCAGACGGACGTCCAAACACGTGTAATCCGGTCGGTATCAGCCGCTGCTCGACTTCAATCAGTTGATCGTAAAGTTCGAGCACCCGCCGATCGCGTTCAGCTTCCGTCGGTGCTTTATCAAGTTGACTCGACATTTGGCTCGATGAACCTAGTGTAGTGTCTCAAAAATAACAGTACAACAGTCGAGCATGGTTCGCTGGCTTCATGAATGATAAAAAAGCACCTTGAGTTTCGTGAAGCCGCATGAAAACATCTGTAAAGTCAATTGAGAGACACTACACTAGTTACTCCGCTTGACCGTTAGGTAGTTCGAACCCAATTTCTCAGCCAGGGCTCGAGCATCACCGTTTGACACATATTGATTGTGACTGTCCACGACAAAGATCTTTACCCCGGTCTTTCCTAGCGCTGAACCGAGCCCCACTAACTCTCTCCCGATCATTTCCCGACGTTCAGCCCGAAGTTCAGCCCAACTTTCAAATAGGGACGCACTTCCCCTTGATCGCGCCGTAACATTCGCGTTGCCGTCGGTGAAAACCAAAAGAATGATCTCACCGTCGCTTCGATCTTGTTTTGCTACCTCCAGCGAGCGGATTAGGCCGGCGGTGAGTGGCGTTCCGCCGCCGACTCCCAGTGAATCGAGAACTCGCCGTGCTCGAAGCATGCTTCTTGAGGGCGGTAATAGAACTTCCGCTGAAGTGCCGCGAAACCCTACGATCGCCACGCGGTCACGCTTAATATACGACTGCTTCAACAGGCTGAGCGCAGCTCCTTTCGCCTGGCGGATGCGGTAGACTGCCATACTTCCAGAGGCGTCTATCGCCAAAATGAAAAGCCTACCGCTCTTCCGGCTCAGTTGCTTGTAACGGAGGATAGGTGTCAGGTCCCGGGTGCCAGGTGCCGGTAAGAGACAAGACCTGGCACCCGGCACCTGGTAACCGGCACCTGCCGCCGCCCGCAATGTGGCGTCAACCGCTATTCTGCTGCCCTCTCCTCTGAAGCTGACCGCCCGCGCATACCTTCCCCGCCGAGAGCCGTAACAAATTTCTTTCGATCCGGCATTCCGTCTGTTGGTAAGGTTAACTGCCTTTGATTGACGTCGTGCGGCTCCCGAACGCTCACTAACTCCGAACTCAGACAACTCAAGACTTACAGCCGAGGAGAACGAGGGCACTTCTGGTGAATCGAAGCCACGACCTCCATTCGGATTAACTGAGCTACCACGCGAACGAGAAACCTCAGCTGCGGTTCGATTGCGAGCTTCGCTCTGCGAGTTCGGCCCTGCGGCTCCAGTGCCGTCGCCTTGGCCCCCACTGCCTGGCCCGGCGTCGCGCTTCTTCGGCTGTTCGGCGAACACCTTTTCCAAGGCTCGCTGAATTCGCTCGGTGCTGGCCGGTTCTTCAAGCGGATCCCTCCGCAGCCTGTGGCGCAAGGCCATTGGGGTAACGCGACGGACATCGTCCGCCGTAACTTTCTTGCGGCCCTCGAAGGCTGCCAGCGCACGTCCGGCTCGAGTGATCGTCAACTCACCGCGGTGTCCGTCGATCTTCAGCTCAGTGCAGATCTGCGCAATCTGACGCAACAACGGACGTTCAACTATGACCGAACCAGAGTTCTTCTGCGCGCGAGTGATTTTCTTTCGAAGTTGCTCCCGATCCTGGGCCAGGTTGGCGCAGAATTCTTCGGGATCACGCTCGAAGGCGTTGCGGCGTTCGACAATGTCGACCCGCCGATCGAGATCGTCGTCTGTTGTCACCTCCACATGCAGCCCAAACCGATCCAGTAGTTGCGGGCGCAACTCTCCCTCCTCGGGATTTCCGGAGCCAATCAATACGAAGTTGGCCGGATGTTGGATCGAAATACCCTCTCGCTCCACCTTGTTTACACCCGTTACCGCTACATCAAGCAAAACGTCAACCAGGTGGTCGTCGAGAAGATTGACCTCATCGATGTAGAGAAGCCCACGGTTCGCTCGGGCGAGCAGTCCCGGCTCAAATGTTTTGGTCCCCTGATGAAGCGCGCGCTCGATATCGATAGTTCCACACACGCGATCTTCGGTGGCGCCAAGCGGAAGATCCACGACGGCCACAGCGGCGAGTTCACGCTCTAGTCGTTCGCCGCTATCCGACCTCTTTTGACACTCGGCGCAAAGATTGCTTCCGCTTGCTGGGTCGCAACGATATGCGCAGCCCGCAACGACCTTGATTTCGGGTAAGAGCTCCGCCAGCCCTCTCACGGCAGTAGACTTGCCGGTGCCGCGATGTCCCATTATGAGCACACCACCAACTATCGGATCGATGGCATTCAGAATAAGCGCAAGCTTCATCTCTTCCTGCCCCACGATTGCCGAGAATGGGTACTGAGGAGGAGCGAAGGATTTGGCGTGGTGCACCTTTTCTGGTTTGGAAAGGTTGGTTGACTGGGAGTGTAAGGTGCGTTTCTTCATTCTGGATGCAATTCTTTTATCGGAAAAGGCTGACGCTAGCAAGGCCAACGACGCCGATACCTCAGCCCTCGACTTCACTTCGGAGATGACGAAAGCTTTAAACAGAATGATAAATTTGAGTCACGGCGATCAAAACAGATTCTTCGGCAATAGCGTTCTAGCGACTCCTGTTTTCAATTCACCAGCATAGCCAGCCACGCGATAGAAATGCGGGGAGAGAGCCAAAGGCAAATCCGCACAGATCAAGTTAATACGATCAGGAATTCTTGACCCGCTCGCGATAGAGGCTGTGTCAGAACCCAAAAAGGGCCTACGGTAATTTGCAGGTAAGGAAGGCGGACCCTGTCCCCGCCTCAACCTTGAAAGTCACTCAAACTCCAATGTCCTCATCTCCTCTATTCAAAGCTGTACCAGCCCATCTCTTTCATCGCCTTGGACAGCTTCTCGGAATCTTCCGGCCACCACCAGTCATGATCCACGGCCAAAGGCTCATCACCCTTTTGAGTGAAACGATCGGAAGCCCGACCAGTAGTAGTCTTTGGCAGATCTTACTAAGCCCGCCTTCACCGGGTTGGCGTGAATGTAGTTAATCTTCTGCCAGATCATCCACCCGCTCCACAACGACACATCTTTGAAGCTCTCTTGCCAGACCTGGTGTCCTTTATCCGTCTCAGTAAAAACAAAGCGGCTGTTTGCCCGAACGATGGCCTTCGCGGAAACCGCTTTCAATTGGCCGGTGAATTCCTTGATGCGACCATCCCGTGGATTGGCTATGAGATGAAGGTGATCCGGCATTAGCACAAAAGTGATCAACTTGCTGGGCCAATTGCGATTTAGTTTCTGAAGCTCATCAAGGAAAACCTTGCAGCATTCGGGGTCAGTGAAGACAGGAGTGCGGTCAAGGAAGTTGCCGGTAATATAGTGGAGTGCGCCCGGAAGGTTGAGGTTCGACCATTTGCGAGCCATGTGAGGAAGCTCCTCTGAAGGGTCAGAATGAACTGAGTTGATAGTCTAAATGATTCTCGTTTTCGTCGTAAGAGCGGGGTCAGGGTCCGCCTTCCTTACCTGCAAGTAAGCGGGGATCGAGCCGTCCATTGGGGTACATCTCACTGCGGATCTGGGGTAGAATGCCACGTCCTCGCGCTAGATATCAGGGAGAGAAAGGGCCTAATGAAGCGTCAAATTCAGAGACGGTCAAGCAACGGGTTATCGCGATGCAGCGCGAAAGTGATGGTTCACTCATCATCAATACGTTCAACATGAAAACGGAAGACGAGCGCTCTCGATTATTGTATAGACCGGAAATGACTCGAGACGAGAGAGAGCGGATAAGAAGTTGCCTTTTCCGACTTTTTAACAATCCAATTTGGATACTCCAGAAGGTGAGATCGACAATCTGCTAGTGTCAGCTCAAAAGCAGGACGCGCTATTTGTGCGAAACGGCTTAACCCCAATGTATGTCCTGACGGGAAGCACGTGAATCCAAAAAATGTGGTGTCTTAACGAAACTTCTCTAAAATTCACCAGGAAACATTAAGGAACAAGATCACACGAAGGGCCAAAAACGCATGTTGGAAGTAAGGAATCTCGGATGCGTACGCGGCGACCGTCGATTATTCAGCGACGTCAACTTTGGACTGAGCCCGGGTTCCTTCTTGCAAGTGCAGGGACCAAACGGCAGTGGCAAAACGAGTCTGTTACGGTTGATCTGCGGCCTACTCGCCCCCGCTGAGGGTGAAATTCGTTGGCAGGGTGCGAACATTCACTCCCTCGGTGAGGATTACTTCAACTCGCTCAGCTACATCGGTCATCGCAGTGGACTCAAAGAAGAACTAACTCCGATTGAGAATCTCCGGGTTACAAGCGGACTGGCGGGTACGCAGCTTAGCCAGCAACAGGCCACCAGCGTTCTGGGTAAGATAGGTCTTTCAGGTCGTGAGCACCTGCCGGCCAGGTTGTTATCCGAAGGCCAGCGACGCCGGACGGCGCTCGCCCGGCTCCTGACTTCCGAAACGTCGCTCTGGGTGCTGGATGAAGTGCTTACGTCGCTGGATTCGTCGGCAGTCCGATTCGTAACGTCGTTAATCGAAGAGCACTTGAACAAGGATGGGATCGCGGTCGTCGCAACACATCATGAATTGGATCTCTCCGCAGATTCCTATCAGCGGCTCGACCTGGCATCGTGAGCGCTCCCTCCACCTTATCAATGTTTCGCTGGATCGTGGTGCGCGATCTAACTCTGGCATGGAAGGGGCGCGTGGATGTTCTATCGACGCTCTTCTTTTTTTTAATCGTTGTCAGTTTATTCCCGTTGGGGATCGGACCTGAGACGCACTTGCTGCGGCTGATAGCGCCGGGAGTAGTTTGGGTAGCGGCTTTGCTGGCTTCGATGCTCTCGCTCGGAAGGCTCTTTGCAAACGATTATCAGGATGGCACGCTCGAGCAATTGTTGCTGACGCCCCAGCCACTGTATCTGGTTGTGCTGGGAAAAGTGCTGGCGCTATGGCTGGTCTCGGGAGTGCCGTTAACGCTGTTGTCGCCTGTACTGGGTATCCAGTTCGGCTTGTCCCGGAATACGTTGTTTGTCCTGGTTGTGTCATTATTGTTGGGCACGCCGGTTCTGGCTTTAATAGGATCGATCGGGGCAGCGTTGACTTTAGGATTGCGAGGCGGCGGCCTGCTAATTTCCATACTCGTGCTGCCTCTTTATATTCCGGTGTTGATATTCGGGGCTGGCGCTGTAGACGCCAGTATTATGGGTTCGGGTGTGCAAGGAAGCCTTTCGTTTCTAGGGACGCTGGTGGTGCTTTCTTTGGTTTTTGCTCCCTGGGCAGCTGCAGCAGCATTGCGCATATCGCTTGAGTGAGAACGGCCTCTTGGTTTTGTAGTGCGGCGACTTAACTCTAAAGAGCAGCTCTTGATTTTATGGCTGGAATAAATTGGTACAAGTACGCCTCGCCGGCAAATTTTTATCCGCTTGCGGGAAAGATGATTCCGTGGTTTGCCATCCCAGCGGCGATACTGTTTGTCGTTGGACTCTACGTGGGGTTCTTTGTCGCACCCACAGACTTTCAGCAGGGCGACGCCTATCGCATAATATTCATTCACGTTCCAGCAGCGTGGATAGGAATGATGCTTTACGTGTTGATGGCGATCTATGCGGCAATCGGTTGGGCATTCAATGCACGCTTATCCTCGATGATGGCTTCCGCCATATCGATCACCGGGGCCATGTTCACATTTCTCTCGCTCGTTACTGGTTCCTTGTGGGGCAAGCCCACATGGGGCACCTGGTGGGTTTGGGATGCTCGCCTGACATCGACGCTGATTCTGCTCTTTCTCTACATCGGCTTCATCTCCCTGCAGGCATCGATTGATGATTCCAGGCGAGCTGATAGGGCGGGCGCCGTGTTGGCGATTGTGGGTGTAATTAATGTTCCCATCATCTATTTTTCAGTTCAGTGGTGGAACACGTTGCACCAGGGAGCGACGATCAGGCTGCTGGGCAAACCTACGATGGCACCGCCCATGCTGGCTGCAATGTTAATCATGCTGGCTGCCTGCTGGCTTTATTCGATCGCCGTGGTGCTCGCTCGTCTGCGTTGCACCATACTTGAACGCGAACAGAGCGCCGCGTGGGCGGCTGAAGCGGCGGGGTCCCCAGCGCGGCAGCCCAGCTGGGGTGCTTGAGAGCTTGAACATGAACTGGTCAGAATTCTTTTCGATGGGCGGTTACGCCTTTTACGTTTGGGGTTCCTATCTGGTGACGCTGATATTAATGGGCGGCGAGGTTGTGTTGCTGCTGCGCCGTAGGAAATTGTTGCGTCACCAGAGGCGCGGTAGTTCTGAGTTTAGAGGGAAGTAATAACCAATGAAACGACGTCATAAGAGGATAGGCTTTATTATTGCCGGGCTCGCGAGTTTGGGGATCGCAGCGGCGCTGGCTCTCAACGCTTTTCAGGACAATTTAGTTTTTTTCTTTAGTCCGTCGCAGGTAGCCGCAAAAGAAGCACCGGTGGGAAGGACTTTTAGAGTTGGTGGACTGGTCCAGGAAGGCACGGTCAAGCGCGATACGGATGGACTGACCGTCAGATTCACTGTGACGGACACCGCGCAAAGCATTCCAGTAGTCTACAAAGGAATCCTTCCGGATCTTTTTAAGGAAGGAAAGGGTTGCGTCGCTCAGGGAAAGATCGAGGCTGATGGGGTGTTCTATGCCGACCAGGTGTTGGCCAAGCATGACGAGAACTACATGCCACCGGAAGCAGGACAGGCGATCGACAACGCAAAAGCCGCGAAGACTGTGGTCGAATAGGAATCATGATCCCCGAAATCGGACAATTCGCATTAATCATTGCTCTCCTGCTGGCGTTGACGCAGGCAATCCTTCCGATGATCGGAGCCAGCCGAGGCAAGCAATCGTGGGTGGCCGTTGCTGCTCCTGCCGGACAAGCCCAGTTCATCTTCGTTGCAATCGCCTTCTGCTGTCTCGGATATTCTTTCATCGTTAACGATTTCTCTGTTCTCAACGTAGCCACCAACTCCAACTCCCGGTTGCCACTGCATTATCGGCTTGCCGCCACGTGGGGATCGCACGAGGGTTCGCTGCTGCTTTGGTCTTTTATGCTCGGTCTTTGGACTACCGCGGTAACCCTCTTCAGTCGCCATCTTCCAGACGATATGGTTGCCCGCGTCTTGAGCGTGATGGGTGTAATCAGCGCGGGCTTCCTCTTGTTTATGCTGCTCACCTCGAATCCGTTTGCCCGCCTGATCCCCGCAGCGCCCGACGGTCGGGATCTCAATCCTTTGCTCCAGGATCCTGCGATGGTGGTCCACCCACCGATGCTCTACATGGGCTACGTGGGCTTTTCCGTGGCTTTCGCTTTTGCCATCGCTGCATTGATTGGGGGTAGGTTAGATGCCACCTGGGCCCGGTGGTCACGGCCGTGGACGACCGTTGCCTGGATGTTTCTGACTTGCGGCATCGCTCTCGGCAGTTGGTGGGCCTACTACGAGCTTGGCTGGGGCGGCTGGTGGTTCTGGGATCCGGTTGAGAATGCTTCGTTCATGCCCTGGCTGGTAGGCACGGCTTTGATTCACTCATTGGCGGTTACCGAGAAGCGCGGCGGGTTCAAGAGTTGGACGGTGCTGCTAGCTATCGCTGCTTTTTCGCTGAGCCTGCTCGGGACATTTCTAGTACGTTCCGGTGTGCTTACTTCCGTGCATGCTTTCGCCACTGACCCGAAACGCGGCATTTTCATTTTGGCTTTCCTCACGTTGGTGATTGGCGGTTCATTACTGCTGTATGCTTGGCGCGCCAAACAAGTCGGCCTGGGCGGTAAGTTTGATGTTGTCTCGCGCGAGTCGCTGCTGCTCTCAAATAATGTTCTGCTGGCAGTAGCCGCGGGCTCGGTGCTACTGGGCACGCTTTATCCACTCATAATCGACGCGCTCGGCGGAGGCAAGCTTTCCGTCGGTCCACCCTACTTCAACACCGTTTTTGTCCCCCTTATGGTGCCGGCAATTTTCCTGATGGGCGTTGGTCCGATCGCACGTTGGAAGCAGGCTAGCGTTCCCGAGTTGGCGGTACGCTTGCGCTGGGCATTTCTGGCGAGCGCAACCACAGCACTGTTGCTCCCGTTCGTGTTCGGAGAATGGAAACCACTGGTCAGTCTCGGGCTGCTACTCGCGACCTGGGTTATCGCAACCGCCGCGGTGAATCTTTGGGTTCGCGTCAAAACCACCTCCGGCCAGTTGACTGTCTGGCAGAAACTGCGAATGCAGAGTCGGAGTTATTACGGAATGCAGTTGGCCCACCTTGGAGTGGCTGTGTTCATCATCGGGGTGACCTTGGTCACCGGTTATCAAGCGGAGAAAGATGTTCGGATGAGCGTAGGCGATACGGTGAACGTCGGTGGTTACGACTTTCGGATGAAGGGAGTAACCGACGTCATGGGCCCAAACTACCGGGCAGCGCGTGCCCAGATCGAGATCACCAAGGATGGTAAGTATTTTCGCACGATGTATCCGGAGAAGCGTTCTTATTTGGTTTCCGAGAATGCGATGACGGAGACGGCGATTGATACCGGGCTATTTCGCGATCTCTATATCTCGCTGGGTGAGCCATTACCTGGTGGCGCCTGGAGCGTACGCGTTCACTATAAACCTTTCGTGAGTTGGATCTGGGGAGGTGCGCTGTTGATGGCCATGGGGGGCGGTCTGGCCGTGAGCGATCGTCGCTATGCGCTGACCGCACGCAAACAACCTCAGGCTAAGCCCATCGGTCGCAAAGACGAAACGGTGCCGAGTCTTGCCGCAGCATCAGTGAAAGTTGAGCCAGAGCGGTTAGCTCGATAGAGTTTCCCGCTCCGTAGGAGCCGCATGTTTATAGCATTGAGAACCCAATTGATTGCTTCGCTCCGTCAGGAGCGCAATGTCGCCCCGCTGGGGCTTGATGCCTTAAAAGTGATTCTTAGCTATAAACATTCAGTGCCTAACGGACTTAGGAAGCCTTGCTGCGAAGTGGCACCGCTCCCGCATATAGCTCACTTCGCGATCCTGTGCGATAGGCAGGCTAAAAGAGTTTCCAGTTAATTGCATGCGAATCTGGCTGCCCCTATTGCTGTTCATCGCCCTGGTTGCCTTCCTGGCAATCGGCCTGGGACACGATCCCCGTACGGTTCCTTCGCCACTGATAAACAAGCCGGCGCCGGACTTTCGTCTCGCCCAACTGCACGAACCGGCGAAGAATTTCACGGCGCAGGAGATGCGCGGTCAGGTTTGGCTTCTAAACGTCTGGGCCTCCTGGTGCGTGTCCTGCCGCGAAGAACATCCGCTGCTCGTCGAACTGGCACGCTCGCAAGTTGTTCCTGTTTACGGACTGAATTACAAAGACAAACGCGCGGATGCGCTTGCATGGCTGACGGAGTTTGGCAACCCCTACCTGTTAAGCGCAACTGATACGGATGGCAGGATCGGGATTAATTATGGTGTCTACGGCGTGCCGGAAACTTATCTGATCGATCGCGATGGTGTGATTCGCTATAAACAGGTCGGGCCAATAACACCCCAGATCCTCCAACACAAGATTCTGCCGCTGGTGAAGGACTTGAGCAAATGAAGCGCGTCGGGTTGCAACTGCTGCTGCTCTGCCTTGGGTTTCTGGCCCTCTCCGATCAAGTAACCGCTCAAGAGGCCAAGCCCATCGCGGATGATCCGGAACTCGAAAAGCGCGTCATGAACCTGTCACAGGAACTCCGTTGTTTAGTCTGCCAAAATGAAACGCTGGCGGACTCGCGAGCGGACCTCGCCGTGGATCTCCGGCATGAGATTCGAGAACAAATGAAAGCCGGCAAGAGCGACAAAGAGATCATTGCCTTTCTCACCGCGCGCTACGGGGACTTTGTACTGTATAGGCCTCCTGTGAGACCCATCACCTACGTCCTCTGGTTTGGTCCCTTCGTTTTGATGGTCATCGGATTCGGGGTTCTCTATCGATACCTGAAGCAGCGGCGCGAATTGATTAGTCAGCAACCGCTTTCGCCGGAGGAGCGCCGCAGGGCTGAAGAACTCTTGAAGGCTGCGCCCGGAAAGGAGGCGGCATGATAATTTTCTGGCTTGTCTGCGCGATTTTTGTCGCCATCGCGCTGGCGTTCGTGCTTCCCCCACTGTTGCAGGGCTCCGGCGCCAAAGCGGATGCAAGTGGCCAGAAGGAAGCCAACATCGCCGTCTATCGCGATCAGATTTCCGAACTTGAGGCGGATCTGGCCACTGGGATTGTCGGTCGGGAACAGTTCGATCAGGATCGGGACGAGATCGAGCGACGACTGCTCGAGGATGTTACTTCTTCCGGCGCCGTTTCTTCGAGACCTCTGAAGCCGGCTAAGGAAGGTCGCGGCGCTGTTTATGCCGTCGCGCTGGGTTTACC
>Ga0136617_10005861_pt1 | contig 11006 bp, 12 predicted proteins | sample AntDrymUQ3222106_2_FD_129672 | JGI IMG/M metagenome (GOLD analysis project Ga0136617, IMG submission 129672) | Polar desert sand microbial communities from Dry Valleys, Antarctica - metaG UQ322 (21.06) | ecosystem: Environmental > Terrestrial > Soil > Desert | place: Antarctica: Dry Valley...
CGCGCATCGCGGGCAGCAGCTCGAGGCCGGTCATCCCGGGCATCGTGACGTCCAGCACGACCACGTCGGGCGCGCCGCGCTCCTGCACGACCGCCAGCGCCTCAGCGGGCGAGTCGGCGGCGAGCACCTTGTGGCCCGCCTTCTCCAGGCGGATGCTGACGAGCCGTCGAAGGTTGGGATCGTCATCGACGACGAGAACGCGTAGCACGGGCACCTGAAGGATCCGGAACGGTGCACCCGTGATCGACCGCCGGTCGTGCGCCGTTAGCGGATCAATCCAGCCTGCCCGAATCGATCAGCTCGCGGATCTCGATCGCGGCGCTCAGCACGCGCGCGGCGTAGTCGCGCCGCTCTTCGTCGGTCAGCGGCCGGTCGCCGGCCATTATCTCGGCGAACCCGATCACCACGGTGAGCGGCGTGCGCAGGTCGTGGCGCAGCCGGCTGAGCCCACCGGGGGTGTGGTCAGACACGGTCGACCCCGGCGTCCTCGGGTGGCGAGATGAAGCCCTCGCGCAGCGCGATCGCGATCGCGTGCACGCGCGTGTGGGCTTCGAGCTTGCCCATGGCGTTGCGGATGTGCGTCTTGACCGTCTCGGCCGACAGCACGAGCCGCTCCGCCACCTGCTCGCCGGTCAGCCCCTGCGCGAGCAGGTCGAGGATCTCGCGCTCGCGGTTGGAGAGCGACGGCAGGCGCTCGGTGGCGCGGCGCGAGAGCAGCGCGGGCCGCAGCCGCGGGTCGACGTAGCTGCCGCCGCCGGCGACCAGCGCCAGCGCGTCCACCAGCTCGCGCGGTGAGCCGTCCTTGAGCGCATAGCCGCGCGCGCCGGAGTCCAGGCCGCTGAACAGGAGCTCCTCGTCGGAGGATCCGGTGTACAGGACGATGCGGCGCTCGGGGTCGGCGCCCAGCAGGCGCCGGGTCAGGTCGATCCCGTCGTCGTCACCCAAGCGGATGTCGACCAGCGCGACGTCGGGCGCGAGGTCCTCGACGAGCTGCTGGCCCTCCGACGCGGTCCCGGCGGTGCCGACGACGTCGCAGCCCTCACGGCCGAGCAGCAGCTCCAGCCCTTCCCGGAGCGCCTGGTGGTCTTCGATGAGGACGAGGCGCAAGGGCACGGCCTGGTGTATATCGGCAGCAGCCACAAGAACCCTAGTCTCCCCGATGTTTGAGCAAACACCGCGAAAAGTCGGCCCCATGTCAGCGCAGGCCCGCCGCCCGGCCCGAACGCGCGGTCTATGGTGAGCTGCTGTGGCCAAGGACACCGAGAAGCTGATCCGGCAGCTGTCGCTGATCTCCTACCTGATGGCCGAGCGGCGGCCCGTGACGGCGACGGAGATCCGGCGTGACGTCGAGGGCTATTCGGACATGACCGAGGACGCGTTCGCCCGCCGCTTCTACGCCGACCGCGCGGAGCTGGACTCGCTGGGCATCCACCTCTCGGTCGACCGCCCGGCCGACGGGTTCTCCGAGCAGGAGAACTACTCGCTGGCGCCCGAGGCGTTCTTCCTGCCCGCGATCGAGTTCGCCGACGGCGAGCTGGCCGCGCTGCAGACCGCGCTGAGCCTGCTCGACGGCGAGTTCGCCTACGCCGAGCCGTTGCGCCTGGCGCTGCAGCAGCTCACGTGGGGACGGCCCAGCCCGTTGGGCTCCCCGGCGCAGCGCGCGATCGGCCTGGGGATCACCGGCTCGGCCGGCGGCGCGGAGCTCTCCGCGCGCCTGGCCAAGGTCGACACCGCGATCTACCGGCGCAAGCGGATCGAGTTCGAGTACTTCACGATGCAGACGGGATCGACGGCGCTGCGCAAGGTCGACCCGTACGAGCTGCTGTTCGAGGGCGGCCAGTTCTACCTCGTCGGATGGTCGCACGAGCGCGGGGCGATCCGCGTGTTCCGGCTCTCGCGCATCCGCGGCAAGGTGGCGTACGCGAGCAAGGCCGAGCACGACTTCCAGCGCCCCGAGGACTTCGATCCGCGTCACTACGCCAACCGCATCCCGTGGCAGCTCGGCGAGCCGCGCGACACCGCCGAGATCTGGGTGTCGGACCGCATCGCCTGGCACGTGGAGCGCAACTTCGGGCGCTACGGCGAGCTGGCCGAGGCCGACGACGGCGGGCGCGTGTTCCGCACGCCCTACGCGATCCCCCGGCTGGTGCTGGCGTGGGCGATCGGCTACGAGCAGCACGTGCGCGTGCAGGGCCCGCCGGCGCTGGCCGAGGAGCTGCACGGGCGGCTCGACCGCGTCGTCGAGCTGCATCGCGGCGAGCCGAGCGTGGCGGCGGCGTCCGGCACGGTGCCCGCGGCGGTTGCGATCGAGCGCGGGGAGGGCGGGAGCGGCGTCCGCCAGCGCGAGGCGACCGGGATCCGCCCGGAGCGCTTCGCTCGGCTCGTCACGCTCGCGTCGGTGCTCATCCAGGCCGGCCGCGCGGGCCGCAAGCTCGACGCCGCGGAGGTCTGCGAGCAGCTGCAAATGTCCCAGCAGGAGCTGCGCGAGGACGTCTCGGTGCTGAACGTCGTCAACTTCGGCGGCGGCGCCTACGTGCTCTACGCCGAGGTGCTGCCGAACGGCGAGATCGAGGTCGACCCCGAGCCCTACTCCGACACGTTCGACCGCCCCGCCCGGTTGCTCCCGATCGAGGCGCGCGCCCTGCTGGCCGCGATCCAGCTGCTCGGCGTCCACCTCTCCGAGGACCTCGTCAGCGCGCGCGAGAAGCTCGAGCTGGCGCTGGGCGACATCGCCAAGGAGGGCCTCGTGGTCTCCAACGCGCGCAGCGACGACGCGATCGCGCGCAGCGTGGGCGAGGCGATCGAGGCGCGCCGGCTGATCGAGCTCGAGTACTACGCGCCCAACGAGGACCGCTTCTCCACGCGCGTCGTCGAGCCCTATGCGCTGATGAACGGGCTCGAGGGCTGGTATGTCGCGACGTTCGATCCGGCCAAGGACGACATGCGCCACTTCCGCCTCGATCGCGTCAAGCGGGTCGACGTGCTCGAGGAGGGCTACGAGCCGCGCGCCGACCTCGACCCGGTCGCCGACGTGGAGGGCTGGCCGCGGACGGGCGAGGTCGGCGGCTCGCGCGTCGCGCACGTGTGGATCGCGCCCGAGCAGGCGCGCTGGGCGCGCGAGGAGCGCACCGTGCTGGCCGAGCTCGACGACGGCGCGGTGATCGTCGAATGGGCGTTCAAGGGCGAGCGCTACCTCGTCAAGGAGATCCTCAAGGAGGGGGGCGACGCCGCGGTGCTCGAGCCCGCCGACGTCCGCGAGGCCGTGCTGGCCGCCGCCGAGCGGCTTCTGGCACCCTCCTCCCGGTGAGCCGCCGCGACCAGATCGCGATGTCGCGCGAGGAGGCCGCGGCCTTCCTCGCCGAGTCCAGGACCGTCACCTGCGCGACGATCGCCCGCGACGGCCGGCCGCACCTGATGCCGCTCTGGTACGTGGTCCGCAGCGGCGAGCTGTGGGCATGGACGTACGCGAAGTCGCAGAAGGTCCGCAACCTCGAGCGCGACCCACGCTGCACGCTGCAGGTCGAGGGCGGCACGGAGTACGACCAGCTGCGCGGCGTGATGCTCGACTGCGACGCGATCCTGCACCGCGACCTCGACCTCGTCGCCCCGTTGGGGGCCGAGCTCGCCGCCCGCTACGGCGGCGGCGCGCTGACGTCCGATCTGGAGGCCGCGATGCGCGCGCAGGCAGCCAAGCGGGTCGCGCTCCAGTTCACCGAGCACCGCCGCGCCTCCTGGGACCACCGCAAGCTGGGAGGCACGTATTGAAGGGGATCATCCTGGCCGGTGGCTCGGGCACCCGGCTGTACCCGATCACCCAGGGCATCTCGAAGCAGATCATGCCCGTCTACGACAAGCCGATGATCTACTACCCGCTGTCCACGCTGATGATGGCGGGGATCAGCGAGATCCTGATCATCACTACGCCGGTCGACCAGGAGCAGTTCCGGCGGCTGCTCGGCGACGGCTCCCAGTTCGGCTGCCGCTTCTCCTACGCCGCGCAGGAGCACCCGCGCGGCCTGGCCGACGCGTTCGTCATCGGAGCCGAGCACATCGGCGGCGACGCCGTCGCGATGATCCTCGGCGACAACATCTTCTACGGCTACGGCCTCGGCACCCAGCTCAAGGCGCTCGACCACCCCGACGGCGGCGCGGTGTTCGCCTACCACGTGGCCGACCCGGAGCGCTACGGCGTGGTCGAGTTCGACGGCGAGCGCAACGCGGTGTCGATCGAGGAGAAGCCGGCGCGGCCGAAGTCCAACTACGCCGTCGTCGGGCTCTACTTCTACGACAACGACGTCGTGGAGATCGCGCGCGGCATCGCGCCGAGCGCGCGCGGCGAGATCGAGATCACCGACGTCAACCGCGAGTACCTGCGGCGCGGCAAGCTGCGGGTCGGCGTGCTCGACCGCGGGACGGCCTGGCTCGACACCGGCACGTTCGACTCGCTCATGCAGGCGGCCGAGTTCGTGCGCGTGATCGAGGAGCGCCAGGGGCTGCGGATCGGCTCTCCCGAGGAGATCGCCTGGCGCGAGGGGTTCATCGACGACGCACAGCTGCGCGCGCTCGCCGAGCCGCTGGTCAAGAGCGGCTACGGCGAGTACCTGATCCGGCTGCTCGAGCGCTGAGCACGCGCAGCAGCTCCGGCAGGCCGGCGGCGATCCGGTGCGCCTCGCCGAGCGCTTCGGGCTCATGCGTGGTGGTGACCGCCCAGACGGTCATGCCCGCCGCGCGCCCGGCCGCGATCCCGCTCGGCGCGTCCTCGAGGACGAGGCAGGCGGCCGGCTCGACACCGAGCCGCTCCGCGGCGAGCAGGTAGGCGTCGGGCGCGGGTTTGCCGCGCGCCACCTGGTCGGCGGTCGCCAGCACGTCCGGGACGGCCAGCCGCGCGGCGGCGATGCGCGCGTGGGCGAGCGGCAGCACGCACGACGTCGCGATACCGACGACCGGCAGCGCTAGCACGCCGGCGGCGCCCGGGAAGGCGATCACGCCCTCCGTGTCGCCCACCTCGGCGTCGAGCAGGAAGCCGGCCTCGGCGTCCAGCTCGCCGGCGGGCACGTGCTCGGCGACCAGCTCGCGCGCGGGACGCCCGTGGTTGGCGGCCTGCAGCGCCGCGCCGTCGAGACCGTGGCGCGCGCCCCACGCCGCCCACGCGCGGCTCGTCGCGGCGGCGGAGTCGACGAGCACGCCGTCGAGGTCGGAGATGACCGCGGCGAAGCTCACGGCACCGCCACCGGATGGGCCTCGATCCGGCGCTCCGGCTCGGGCTGGGTCCGGCTCGTCGCGCGGCGGGCGAGCGCGACGACGACGGCGGCGCCTCCGATGAGCGTCGCGAGCGCCCACGGCAGCGAGATCGCGTCGGCGAGCACGCCGATCACGGGTGGCCCGGCCAGGAAGCCGAGCGAGCCCATCGACGAGACGGCGGCGATCCCCGGGCCGGGCGGCATGTCGGGCTGACGCCCGGCGGCGCTGAACATCAGCGGGACGCCGTTGGCCACGCCGAGCCCGACGACGAAGAGCCCGATCAGCGCGGCGGCGGGCTGGCCGATCAGCAGCATCGCGCCGAGCGGGGCGCCGGTCAGCAGCGCGCCCCAGCGCAGCAGCGCGACGGCGCCGATGCGGCGGTTCACCCAGTCGCCGACCACCCGGCCGACGGTCATGCCTCCGGTGAAGAACGAGTAGGCCAGAGCGGCGAGCGCGGCGCTCGCGCCGAGGTCCTGGCGCAGGTAGAGCCCGCCCCAGTCGGCCATCGCACCCTCCGTGACCATCACGAGCAGGCACAGGGTGGCCAGCAGCAGCACGCCGCGCGACGGCAGCGTGAAGCCCGGCGTCTCCTCCCCCGCGGCGGCCGAGCCGTGCCCGATGCGCGAGGCGGTGGCGACCAAGAGGGCGAGCAGGAGCACCGAGCTGACGGCGACCGTGACGCGCGGATCGACGCCGAGCGCGGCGCACAGGGCGGCGAAGCCCGCGCCCGCCATGCCGCCGAACGCCCAGCCGGCGTGCAGCGAGGACATGATCGGCTTCCCGAGCTCCTTCTCCACCTTCACGCCGTGGCTGTTCATCGCGACGTCCATCGTGGCGCTGGCGCCGCCGAGCACGAGCAGCCCGAGCGCGACGAGCGCCGGACGGGGCGCGAGCACCGGCAGGTTGATCGCGAGCGCCATCGCGATGCCGCCGATCCACACGATCCGCTCCGAGCCGTGGCGGACGATCGCCTGGCCCGCGATCGGGAACGCGAGGATGACCGCGATCGCCATCGCGACGATCACGAGGCCCATCGCGCTCTTGGAGAGGTCGAATCGCTCCTGCACCCACGGGATGTGCGCGACCCAGGTGCCGATCCCGGCGCCGTTGACGACGAAGACGCCGGTGGTCGCCCAGCGGGCGCTCACCGCGTCGGCTCCGCCGACCGGCACAGGCACGCGCGCGTCACCGTGACGCCCAGCGCGCGGTAGGGGTCGAGCAGCTCGTCGGGCGCGGCGGCCTCCGCGACCACGTGGGTGAGCTCGGCGACGGGCGCGACGACGTACGGGCTTCCGGCCCTGAGCTTGTCGGAGGTGGCGAGCGCGATCACGTCGGCCGACGCCGCGACCATCGCGCGCTTGACCTGAGCCTCGTCGAGGTCGTCGGTGGAGAGCCCGGCCTCGGGGTGCAGCGCACAGACGCCGAGCACGCACGCGTCGGCGCGGATCGAGCGGATGAAGTCGACCGTGCTCGCCCCGACCGTGACCTGGGCGCGCTTGTCGAGCCGGCCGCCGATCATCACGACCTCGGCGGTCGGGTGGTCGGCGAGCGCCGCGGCGATCGGCGGCGAGTTGGTCAGCACCGTGCGGGCGGGCTCGGCGGGCAGCCGGCGCGCGAGCTCGAGGTTGGTGGTCGAGCCGTCGAGCAGCACGACGCGCGCGTGGGCGAGCACCGCGACGGCCGCCTGGGCGAGCGCCGCCTTCTCGTCCGGGCACCTCTCGCTGCGGTGGGCGAAGGAGCCGGGCTGCGGCGCGGGCGCGAGCGCGCCGCCATGCACGCGCTGCACGAGTCCTTGCGCGGCGAGCTCGCGCAGGTCGCGCCGGATCGTGTCCTCGGACACGCCGAGCTCCTCGACGAGGCGCGCCGCGACGACCTTCCCGTCGCGCGCGAGCGTCCCGAGGATCGCCTGGCGGCGCTCGGCGCTGAGGAGCTGTCCGTTGACTGCACGTTCCTGCACGGACGTGCAGGTTACTGCACGCACGATTCCGGGCGTCGGGGCATCGTCAGGTGCAGAATCCAGGCGCGCTCACGCGGATGGGCGGCGCATCTCTGTAGCGTCGTGACAATGGAGGCGAGCTCCCGGCCGTACGAGGCGGTTCCCCCGGAGGCGGCGGCGGTCCTGCGCCCGGTGCTGCCGGGCCTCGCTGACGAGACGATCGCCGCGATCGCACGCGAGGTGCCAGGCTACGCGCGCGCCATGGAGGGCGAGTTCGGGCAGGTCGTACGGCTCGGCGTGGAGGTCGCGTTCAACCGCTTCGTCGACCTTCTCGCCGACCCGGAGCCCGACGCCGCGCGGGCGCGCGGGACATACGTAGACCTCGGCCGCGGCGAGTTTCACTCGGGCCGCAGCCTGGACGCGCTGCTGGCCGCCTACCGCGTCGGCGCGCGGCTCGCGTGGCGGCGCTTCGTCGAGGCCTGCGTCGCCGGCGGCCTCTCCCCGGCGGTCATCTACTCGCTCGGCGAGGCGATCTTCGCCTACATCGACGAGCTGTCGGCGGAGTCGGCCGAGGGCTATGCCGAGGAGCAGAGCGCGGCCGCCGGCGAGAGCGAGCGGCGCCGGCGCCGGCTGGTGCGGCTGCTCGCGCAGGACCCGCCGCCCGGCCAGGAGGCGGTGCGCACGGCCGCCGTCGCGGCCGGCTGGACGCTGCCACGCGGGGGCCTGGCCGCGCTGGTGGCCGCGACTGCCGACGACGGCGCGCCCGGCGAGGCGCCGCTGGATTCGATCGCCGCCCGCCTGGCGCGGCGCCTGGGCGAGGGGGCGATCGGCGCCGAGTCGTTCGGCGCCGCGATCGTGTTCGTACCCGACCCCGACGCGCCCGGCCGGCGGCGGCGGCTCGAGGCGGCGGTCGGCGACCGGCGCGCCGCGCTGGGTCCGACCGTGGACTGGCCGCACGGAGCGGTGAGCGCCCGCCGCGCGATCGCGACCCAGCGCCTGGCCACGGCCGGCCGCCTGCCGACACGCGGTGCGGCCGGAGCCGCCGGGGTCGGCGCGGGTGGCCCCGCCGCCGATGGCCCGACCGGCGCCGCCGGTGCGCGCGGCGGCGACGCCGCGACCGCCGGGCCTCCCGGCTTGATCGTCGCCGACGACCACCTCGCGGATCTCCTCCTCGCCGCCGACCCGCCGGTCGCCGCCGACCTCGCCGCGTCGCGGCTCGCCCCGCTCGCCGCGCTGGCCGAAGGGCCGCGCGCGCGACTGCGCGAGACGCTCGCCGCGTGGCTCGACCGGCCAGGCCAGGTGCAGGCGGTCGCGGCCGCGCTCGACGTGCACCCGCAGACGGTCCGCTATCGCGTGCGGCAGCTGCGCGACCTGTTCGGCGAGCGGCTCGAGGACCCCGACGCGCGCTTCGAGCTGGCCCTGGCGCTGCGCGTGGAATGCCTGTGCCGGCCGGCGGAGCCGACTCGGTGAGCCCGCGCTGCTACCAATACCGGCCATGCGCCTGCTCGTGACCGGAGCGGCGGGCATGCTGGGCCACGACGTGACCGCCGCCGCCGCCCGCGCCGGGCACGACATCACCCCGCTGTCGCGCCGCGAGCTCGACGTCCGCGACGCCGCCGCCGTGCGCGCGGCGATCGGCGCCGCGCGCCCTGACGCGGTCGTCAACTGCGCGGCCTGGACCGACGTCGACGGCGCGGAGGCCGACGAGGCCGCCGCCACGGCGGTCAACGGCGACGCCGCCGGCCATGTGGCGGCGGCCGCCGCCGCCGCCGGCACGTTCACCGTGCAGGTGTCGACCGACTACGTCTTCGACGGCACCGCGACCGAGCCCTACGGGGAGTCGGCGCCCACAGCTCCCATGGGCGCCTACGGCCGCTCCAAGCTGACGGGGGAGCTGGCCGTCGCCGCCGCCGCACCCGCCGCGCACGCGATCGTCCGCAGCTCGTGGCTGTTCGGCGAGCACGGCGGCAACTTCGTCGCCACCATGCTGCGCCTGGCGGCCGAGCGCGACGCGCTGACCGTCGTCGACGACCAGGTCGGCTGCCCCACGTTCACCGGCCACCTCGCGACCGCGCTTGTCGCCGTCGCCGAGCAGCGGCTCGGCGGCGTCCGGCACCTCGCCGGGGCCGGGTCGTGCTCCTGGTTCGAGCTCGCGGCCGCCACGTTCGCCGCGACGGGCGCCGCCGTGGAGCTCACGCGCGGGCGCACCGCCGACCTCGGCCGCCCCGCGCCGCGGCCCGCCTACTCCGTCCTGCGCTCCGAGCGCCCGGGCACGCCCCTCCTGCCGCCGTGGGAGGACGGGCTGCACGCCTACCTCGAACTGGGAGTCACCGCATGAAGCTGCTCGTCTGCGGCGGAGCCGGCTTCATCGGCTCGAACTTCGTCCGCCAACGCATCACCGACCACGGGGACGCCGTGACCGTGCTCGACAAGCTGACCTACGCCGGGCGGGAGGAGAACCTCGCGGACCTGCGCGACGCCGACGGCTTCGCCTTCGTCCACGCCGGCATAGAGGACGCCGGCGCGGTCGCGGAAGCGATCGCCGGCGCCGACGCGGTCGTCAACTTCGCGGCCGAGACGCATGTGGACCGCTCGATCGCCGAGCCCGACGCGTTCATCACCACGCACGCGTTCGGCACGTTCGTGCTGCTCGAGGCGGCGCGCGAGCACGGCGTGCGCTACGTGCAGGTCTCCACCGACGAGGTCTACGGCTCGATCGAGGAGGGCTCGTTCACCGAGTCCTCGCCGCTGCAGCCCTCCTCGCCGTACTCGGCCACCAAGGCGGGCGCCGACCTGCTCGTCGCCTCCTATCACCACACCTACGGGCTCGAGTCGCTGATCTGCCGCGGCTCGAACAACTACGGCCCCTACCAGTATCCCGAGAAGCTGATCCCGCTGATCGTGCTAAACGCGCTGCACGGCGATCCGCTGCCGGTTTACGGCGACGGCCAGCAGGTCCGCAACTGGATCTACGTGGAGGACTTCGCGCGCGGGATCGGCCACGTGCTCGCCCACGGCGCGCCCGGCGAGACCTACAACGTCGGCGGTCCGGACGAGGCGGTCAACCTCGATGTCGTGCGCCGAATCATCGACCTGGTGGGCGCGTCGGAGGACCTGATCTCCTACGTCACCGATCGCCCGGGCCACGACCGCCGCTACTCGCTCGGCTCAGAGAAGGTGCGCGCGCTCGGCTGGGAGGCGCAGGTGCGCTTCGACGAGGGCCTCGAGCGCACCGTCGCCTGGTACCGCGACAACGGGGCGTGGTGGGAGCCGATCCGCTCGGGCGAATACCGCGCCTACTACGAGCGTCAGTACGGCCGGGCGCTCGGTGACGGCTGAGGAGAGACGATGGCCAAGCTGGTGGGCTGGTTCAGCCCGGATGGGCATAGCCGCACGGCAGCGATCGGGTTGGCGGTCGGGCTGTTCGCGTCGGTCTTCGTTCTGCGCCTGCTCGTCGACGCGCCCGAGGAGGGCATCGGCTTCTTGTACGTGTTGCCGGTCGGCCTCGTGGCGGTGGAGCTCGGATGGCGGTGGGGCCTGGGCGCCGCCGCACTGGCCTTCGGAGCGTGGCTGGCCTGGGTCGTGCTCGATGACGTCGAGCTCGGCGTGCTCGGCTATGCCACGCGGGCGCTGGTGCTGTTCCCGGTCGGTGGCTTGCTGGGCTGGTTGGCGCAGAGCGCGCGGGCCGTGACCGTATCGTGACCGCCCCCTGACCTGAGCACGCGCGCGCCCGGCCCGATCATCCGACGGCGGTCGCGCGCCAGTCCGTGCCCTCACGCACGAACTCGAACGTGCGCACGCGCTCGGCGCCGCGGTCGCGGCCCTCGAC
>Ga0136617_10005862_pt1 | contig 11005 bp, 15 predicted proteins | sample AntDrymUQ3222106_2_FD_129672 | JGI IMG/M metagenome (GOLD analysis project Ga0136617, IMG submission 129672) | Polar desert sand microbial communities from Dry Valleys, Antarctica - metaG UQ322 (21.06) | ecosystem: Environmental > Terrestrial > Soil > Desert | place: Antarctica: Dry Valley...
TCCAGCGCGGCGAACAGGCTCGTCGTGCCGTGGCGCTTGTAGTCGTGGCTTTGGCGTTCGGGCACGCCGGGCATCAGCGGCAGGATCGGCTGGCTGCGGTCAAGCGCCTGGATCTGCGACTTTCTGGCCGCGCGTCAGCTCGGCGCAGCGAGGCGGCGGCCCGGTCAACCGCTAGCGCGAGCCTCACCGCCCGACGGTACTCCCGCCCGAGGTCCTGAACCGCGGCCGCAGCCGGCGCAGCCGCCGGTCGCGCGCGGGCGGATCCGGGCCGCTGCGTGAGCGACAGCGCCTCAGGCCGCCCGGCGCTCGCTGTCGAGCTGCGTCATCTGCGCCGCGGCGTAGCGCGCGCCCGCGGCCCGCCGGCGGGCAGAGTCCTCGATGCGGGCCACGTCGCCGGGGCTCAGCTCCACGTCCAGTGCACCGAGCGCCTCGTGCAGCCGCTCGCGTCGGCGCGCGCCGACGAGCGGCACGATGCTTTCGCCGCGCGCGAGCCCCAGCCGACCGCCACCTGGGCGACGCTCGCGCCCTGCTCCTGCGCGACCGCGTCGCAGGCGCTCGACAAGCGCGAGGTTGCGCTCGAGGTTATCGCCCTGAAGCGTGGCGACATGCCGCGGAAGTCCCGCGGATCCAGGGCGCGCGGCGGGCTCCAGTGGCCGCTGAGCGGCCCGCGTGAGAGCAGCGATACTCGATCTGCAGGTCGCTGATCGGGTGCACCGCGCCGGCGCGGCGGATCGTGTCGACGCCGACCTCCGACAGGCCGATGTGGCGCGACCTCGGGCGCCTCGCCGAGCTCGATGGCGAGCGGCTGTTGACGTTGAACCCGCGCGGCACCCCGTTCACCGACCTGCTGCTGACGCGGCTGGCGCCGGCGGGCGCCCACGTCGAGCCGGTTCCACGCGCGCATCATCGACGACGACATCTCGCTGGTGCTGCTCGTGCTCTGGTCGGCCGGCGTCGCGTCGCCGCTGCTGCGTCGCGTGCGCGCGAGCATGTCCACCGCCCGGCGGGTGAGCGGCGGCCCCGGTCAGCCTGCCGAACGCTCGCGCTCGGACCCCTGGCGGGCGTCGACGACGAGGGTTTGCAGCAGCGCCTCGAAGTCGCCGTCGCCGCACGCGTCACGCTGCATCCCGGCCCCGCCACCTTCGTCGAGCAAAGCAAACAGCCCGTCGAGCTCGCGCGCGCAGCGCAGTTCGCGCGCGGCCGGCCCGATCCGCGCGAGCAGCTCGTCGAGCAGCTCGGCGACCGGCCGCAGTTGGCCCTCGTCGTCTGGCAGCCGCGCCTGAACGCCCTCGCGCCCGGCGCGGAACGAGGCCTCGTCGAGGATCTCCCCGGGGGGTCCCCGCACCGGATCGGCCTCGGCCTCGTGGCGCGCGAGCGCGTGCACGGCGGCGACGAGCGCGGCCGTGTGCCGCGGCCGCGCCTGCGTGTCGAGCGCCCGGATCTCGACGGTTCCGAGCCGGGGATGAGGCCGCATCTTCCACCAGTGAAACGTGTAGTCGGGCACCTCGGCGACGCGCGTCAGCAGCTCCGTCGAGCGGACGAAGTCGTCGAAGTCGGTCATCGCGCGGGGCACGCCGGAACGCGGCCACGAGCGCAGCGTCAGCTCGCGCGCCGAGGCCAGGCCGGTGTCGCGGCTGTGGCGATACGGCGAGTTGGCGCCCAGCGCCTCCAGCAGCGGCAGGCAGCGGCGCAGGCCGTTGAAGACGCGGATGGCGGTCTCCGCGTCCGGCATGCCGACGTGGATGTGCAGCGCGCACACGGGCGTGGCGCCGGCGTCACCGAGCCAGTCGTTGATGCGATGGTAGCGCGGCTTGTCGGTGATCATCGAGTCGCCCTCGCGAGCGGTCGGATGCGTGCCGGAGGCGATCAGCCCGACGCCGGTCGCGAGGACCGCCGCGCGCAGCTCGCACAGCTCGGCGATCGCGTCCTCGACCGCCGGGCAGATGCCGGTGATGAGCTCGATCTGGCTGCGGTGAAGCTCGTTCTTGACCTCGCCCCGGTCGAGCTTGGCGAGCCGCTCGAGCACGTCGCCGCCGGCGTTGAGCAGGCGGCCATCGTCGGGATCGACGACGAACAGCTCCTCCTCGAGCCCGAGCGAGAACGGCTCCTCCTCACCGAAGTGCTGTTCTTCGTCTGCCATGCCGACGAGTCCTTACCCGCAGCGCGGCGCCGTCAGCCCTCGACCGGCGCGCGCCGCAGGCCGCGCTGCTGGCGACACAAGCGGCACAGGACCGTGACGTCCTCGGGGCGCTGCTGCGCGTCGTGCTCGAGGTACTCGTGCGGGCGCTCGCCGCGAAACCAGATGTGGCCGCACTGGTCGCAGGGGCGGTCGTTGGGGTGCGGCCAGTCCTCCGGGTGGCGATCCTCGCCGGTCATCGGCTCGAGCCCGCCCGCGCCGCACCCTGGCGCGGGCTGAGATCGCCGCTGGCGACCTTGAAGGCGATCGTGTCGATGTAGTCGCGGCGCCCGTCGCGCGTGCGCTTGGTCGCCTGGCCCGGCGTCACCGCGAGCTCGGCGAGCTCGCGCGCCGAGGCCGGGTCAAAGCAGCGCGCCTCCAGCCACTTCGCCGTCTCCTCGTCGTCGAAGCCGGCGTCGGTCCAGGCCTTCGCGGCGGCGGCGGGATCCTCACCCCGGTCGGCGAGCTCACCGAAGCGGGTGATCGTGTCGACGCTCGTCCGCGACCGTGACCAGTGCATGACGCTCGTTGTACCTCATCGCGCCCGGCTGGTCACAGCCGGTCGAGCTCGGCCCGCGCGCGCTCGTGTTCGGCGGCGGCCTCCTGCACCTGCGCCTGCGCCGCCGCGAGCGCCTCGTCGGCGTCGGCGAGCGCCTTGGCGGCGCGCTCGCGGCGCTCCTGCGCCGCCCGCAGCGCGTGCTCGCTGCGCTCCGCCCGTCGCCGCGCGGCCGTCTCCGCCGTGCGCGCGGCCTTGCGCGCCGCGTCGCGCTCGCGCTCGGCCTCCCTGGCCGCCTCGGCCTGCTCGCGCGCCCTGCGCTCGCGCTCGGCGCGCTGCGCCTTCGTCTTCCCCTCGTCCGCGGCCGGCTGCTTGGGCTTGGCAGCCGCGGCCTTCTGCGCGGGGGTCGCCTTCCCCTTGGGCTTCGCCTTCGCCGCCGGCGCAGGCGCCGCGGCGAACACCGACTCGCCGAGCCCGAGGCCGACGTGGCGCAGCTCGCGTTCGAGGCAGCCCCCGCGCACCCGCTCTCGTGCGTCCTCGTCGAGCGCCGCCGCGTGCAGCGTATCGGCGACGCGCTCGACGACCGCCGCGCTCAGCTCATGGCCGTCGGCGTCCAGCAGCCCGCGCGCGCGCTCGACGAGCGCGTCGACGGCGGCCCGCTCACGCTCGTTGGCGGCCCGCAGCGCGCGCCCGTCACCGCTGCCGGCGAGCAGGTTCGCCTGTGCCTCGCGCAGCGCGTCGCCGGCGGCGTAGAGCTCGCCGACGGCCGCGCCCTGGGAGCGCACGAGCTGGTTGACGGCCCACGCGACGACGGACGGCTTTCGCAATGCCGCGACCGCGCTCGCCTCGTCGCGGCGCTTGTCGGCGCGCAGCGCGCGGGTGAGGGCGGTGCGCTCGGGGATGAACCGTTCCAGCGCCAGCCCGTAGAGATCGTCCGGCTCCATGCGTGCCATGGTGCCTGCCGCGGCGTGCGCGTGCCACGCCCGTCGTGCCGCGTCAGCCCGACACGCCTGCGGCGCCGGCATGGATGCGGCGCAGGTTCTCGTCGTTGAAGAACGTCTGCGGCGCGACCATGCCCTGTGTGGCGAGAAGGTAGTGGTCGGTGGCCCGCTGGTCGCAGCACAGCGCCGCGCGCAGGCCCAGGTGCTCCTCCGACAGCGGCTCGAAGCGCGCCATGGCGAGGCTCCGGCCCATGTCGGGCAGTGTGGCCTCGTCGCGGCGGTGGGCGTACTCCGCGAGCGCCTCCTCGACCGGGCGCTCGCCCGACAGGCCGGCGACGAGGGCCTCGCTGAGCAGCTCGGCGTCGCGCAGCGCATCGCAGATTCCGAGCGCCGTGAACGGGTCCTTGTGGCAGCCCGCATCGCCGACCAGCGCCCAGCCGGGGCCGTGCGGCATGCGCAGGAAGTTCGGCAGCTGGGTGGCACCGTAGAAGCGCTCCTCGCGCCGGCCGGCCCTGATCCGCTCGCCCAGCCCGGCGATCGCGTCGGCCGCCGTCAGCACGGCCGACTCGGGGTCGGCTCGGACGCGCGCGAGCTCGCCGATCGCGAAGCCGACGAACAGCCCGACGAGGCCGTCGTTGGTCGGAAAGACGAAGATCACCCGCCCCGGGCGGACGTAGAGCTCGAGGCTCCGGCCGTCCACGCCGCTGTAGTACGAGAAGTACCAGCACGTCACGGTCGGCGCCAGCCCCCAGGTGGGAGCGCTGACGCTGCGGGCCAGCGCGGAGTTGCGCCCGTCGGCGCCGATCACGATCCGCGCGCGCTCGGTCACGTGGGCGCCGCTGCGGGCGTCGCGCCCGCTGATGCCGCTGACGCGATCGCCGTCGCGCGTGAGGTCCAGACGGCGAAGCGGTCGCGCAGCTCGACGCCGGCCTGCACCGCCGCCTCGGCCAGCACCCCGTCGAGCCGGTCGCGTCGCGGAGCCACCCCGAGCGGCACGCCGTCGACGACGAGGCCGTGCCCGGTCAGCGCCACGTCGCCGGAGTCCGTCGTCGTCGAGGTCACCGCGGGGCAGCCGGTCGCCAGCACGGGCTCGAGCAGGCCCCACTTCGCCAGGCGCGCCGGACCGTGGCGGTGCACGAAGTGCCCGTGCGGGATGTCGCCGGGCAGCGCGGCACGATCGACGAGCAGCACGTCCAAGCCGGCGCGCCCCAGCAGCATCGCGGTGGCCGCACCACCACAGCGCGCTCCGATCACGATCGCGTCGTAGATCGCCGCCGCGAGCCTAGTCGCGCCGGCGCTGTCGCGGAGTGCGCGACGTCACGCAGGCGGGCGGCCATACTGACTCCATGTCCTCCCGCGTCATCCTCTTCTCGACGGACGCCTGCACGTACTGCGAGCACGCGAAGTCGCTGCTGAGCAAGCGCGGCGTCGCCTTCGAGGAGGTCAACCTCAGCGAGCACCCCGAGCTGCAGTCCGAGCTGGCCGAGATCACCGGCCTGAACAGCTTTCCCCAGATCCTCGTCGACGGCGAGCCGCTCGGCGGGCTCAACGAGCTGCGCGCCGCCGACAAGAACGGCGTGCTCGCGTCGTGGAGCGGGGCGTGATCTCGCCGCAGCAGACCTTCTACGACGTCGTCGGCGGCGCGCCGACGTTCCGCCGGATCGTGGCGCGCTTCTTCGCGCAGGTCCCGCAGGACGAGGTGCTGCGCGCGGTGTATCCGTTCGACGATCTCGATGGCGCCGAGCATCGGCTCGGGCTGTTTCTCATGCAGTACTGGGGCGGACCGACGACGTACTCCGACGAGCGCGGGCACCCGCGGCTACGGATGCGTCACGCGCCGTTTCGGATCGGTCCTGCCGAACGCGACGCGTGGCTGAGCGCGATGCGCGTCGCCGTCGACGAGGCGGGTCTGGAGGAGCCCAACCGCGAGCAGTTGTGGGAGTACCTGCAGTCCACGGCGGCCCACATGATCAACAGCCCGCAATGAGCCCGCGCGCCTGGGTCGCGTTCGCCGCGGTCTCGACGCTCTGAGAATCCCCTACCTGTTCATCAAGGTCGCCGTCCACGACGGCGTCCCGCGGGCCTTGCTCGCGTGGGTGCGGGTCGTGCTCGGCGGCGCCGTGCTGCTCGCGCTCGCCTGGTCGGCCGGCGTGCTGGCGCCGCTGGCGCTGGCTGTCGATCTTCGCCGTCATCGAGATCGTCATCCGTTTCCGCTCATCGCGGCCGGCGAGCAGCACGTCTCCTCGTCACTGGCGGCGATCATCGTCGCCGCCGCGCCGCTGTTCGTCGCGCTGCTGGCGCTGCGCTTCGTCGACGACGAGCGCGCCCAGGGATCGCGCCTGGGCGGGCTGCTGCTCGGCCTCGCCGGTGTCGTGGCGCTCGTCGGCATCGACGCGACCGCCTCGCGCGAAGAACTGGTCGCCGCGGGCGCCGTCCTGCTGGCGGCCTTCTGCTACGCCGTCGGCCCGATGATCCTCAAGCGCAAGCTCGCCGACCTCGACCCGCGCGCCTCGATGGGCGGCGCGCTCGCGGTCGCGGCCGTCGTGCTGACGCCCGCGGCGCTGATCGCGCCGCCCGCGACGGCACCCTCGGGCGAGGCGATCGCGTCGCTGGTCGTGCTCGGGATCTTCTGCACGGCAGCGGCCTTTGCGTTCTACGGCGCGCTCGTGGCCGAGACGGGGCCGGGCCGCGCGCTCGTCATCTACATCGCGCCCGTCGTCGCCGTGGCACTCGGCATCGCGATCCTCGGCGAGCGCCCGGGCGCGGGCGCGGCCGCCGGCCTGCTGCTGATCCTGGCGGGATCGTGGCTCGCGACGGGCGGGCGGATGCCGCCTCACTGGCGCTTGCCGGTCGCCGACCGCACGCGGGTGGGCCGCCTCGCGCTTGGGCGCGCCCGCCGCAGCCCGGCGCCACCGTCGCACGATCGCGCCGCGCCGGCGGGTGCTCACGATGGTGGATGAGGGCGAGCGCGACGAGCGCCGCGCCGCCACGCTTCAGGTCGTCTGCGATGCGCTGCGAATGCACGAAATGGCCTCGCTCGGCGCCGTCCTGGCCGACGACGTGAGCTGGACCGACTGCCGCAGTCGCACGGACGTCCTCGCCACGCTGCGCGACTACCCCGCCGCCGCGGCGCCGCAGCTGCGCGAGGCGCGCCGCGGGCGATCACGCGATCCCTTCTACTTGACGCGCACGACCTCGTCGGCCTGCGCGACCACCTCGTCGGCCAGGGCGTCGCCGCGAACGAGATCGTCGACGGCACGCCGGGTCCGCAGCAGCAGATGCGCGTCAGCGACCCCGACGGCTACGTCCTCAGGATCGCCCAGAGCGAGCCGGACGCATAGGATTGCGACATGGCGATGGTTCGACTACGCGGACAGCTGGAGAAGCTCGCGGGCTCGTCGCAGCTGAGCATCGAGGGCGGCACCGTGACCGAGCTCCTGCAGGCGCTCGAGGAGGAGCATCCCGGCCTGGAGGGCTGGTTCCTCGACGAGCGCGGCGTGCTGCGCCAGCACATCAACGTCTTCGTCAACGGAGAGCCCGTCGAGCCGGACGCCACGGTCGAGGAGAAGGACAGGATCGAGATCCTCCCCGCGATCTCCGGCGGATGAACCTGCCCGGTGGACGGACCACTTGATGACCGAGCTGCTCGTCGGGACCCGCAAGGGCCTGTTCGTGCTGGAGGGCGAGGCGGGATCGCAGTTTGCGATCACGACGCGCGCCTTCGTCGGAGAGCCCGTCGACTACGCGATGCGCGACGCGCGCACGGGACGCCTGTTCGCGGCCGTGACATCACCGTTCTGGGGCCCGCGGGTGTGGTTCACCGACGACGAACCGGGCGCCGGAGAGTGGCAACCGGCGCGCGGCGTCGCGCTGCCCAAGGGCGGCGAGGAGGCGCTCAAGCGCGTCTGGGTGATCGCGGCGGGCGAGGCCGACGGCCTCGTCTACGCCGGCGGCGACCCCGGCGTGCTGTTCGAGAGCCGCGACGACGGCGAGACGTGGCAGCTCAACCAGGCGCTGTGGGAGCACCCGACGCGGCCGCGCTGGCGGCGCGACTCCGGTGGCCTGTCGGTGCACGCGATCGTGCCCTGGCCGGGCGAGCCGCAGCGCCTGGCGCTCGCGATCTCCGCCGCGGGCGTGTGGCTGACCGACGACGGCGGCGCGACGTGGAGCCACGGCAATGAGGGGATCGTCGCCGACTACCTGCCCGAGGAGGCGCGCGCGACGGCGATCGACCTCTGCGTGCACCACCTCGAGCGCGCGCCGCAACGGCCCGAGCGGTTGTTCCTGCAGTTTCACGGCGGCGTCTACCGCTCCGACGACGCGGGGCGCTCGTGGATCGACATCGCCGCCGGGCTGCCGCACGACTTCGGCTTCCCGGTCGTGCTCGACCCGGCCGATCCCGACAGCGCGTTCGTGATCCCGGTCACGACGGAGGACCGCGTGACGGACGGCAGCGTCGTCGTCTGGGAGACGCGCGACGCCGGCGCGACCTGGATGCCGCGCGACCGCGGCCTGCCCCAGTCAAACGCCTGGCTGTCGGTGCTGCGCCAGGCCTTCGCGGCGACCGGGTCGGGCCCCGGCCTCGAGCTCTACTTCGGCGCGACGTCGGGCGAGATCTTCGGATCCGCCGACGCGGGCGCGAGCTGGTTCGGCGTGGCCACCCGACTGCCGGCGATCGCGTCGGTCCGGGCCGGTTGACGCGCCGCCGCGCGCGATTTGGTCATACGCTGCCGCGCACGATGTCGTCCTCCCCCACCCCCAGCGCCCGCCGCTCGTGCCTGTCCGTGCCCGGCTCGTCGGCGTCGATGCTCGCCAAGGCGCCCCAGCGCGGCGCCGACGAGATCGTCATCGACCTCGAGGACGCCGTCGCGACGTCGGCGAAGGACGAGGCTCGCGCGACTGTGCTGGCGGCGCTGCGCGAGCCGCTGTACGCGGGCGTGCGCACCGCCGTGCGCATCAACGCGCCGCGCACGCCGTGGTGTCACCTCGATCTGGTCGCGATGGCGTCGCTCGCCCCGGGCCCGGCGTCGATCATCGTCCCCAAGGTCGAGGGCGCGGGCGATCTGGCGTTCGTCGACCGGCTGCTCGACGGCGTCGAGGCTTCGGCCGGTGCAGGACCCGGGGCGGCGCCCATGCGGGTGCAGGCGCTGATCGAGACGGCGGCCGGGGTCGCCCGGCTGGACGAGATCGCCGGCGCGTCGACTCGGCTGGACGCGCTGATCCTCGGCTACGCGGACCTGTCGGCGTCGCTGGGGCGCGCGGCCGGAGCGGGTGCGGAGCTGGACTCGTGGCGGGCAGTCCAGGATCTCGTGCTCGTCGCGGCGCGGACGCACGGCGTGCTCGCGATCGACGGGCCGTATCTCGGGATCGCTGTCGACGCGGGCTTCGTTGCCGCCGCGGAGCGCGCGCGCGACATGGGCTTCGACGGCAAGTGGGCGATCCACCCGGCGCAGGTGGCCGCGCTGAACGAGTTGTTCACGCCGTCGCCGGACGAGGTCGCGCACGCCCGCGCGGTCATCACCGCCCTGGAGGACGCGGAGCGCTCGGGCGGCGCGGGCGCGGTCGCCCTCGACGGGCAGATGCTCGACGAGGCGGTGCGGGTGGCGGCGCTGCGGGTGCTGGCGCGGGCGGGCGCCGCGGGCTGACGCACGCGCGGCTGTGCACACCGTGGTGATCCTCACCGTCGCTCCGGCCCGTGACGGGGCGACGCCGTCGAGGTCGTCCGGCGCGACATGACCGGCGCAGGCGAGGGCGACGCGCTCGGCCCCATCCTCGGACCCGGGCTCCACGTCCTGTTCGTCGGCATCAACCCCTCGCTGCGCTCGGCCGAGGTCGGGCACCACTTCGCGCGGCCGGGGAACCGGTTCTGGCCGACGCTGCACGCCGCCGGGTTCACCCCGCGGCGGTTGCGTCCGGAGGAGGATGGCGAGCTGCCCGCGCACGGGATCGGCGTCACGAACCTCGTCTTCCGCCCGACGCGCGAGGCGGCGCAGATCACGACCGTGGAGCTGCGCGAGGGAGCGCCGGCGCTCGAGCGGACGGTTCGCCGGCACGAGCCGCGGCTCGTCGCCGTCGTCGGACTGACCGCCTATCGCACGGCGTTCGGGCGACCCAAGGCGACGATGGGGCTGCAGCTCGACGAGATCGGCGGGCGCCCGGTCTGGGTCCTGCCGAACCCCAGCGGCCTCAACGCCCACTACAAGCCGGCGGACTTCGCGCGCCTGTACGCGCAGGCGCGCGCCTACGCCGACGCGCTCGCGGCCGGATCCGAGCCCCGCGGAGGGAGCGCGACTGGTGCGCCGCGCCCAGCGGACGCGTGACCCTCGTCCGCCCGCCCGGGCACGCGAACGTCAGCGACGGACGGCGCGATCGCGCAAGCGCATGCGCACCTCGACGCGCGCCGGCCGCGTAGGCGCGCCCAGTGAGAGAAAGTCGCGCATCGGCGCGGCGTGGCGGCAGAACGGGCAGCCCAGATGCTGCACGAGCGACACGGCGCGCCCGCCGAGGGAGACCGGCGCATCGCACTGCGGACATGCGAGGGTCCCGCTGCCCAGCCGCCACGAGCGCGCGGTGTCACGATCCTCGTATGCGCCCACCCGCGCCGAGATCGGTTGTGAGCGAATGGGCTCGGAGCCGTCGATGCCGCGGTGGAACGTCACCGCGCAGAGTCTAGGCCGAGCGCGAACCGCGATCTGCGGGTGAGAACGCACGCGGTGGTGCGCGCGACGGGCCGGTTATCGCAGGCGCGCTCGCCGGTGGTGGGTCGTGCAGATGTCGCCGCACAGGACGACGGTGAGGGCCTACCGGCGCCCGGAGACGATCGGGCGTCGTAGGCCCGTGCTCAGTTCTGATAGCTGGCCGACTTGTTGGCGCGCGAACATCCCCCGCCGCCGGAGCCCGACGTGCAGCGCCATCCGGGCTAGCGCTTCAGCGTGATCCATCCGCCGGCGCCCGTCCCGCCGTTGTGGACGACCCGCCGGCTCTTCGGGCCGCGCAAGTACTCGATCTGGATCCGACGTGCCGTCTTGCATTTGATGTTCTTCGCGTACATGTAGATCTTGTATCGGCCTGGAACGTGCCGCTTTTCTTCCTGCCGGGCCAGTCGTAGTTCGGGGTCGCCGCCGCTGTGCCGGCCAGCGCGAGCAGGGCGACGACTACGACCAGCCCGACAACGTGGGTGCGGTGTCGCGAGATCTCATCGCGGCAGCATACGCACGACGCATGGGCAGCGGGACGCCTGCCGCTGCCTGCGGCCGTGGCAGCGTGGTCGTGCTTAGGGTTCACGCCTTTTTAAGGAGCGCGGTGCGGCGAGGATTGGCGGGCGCGCTGGCGAACTGGTAGGGATGATCGATGAGCGTCAGATCGCGGTGCGGTGGGAGCTTGTGAGCGGCA
>Ga0136617_10005863_pt1 | contig 11005 bp, 8 predicted proteins | sample AntDrymUQ3222106_2_FD_129672 | JGI IMG/M metagenome (GOLD analysis project Ga0136617, IMG submission 129672) | Polar desert sand microbial communities from Dry Valleys, Antarctica - metaG UQ322 (21.06) | ecosystem: Environmental > Terrestrial > Soil > Desert | place: Antarctica: Dry Valley...
AGCACACCGGTGCCGCCGAGAGCGATCGTTTCATCAATCCGCTTGCAAATCTCCTCTATTGAATGGACGTATGTATCGGGCTTTCCGGGCCGCCGGTAAAACGCGCAGAAGGTGCAGACGACGTTGCAGACGTTGGTATAATTGATGTTGCGGTCAATGATATACGTTACGACATCGGACGGATTCTTGCGCATCCGAAGCTCGTGCGCGGCGAGGCCAATACGGACAAAATCGTTCGATTCAAGCAGCGAGGTGCAATCTTCAGACGTTAATCTTTCCCCGTCCATCGCCTTGTCTAAAATGTGCTGAATATCTGTGTTCATTGCAGTCGATTTCGCAACACGCGAAAAACAATAGTTATCCTAACTTGCCGAATGTCAATCTTTTGCTAAATCAAATTGCCTCCTCATCTAATCTTAGCAAAATGCGCACATGTCCGAAATCAATCCGGGCTGATATCGGTGACTAGTAGAACGATTTCTCCTGTCCGAAGGCATAACTCTGAACATGCGATGTGCTATCCTCAAAACAGCCATTTTATGTTCAGCGACTTTACCAAGCCTCGCCGGGTTGTGATCACAGGTTTCGGCTGCGTTACCCCGATAGGCATCGGTCGCGAGGCGTTTTGGCATTCATTGAAAACGGGTAAAAGCGGTGTAAAAAAGATCGAAAGTTTTGACGTTTCCGATTCGACGGTAAAGATTGCCGGCGAGATTCCCGAATTCGACTGGAAATCCCAATTAAATCCCAAAGACCGGCAGCATGTTCCGCGTACCGTTCCGCTGGCACTTGCGGCCGCCCGCGAAGCCGTATCGGATTCCGGTCTGATCCCCGAAAATCTGTCTCTGGCGGAGAGACAAAGGTTCGGCGTCGTGCTTGGAACGGGCGGCGGCGGCCTCTCTTTCACCGAAAAACAATTCGGCTACTGGTTCTCCGGAAATGCGGGGAAAGGAAGCATTTACACGATTCCCTCGTCAACCCACGGTGGATTATCGTCGGAATTGTCCATGGTATTCGGCCTGCACGGCCTCTCGCACATTATCTCGACCGGCTGCACAAGCTCAACGGATGCAATATTTTACGCGGCCCAGCACATCGCTCTCGGCCGGCAGGACACGATGCTGACAGGTGGCGTCGATTCGCCGATATCACCCGGAATATTAAAAGGCTTCGAGGTTATGACTGTGCTGACCAAGGAATGGAACGATGAGCCGGAACGGGCTTGCCGGCCGTTTTCAAAGGACCGCTCGGGTATTGTAATCGGCGAAGGCTCGTGGGTTTTTGTATTGGAAACGCTCGAAAAAGCTGTGGATCGCGATGCGAAGATCTACGCCGAGATCGCCGGCTACGGCGTCACGTGCGATGCTTATCACCGCGTGCGTTTAGAGGAAAATGGCCTTGAGCCCGCCCGAGCCATGACGATTGCCATGCAGGATGCGGGGATCGCTCCCGAAGAGATTGATTACATAAATCTTCACGGCACTTCCACCCAGCTGAACGACCGGATAGAAACTCAGGCCGTTAAGCTCGCATTTGACGAACACGCCTTCGATATACCGATGTCAGCGACAAAATCGCAGATCGGCCACCCTCAGGGAGCGACCGGTGCAGCGGGGATCGGAGCCGCGCTGCTGGCGATGAATGAAGATATAATCGCGCCGACAGTAAATCTGGACTTTGCTGATCCGGATTGCGATTTGGATTACGTACCGAACACCGCTCGCAAAAAGAAAGTAAATACCGTGTTGTGCAACTGCATCGGCTTCGGGTCGAAAAACTCTGCCCTAGTTTTGAAGAACGTTAAGTCCTCAGCGAACAGTCCCACGCCGACCAAACTTCTGCTGTAATAATTTACGATGAGCGACCGAGAGTCACAATCGAAAGAGTGCGGCATTTTGGGAAAACCGCACTCGGAGGGTTGCCGTTGATATGGGACGAATATGAATTCGTTCAATTGCGGTGGAAGGCCACGGATGGAGGGTAATAAAACGCCCTCGATGTTTTAAAATTATGAGTGTCGAACTTTCGGCGGGCACCGCAATCAAGGCAGGCACGGTAGGACAAATTATCGTTAGTGATGGGACGGGTAAGGCGTTTGTGCCAACATCCGAATAATTTACCAAAAATCCCAATTTTGCTGCCGAAAGGATCGAGGTTTCGGGAAGCAGTTGTTCCCGTCATTAAAATCTGTTCTAAAATCGCCTGCATACCTTTTCCTCCGCACATTTCTTCAATGTGTCAATTCCATTGCTAGGAACGAAATCCGGGGAAAGATTTGCGGGGTTATGATGAAAAATAGAATACAAAGTTGTCTGCGAAATTACCTATTAAACCGACCCCACTTTCTCTTATCGCTCTTTTTCGGTAGAATCGTCCAAAAGATGCAGGAGATAATGATGCGACGTTTTTTTTCCAAGGCCATATCTGTCACCTTTTTGATGATTTCCTCAGTGCTTTCGGGGTTCGCATGGGATGATGTCGGGCACAAGATAACGTCTTATATCGCGTGGCAGCGGATGACGCCACAGGCGAGAGAGAACGTGATAAAGATCCTGCGCTCCGCACCGGAAGACTCGCAGCTCGCAACGTTTTACATGTCTTACGGCGCGGAACCGGAAGAAATACGCAGACGGACATATTTCATGCTCGTAAGCACGTGGGCTGACATCGTTCGGGATCGCGCTTTTGAAAACCGTTACAAGAAATATCACAAGGGTAACTGGCACTTTTCCGATACATTCTGGCGGCAAGTTAATGGTAAGGTCGAAATTCTGACCGGTTTTGAAGAAGGCGGACAAGGCGTAACGCGGCTTTTTGAGGCTGAGAAAACATTGCGCGATGCACGAAGTTCCGGTGCGGAAAAAGCGCTTGCGGTTGCCTGGTTTATGCACATTGGCGGAGACCTGCACCAGCCACTTCATACATCCGCGCGGGTCACGGAACTCGAGCAAAAAGGCGATCAAGGCGGGAATCTATTCCTCCTTTCGCCCCCGGGTACGGCGCGGATAAATCAGGTGAATTTGCATTGGTTTTGGGATTCCATAACCGGCCGCAACATTCGGCTCAGAGGCGATATCTGTGAACGCACCTATATCGAACCCATCGCGCGAATGATAATCAAGAAACATCCTTTCACGAGCGTGCAATCTAAGTTGAAGCTCAGTAAATATGACGAATGGCAAAAGGAAAGCTTCGTTCTAAATACTACCGACGTGTTTTCGCCTGATTTGGTAAGGTTTCAAATACCTTCGGAAAAATACAGAAAAAACGCTTTTCGGGTTGCCCAGCAGCAGTTTGCTACAGCAGGATATCGTTTGGGTGAAACGCTAAACGATATTTTTGGGAAAACCGTCACGCCGTAACTCTCAATGAATCCCTCCAAAATTCTCGGTCATTTTAATAGCAGGCAAAACGCGATTATCGAATCGATCCGTGAGATCGTTGAGATTGAAACTCCCTCGCGCGATGTAGAAAACAGCAAAGCGGTCGTCGACTGGATCGTGGCAAAGGCGCGTGATATTTCGCCATATTTGCAGATCGAGAGAATTGCGGCGGAGAATTACGGCGAGCATTTAGTGATTCGCGCCTTTCCGGCGAAAGAAAGAAGTATTCTCTTGCTCGGGCATACGGACACGGTTCATCCTGTCGGAACAAAAGCGGAAAACCCGACGCGGATCGGGGGCGATAAATTTTACGGCTGCGGCATCTTCGATATGAAGGCCAATGTGGTTTTGATGTTGGAGACACTGCGCTTTTTTGCCGAAACCGAATTGAGACCTGCCAGGCCGATCACGATTTTGCTTTCATGCGACGAAGAGATTGGGAGCTATACAGGCCGAGGGTTGGTTGAACGCGAGGCAAAAAAGGTGGAGATGTGTTTGGTCCTTGAGCCTTCTGCGGAGGGACGCGTCAAAACGGGCCGAAAAGGAACGGGAATGTTTACGGTAAAAACTCACGGAACTCCTGCTCACGCCGGTCTCGAACCCGAAAAAGGATCAAGTGCGATCCTGGAACTTTCGAAGCAGATCGAAAGAATTCACTCGTTAAATAACCTTTCAAAAGGCACGACCGTCAACGTTTGTACAGTAAAAGGCGGCACGACAACGAACGTTATTCCCGAACATGCCGAATGCTCGGTCGACGTGAGATTTTCGTCGATGGGAGAGGCGGTGCGCATCGAAAGGGAGTTGCGAAATTTGCGCGTTGTTGACAAAAGAGTTTCGTTGGAAATCGTTGGCGGCGTCAACCGTCCACCGATGGAACGCACCGAAAAGGTTGCCGATCTCTTCAAAAGGGCAAGAAATATTGCCGCAGGGTTTGATTACGTCCTCGGCGAAACGCGGGTCGGCGGAGCATCTGACGGGAATTTTGTGGCCGCATTGGGCGTGCCGGTATTGGACGGCTTAGGCATCAGCGGCGACGGAGCACACACGCTGCACGAACATATTTTAATTAGCGATATTGCAAAGCGGGCGGCACTGGTGACGGTGATGTTAATGGAGGATGGAGGTGGCAGGTAGTTTTTAACACAACACGAATTGCCAAACGGTTTATAATATTTTTGATGGAGAATCATTATGTCAGAAGTTGTATTGACATTGCCGGATAAAATAGCTAATGAGGCCGAAGATAACGGTTTGCTCAAACCTGCGTTTATTACTTCGATACTAAAAGACGAGCTTCGTCGCCGCAAGATTAATAGACTGTTTTGCTGCGATGGGTAAACTAGCCGGATTAGGCGAACCGATGACCGACGAAGAGATCATGGCGGAAGTACGAGCCGTTCGCACGAATAGGCGGCTGGGTCGCTAGATGCGTGTTGTAGCTGATACGAACATTGTGATTAAGGGCTTTTTTGTGGGATGGCAACGACGTGCTTCGCCGACCAAAGTTTATGAGCCGATTGACGCTGAAAAATGTCGAACTCAGTTTTTTGGTCGAAGCTTACTCTGATTCGCGCGACATTGTTGCCACAAAATCCTTAGATGCAGTAGTTTCACGCGATTCGGACGACGACGTGCTAGCATGGAAGGAAACGTATGACACCAACAGAAGTATTAGAAGAAATCCGAAAAATGCCGCTTTCGGCTCGTCGCCAAGTGCGCGACGAACTAAATGACGATCTGGCAGCTACGGAAACAAACGGATACGATTCAAAAGAACAGCAATTCATCGAATCGATGAAACGAAAAGGGCTAATTTCCGAAGTCCCAAACCGTTTTAAGCGAAAGATCTCGCAGAAGAGATTCGAGCGCGTGAACGTGATCGGCAAGCCGATTTCAGAGACTATCATTGAGGATCGCGGTTGATGGCTGACTATTTCCTCGATTCGAGTGCCGTCGTAAAACGATACATCAATGAGCGAGGTTCCGGGTTCATTGACGGATTAGTTGACCTCGAGCATGGAAATAACGTCTTCCTTGCGCAGATCACGAGAGTCGAAGTTGCATCAGCGTTCGCCCGCAGAAGAAATAGGAAAGCTTTGGCGGACAAAGACGCCGCCGCCGTACTTGCCTCTTTCACCATTGAATTGGCCGATATCTATCTGACTGTCGATATAACGACTGATGTAGTAATAGCCGCTACTGAGATCGCAACCAAACATGCGCTGCGCGGCTACGATGCAGTTCAATTGGCGGCGGCCTTGGCGGCGAACCGAGATTTGACCGAGAACGGTTATGATGCCTTGACATTTGTTTCAGCCGATGGCGACCTGAATTCGGCAGCTATGCGGAGGGCTTGAGCGTAGAGAATCCAAACGATTACGACTCAAAAGAAGGCCCCGAATAATCTAGCTGCGCAGTTGCGGGTGACTGTGACATAGTCGTTACGGGAGATGATGATCTGCTCGTTCTAAAAGAGTATCGCGGCATTCGAATACTGAGACAGCGAAATTACTCGCGGGACTCAATTTGTAAAACGGCAAAGATCCCCGATTCGGGAAGACCATTCGCGATTCGTGGATGGGCATGAACGATTTTTATTATCGAACAGAATCGTTATTAACGGCTCTTGCGTTCTGATTTGAAATTATTTGCACAAGAAGATATCAAGCCCCGATGGGCGGCAAGAATGGGATATTTTAGGACCGACTACTTGTATCTATTTGTTATCCTCGCATTCTTCTTGGGTTGTGTCTTTGTGCTGGGCGTTATCTGTGCATTTTTGCTGAACTGGTTGCTACAAACCCCGGCCACTCGTTATCTTTTATCGAGCGGCATATCTCCGTGGTCAGTTTTTCGTTTACCGCAGCTTTTCTAGGATACATGCTGCGACCTTTGCGTTGGGTAAATGGCGAACCTCAAACCCTGACTACTGCATTATGGGACTGTCTGGTAATTCTCCCTGCAATCGTAGCAGTGGTCTGTTTGGCGGGCTGGCAGTTCGCCGTTCGCTTCAGGCAAAGGGCGGATAAGCACCACAATAACGACTGCACGATTTTACATTTCGGAGGCGCAACTTGTCCGGTGATGGGCGCGGTCTTCAAAACCGTTTGTGAGATTGTGAGAGCAAGCTCAGGTGGGTTCGACTCCCACACGCCTCCGCCAAGGTAAAGGAGAAAGTGGAAAGGATAAAGGCGAAAGTTAGGAGCCTTATCCTTTAGCCTTTTATTTTATGATTGATTGGATTTCGTTGAATATGACGCCTGGGGTTGGGCCGCGGGCGGCGACGAAGCTGCTGGAAGCATTTGGTTCGGCTGAAAATGTTTTTCACGCCAGGCGGACGCAGCTTGAATCGCTGCGGGTTCGGCCGGAAACAATCGAAAGCATAATGAAACGCGAGTTTCATGTGAAGGCCGAAAGTGAGCTTGAGCGGGTTAAGCAGCTCGGCGGCGATGTACTCATCCTTGATGACGGCAGTTATCCGAATCTCCTGCGTGAAATCGCCGATCCGCCAATAACTCTTTACGTAAAAGGTGATTGGCAGGCTTGTTTTGAATTGCCGTGTGTTGCGGTAATCGGGTCGCGTATGTGTTCGACGTATGGCGAGAACGCGTCGGAGATGCTCGCGCGTGATCTTGCTTCGCGGGAAATCTGTATCGTATCGGGCCTCGCACGCGGGATCGATTCGGCTGCGCATCGCGGTGCAATACGCGGCAGCGGCAAAACTATCGCCGTTCTCGGAACGGGGATCGATAGTGTTTATCCGAAAGAAAACGGGAGGCTTGTAGACGAAATTCTGGAGTCGGGTGGTGCCGTCGTTTCGCAGTTTCCCCTTGGAACGCCGCCGTTAAAGGACAACTTTCCTTACCGGAATAGAATCATAAGCGGGCTAAGTATGGGAGTTGTGATCGTGGAAGCGACCGAGAAGAGCGGTTCTTTGATAACGGCGCGTCTTGCGATGGAGCAAAACCGAGAGGTGATGGCCGTGCCGGGAAATATTACGTCGAGAAACTCGATTGGAACGAATTATTTGATAAAGTCCGGCGCTAAATTGGTACAGCAATGGCAGGACGTCGTTGCCGAACTGCCGAGCGAGATCGCCGCCGAAATTCTGCCGCCGAAAATCGAGAAGGCAAACGCCGGGAATCACAAACAGCAGGAACTTGCTCCAGCCGATTTGAGCGAAAACGAGCGCAAAATATGGGAGCTCCTGTCTCCGGACGAGCCGGCGCATATCGATAATTTATTGGAACGAAGCGCTATGTCATTCGGTGATTTGAACACTGCTCTCGTGGGATTGGATATTCGCGATCTCATCCGTGTTCTGGCGGGCAAAAACTATGCGAGAAGAATTTGAGCGTAGAAGCGAATGTAAAATGAGCGTCTCTCGGTATCGAAGGATACACGCTCCATAAGTGTCGCGTTTCCGCCCTGTGGATCACGCATGTTTCTATTCCGCATTGACACTGGATTACGGAAGGTGTTAGAAGTCTCAATGTCAGCTCGCTCATTTAGCGTCTGACATATTTTTTTCATTATGGGTAAAAGTTTAGTAATAGTGGAATCGCCGGCGAAGGCGAAAACGATCAATAAATATTTGGGATCGGATTACACCGTGATGGCCTCGATCGGGCATATCAAGGACCTCCCGATGAAAGACCTCGGTGTGGACGTGGACAACAATTTCGAACCCACTTACGTTGTAATTCCGGACATCAAGAAACGCAACAACAAAAAGATCGTCTCGGATTTGAAAAAAGCGGCAAAGGCGAGTGATTCGATCTTCCTTGCAGCAGATCCCGACCGCGAAGGCGAAGCAATCTGCCAGCATCTCGCCGAGGAACTGGTCCCAAAAAAATCCGACAAGCAGATCTACCGGGTAATGTTCAACGAGATCACGAAGAATGCTATACAGGATGCCTTTAAAGTTCCGAAAGAGATAAATAAGGATCTTGTGGATGCCCAGCAGACGCGCCGAATCCTGGATAGACTGGTTGGATATAAAGTTTCGCCGATTTTGTGGAAGACGATTGGGGGCAAGCTTTCGGCCGGGCGTGTGCAGACAGTCGCGGTCAGAATCGTCGTCGAACGCGAACGCGAAATCGAGGCTTTTGTTCAGACCGAATATTGGTCGATTATCGCCAATCTTGCCGCGGCACTTCCGCCGAATTTCGATTCGCGTCTTTACAAGATCGAAGACAAAACCGTTAAGACCGGCAAATTTGATGAGGATATAAAAGCCGGCGAAGTTCACGTCAAGAACGAAAAAGAATCGGCTGACATTGTTGCCGAGGCCGAAAAGCAGACATTCCTCGTCGAATCGGTAACGACCAAGGAAAGAAAACGAAATGCAACGCCTCCGTTTATCACATCGAAGCTTCAACAGGAAGCGGCCCGTAAATTCGGATTTCCGGTAAAAAAAGCTATGATGGTCGCCCAAAAGCTTTACGAAGGCGTCGAGCTCGGCTCGGAGGGCGCGGTCGGCCTCATTACTTATATGCGTACCGATTCGACGCGTGTTTCCGAGGGCGCATTGAATGAAGTTCGAGGATTTATCGGCAGCGAATATGGCGATAAATATTTGCCCGGCAAGCCCAATTTTTATCGAGGGAAAAAGGGCGCACAGGACGCACACGAAGCAATTCGTCCGACGGATGTGAACCGGACACCCGACAGCTTAAAGAATCATCTCGGGCTGGACGAACTTAAACTTTATCGGTTGATCTGGCAGCGGTTTGTTGCTTCCCAGATGATGCCGGCGGTTTTTGACCAGACGACGATTGATATCAAGGCTGGGCGATTTATGTTTCGAGCCACCGGTTCTGTGCAGAAATTCGACGGTTTTCTGAAGGTTTATCAGGAAGGCCGCGATGACAAGCCGCAGGAGGATGAGGACGATGAAGAGCGCAACCTGCCGCTCGTCAAGCAAGGCGAAAGGCTGAAGCTGAATTCGATCTCGCCGGAACAGCATTTCACCGAGCCGCCGCCCCGATATTCCGAAGCTACTCTTGTAAAAGTTCTGGAAGAAAAAGGAATCGGCAGACCGTCCACCTATGCAGCAATCATGACGACCATCCAGGACCGCGAGTACGTCGAAAAGATCGAAGGACGTTTTCATCCGACGCCGCTTGGGATTACGGTCAACGATCTGCTGATCGAAGGCTTTGACGATATTTTTAATACGACTTATACAGCCCGGATGGAAGAGGAGCTCGACAACATCGAGGATGGCAAGCTTAATTGGCGCAACGCGCTGCATGAGTTTTACGGGAAGTTTTCCAAAGATCTTGCGAATGCTGCCGAGCTTATAAAGAATAAAAAGAAAACCTCAATTCCGACCGATGAGATATGCGAGAAATGCGGCACGGGAATGGTGATAAAGTTCGGCCGTTTCGGCCAATTCCTGGCGTGCGGAAATTATCCGGAATGCAAGAATACCAGGGAAGTTCAGAGCTCCAAGTCCAAAGTTCAAAGTTCAGAAGGCGAAGTGAGATCCGAGAACGCTGAAGATACCGAAGCTATTCCGGAATGCGAATTATGTGGACGGGAAATGTCTTTGAAAAAGGGACGTTTCGGCACGTTTTACGGCTGCACCGGTTACCCGGAATGCAAGAATATCCGCAAAATTGCAAAAGGCGATACCAAACCGGCTGCTCCGCCCGTTCCGCTCGATGAAATTTGCCCGAAGGACGGCGTTTATCTTGTGCGTAGACAGGGCCGCTTTGGTGAGTTTATTTCCTGTTCCAATTATCCGAAGTGCGATTATATAAAGCGCGAAACGCTCGGAATGGCCTGCGAAAAATGTGGCGGAGACATTGCGGTGAAGAAATCGAGACGCGGTAAAGTCTTCTACGGATGCGTGAATTATCCTAAGTGCGACGTCGTCTACTGGGACAAACCGGTAGCGGAAGCCTGCCCGAAATGCTCGGCTCCGCAGCTTCTGGAAAAGACGACTAAAAAAGAAGGAACTTTTCGCTATTGCAAAAATGAAGATTGTGATTATAAAATGGCTGTCGGCAATACGGATTTAACATCGGACAACGCGGTGGAAGCTGCGGCTCCTATCGGGTAAGGCAGACGAACGAAAACATTCAATTTCTGCAATTCCTATCGGTTAAGGCCAGATGAACGAAAACATTCAGTTTCTGCAGGCATTCTTAAAGAATCCTGGCAAAGTCGGCTCCATCACGCCGAGCTCGCCGGAACTTGCGCAGAAAATGATCGAGGGCATTAGGCCGAGTAAAGATACTGCCGTTCTCGAATTAGGCGTCGGAACAGGCGCGATAACTAAATTTTTACAGGAAATAGTGCCGGACGAAAAATCGTATCTCGGTATTGAGCTTGACAGAGACCTGGTGCGGTCGCTGCGAAGAAATTATCCCGATATGAGAATCGTGCGCGGCAATGCGTGCGACACTTCTTCAATTTATAAACGCTCCGGCATCGGAAAAATCGGATATATTATCTGTTGCCTTCCTTTCGTTTCCCTTCCGAATGAGGTCGGTGAGCAGATTTTGCTCGAGATAGACAAATTCATGCAGCAAGGCTGCACATTCCGCACTTTCCAATACGCACACGGATACTACTTTCCCTCCGCAATCAAACTGCGCGAATTCATGCAC